>PVBE011039459.1_pt1 | contig 77237 bp, 60 predicted proteins | sample 1631181 | NCBI WGS metagenome assembly PVBE01 (sample SAMN08397723, study PRJNA350692) | Marine metagenome, whole genome shotgun sequencing project. | isolation source: water | place: Pacific Ocean | collected 2012-04
AGAGTTTATAGCCCATACACTAAAACCATAGGTGAATGTAATAAGAGAAACCCACAAAACCTTTGGATTGCCGGCCGGCTCCCATGAACTCTCTTTTTTTTCCAAGTCGGTCATCTCGTTCCCCGTTAGGTTGTCGTTCGTTCCTGACCGCACGCCGTCTACCCCCGAGGGGCAACTGCTTGCCGGACCCCGGGAACGACTCAGCCGTCTTCAAACACCGTCAAAGTTGACAAGCAGAGTTTTCTTGAAGTTCCTCATTTTCGAGGAGGCCTTACTCTCAGAACTCATCGTTTTCAACTTCCCATTTTTCTAAATCTGCAGATTATAGGCCTACTTTATCCGTTCGAAATCTTGAATTCCCTCCGGATGTTCCTCGCGCATCATGTTTTGCACAACCTGATGCATCCACACCAGGCAGATGACCGAAATGACCCACATAAACATCCAGCAGCTCGTCCATAGCCCCGTGCTCTCCAATAGATATGAAAAATAACGGGGCAGAAAAATCCACCCAAACCGCCGATTACACCTACCATGCCCCCAACGACGCCAACTTCATCTGGAAAGTAGGTGGGTATATGCTTAAAAACTGCGGCGCTACCAACCCCCCAGGTACTTCCCAACAGGATTACGAAGCCTGCAAAAATCCATACATTTGCCTGGAAATGAATTCTGGTTACACCTTTTGCCAGAAGCTCCCTTCTCTGCACTTTCTGACCCACTTCGACAACCGATTCCTGCCAGGTAAATTTAGCGGGAAAGATCAACAGGTCGTCATCAAGATTCTCCTGAATCTCATCACTTTCCTTTAAAGGATAGCGCTGGTTGTCCACTACGATGACGCTGCCGGATATTTCCGTTACCGTGCCGGGTCTCATGGCCATCACTCCTTCACCGGGTGAATAAACATCCATTTTTGGCACCACCAGCATCAAGCTGAGCACAGCGGATATACCCAGGACCCAGTACATTACCTGTCTGGCGCCCAATCTGTCAGACATCCAGCCACCTGCTGCACGTATCACTCCAGCTGGCAAACTGAACATAGCCGCCAGTATCCCGGCGGTAACAAGAGAGAGATAGTAGACATTGACAAAATAGGGAACCAGCCACTGGGAGAATGCCACAAAGCAGCCAAACACCAGAAAATAGTAAAGACCAAACCGCCACACCCGCATGTTCTTCAGCGGTCGCAACATGGTCATAAAGGGCAACCCGTGGGTGGCAGGTTTCTTATTGTCAGAAAAGATCAAGAAAACAATACCCATGATTACCAGCAGCACCGCGTAATACACTGGCAGCGTACGCCACCCCTCCATATTTGCACCATTGTCGGTCAGTTGGTTCAAAACGGTTGGTGCAAATAATGTAGTCAATGCTGCGCCCGCATTCCCTGCCCCAAAGATACCCAGAGCTGTACCCTGCCATGACTGAGGGTACCACACGGATGTGTATGCAATTCTAATGGAAAAGCTAACTCCGGCCAAGCCAAATCCGGCACTGCAAAGCGCAAATGTTAGAAAGCTGTCTGCCCGGGAAAGCAGGTACATGGGAACGGCACAAATAAGAAGTAAAGCACCATAGATGGGCTTGCCACCGAATTTGTCAGTTAGCATGCCGGCTGGTAACCGGAAAATCGAACCGGTCAGGACCGGAATACCCAACAGCCAACCAATCTCTACCGGTCCCCAGTCATATACCTGATTGCTGGACAGGAACGTAACCAGAACACCGTTGAGCATCCAGACTGCAAAACAGATGGTAAATGCCACGGTATTCAGGAACAGGGCCTTGTGCGCGCGTGCTGTGACTACCTCCTCCATGCCATTTCTCTTTATTGTTTAGTCGCTAGAGGTCTTTTTTTGTCCGAAGCTGGCGCACCGGACGTCGCAGGTCCTGGGCCCGCCAAGTAGGTGCAAGTTCATCTTCCAGCCAGGAAGTCCAGTTTATAGTCGATCTCTCAACGCATAACATTGACTCGGATCAACAAAAAACGGGGATCGAGAGCAGACTCACTGGCAGTCAGTGAGTCGAGATCAGATTCACTCAGAAGCGAAGGACTTAAACGAACACAGCACCACCTGGACGAGCAGTAGACAAAGTAGGGGTCAGCTCCAGATATCGAAGAGCTGGTCTTTTCGGCCTTCACATTCGAGCGCAAGTACACGGATCGTGTTCCTGCCGCTCACTTCAACTTTTGGATACGAGAATCACCCCCACCAGTGATGAATCGCTGATAGAGACCGGGGGCAACGCTGCCTTGTGGTACTAATCCGGCCCAATCCACATCCCTGTTCACGGTGATTTTCACCATCTTTTTGTCCTCATCCAGGGCACGCCTCTGGCCGTCCGAACTGAATCGAAGCACCAGTTTCGGGTTGCGCGGATAGACGACGGACATGTTGGTAATGCCGCCAGTTTGTCCTGACGGGATAATCGCGGCGCTGTCATCGATCCAGGAGTCCTCTGTCAACTCCAGTGACATATAGAGGTCACCATTTTTCTTCAGCACCGTAGTTTTGTCCCTGCTGACCATCATGTCGAACAGATCTTTGCGAAACCCCCAGTCATGGCCCATCGCCAGCATCAACCAGGTTTCCACCGGCATGCTGTGGACATACCATGTCTGCTTACCATCGGCCCCCACCGCGCTCAGCATCACCATGCCCTCTTTATAGCGCACGATCGGGTTGGGTTGGTTGTAGTCAAGATTGACCAGTGACACTATGGGCCGCTCCGGCATGGCAAAGTTCACGGGCAGCAAAGCCCGGTATAGGTCGAGATCCGACGGTTCGATGGCGACAAAGATACCGAATACTCCTGCATCGTCCTTGACCTTGATCTTGGATAGATCCAGCGCCTCTTTCCTGGGCCCCGCCCCCCAGTTGACGAGTTCAGACCGTTCGTCGTCGTTGAAGAAATTTCTAAGCCGCTCAATCATCATGCCACTGGTGTAGGCGTATTGCTCCTGGGTCTGAGGATTGGAAAAGTTCGTCACCCAGGGATAATCCATCACGATGTTATTAGAGACTTTGTCTAGCATGGGGTATCTCCTTTCTGTTGCTGCTCCAGCAAGAGCAGAAGCCAGATTAAGTTCTTGAATCACTATATCCTGCCGCGGCAATCCAATCAATTCGCTGCAACCAGGATTCAAATTGCACGACCGATTATCAGCCTAAAGCGGCGTGGGGCGAGTTGTTTGTCTGGGCGCGGTGTGGTACACAGTGTCCTGGTTGGCAACGTCATAGGACAGGAGAATACACATGGGTGTAGCAAATTTACGAACGGAAGAAACCTGGACAGAGGAAAAGGTCATGGCGCTGTCGCGCGACGAAGTGCTGGAACTGTGGGGCCAGTGCCCGGCGGTGGACATGGCTGAGCTATACGGCGAGTACAAGGGGTTAATTCCCAACACCGGTGATGAGGAAGCGCAGAAGGCTAGTGCCAAGGTCATGTACAACGAAGATGGTCCGTTGGGTTACTGGCTCGGCAAGGCCTACACACCCCTCAGCCACAGCAAGGGCGACGGCTATAACTGCTGGCGCCGACCGGGAGGCAAAGTAGATCGCTACATGCGCTTTGCCACCGAGATGGGGACGTCCCTTATCGACGGCAATCCGGCCCTGATGATGTATTACGGCGCCTACCGGCACCGGTTTATCGCCGAGGGAACGGAGAACGCCCTGGTCGACGAGATCAGGAAGCTGGCCGATGGCGTCTATCTCGGTGTAGGCACGTCCAAGAAGGCGGATGGCACGCGCACACCCCCCGGGCATTTCGCGCTGGTGGGACCGATCGGCAAGTTTCTTGCCGCTGACGACGCTACCGAAGAACTTATCTAGCGGTACGATTCTCGCCAGTTGGCAGCAGTCTGAGCACGCACTCCTTTCATCCACGGGAAGGGGTGCGGGACTCTCCATTCCGATGGGCTCTTGGCCCACTCCACAAAATGATTATCAGAGAAACAGGCTGGCCACGAGCGCGGCTTGCTCATAGAACCAGGCCTGCATTGCCCGCCACCAACCCGGGGACGATTCATACTCAACGAGTGCCAGGGATAAGTCACTGAGATAATCCTGAATTGCAGTGGCATCCGTTTCGCTCAAGACATCGGCAAATCCAATCATCCCTTTGTCGTTCAAGAGCCCCCCGACGACAATCTCATTAAACAGCTCCCGGGTCTGCGGCTGCATGTAGCGAAGGTCCGATAGAATCCCGCCACTTACTGCACCGATGCCATGACAGCGGGCACAATGCAGCCCATACAGGGCACCGCCCAATGCGATCGATTCAGGTGTGCCGCGACGCTCCGGTGCGATTGGCAGAGCAAAGGGTGGCGCACTTTCGGGCAGTTGTTTCCGGGCACCCAGTTTATACACCAGCAGTCGACCGTTTCTCCCACGGATACTGCTGGTCTGATTGAGCACCAGGGGAAGTGCCCCTCCCCAACCTGCCATGACGGCGATATATTGATCACCATCCACCTGGTAACTGATGGGAGGTGCGATCACGCCGGTTCCTGTGGCGCTTTCCCAGAGCATCTCTCCACTGTCCGCCCGGTACGCTACCAAACGCCCGTCACCCGTTCCCTGAAAGACAAGATTCCCGGCCGTGGTAAGCACGCCGCCATTCCACATTCCTGAATGCTCGACCCGCCACACCTCTCTCTGCTCAACGGGATGCCAGGCGATCAGTCTCCCCAGCATCAACGTCTTTTCCAACGCAGCCAGGAGTGCGGGGCTGAGAGTTGCGGTCGATTCAGCATCGCCACTTGCCTGACCCGTATTCCAATGCCCGGGCAGGTATTCGAAGTTCAGCGCCGTGCTGAAGTTGCCGGTGTTTTCCATGGACGGAATGTAAACCAGGCCGGTATCCTTGCTGAATGCCATGGGCTGCCAATTGTGTCCACCAATCTGCATCGGCTGGGTCATCCTGCTCGTCTGGCTGTGGTCCGCCTGCTCTGTTTCTACCGGGCGACCCGACTTCAAGTCGACGTGGCTTGCCCAATTCACGCGGGTATATTTTTCGGCCGACAACAATTCACCTGAGCTGCGATCGATAACGTAGAAGAATCCGTTCTTCGGAGCCTGCAGGAGTACCTTGCGCTTTCTGCCATCGATCTGCAGGTCGACCAGTATGATGTGCTGAGTGGCGGTGAAGTCCCACGAATCTCCGGGCGTAGTTTGGTAGTGCCAGACATATTCCCCAGTGTCCGGCCTGACTGCTACGATGGAGGAGAGAAACAGGTTGTCGCCGCCGCCGGGGCTGCGAATCGTTCGATTCCATGGCGATCCGTTGCCAACCCCAAAGTAGAGCAGATCCAGATCCGGATCATAGGCCATGGAGTCCCAGACGGTGCCGCCGCCGCCAACTTCCCACCAACGCCCACCGTGCCAGGTTACGGCCGCCATCTGCATCGCTTCGGATTCGAAAGGTTTGGATGGATCCCCCGGCACGGTAAAAAAACGCCATAGCAGCGCACCATCTTCTACCGCGTAGGCGCTGAGATAGCCTCTGACCCCATATTCGGCGCCACCGTTGCCGATCATCACCTTGCCTTTGATCACCCGCGGCGCCCCGGTGATGGTATAGGGCCGCTCCGGATCGATGGTTAGCTTCTCCCAGATTACTACACCGCTGTCTCTGTCCAGAGCGATCAGACGACCGTCAATGGTACCGATAAACAATCGCTCACCCCATGCGGCTACACCGCGATTGACCACATCGCAACAGGCCTTCGCACCCCAGGCCTTAGGCACCTGCGGATCAAAATGCCAGATAAGAGACCCGGTTCGCGCGTCCAGGGCATAGACGTGACTCCAGGCCGCTGTCGTGTAAATGACGCCATCGATCAGCAGCGGCGAAGCTTCCAATCCGCGAATGGTGTTGGTGTCGAAGTACCAGGCCAAGCCCAACTGAGAGACATTGTCAGTGTCAATTTCAGCCAGAGGACTGTAGCGCTCCTCCCCGTAGGTTCGTGCATGTGTGAGCCAACTGCCGGGATCGCTATCCGCAGCAATGATGCGTGCTTCGTCCACCGCTGCCGATGATTGCCCCTGCATCAGACCGGTGCATAAGCATAGGGAGATTGTTAGCAGGGCCTTTGCATGACCAGCCCAACCGTGATCGAGCCAAGAGCTTGCACTAAAGGACTGCATAGCACTCATCTAGCTTCATAGATATTCAGCAACAGGAAGGTCACCACTGGATTCGGCGCGATCTGATGGGAGCTGGCAAACTCTACTGCGTGTTCGAAGTCACCAATCATATAGTCTGCCAGCAGGATCGTCTGCCAGAGGTAACTTAACAAGCTATCTTCAGGATCCACTTCCAAGGACGCAATTAATTGCTCAGCCAACTCTAACATCTTATCGTAGTCGCGGCTTGCGACGCTGCGATGCAGGGCAATCCAATCCAACACCTCGCTTGCCCCATCTAATCTGCAGATCTTCCCATCCAGAAGGTTCCAGATCTCAACTGCCTCCTCTTCGGGCAGATAGGGATTGATGCTCGCCGCAAGCTGTGCGAGGGTCCGGATATAACTTAGCGCATCGGCAATGATGCAATCACCAATCTCAGACTTCAAGAAATGTACCAGATGGTTCTGTTCGAGACTGTGGCGGTTTGACGTTGTCTCGTCAAATAGCTCAACAAGGCCCATGGCAGCATTGTACTTTCTATAGTAGTCGAGATTTCTGAATTTACGCGGATCCGTTAGCTTGCGAATACGAAAGCCATTTAAGTTCGCAAGAATGGGGACGGGCGCATAACGGAGTTGTGCGTTGTATTCATAGGCACTGCTCTTCAGAAACCGTGATCTTGGCGCAGTCAGGCCGAGATAGGGGTAGTAGTCGGAATTCATCGTTCCGTCAAAACCTGTAAACGGTGCACCCATGATCCGCTCGTTACCCAGTTTCCTGAGCTGCAGGTCGTACAGATCATATATGCCGACCGTTGCCAACGTCTCCTTGATGGCGGGCTGATCGAAGACCCAGCTATCCAGCGGCTTTATCGGATTGGATGCGGCAACGATCAACATGTCAGCCCGATAGGTATTGTAGATCTCAAAATGGGGAAAATTGTTGTGCAGCGCCCTGATGATAGAGGAGACTTGATCAAAGTTGATCTCATATAGCTGTATCCACTGAACCAGCAACCCGTCTTCGTTTAGGTGGGGTTTAAGATGGCGGTAGAATTCATCGCTGAACAGATTGGCAACGCCGCTGACCCAGGGATTGGACGGCTCGGAGATAATCACATCATACCGCCTACCTTTCCTGGCAAAGAAGGACTTTGCATCATCAATGTGGATCCGGCTACGTTGGTCTACATAAGCACGCTCGTTAGCTTTGCCAAAGTGGCGGGCCCCGTCAATCACGGCCTGTTCGATTTCAATGGTATCCACCTGCTCGATCGACTCTGCCCCCAGCAGCACGTGGGTTGTCATGCCGGAACCGAAGCCGATGTTGGCAGCAGTCGCTGTGTCCGGCTTGAGTGCCAGAGGTATGACTGCAAGGAGTGCCATGGTCATTTCATCGTGAGAATGCTCCCCGGCTGAAAGACTAATGGCGGCGTCAGCCTTGCCGTTCGTGCTTATAAAAAGCGCATCGGCAGCAGTTTTAATGACGGCTATGGAGGCGGTTTTGCCATCCTTGTAATAGATCACCTCATCTTCTTCAGGAATTTCGGCGTTGCCGCTTCTGTAGACTCCGGACGCTATCTTCTTCGGAGAAAAATCCTGCACCACTGCAGTCGTAACGACCAGACCGATGGCCAGCAGCGACGATGCCCAGACCCATCGGCGCTGACTCGACAACGTAAGCAGATACACGCCCAATGCAATATCAACGCCGGCCCCAACGACGATCAGTCCTTTCGATCCGACCGTGATCATCAGTATGTGCACAGCAGTCAACACCCCGACGATGCCACCGATTGTATTTGATGCGTAGACAAAACCGATGGCCGATTCACCATAGGAACCCCGGATGAGAATATTGCTTATAAGTGGCAACGTCATGCCTGCCATAAACGTCGCCGGGAGCATGACCATCAGGCAGATCAGGTGGCTGGCCAGATTGTAAACGACATAACCCGGATCGTTCCGGGCCAGTGCTTTAACCAGAAACTCCATCAAGTCGAAGCTGGCGATATAGAGCGGCAGCGTAAGTACCGCGAACATCCCCATCAGAATCTGCACAACGCCAAGGAATTGCTCGAGATTCCTTATGTCGTTGATCCGTTTCCTGATCCACAGGCCACCAAAAGCCAGACCGGTAATAAACGCGCTCAGCATAAGCTCGAAACTCTGCATCGCCGATGAAAGCACCATACTCAACATTCTGATCCAGGCGATCTCGTAGAAAAACGAGGCCAGGCCCGTCAGAGCAGCGATCAACAGAAACATGTTGTTGCGCCCGGACCAGGCTGATGCGCTGGATCTCGCTGCCCCCTGAACCGACTCCACCAGCAGTGCATTCTTGCGGGACGGCCACAGCACCAGAGCAATGAAGATATTGATGGCGGCCGCCACCATCAGCGTGCCGGGCAGGCCAACCTTACCGACCAGTATAAAGCCGCTGGTCAGTACGCCGATGGCGCCGCCAATACTGTTGGTGAAGTAGAGAAGGCTGATGGAGGACCCCGCTTTATCCGGGGCCAATCGGACCAATGCCGTGCTCATCCAGGGAAACGTCATTCCGAGCAGAACCGCCTGGGGTAGTATCAGAATAGTTGCCAGGGACCACTTAACCGCTTCCAGAAACGGTCCCGGGTTGTCAACCACCACGGAACTGCTGTAGAAATATTCGATGCTGTTATCGAATACGCGATGAAAGGAGAATCCAAAGACACCCAGCAACAGTTCGACCAGGATATAACCGATGAGCGGATTGCGTATCCTGGTCAGGGACCGGCTGGCCAGCCAGGAACCGGATGCAAGCCCGGCCAGAAAGATCGACAACACCAGTGTCTGCGCGTAGGCGGCGTGACCTAACAGCAGCTTTATGTAATGAGTCCAGATGGACTCGTATATCAGACCGGAGAATCCGGAAAGAGTGAAGATGGTGAACAGTAAACTTCGCGTTTTCAAATCTCGTCTCGGCGTTCGGCTACCCGTCCCTCGAACAAATTATGCGACGTGAGTAGCCTGACCCGCCACAATATACCAGGTGATGAAGAGACCATTGAAAAACGCGCCCATGTAGACGTGGCCTGTCTGGCGATAGAAATAGGTGGTCACCAGACCCACGATTGCCAGCAGCGGCACGAACTGAATCGCCACAATGGTCAGCAGCTGGAGGCAAGATCATATCTTCTCGGCAGCAGTGAAACAAACTCCGCCGTGGGTCTGTCCCGGTAGCACGTGTATCTTCTCGGCAGCAGTGAAACAGACTCCGCCATGTGTCTGCCCCGGTGGCACGCGGTAGCACGTGTATCTTCTCGGCAGCAGTGAAACTAACTCCGCCGTGTGTCAATCCTGCTGCCACCTCTAGCTGTCGTTACCAAAATCTGATATTTGCCCAGCGCCTGCGCCGCCACATGTAAATAAAGATACCGCTCTGCACGGCACGAAAGCCGAACTGATGCATCGCCCAAACACCCATCAGGCCAAAACCAAGATACGGTCCCAGTAAAATGGCGCCGGGCAACAGCAGGAAGTATTGGGTGCAGACATTCACGTACATCACTCGTTTTACATCCCCTGCACCGTTCAGCATGGCAGACAGTATATAGCCGATGCCGTTGAAGACGATCATGATGCCGAGAATCCGGCACGGCCAAATGCCAAAGATACGCACTTCAGGATCGTGGATAAAGATGGCCAGTATCGAATCGGACAGCAGCCAGAGAGGTATCCCCAACAGCGCCATGGCAGCCAGACCCACCTTGACGACATCCCAGGCCCATGCCGAAGCGTCACTGGTATCATCTCTTCCCAGTGCCTGCCCCACCAGTGTGGCACCGGCGATACCAAGACCCCATGCGGGCAACCCAACCATATTGATGAGATTCATAAGCACGCTGAAAACCGCCAACTGGGCGGTACCGATCAAACCGACGATCTTGTACATCAGCGAAAGGGTGAGGCATTCGATCACCTGCTGACTGCCGCTGGGAATGGCGAGACGAATCAGGGTATTCATCTGGGACAATGCAGGTCTGCGGTGCAGGAAACCGTTTTGCCGGGCATAGCGAACGCCGAAGTAGAAGTAGTAAAGAGTGCCCAAGACCGAGGCAAGGGCGGTGCCTATGCCAGCCCCGGTTACGCCAAAAGCGGGTAAGCCAAGCGGACCGAAAATAAAGATGTAATTCAATGGAATATTGAGCAGTCCGGTGGCCATCACCACGCGCATATAGATACGCGAGCGATCGGTGGCATTCCAAAAGCCGCCGAAGGCCGCATTGATGCCCACGAAGGTCCCCGAGGCGATCAGCCACTGCAGGTAGGGAATGCCGTGATTCAGTACGCTGGGATCGTCGTTCATAAGGGGTAGCAACCAGGGGGTTGCCAGCACCAGAATGAGGGAACTGGCGGGCGCGGTCAGCAGCACCAGCAGGATGGCAGCGTTCAGGAACTCTGCGGTCCTGTCCTCCTGACCCTGTCCTTTCAGTCTGGATACGGTCGCCTGCACGGCAACTGAGCCGCCCCAAAAGAATCCGAGGTAAATAAACGAGAAAAACGAGGCGAGCCCCACGGCCCCGATCGCCGCAGTCCCGATGAAGCCGACAAACACCATATCCACAACGCCCAGGATCACGTGTGTGGACATACCGGCCATGATCGGCAGACCCAGGGATACGATGCGTTTGACGCGATCCGCCGGGGGAATCATCAGCCGTCACTCACGGGCAGAGAACAAAAGCAGCAACTGTCCACCGGAAGGAGATATTCGGTATGGGAATGCCCCCATGGCATCCCAGCTCATGCCTTCATCCACGTCCTGATAAATGCCGCGACCTTGTCCGGCCGGTCGATGGGTAACCAGCCTACCGGCAGGTTTGGCAGCGGCACCTTGCCGGCAACAGCGATGACATAGGGGTCGTGGTGGCAGATCAATCCTTCATCCGAATCCGCCAGGGTGACTTCTATCTTGGTAAATGGATAGTCACGCAGGCCCTCCACCAGCAGGAGATCCAGCTTCGACTGGTCCATATGAACGATCAACTCGTCCAGATCCGGATACTGACCAACGTCTTCGGTCTCGGTAAGCAGAGCCCAACGACGCTCCGAAGCCATCATCACCTGGGAGGAACCGGCGGCACGGAAGCGGTAACTGTCCTTTCCCTCGCGGTCCATATCAAAGTTGTGGTGCACGTGCTTGATCACACCAACATGCAACTGCTCTGCGCCAAGAAGGTGTATCAGTTGTTCCAGCAGCGTCGTCTTACCGCTATTGCTTTGCGTGGCTACGAACCCCAGCACCGGGATGCGCGCATTCTTGAGTGAGTTGGGAGGTGGTACTCTCATTTCGTTTGCAGCGATAGCGTGGTCACGTACCGGTAGCCGATTGGCTGATCTCTCCGGCGGCTGCGGCTGGCGTCCCGGCCGCTGGCGACCAAGCCACGGCGGACCCAGAGCCCTTTACGCAGGCGATCGGGTCATTCCAGAACCAGCGGACAGAATCACCTTCAATGGTGTAGTCAAAGAATTTATGCGCCAAACCATAGCTGAGCACTGTGCGAATTCGGGCCGCCGGATAGGTCAGCTTTTCGGCAACCCGATCCACCATTTCCTGCAACACACTTGCCGGGTCAGTTGCACCGTTGATCGATTGATTTCGACCTAACAGATTCTGCATCATGAGCTCGTAATATATGCCCAAACGATCGAGGCCCTGGTAACGGTCCACCTCTTCCTCGGAAGCAACGCCCGCATCTATCCTGTTTCGGGTATCCTCGAACTGCTGTAAAACTAAATCATGCAATGCGTTCACATCCTTTTCCAGGCTGTGGCGATCCGCCTCCGGTGTTTCCACAATGGCGGTGTTGGCGGTGTACTGAGACCAGTCGTCAGTGAGAATACGAAGCTTGTACTTCGCCGCTTGTTCACGCACCAAGGTGCCGGGGAAAGGAGCCAACAGGTGAATCCCCGCGGTTGTACCCATGGCGTTGATCCTTCGAGAAAACTCTGCGGTTTCCTGCATGGTCTGGAGGGACTCTCCGGGCAGTCCATAGATAAAAGAAGCCTGGGCAGACATCCCTGCGGCCTGACACATTTGCACCGCGGCCAGCATCGTTTTCCGAGTGATGCGCTTCTGCACTGTTTTCAGGATCTCCTCATTGGCGGATTCAAAGCCGAAACTCAACTGCACACAACCCGCCCGCTTGAGCCTGTCAAGGAGTTCCGGGGATATGGTGTTGGCCCTTGAAAAAGCGGTCCAGCGCACCTTCAAACCACGGGCAATGATCTCATCGCAGATGGCAAAGCAGTGCTTTTTCTTGGCCGTAAAGAGGTCATCGGCAATGTTGATCTGGGTGAACCCAAGGTCGTGCAGATAGGCCAACTCGTCCACCACCGCGATGGGATCACGGTAGCGTACCTTGGCTCCGGACATCTTGCGGCCGACGCAGAAGATACACTGAAAGGGACAGCCACGACTGGTAATCATAGAGACCGCGAGGCCGAGAGCCCGATAGCGTCCCATGGGAAGCAGCTTACGGGCCGGCGGAGCCAGACCGTTAACATCGAGCAGATGGGGCCGCGGTGCGGTGATCCAAACGCTCGAGCCCTGCCGAAAAGCCAGACCCGCTATGCCGCTTAAATCGGCGTCCAGACCGTTCTTGCTGAAGGCTGCCATCAATTCAGCAACCGTTGTCTCCCCTTCACCCAGCACTGCAACATCCAGAGCAGGACACTCTTCGAGGGTCTCCCCCGCCCGGTAGGAGATATGGGGTCCACCCAGCAAAGTCGTTACTTCGGGTCGCAACGCCTTGACGTCGTTCAGCACGTCCATGGCAGCATCGAAACTCATGGTAACGCAGGTTGCACCGACCAGATCTGGTTGAAATGTCGCCAGCAGCCGTTCCAGCTTACGTTTGTGGTAGGACTCGACCACGAGGTCCAGCACCTGCACCTCGGCCCCCGCCCGTTCGAAAGCCCCCGCTACATAGGCCAGCCCGAGTGGCGGCGACGGCATTTCGGTGAGGGGATAGTATGGATTGATCAGCAGTACTTTCATCAGTCTCGTTGTCCGGCCGGCAAGGCCATCAATTCGACCTCAGGGTGGTATCGCGAAGGGACTCAATTGACCCGCTTGGAATTTCATCCGCAGAATATGATACATTCATGTCCATTGCCAACTCCATGGGGGATTTCATTGACTGCCGGCTTAGCGGGTAAACGGATAGGAGCCCTGACGTTGGGTTGTCTGTTGGTCTTACCGCTGCAGGCCGAGGAGATCGCTTCTATCGTTTTCGGCAGCTACAGCAGCCTCGCTGCGGCCGAAGCGTCCAGGCAGCAGTTGCAGTCAAGGCTGGCCGAACCCCTTGAAATAACTGAAGTGGCAGTACGGGGTAGTCGATACTTTCGAGTCCTCAGCAGCCCGGACGCCAATCTCGACCGGGCGCGTGAGCGACTGGCCAGCATCAAAGCCGGCGTAAGCGCAGATGCCTGGTTACTTATAGCCCAGTCCGTCGAGACCCGGTCCATCGAAACAGCCGACGACGACAGCGGTTCCCGATCGATCGATCCTGATACGTCGAGTGCCGTAGCCTCAGATCAATCGGCAACGGGCTTATTACTGCCAGCCTCTTCAAAACTATCGCCGAGCTCGGACAGCAAACCGGCAAATACGAGCGCAAGCGTGCCCGGGCGAGACACAGAACGGGAGAGCAGCTCCAAGCCGCCATCCGGTACAACCGTTGCCAGCATACGCAGATCGGGCCCGTTGCTGCCCCATGTGATCGAACCCTCGCCATCAGGAGGCGTGGATGCCACCGAGGAACCGCTGCCTATTCCAAGATACGGCAAGGTGGATATCAAGGTAGATGGCCGGTTGGATGAGAAGGTCTGGGCTGAAGTCCAGGGATACGACAATATGACGGTTATCGAGCCCGATACCCTGATACCACCCCGTTTCAAAACCGAGACCAAGTTTCTGTATACAGATGACGGCCTGTATGTGGGAGTCTGGGCGGAACAGCCACCGGAAAAACTGATTCCCCGACTATCGTCCAGAGATGAATACATCAACCGGGACGGCATATCGCTTACCCTGGACACGTCGGGCAAGGGCCTGTACGGCTTTTTCTTCAGCGTCAATTTGGGGGGAACCTTGGTGGATGGTACGGTGCTGCCGGAGTGGCAGTTCAGCCGCCAATGGGATGGTCCCTGGCAAGGCAGTGCGGTGACAACGGAAACCGGCTATACCACCGAGATGTTTCTGCCCTGGTCGATGATGGCCATGCCGCAGGTGCCCGATGTGCGCAACATGGGGGTTTACATTTCACGCAAGGTCGCCTATGTCGATGAACGCTGGGCCTGGCCTGCCCTGCCCTTCTCAAAGTCCAAATTCATGTCCGCCCTGCAGCCGATCCAGATGGAGCAGGTCACGCCACGGCAGCAATTCACGAGTTTTCCCTTTACATCGGCGACCCGGAATAATATCGATGGTGCCACCGACTATCGCGTTGGCCTGGATCTGTTCTGGCGACCCTCGTCAAACCTGCAGTTAACGGCGGCAGTCAACCCCGATTTTGGCACCGTCGAGTCCGATGACGTGGTGATCAATCTCACCGCCTTCGAGACTTTCTTTCCTGAAAAGAGACTTTTCTTCCTGGAAGGCAGTGAGATATTCATCACTTCGCCCCGTTCCATCGTATCGTCCGGTAGCTATGGCAGCGGCGCCAGGGGGGCAAGGTACAGTTTTCGAAGAGAGCCCACGTCCCTGATCAATACGCGCCGTATAGGTGGACCTGCTCCCTCCCCCGACATTCCTGATGGGATTACCGTGGCGGGTGTGGAACTGGGTAAACCGACGGAACTGTCCGGCGCGGTCAAGGTCACCGGACAGAGGGGGCCCGTTCGCTATGGCGCACTGGCAGCGTTTGAAGAGGACAGTAGCCTGCGGGGTTACGACAGCGATGGTGCTCCCTACCGCATAAAGCAGGACGGCAGGGATTTCGGTGTGGTCCGCTTCCTGTATGAAGCGGCCGGCAACGGCCGCCGCTCCATTGGCTGGATGTCAACCCTGACGGCCCATCCACAGCAGGACGCGATGGTCCATGGTATCGATACTCATTTTCTAAGTCCGACCGGAAAGCTCTATGGGGACGGCCAGTTGGTCTACAGTGACGTGGCCGACGTAGAAGGGTTCGGGGGATTCCTGGACCTGAGCTACGCACCCAGTCAGGGCAGGTTCAACAGGATTTCTATCGACTATTTCGACGACCAGTTGGATGTTGATGATTTTGGCTATATTCGCCGCAATGATTCCATCAATCTACGTTACAGCTACAGTTTCTCCACCTCTGCGTCTGAACGGTTCCGTTATCGGTCCAATTACTGGGTCTTCAACCAGGAGTACAACACAGACGGTCGTAATGTACACAGTTCCATCACCTGGAGTAACCGCTGGACATTTCACAACCGATCCGAAGTGGGTACCGGAATCGATTTTTTCCCCGCCCATTGGGACGATCGCAACAGCTTAGGCAACGGTGACTATCGCATCAAGAACCGCTGGGGCTGGCGAATTTCCTATGGCACCGATTCAGCCAGCAAGATCAGCTTCAGTGCGTCTGCCCGTGCACAGCAGGAGGATCTTACCGACTGGTCCTATACGGCAGAGAGCGGCATCACCTTCAAACCCAACGACCGCTTTTCTCTTGACCTGGACGTAACCTACCGTGAACGCAACGGTTGGTTGATCTACCGGAGCGGTAGCAACTTTACCAGTTACCAGGCCATCGACTGGCAACCCAGACTGGCAATGGACCTTTTCTTTACAGCGAGGCAGCAACTGCGCTGGACTCTGCAGTGGGCTGGTATCGATGCGGATGAGTACAAATTCTATCAAGTTCCCGCCGCTGACGGTGACCTGATCGAAATGAATAAAGGCAGCGGTGAGCCCAGTGATGACTTCACCATCAGCCGTCTAACGACCCAGCTTCGTTACCGATGGGAGATCGCACCTCTATCAGACCTGTTTGTAGTCTATACACGGGGTGGCAATCTGCCCAGCCGTTCCGATGACGGTTTCGGCGATCTTTTTCACGATGCGTTGACAGATCCGATCATCGATCTGTTCGTCATCAAACTACGCTATCGTTTCGGCAATTGATCGCTCAATCAAACAGGTTGGCAAGGTTTTTCTTTATGCTGTCTGCAATGTACAGAGCCAGCGCCTGAATTGTCGACGTCGGGTTGCCCGCTGCCGACGTCACGAAGATACTGCCATCGACGATGAACAGATTACGCACGTCGTGACTGCGGCCCCACTCGTTAACCACGGAGTTGTCCGGATCACGTCCCATACGGGCCGTACCTAACAGATGCCATCCGGCCATTCTAATGGGACCGTAGGCGTGTATTTTCCAGGCGCCTGCGGCTTCCATCAGTTCCCTTCCCCGGGCCAGGCCGTGGGCGAGGATCTTCTCGCTGTTATCACTCAGCCGATAGGTAATCTTTGGCGCCGGGATGCCGTTCGAGTCCTTCAGTTCCGGGTCCAGCGTGACGCTGTTGTGAAGTTCAGGCAGGTCCTCGACACAGATGCCACAGGATATATTGGTGCCAAAGTGTTTCTTGAATGCGTCGTGGTGCGCCGCGCCCAGGGGAATGTCACCGCGGCGCACACCGCCAAGGGCAGTAGCTACCGGCGCTGACCCTCTGGATATCTGCATTCCGTAGCCGCGCACGAAATCCCGCTCCGAATTTGATTCATAGAATTCCTGGCTGAGAATGCAGCAGCCCTGTGGCCCCAGGTGAGACTGCAGCCCTTCCTCAAAGAAGCCTTCTACGCCGCCCCAGGGGTGGAACATGAGGTTTTTGCCGACCAACCCCGACCGATTTGCCAAACCGTCAGGAAACTGTGGGGATGTTGAGTTGAGCAGCAGCCGTGGCGTGCCTACGCCATTACAGGCCATGATCACGACCTCGGCGCGTTGCATGCACTCGTTGCCATCCTCATCGTAGTAGATAACACCATCGGCCATGCCGTCATCATTGACGCTAATCTCACGAACGCGGCAATTAGTCTTGAGCTCTACGCCTTTCCTGACGGCGAGTGGCCAATAGGTCACATCGGCACTGGACTTGGCGCCCTGAGCGCAACCGGAGTTGCAGGGGCCGAGATTGACGCACTTGTCACGACCTTCATAAGGCTGGCTGATGATGGCGATGTCCGATGGCCACCAGTGCCAGCCGAGTTTGTTAAAGCCCTCCCCCATAACTTCTCCCATCCTGCCGAGGGGGATCGGGGGCAACGGTGGCTCCTTGTGAGGATAGGCGGGATCACCAACGAGACCGGATACACCGATGATGCGATCGTTCTCCGCGTAGTAGGGCGCCAACCGCGGGTAATCGATGGGCCAGTCATCGGCAACCCCGTCCAGCGTTCTGACGCGAAAGTCTGACGGATGAAAACGGGGGAAGTGAGCCGAGTAAAGAACCGTGCCGCCACCAACTGCATTGAAGTTGGCCACCGAAATGGGCGAATCCTCGGTATCGTTGATGGGATAATCTGCGTCTCGGTCACGGTAGTTCGGGCTGATGGCCATTTCAGTATTGCGCCGCACTTCCCAGTCGCGTTTGGTGCTTGGGTACTCTGACGGCTTCATCCAGTCGCCCTGCTCGAGGCACATGATGTGCATGCGCGTATCGGCGAGGCTCCAGGCGACCGCAGCGCCGGACGCACCGGCGCCTATAATCAAGACGTCAACGATATCTTCTGCCATGTATGGGTCCTCACTAATTCAAGGGGTGATTACAGTCTTTGCCCGCCGGCCGCGGAATAGACGATCAGATCACCCACTTCCTGCTTGTCTACCAGACCCTTGCCTTCGATGTAGATCAAGTGCGCGATCGCTTCTCCGGTGGCAAACCAACGTTGCATCACCGGAAACTCCTCCCAGGAATTGGCGCGAATACGCCAGGTCATCTGCCGTGCAGTGTCGTAAGCGTGCTTGTCGCCCGCTTCGAGAATCTCGATCACTTCGTTGGCCCGGACACGATGGTGCTCCACCAGTTCTCCAATACGCCCGTGAAAGTTCTCGATCACGCTCCGATGACCAGGCAGACAGAGTTCCACGTCCAGTTTGGCCACTTTCAGCAGACTGGTCAGGTAATCGTCGAGAGGATCCAAGTCATCTGACCAGGAGGCGATATTGGGGGTGATGTCTCCCAGCACGTGATCACCTGAAAAGAGGATCTGCTTGTCCGCATCGTACAAGCAGATGTGGCCATTGGTGTGCCCGGGGGTATGGATTGCAGCAAGATGGTAGTCACCAATTTCAAACGTGTCGCCCTCGGTCAGTTTGATATATTCGACCGTATTGGCCGAACTGTATTTGAAACCGGGATGATTCTGCATGGATGCGCCGAGATCCCCCTGCGGGAAGCCGCTGCGGCGTGCATAGTCCCCCATAAATCCATCCTTCGCCCAGGTGTTGCTGGTGCCTCTGAATGCCGGTGCGTCCAGCGCCCCCATATACACCTTGGAATCCGGCCGCATCAGAGTGGAGATCAGCCCCTGGTGATCCGCGTGCAGGTGGGTGGCGATAAAATCGGTGCGGTCAAGATCCACACCAATCTCGTCGAGACCCGCTTCCAGTACCTCCTGGCACTCAGGCCGATTCATTCCAGTGTCTATTATCAGGTTGCGATCGGGGGAGGTGAGGATGTAGGAATTGACCTCCTTAAGCGGATTTCCGGGCAGCGGGACCACCACTCGGTACAGGTGAGGCCGTATCTCTTCAACCATATCCATTTCCCACATATTCAGGCACAAAGCTCGATTGTATCAGAATCACGTGACTCAGTTCTGAAGCGAGACCTAAGGGGTCAGCACAGCTATCGAATACGGTCTTCCAACTCGTGTCGCTGAACCTTGCCGGTTGTAGATCGGGGTACGTCTTCATCCTCAACAAAAAACACAGCTTTAGGACGCTTGTAACTCGACAGGTCGTTCTTACACAGCTTTTCAACGTCTGCTTCTGTTAGAGAAGGGTCGTTTTTGACAATGAACGCAACCGGTACTTCTCCCCACTTCTCATCCGTCCGTTTCACTATCACCGCTTCGGCAACACGGCTATCTGCCGATATCACTTGTTCGATCTCGGCCGGGTATATATTCTCACCACCGGATTTGATCATGTACTTGACTCGATCCACATAATCCAGCGTGCCATCCGGATTCCGCCTCATCACATCGCCCATGTGAAACCAGCCACCGCGAAAGTCTTCCTCATTGACCTCGTCAGCGTTCCAATAGCCACTGAACACGGTTGGTCCCCTGACGGCAACTTCACCCGGAACCCCAACAGGGACATCATTGTCTGCCGCGTCCACCAGACGAACTTCACAAAAGGCACTCTGCCTCTTGGCGAGTTGAACCGGTTCGATACCGATGGGAATGAGATTACCCGTCGCCGGTGGTAGTCCTGTCTCGGTTGCGCCAAACGTATTCAGGTAAGGCGCGTTGCAGATCCTGGTCGCAGCCGCTATATCCTTGCGTGGTACTAAATCGGCCATGGCCCCAACGATTCCAATTCCCTTCAGTTTGGCGGCGCACTGCACAAGAAAATCAGCAAACGGTCCCACCATACCGGGCATCAGTATTAGAAAACGCGTGGTGACTGTTTCCAGGATCTCCACGATCTGATCCGGCAGGTAGCCATCCACTATATGCACAGTGCCCCCCCTAAGAAGAGTCGCGATTGACTGGTCGGTCGAAGCCATGTGGTACAGGGGTGGCCAGGCTATAAAGTTATCACCAACGGGAATCTCCATTTCCGCTGCAAAACACATGGCGCGGGCCAGCATGGCGCGGTGACTGATCAACGCGCCTTTGGGCAGCCCCGTGGTGCCACTGGTGTAGAGGATGACGAGACCCGCCTCCGGATCGATCGCCTTATTCGGAAAGATCGAGGATGAACAGGCAAGTTTGTCTTCGTATTCAGTGCCTATGATCAATCGATGCCGGTGGTCCAGCCCAAGCCCATCCAGCGCTTCAACAAATTCGCTTTGCACTATGGTCAGGCTCGGCTCCACCAACTGTATGCAGTGGTTGAGTTCCCGCGCTGCCAGGCGCCAGTTGAGTGCTGCTATGATGATCCCGGTTTTGGCGGCGGCCAGTTCCACTTCCAAGTACTCAGAACAATTTCGTGCCAACAGGGCCGCACGATCTCCCTCGGCGATGCCGAGCTCCATCATCAGCTGGGCAAGCCGATTGGATCGATCTTCCAGCTGGCTGTAGGTCTGAACCCTGTTACCATCAACAACAGCTGTTTGCTCTGGATGTGCTGCCACGCGCTGGTGAAACATGGCACCGATATTTGATTGCCCGCTGCTATAAACTGCTTCAGGTGGAATGTAGGAAGTCATCTGTGTACACCTCGCCGCTCTGCTACCGATAGCGTCTCTATTTGCAGTGTCGAGGATAAACCGCGCATTCATATGCGTCTACCCATATGGATTCCGGTCTGGCTACTTTGTGCAGATTCAATCCTCAAGCGTCAACTGAACTGGCGACAGAACGGCATGTTCTCGTGCACAGAACTGAACTCATCGTAAGGTGTATGGGGATGTTGATGGAACGGAGGTACTTATTCCTGTGCAGCAATGAATGCTGCGACATCGTTGACCTGTTCATCGGTTGCCAGCATTTGGGCCATGGGCCTCATTTGGCTGCCGTAGATGTCTTTGGTATGCGACCCACGTATACCTGCCTTGAAGTTCTGCAGTTGCCTGACGATGTACCAGTCAAATTGATGAGCCAGCTTGGGCGCATCGAGTGACTTACTTCCCTCCGCGTTCTTACCATGGCAGGGAGCACACGGCACGTACGCTTTCTCGCCCGCTTCGATGTCTCCCCCGATCGTGGCGGGTGGATTGGGCGGCGTCAGGGACGTGAGATAGGCCGCCACATCCTGAATTGCCTGGTCGTCAGCTAGGGTTCCTGCCATCGGGCGCATCTGCATTCCGAAGATATCCTTTGGATCAGCTCCTCGGATGCCGGCACGGTAATTCTTGAGTTGGCGCACCACGTACCACTCATCCTGTCCGGCGTTGATGGGAGCGCTCAAAATCGAATTGCCTTCACCGGACGGTCCGTGACACGCGCCACACACCTGGAATAGTTGCTTGCCTTTTTCGGGGTCACCGGCAGCCATGGCAGTTGAAATCACACTTAATGCAAGGGCGAAGAGCAGCCCCTGCAGGAGTCTTTTCATCATGTTTAACACCATTCTTTCTATGGTCTACAGCCTTGATAGAGTACTGGGAATACAGACTCGTTAGTTTTCTTACTACTCCAAGGTGGATATATACGCCGCCACATCATTGATCTGTTGGTCCGTGGCAAGCAACAATGCCATCGGTCGCATCTGCATGCCATAGGTATCGCTGGCGTGGCTGCCTCGAAGTCCTGATTTAAAGGCCTTGATCTGTCGCACCATATACCAGTCGTGCTGACCCACCAGTTTCGGCGCATTCAGGGTCTCGTTGCCCTGCCCCTTGTCCCCATGGCAGGCCATGCAGGTTGCAAACGCAGTCTTGCCGGCTGCGGCGTTCCCCTCGATCGTCTTGGCAGGTTTTGGCGGAGAAAGTGACGCGACGTAGGCAGCCACGTCAGCCACCACCTGATCATCGGCGAGGGTCATGGCCATGGGCCGCATCTGCATGCCGTACATGTCCTTGGGATCCGTTCCCCGAATGCCGACTTTGTAGTTGTTGAGCTGCCGGGTCACGTACCACTCGCTCTGCCCCCCGGTGACCGGTGCGTTTAGCATCGTGTTGCCTTCACCACTCATTCCGTGGCAGGTGGCGCAAACCATGAACAGAGTCTTTCCTTTGTCCGGATCGCCAGCCGCGACGACAGACACCGCTGCGCCGATACCAATGACAATCAACAATCCGTGCATGAGTAATTTTGTCATATCTAACACCATCATAATTTCATGAATTTAGCAATGCCGTGAACTGAACATCCGTGCACGGGTTCTCTCAGATCTCTTCAGCAGCGCGCAGTTCCCATTTTGAAATCGCCGGGAAGACACTTAAGAACAGCAGCAGTATAAAGAGAAAGCCTGCAAAGAGACCCACCGTCATCGCCACTTCAGGCAACGAAAGGAACGGTCGATGGTCTCCATCAAGGCCGGGTACCACGATAATGTATCTGTTCAGCCACACGCCGACGTTGATGACAACGGCCAGGGTCAGCATCAGCCACCATGTTCTCTTGAAGGTGAGGGAAATCAGGCAGAACAGAGGAATGGCAAAATTGCAGACGATCATGGCCCAGAAATAGGGTGCGTAGTGACCAAACATCTGTACCTGAAGCACACCGTATTCACCTTCGAGATTTCCAAACCAGCTGACGAAGAACTGTGCCCAGAACATATAGAGCCAGAGCAACGTAAAACCGGTAAGCACGATGGATATACTGTGTACTTGAGGGGTTTGAAAATAGTCGCCCAAATTCATCAGCCGGGACAAGAGCAGAGCCAGGAACAGGAGAGCTGCAGTCCCCGCGAACATATTCCCTACGATGTAAAGCATCGGGAACACGGTGCTGTGGTAGTGGGATACCAGCATCATCGCCAGGTCCCAGGCAATAAAGGTCTGGGCAACCACCGCTGCGATGAGCACGATGGGTGAATAGAAATAGGCTCCTCTCTTCAGCGCGGCTTCACCCCAACGCGCCTTCAGGCGGAGCATCCATCGGTAGAATGCGCGGCGCCATTGCGGGCCTTCCTTGGAATCCTCTTCGCTGATGTCCGGCAGCAATCCCATGGTGAAATAACCGACTGCAATGATATAGAAGACCAGTTGCGCCAAGACATTTCTGACCAACAGAAACGTTGAGTTCAGCCACAGGCTGAGATGCTCACCCTCGGGTGGATTCAGCCAGTGGAACAGATGGGCACCACCATAGTAGAAAATAAACAGGAATCCAGGGATCGCCAACGGGAAAAAAGCCAACGTAGCGAGCTCCGCAATGCGATAGTACGGCCGCGCCCACTTGACACCACAGATGCGCATGATGGCGGAGAAGGCGACGCCGAACTGACTGATCCCCAGCAGAAAGATAAAGTTCGCCACCAGGAATCCCCAACGGGCCTCACTGGGTGCAGAGCCTAGGGCGGTGGTGTACCAGATGGTCAGGAACAGAAATAGGACACCCGACAGGATAACAGCCAATGGGTAACCCCTTTTTTCAGAGGGTACACCGACCGTGATTTGTGAAAGTTCGCTCATTCTGACCCCTGTCCAAATACACCTTTGATGTAATTGACGACGTCCCAGCGACCGCTGACCGGGATGGCATCGCGATAGAAGGACATGGCGATGCTGCCATGGCTAATGGTGTAGAAAATCTGTCCGTCCGGTTGCGCCTGTACATAGTCAAGGGTCAGGTTCATGGGATCCGGTACGTATTTCTTGCCCACCACCCCGTCCCCGAGCCCCCCTATGCCATGACACACCAGGCAGTGAATATCATACAGGAGCTTGCCGCGAATGATGGATTCGCTATCCCTGGCAATCGGGTTATCCAGCTCGCCGGCCTTTAGTCGAGCCTGAACCAATTCAAACAGATCAACCGGCGGCGAGATGGGTTCATTTCCCTTCTGTGGCACGGAAGACGCGTTGGTCGTTACCTGGCTCTCCTGTGGTTTCACGGATGGCTGATTACGCATATCCTCATCCCACGGCAGCGTCCACCCAAGCGCGGGCAGCAACAGCGTAATCGTCAGGACAAGCGGCGACAGATAGGATTTCATATGCGCTTATCCTCCTCGCTCACTTCTTTGGCGCCCGCATCCCGAAAAATCTTCTCCGCCTCCTTGCGGTCACCATCGGCTACCACATTCACGACCAGGGAAAAGAGATCGATATTGCTCTCCACGCGGTAGGCCGCATCCCGCCATGCCGGCAACCTTGCTACGATGAAGAAGCCGACCAAGGTGAACAGCACACCAAGCAGGATGGTCATCTCATAGGCGATAATTAGAAAGGGGGGCACGGCAACGACCGCTCGCCCGCCGGTCGGCAATATGAACGTCAGGGCACTGAAGGTAGCCAGAGCGAAACCGGAGATCGCACCGATGATGGCGCCTGCTAACGAAAACCTTCGGACCGGAGATTTTTCCAGACCGACGGCCTCTTCCGCCTCGTGCAAAGGGATGGGCGACATCACGGACAGCTCGTCGAAGCCCGATTTTCGGAGCTGCCTAGCTGCACTGATGACATCCTCTTCGTACTCAAACAGAGCCATGATACTGGTACTCATCTAGGCCACCTCGCGTCGCAGGGGTTTGAGGGTTTCCTTGACCTCATAGATCGACACGCAAGGAAAGACTTTGACAAAGATCAGGAACAGCGTCGTGAAGACCGCAAAGGAACCGATTGCGATGGAGATCTCCACGATGCTCGGGATGTAGAAGCCGAACGCATCGGGCAGGAATTTACGTGGCTGGGTGGTTGCCACGATCAGGAAGCGTTCGGTGAACATGCCGATATTTACCAAGATGGAGATCACGAACATCATGTTCCAGGATTCTCGTATCCGCTTGAAGAAGATCAGCAGCGGAACCAGCGCACAGAAGGTAACCATCTCCCAGTAGAGCGGCGCATAGAAACCGAACAGCTTGAACTTGAGCTGCTCATACTCGAAGGAGGTGCCGCTGTACCAGCCGGTAAAGACCTCCAGGATATTGATATAGGTCCAGAGCAGGGACAGCACGATCAGCAGTTTGCCCAGATTGACGACGTGAATCTGCCGGATATACCGTTCCAGATGCATGTATTTGCGCAACATGTACATCACCGAGACGATGCCCGCGGTACCGGAATAGATGGCACCCGTGACGAAGTAAGGTGCGAAGATGGTCTGGTGCATTCCCGGTACGATGGACAGGGCAAAGTCCCAGGAAACGATACTGTGCACCGACACGGCCAGGGGGATGATGAATACAGCAAAGAACGTATAGGCCCAATGAAGGGTATGCCACTGCTTGGCAGTTCCGCGCCAACCAAAACACATGATGGTGTAAATCTTACGACGCAAACCCTCGCTGGCATCTCGCACAGCAGCGAAGTCCGGCAGGGAACCCATGTAGATAAAAATGGAGCTGGCTGTCAGATAGGTGGCGATCGCCATAACGTCGAACATGAGGGGCGAGCGAAAGTTGGGCCACATCTCCATCTGGTTGGGAATGGGTACGGTCCAGTGAACGAACCAAATCCGCCCCACGTGCACCATGATGAAAAGGGCCGCCGTGACCAGTGAGAACAGCGTCATGGCTTCGGCGCTGCGGTAAATGGCCTTACGCCACTCACTCTGGGTGATGTGCAGTACCGCAGAAAGTAGCGTGCCCGAGTGGCTGAGCCCGATCCAGAAGATGAAATTGGCGAGATAGGTGGACCAGACCGCATTGCGATTATTACCGGACGGGCCGATACCGACCATCATCATGTAGACCCAGGGCCCTACAAAGCAGACGATGGCAATGGCAAAGGACAGGCCCAACAGCCGCCAATACTGCGGACTGGGCTGCATGGTCTGCAGTATCTCCCGGTTCACTTCATCGTAACGGGGTTCCACGTAATCAGACATGGCTTTCAACTTTGCTGAGGTAAACGATTGAGGGGCTGGTATTGAGTTCCTTCAACACCTTGTAGCCCCGTGCATTATCCGCCATCTTCGAGACGCGGCTATTCGGATCATTCATGTCTCCGAACACCATCGCCTCTGTGGGGCAGCTCTGTACACAAGCCGGCGTCACCTCGCCATCCCGAAGTCTCCTTCTCCCCTCGTCCTTGGCCGTGTCCTTCGCCAAACGAATGCGCTGAATGCAGAAGGTGCACTTCTCCATCACTCCCCTCTCCCGCACCGTGACATCAGGATTCAACTGCTGTTCCAGGGGTTCATCCCAGGTATGGGTGAACCAGTTGAAGTAGCGCACGTCATAAGTGCAGTAAACAGCACAGGTTCGCGTACCAATGCAGCGGTTGTAAACCTGCGTATTGAGTCCATCCTGATTGTGGTAAGTTGCCGACACCGGGCATACCGTCTCGCAGGGCGCCTGATCGCAGTGCTGGCATAGCATGGGAAGAAAAGACAACTTGGCGTTAGGGTATTCGCCCTGCCAGTAGCGTTCAATCCTCAGCCACCTGACCTCCTTGCCCTCTTTGATTAATTGCTCTCCGACGATCGGCAGGTTGTTTTCCGCCTGGCATGCCACAACACATGCTTCACATCCGCTACAACGGTCCAGGTCGATGGTCATTCCCCAGTGGTAGTCGAACTTGTCGTAGTAGCCAAGCTTGCTATATTTCGCAAGCATATCCTGCAGCTTACCCATTGCTTACCCCGTCTAACCGTGTCCTGATCTGTCACTTAGAATTTGTCTTCCCAGCGTGCGCGGCACGCCCTCGATCTCTCTTCCGCTTGTTTTGACGAGCGAAATCCGTGCGCCGGTTTTCGCGATGCGCACCCGGGACGCCGACCAAGCCAGCGCACCACTCAATTCATCCACCTCGGGCGCGACTATCTGAAGTGGGTTGACGCCCCTCTTCTCCGCATAGCGGCCATAGTGGGTGTGACCCTGCCCGATTGGAATCGCAATTACGTCAGGCTTGATAGCGGGAAAGATGAATGCCGGAGCCTCGAGGGTCCCCTGCGTTGAGGTGACGGCCAGCACATCTCCTTCGCGTATACCCATCTCAGCGGCAGTTTTCGGATTCAGCTCCACCCACGTCTGGTAGACGATGCTGGTCATGGGATCCGGCAGTTCCTGCATCCAGGGCAGATTGGCACCACGGCCATCACCGAAGGTCTGGGTCAGGTACGGCTGGAGCGCGAAGGGGTACTCCTTGGTGTCACCGCTGAATGATGGTTCCGAACCATCCAGATGTTCAAGAATGGATCTTCCCAGGCCTTCTTTGACCTGGGTGGAGCGAGCCGGGACTTCGCCCCAAACGCCCGACTGCAGGGCAGCCGACCAGAATGCTTCAAAATCGCTGGCTACGCCGGCGAACGCCCGGTCCTGGTAGATATCCTTCCAGGTATCTTTCAAGAAATCTTCATACAGGGTCCAGGGCAGCGCGACCGTCAATTCAGCTCCGATCTGATGGGCTAACTGGAGAATGATGTCGCCGGCGGATCGGGTATTGAAAACGGGACTCACGACCGGTTGCGCGATGGAGGCGATCGGTAGGCCCACTCCCGGTTCCGGCACCGCGTCCCCCCAGGACTCCAGACAGGTATCGGTGGGAAGAATGAGATCGGCCATGGCAGTGGTCTCATCCATAAAGCTGGATAGACTGGCAATGAGAGGCACCTGCTTAGTGGCGTCTGCAAATCCCGCGGCAACGGGTAACGTGAAAAGTGCATTGCAGTCGTGCACCATCAGGACTTCGACCTCGCCGTTCTTCATGCTGTCCACAAACTGGAGCATGCGGCTGTAACTGGCGTAGCGCTGGTTGGTGCCAGCGGAAAAAGTCGGGGCCGGGTTGAAGAGAACGCCGCCCTCTATATTCAGGTTACCGGCAAGATAATTCAGGGCATTGATCGCGATCAGGCCGCTGACTGCGTTTGTGCTTGCCGCAAGTGTTCCTCCGCCGATGGCCAGACTGGGTCGGTTGACGACAAACTCCTCGGCAAGTCTGATGATGACGGATTCCGCCACACCCGTTCGATCGGCAACTGCCGAGGGATTATAAGACTCGGTTGCAGCAATCCAGTCTGCTCGATCATCACCCGAATAGCTGTCACCGTTAACGATCACATGAGCCATCGCCAATGCCACCAGTCCCTCTGTTCCCGGATTGGCTACGATCCACTCGTCAGCACTGGCGCCTGACAGGGACATGCGAGATTCGATCTGTACGCACTTACCCCTTCGATCGCCCCGGCCCTGTCGCATCTGCCCATAGGAGAGACTGTGGTGGACCGGCGATAGCCAGGAGCCCAGGTAATCGGCGCCGAAAGACAACAGATAGTCAGTGTTCTTGATGTCGTAGTAGGGCAGCAGATCCTCATCGAAGGAAAGCTTGTTGGCGGTATGAAGATTGATGGGATAGGTGAAGTCGTAATGGAGATAGTTATCAGAGCCGATGCCCTCTATGAACTGTGCGAACAGATCATTGAGGTGGCCACTGCCGGCACCGGACAACAGATGCACCTGATTGCCCTTGTCAGCACCTCTAAGGTTGCGCAACTGACCGCCGAATTCAGCGATCGCCTCGTCCCAGCCGATCTCCTGGTACTCGCCGCGGCCTCTCTCCCCGATCCTTTTCAGCGGATGCCGAATTCTGTCGGGGTTGTATAAGCCGTTCAGTCCCGCTTGGCCCATGGCACACAGGCGGCCCTGATTGACCGGGTGAACAGGATTGCCCTCGATCTTCTTGGCGCGACCCTCGCGGGTTCGAACGCTGATACCGCAACCGGCCGAGCATTGTCCGCACACGGTGTTGTACCAGGTGGCGATTCCGGGTGTATAGTCTTCGGGTGGCACAACCTGCGGCATCAGCAGTTCGACGTTCATCTTGGTGCTCTCGCCAAAGAGCATGCCGGCACCGGTACCGACGCCGCCGGCACCGATCAGCTTCAAGAAATCACGTCGTTTGAGTTTGTCCATCGATCTATCCCGTTAAACGGCAGCTCAGTGCTACTTGTGGCAGGTCCAGCAGTCCCGCCCAAATTCCACCTCATTCAATGTGTGACAATCCACGCACCAGGGCATGCGCAAGTTCGATATCCTTGTCACCTGGTCCATGGTTTCGATGGGTCCGTGACACTCCTGGCATTCCACCTCCGCCTTGACATGACGTTTGTGGCTGAAGTAGACAAAGTCCGGCACATCGTGAACTTTGATCCAGGGAATTGGTTCCTGTCGCTCCCAGTAGCCAGCCACCTTCTGAATCTCGGGACTATCCGGCACCACGGCCCTATGGCAGACCATGCACTTGCTGACCGATGGCACACCCGCCACAGGTGACTTGTCAGCATAGACGTGGCAGTGAAGGCAGGGGACCTCGTTGTCTGTCACATGGATCTTATGGCTGAAAGCGATCGGCTGAACGGGGCTATCGTTCGAGTACACGTTGACATCGATAATATATCCCACGATAAAGCCCGTCAGCAAAACCAGAGCAATCAGCCCCTGGCTTTTGAACGAAGCAAGTGCGTCACCAACACCTATGGACATCTGTCATTCCCAGCAATTAGCCTGTTTCCCCAACCAACCGTCAGCCACATCGAAACACCATCGAACCCATATGACCATGTATTACGATGGTTTCTCAGTACGTCGCGAACGGATTTCAGCGCCTACCCCGAACGGATTGATACGCGTGCCACCAATGGATTACTGCGTGCATCACTAACGAAATGTGGTCAATCTTGTTCTTACAAAGGCGACATATTGTGCCACAACTGATTTGAATTACAAATCCAATCTTATTCCCTTCGGGATCTAGTCTTCTTCCCTCCGGGATCCAATCTTATTCCCTGCGGGATCTAGTCTTTCTCCCTGCGGGATCCAATCTTATTCGCTGCGGGATCCAGTCTTTCTCCCTGCGGGATCCAATCTTATTCCCTGCGGGATCTAGTCTTTTTCCCCTCGGGATCCAATCTTCTTCCCTTTGGGATCTAATCGTTTTCCCATCGGGGTCCCATTATTCTTCCGCTCCGGGATCCAATCTTTCTCCCTCGCCGGGAGAGTGCAACAGATGAAGGGATGGTCCGGCCAACTCCCCGTCCTGGAAATTCACGACCAGCCGATATCGGCCTGGGTTCACGAACACCAGATTCTCAAGCGAGAATATCAGGTGGGTCTTAGCAGGTGCTCGAGCTTCGACTCGAGCATCTATCTCGGTCTGCCCCTCTATGCTGAATATCGGCTTCCCGGCTGGGTCCACCAGATGGATCGTGAAGGGTTGCACACCCTCTGTGTCACGTCGCCATTCGATCATGCCGGCCAGTTCCAGCGCATCCTGCCTGGCAGGAAAAGTGGGCGCATAAAGCTCGTTGTATATCCCTTCGATGTTCAGCTTGCCATCGGGGCGGGTGCCGGCATGCTCACAAAAAACCAGGAAAAAATCACTGATGTGATCGGTAGTCATCTGCAAAATTGAAGTCGTCTCGATTGCTCAAGCAGGAACCCATGGACACACATACGCCGAGGTGAACGGGATGGTATGTATTTGGACGTGAGCGCACTATTCGTTGAACAGTTGCTCACTGAACTCCCTGAGCTTAGCCACACTTAATCTGTCCTGTTGGTACAACATTTCCCAGCTCAATATCTTACTGAGCAGCTCAATCTCCCTTAGATTTATGGCGATGAGACTCCTGCCATCCTCACTGCTTGTAATACCGGCGTTCATTTTGATCTGCGCCTCCCGAATACTACTGGTCAGTACTGTTACGTCGTAATAGCTAACAGTACTGATATTGCGCAGGACAATATCCTCTGAAAACAGCTTTTCGATGATCAGTGGCTGGTTGCGCGGATTTGATTTGAAGTAGCCTGCCATCTCCTCGGCGCTTGCCCCGCTTTGACTCGAAGGACAGTCCGAGAGATATCTGCGGTAGGCCTCGGCATCTTTTTTTGCAGCGCTAAGCAGGGCAACAACCTGCTCTCTCTCCACTTGATGTTGAACGAGCGTCGTGAGCGCAAGAGCCGCATATATACCCAAAAAAACCGCCCCGATGATGAGAACAACATCACTCAGTGGACGATACTTCTTTTCCAGTCTGCTCCTACCGAGGGATACGGCTAGCATCACGGCCAGTGATAGTAGAATTAACGCCAGTTGCCAGTTCATGCCTTATGTTCTTCGCTCTCAGTCCAATTGAAAATACAACGATTAATCACCCTTTTCAACCGTCTTAGGCACGGTAGTCGTCGGGTCCAGCCCGATTCAGGTTGTCGGAAAATCGCAATTGTCGGCAACCGGGCAGAGCGTCATGTACAATGCATCATCGATGAAAAAAGGAGAAGAAGATGATCTTGCACAAGCTTGACAGGTATCGAGATGCCGGCCTTCTTGTCTTGCGAATCGGCATTGGGGTGATGTTCATGCTCCACGGCTTTCCCAAAGTGATGGGCGGCCCGGAGGGTTGGACCAGGATTGGTGCTGCAACGGCGGCGATTGGTTTGGATTTTGCACCCACGTTTATGGGCTTTATGGCTGCAATGGCAGAGTTCGGCGGCGGCCTATTGCTCGTGCTGGGGCTGCTTACGCGTCCCGCCTGCGCCTTGCTATGCATCACCATGCTAGTTGCCACCATCATGCACGTGCAGAACGAAGATGGATTTAACAGGTACTCACATGCCCTGGAGGCCGCCATTGTGTTCTTCAGTCTACTTTTGATCGGACCTGGCAGATTTTCGTTGGACGAGACCTGGTCCAAACTGCAATCTTCCGAGAAGCAATGAGCAGGTGGCAAGCGTGGTGCCGCTCATGCTTGCCGCCATTACGTAGTCGTTTCTGCAAAGGGTCAGCGTCCGCACATAGCTAATACCGGCCAATCAACTGCCTTGCCTCGTCAGTGTTGTACAGGGGATTTGGGTAGTTGCGTGGTGTCCTGCCCCATGAAGACATCGCGCGTGTCGTACGTAAAGTCTGCTTCCAGGCTCAAAACGCCAACCAACACCACCAAGCAAAGGGGTGGCGTCAGGATTGCGTAGATCAGAGCCAGGCGCTCCCAGGCCATGTGCATAAACACAGCGACGATCAAACCTGCTTTGAGCAGCATGAAGGCGATTATCAGTGTCCAGCGCGTCAGTCCCTGAAAGTTGAAGTAATCGACCATGTACGAGCATGTACTGAGGACAAAAAGCAATCCCCATATCAGCAGGTAAAGACGCAGTGGGTGTTGCTGTCCAGTCGTCTGTTCCATCGTAAGCCCCCTTACCACAAGTAGAATAATGCGAAGATAAACACCCACACGAGATCGACAAAGTGCCAGTAGAGGCCCGTTATTTCGACGATCTCAAAACCACGCTCATCGTAGTGCCCACGGAGCACCTTGCTGGCAACAATCGAGAGGTAGATAACGCCGGCAGAAACGTGCAATCCATGAAAGCCCGTGATCATGAAGAAGGTGGAACCGAACTGGGGTGCCCCCATCGGGTTGGCCCAGGGGCGCACTCCTTCGGAAATCAACTTGGTCCACTCAAAAGCCTGCATGCTCACAAAAGAAGCGCCCAACGCTGCAGTTGCTAACATAAGCCAGAAGGTGCGCTTCTTATCGCGGCGATAACCGTAATTCACCGCCAGCGCCATGGTTCCGCTGCTGGTGATCAGGATAAACGTCATGATCGCGATCAGAATCAGCGGCACGGGTTGCCCGCCAATCGTCAGGGCGAACACCTCGCTCGGTATGGGCCAGGGCTCGGTGGTGGTCATGCGCACCGCCATATAGCCGATCAGAAAACTGCTGAAGATAAATGTATCGCTGAGCAGGAATACCCACATCATTCCCTTGCCCCAGGAGACGTTGTGAAAGGCCTCCCGATCCGATGACCAATCCTCGACGACGCCGGTCCAACCGGGCGTCACTTCTATTTGTGCCATATGGCCTCTCCCTTTCTAGGTCGTGTACCTGCAGATTTCAAGTCCGTGCTCCGGGTGCCTGTCTCGAGTTATTGATTGCTAAAATCCAACCATTTCCGGACAGGCACTAGGTTGACAACAGCAGAATAAACAGCACCAACCAAACCACCAGAAGGTAGTGCCAATACACCGCACACAGGTCAACACTGAGGCGGATCTGAACAGAACTCTCCATGCGCCGCATGCGGGATAGCGTTCGCACCCAGGCCACCAAACCACCGACGATATGTAAGCCGTGGACAGCGGTGATCAAGTAGAAGAAGCTGCTGGCGGGATTGGTGGCGACGAATTGACCGTCGGCACTCAACTGACTCCAGACCGTCAATTGGCCGACAATGAACGCAAGAGACAGCGCGCCGCCTGCATAGAACCCTTGTTTGACCCTGGCAATCTGTTCGTTGGCAGCGGCCCGCTTCGCCGTCTGCAAAGCGACGCTGGCGAGGATCAGCATTCCGGTGTTAAACCACAACAGCAGCGGGTCCTGCAGTGGCTGCCAGTCCGCAAAGGTCATACGCATGCGGTAACCGACAATAAACAACATAAATAAGGCGGTGGCTACGATAAAGAAGACCCGCAAACCCACTTTTTCGACCGGCAGATCGAATGCATTCACCAGCACCGGCTCATCACTGGCATCGGAGCCACCCAGCCAGGGTTTGCTTGCCAGGGTTTTGACTATGCTCATGCCGGCACCCCCTCCGCCGACTCTTCTGCCAGCGGTTCGTTCTGTGGTAGGAAATCGGACTCTGCGCCGGGCACGCTGTAGTCGTACGCCCAGCGATACACGATGGGTAGTTCGTCCCCCCAGTTACCGTGGGCGGGCGGGTTCTGCGGTGTCTGCCATTCCAGCGTGGTCGCACCCCAGGGATTCGGTTCGGATACTGGACCGCGCCTGGAACTCCAAGCCATGTTAAGTATAAACAGTAGCTGAAGAGCGCCGATGGTTATCGCTATGACGGTAATGAAGGCGTTGAGGGTAGCAGCAGAGTCCGGTATGAACGCATAGCCGTCAAAGTTGTAGTAGCGTCGCGGCACGCCCTGCAAGCCCAGGTAGTGCATGGGAAAATACATCGCATGGGCGCCGAGAAACGTGATCCAGAAATGGCACTGGCCCAACGTCTCGTTGTACATGCGCCCGGTAATCTTCGGAAACCAGTGATAGATGGCGGCGAAAACCACCATCACGGGCGCAATGCCCATCACGATGTGAAAGTGGGTGACCACGAAATAGGTATCCGACAACGGAATATCCACCGCGACGTTGCCCAGGAACAAGCCGGTCAGGCCACCAAGGAGGAAGGTAAAGATAAAGCCGAGGGCAAACAACATCGGTGTATTCAGGTGCATGTTGCTGTGCCACAAGGTGATGGTCCAGTTGTACACTTTGATGGCAGTAGGTATGGCGATAATCAGTGTGGTCGTGGCGAAGAAATAACCGAGATATAGGTTCATGCCACTCACATACATATGGTGAGCCCAGACGATAAAGCTGATGCCACCGATGGCCAGGATTGCCCAAACCATCATGCGGTAACCGAAGATATTCTTGCGTGCGTGGGTGCTCAGAATATCCGAGACCAGGCCAAAGGCCGGCAGCGCAACGATGTATACCTCAGGGTGGCCAAAAAACCAGAACAGGTGTTGGAACAGCACCGGGCTGCCACCGCCTGTCTCCAGTGCCTGGCCCATCTGCACCATATAGGGCATGAAGAAGCTGGTGCCCAGCAGGCGGTCAAACATCAACATCACCGCACTGACGAATAAGGCCGGAAAGGCGAGCAGACCAAGAACGGTGGCGACGAAAATACCCCAGATGGACAGTGGCAGACGCATCAGGGTCAAACCGCGACAGCGAGCCTGCAGGACGGTGGTGACGTAATTTAGGCCGCCCATGGTGAAGGCGACGATAAAGATTGCCAATGAGGCCACCATCATGATGATGCCCCAGTCGGCTCCCGGCGTGCCCGGCAAGATGGATTGCGGCGGATACAGAGTCCAACCGGCCCCGGTCGGTCCCCCTGGCACAAAATAACTGGCCATCAATACGATCACCGACAGCAGGTAGGTCCAGTAGCTCATCATATTCAAGAACGGAAACACCATATCCCGTGCCCCGCACATAAGGGGAATCAGGTAATTGCCAAAGCCCCCCAGTAGCAGTGCGGTCAGCAGGTAAATCACCATGATCATGCCGTGCATGGTGACGTACTGGTAATAGGCGCTCGGATCGATAAACTCCAGCGAGCCGGGGAATCCCAGCTGCATGCGCATCAGCCAGGACAGCACCAGGCCAACCAGCCCCACGGCCATGGCGGTCAGTCCATATTGTATGGCGATCACCTTGTGATCCTGGCTCCAGATGTACTTCCAGATAAAACTGTCAGGGCCCGAGTGGTGCCCACTGTCCGCATCGGCATATGCCATTGCTATCCCCTCTTAAGTGGTTACTCCGAAAGCGCTTTCGCCAGCGCAATCAGTGCGTCAATCTCATCGTCAGTCAGTGGCAGGGTTATCATAACCGGCGCGTAGCCCTCGACCAATTTAGCGTTGGGTTCGCGGATTGACTCCCGGATGTACTCATCGTCGACAACAACAGTGCTGCCATCCACCAGCGTCTCCGTGCGCCCGTACATCCCCTTCCAACTGGGTCCGAGGCCCTTGCTCCCATCCGTACTGTGGCATGCCACACAGCCTTTCACCCGCGCTATTTCGCGTCCCCTCTCCGCCTGATCTCCGCCAACAGTGACCGTTGCCGCGCCCCCGCCGCGCAGTTGGGCAGCGGTCATCTGCTGTGACAACCACGCCCGATAATCATCGGGCTCATCCACGATGATCTCGCTGCGCATAATGTAGTGACCGACTCCACACAACTCCGCGCATAGGATTTCGAAGGTGCCGGTGCGCGTCGGCGTCATCCAGAAATAGGAGACCAACCCGGGCACCAGATCCATCTTTGCCCTGAACTGGGGAACGTAAAAGTCGTGCAATACATCCCTGGAGCGCAGGTTTATTTTTACCGGTCGATCCAACTCTATATGGGCGGGCGCGCCCAGGACAACGATGTCATCATTGCCATTGGCGTCTTGCAGATCAATGCCCAGGGGATTTTCAGCCGTGATGTTGCGGTTGTCGGCCTGGCCAAGCACCCCATCTTCCCCGGGATAGCGGAAACTCCACTGCCACTGCTGACCCACCGCCTCGAATACCACTGCTTCCTGGGGTACCTCCACAAAATCACTGTACACGATCAGTCCCGGCGCCAGCATGGCAAACACACCGAGTGCTGTCACTCCGGTGAGCCATCCTTCGAGTTTCTTGTTTTCCGGTTCATAGGCCGCCCTTCTGTCATCCGAGTGGCGGAACTTGTATACGCAGTAGGCGACGAAAAAATTGACCGCGACAAACACGACACCGGTAACCCAAAAGGTAATCATGGTGGTAGCATCCATGTCACCCCAGTTGGATGCGATCGGAGTGAACCACCACGGGCTCCAGAAGTGGAAGAGAACAGATCCGACCACCAACAAAACGACTACGATTGCGAATGCCATACCTTGTTATCCTTCGTCACCGGCCGATAGTTTGTTATCCATCGCCTGTCATGGTTAGCGTTGTTGCACAGCGTTATTGGACGCCATGAACCTGTAATAGACCGCCGCGCCGAGCCAGTTATTGCGCCGCGTCCGGCCTAGCCTCCTCACCTCTGCAGTCATCGCTACAGACTCACAGTCGCAAATTCGCGAGCAGGTACGCTGCTGTCAGGTGCGCCGTCATCACCATCTGCCAGCCGGCTGCCGAATGCCTGCATGGGTGTACCTGTCCTACCGTACAACACGGTATTCAAATGATCTGCGATCGGTTCGGTAATCGCTCTGATCTCTCTATAGCCAGGCAAGACGAGCGGCTGATCCCCATTGCTCGGATCAGGGCCCATGCCGGGGCGGTTCTTGTCAACTTCCTGAGCGAGAACGCTGACGCCTGAAGCTGCGGACGGTTCCATATTTATTGCCGTCTTTGCTGCTGGAATCGTCAAGCCGATAAGAATGAAGATGGGGATCACAGTCCAGACAATCTCCGCCTTACCGTTGTATTGCATTTGGGCGGCCAACGCTCCTCCGGCGTTTCGGTGCTGAATCGCCGACCAGAACATAACGCTGAACGCGACCAGTGCAATGCCGACGCAGCACCAGAACATCAGCAGATGTACGTCACTAGTCTCCTGACTGAGGGGAATCACTCGTTCGATCAGATTACTGTCATCGTCTGCCCGTAGTGGACCAACCCAGATCAGGAGCAAGAGGACAGTAGATGGCCAGGAGAATTTCCCAATTTTATGCACGGACACCTTCGCAGCTTTTTAACTATTCATTGTTAGCAGGTTGTATGGATCACCGGGAGTTTATTCATGGGCAGTGAGATCACGGGCAGCAATAGCATAGAGTCCGTTAACGAAGTGGACTGAAGCCGCTCTCATCCCTTATGTATCGGTTGATCCAGGTTGCCCACGCCTATCTGAAGTTCACGCGCCGTAGTATAAACCGGGATGTGATGGGTTAAAGTGATAAATATCACTATAGCGCAATTTTGTGGAGAATATTACCTCTTTTGCGAAGACCAGAACTACACGGTCGCGATTTCGGCATTGGCATCCTCCGTTGCCGGTGTTGCCAATGCAGTCAATGCTTTGCGGTCGATAATCCCCAGCTTTCTGCCACGATAGGTAACGACGTTCTGCTTCTTCATTTTCGTCATGAGACGCGTGATGGTTTCCCGTGTTAAGCCCAGGAAATTGGCAATGTCAGCATAGGTTATGGGTAAGTCAAAGTGGTCGGCCGAGAAGCCGGCATCCCGCATCCGAGTCGATACATAAACCAGGAACGCAGCCAACCCCTCTTCAGCGCTACGACTTCCCAGCAGCGCAATGACAACGTCCTGATAATGTCGGAGTTCCTGCATCAGCAGTCGTGACAGGTTGATTTGCAGCATTGGGAACTGTTTACGCAACTCGTTCAGTCGTGCCACCGACATTTCGCAAACCAGTGCGGGGCCTAACGCTTCGACATCAACACTACTGTTTGCACTGTCGAGAGATTCCAAGCCAATGGAACTGCCGGGAAGATAGAACCCGACCACTCTCTCGTCGCCATGAGGATCAGTTACGGTAGCCTTAAACACCCCTTTGCAGACGGTATAGATCGACCGAATCGACCTGCTCTGACGACAAACTTTTTCACCACGTGCCACCTTCTTATACCGGTGGAGCGCGTCCACCACTGGCTCATAGTCTTTGTCACAGATAGAGATCGGAGCACACAGCGCGAAGAAACGACAATTCTCGCATTCAACGGTGCCCTTTATTCTCTTATTTTTCATAGCCTGGTTCTCGCCTTTGGGTCACTGGCATATCAGGAGTATATCGCATTTGGTCGGATGATTTGGAGCCTACTTGCAGGCTTCCCAGGGACTCCAAATCCACTCCTGACCTGTCTTCACTTAGTCGAGGACGCAATGCCCCATTCCACCATCGGCCCGATTTTACAACTCGACTACGCTTCACCACCTGAAATAGAGGAGTCGGTAGTCACCCGATCCCGAGTCAAGGCACGCACGCAGATTATGATGAATATTAACCCACCCACTGCAGAGACCAATCCACCCAGCCCCATCAGGCCCATGCCTGCTACCCGCTCCATCGAGTCCAATGCCTGTTCTGCTCCGGCGACCTTGCGTTGTACACCATATCCGCCTGACCAGACCAGGCCGAGGATGTGCATAAGCTGACCACTGGCATAAGTCCACAGCTGAATGCGCGCCCACTTGTATGACACGCTTTTATATCCCAGGCGGATCAGAATGTCATAACAGACTCCCATGAAGGCGAGCGTAATACCGATGGTGGATCCGTGATAATGGGCTGGAATGGTTACGTCGCTTCCCCTGATCGCAAAGCCGATGATTCCACCGATGCTAAACAGGGTGAAAGACGTCACCAAACAGGCGTGGTATACCCTGGCTTCATCCTTCTGCGGTTGTAGGTAGATCATGCCAACAAAAAGAGCAGCCATCACGGGCACGATCGAAAGAGCCCCACCATAGGCCATCAAATCTGTCAGTCCCCTGATGAATTGGACGCTGGTCACTTCATAAGAGAGGTAATACCACGGAAACATCAGCACCGGCGCAAATCCGAGCAGGAGGAATAGCAACACGACTCTGGCATTGACCGGCAACGCCATCCGGCATCTGCTGGCTAGCCAGAACCAGCAGAGAAACAGACCCAGGGTGTAAGCGAACTGCAACACATGGCCACCACCCCAGAACAACATCTCAAAGTACGCGACAGGTGCCAACCGGCTTGGTAAACCGGACCAAGACATGCCAAACGCAGCGACTGCCAGAAGCACTGTTATGGCCGTCAACAGAAGCCCTATACGGATCACGTTGTCACTCGACAAGGTGAGGGAAAGAGCCGGCACGGCGATGAGTACGCGCCCAACCGTCAGTAGAATGCCGGCAGCGAACACCAGCAAGCCTGCAAAGAATACGGGCGTCTGCAGCACCGGGATATAGTTACTCAGCAGGGGTTCTGCGCCATCGGTAAAGGGTGCGACGGCAATCAGTACGGTGCCGACTGAGGCGCAGGCGAGGGACAGCCAGCCCACAGGCATGATCTCTCTGCCGGCACTGAAGGACCAGACAACGGCCAGAAAAGACAAGCTCCAAACCAGAACCGACAGATTTACATGCACCACCAACGCAGATTGAAAGAAATCAAGCCACGGAAATACTTCCCCTATCACCGGAGTGCGAGACAATACCAGAAGCAGGGAGAAGAGTCCGGCCAGCGCCAATGACAGAACGGCAAGCCACATCCAGCCGATGATCAATCGATCGCGTTCATCGCCGGGTACCTTCAGATGATAGATGTCAGACACGTGTGGTACTCAAAACATTTGCATAAACAAGGATGGAGAACTGTTTGAGATCCACATCCGCATGGCCCCATCGAAGGTGTAATACAACCCTTCACGGCCCCGTCGGACAGCTATCCACCCACCAGCAACAGGCGGTGTATTATGCAGCAATGGCACGACTTTCTAAAGATATTGCAGCCGTCTTGCTGCCGTCTTAGGAAATGCTTCCGTTCACCGGTCTGTCTCCCGATTCGGGTCGCGACCGGCACCATGGATATGCCACCAACAGACCTGCTGTATCCATTCTGCTAACTGACGGTTTATGGTGCGATGGGTCCTTAATGCCGCCCCGAATGCCGACTGTCATCAGCCCCTTTGCTTGCCCTCTGTTGCGCGACATATCGGCTGATTCAATCGCGGTCACGCACCAGGCGGGCGGTATGTAACGGCAGGCGAGCCGTGTTAGACTGCCGGCTCTTCGAAGAGCCAGATCACGGACGGTTTATATATGAAAGACCTTAGTGGAAAAATTGCGGTGGTCACAGGTGGTGGCACCGGCATGGGTAGAGAGTTGGTCAGGCAACTCCTGGCAGAAGGCTGCCACGTGGCCACCTGCGACGTCATTGAGGAAAACCTACAGGAGACGCTTTCGATCTGCAAAGAGGAAGCCCCACAGGGCGTCCGCGTGACCGGGCACATATGCGATGTTGCGCTGGAAGACCAGGTGCTGGCCTGCCGCAAGGAGGTGGAGGAACAGCACCAAACCAAGCATATCAATCTGCTCTTCAACAATGCCGGAATCGGCGGTGGCGGCAGTTTCGTCGACAGCACTCGGGATGAATGGGAGCGAACGTTCGACATCTGCTGGAACGGGGTTTACTACTTTTGCAGGGCCTTTCTGCCCATGTTACTAGAGAGCAGCGAAGGACACATCGTCAATACCAGCAGTGTCAACGGATTCAGGGCATCCCTTGGGGGGAACATACCGCACACTGCCTACAGTGCGGCCAAATTCGCCGTCAAGGGGTTCACCGAAGCACTGATCAACGACTTCAGGTTTAACGCACCTCACCTCAAGGCGTCGATCGTGATGCCAGGTGGCGTGGGTACGGACATCGCCATCAACTCGGGGCGAATACTCGGTCAGAAGAATCCCAAGGACTGGACTGACGAAGATATAAACAGAGTTCGGCAGCGATGGGAGAAGATGGGAGAGAATCGGGCAGCGCTCGGCGTGGATGAGAGCTTGCTTCAGCAGAGCAACGATGAGATTCGAAATGCGATGGCGGCGCGGGGAGAAAACTACCGCAAGATTGGTATTACACCGGCAAAGGCCGCGACCATCATTCTGGATGGTGTCAAGCAGGATCACTGGCGAATTCTGGTCGGCAAGGATGCAGAGGCGTTGGACAGAGCTGTCCGCAAGTCGCCTCTACATACTTACGATCTCGACTTCAACCGTTACGTACAGGAGGAGTGGCAGGACTGACCATCCTGACGGTACTCCCATCAAGTCCACTACGCCGTTTTGACATAAGGCACTGCCATGAAACCGTCAGGAAGAACGGCGATGGCGGCATCGGTACCGATTCTACTCAGTTCACTTCTGATTAACGCTTCAATGTCGTGTGTCGGCGTGATGAAAGCGCGCCTGACTTCATCGTCCGGTATGTCGCTATACAGAGCCACCCGGGCATGAAGCTGAATGATCGCCAGCACCTGCGCTTCCCATTGGTCGAACAGGCTGAACCCCGGTGAGTTGATCGCTTGCAGCAATTCTCCCGGTGAATCATAGTCATGCATCAACGCCTTGAAATTCCCGTGTTGCGGGAACCCCTCCTCACATTGAGCTGCACTGATTATCAAACCTCCCTTTCTTACGATCTTGGCCGCAGCCGACATGCCCTTAACGGTCTGGTAAAGGTTCTGATCCAGGGGGTAACCGGCATTGGTTGTAATGACGATGGGAAATTCCTGCCGGCAGCCAACCATGGCGTTGGCCTTGACATATGCACACCCCGCATCGTGGGCCTTAAGAACATCGCCACAGAAATAATTCGTTATCTGCTGTTGCCTGTTCAGGGTAACGTTAATGCAGAAGTCCGCCGGACATTGCTGTCCCTTGGATCGCACCTGCATTTGGGTTGGATTTTCTTCAATCTCGCCCCAGGTACTGCGCGCATCCCCGATGACCGAAGCACGGTGATAGTGCATGATCGAATCAACATCCGTGATGCCGGGAAAGATCGCCTTGTAGCCTCCCGAAAAACCGGCCATCAGGTGTGGCTCGATAAACCCCAGCAGGATACGTTTGGATGCTTGGACATAGTGCCGATTCATGCGCAGCGGAGGTCCGTCACCGCTGGCGACAATCTTTACGCACTCCTCCTTATCGTACGCGTTGTGGTTTACCACATGCACGCGCTCATACACTTCCGAACCCACCATAGTCACCAATTCATCCTCGGTATTGGGGCGGTGGGACGCCGTGCCGTTGATGATAACGACATTCCCATCCGGCACATGGCCGATGGTTTCAAGCAGCCAGGGCAGAAGCAGATGGCTTGGCAGAGGACGGGTTATGTCCGGGATTACGATGGCTACGGTATCGTCGGCTTCGATGAGCTGATCCAGCGGCGCGGAGCCGATTGGGCTGCCGACAGCCTTCTGAAAAGCCGCCCGCGGATCCTCGATAGCCGGTTGTTCCGTCGGTTCGATCACCTCGACAAAGGCGGACGGGATGGAGACCTCGAGACCCTTCCTGCCGTATTGTAGTTTTACCTTCATCATCACACCCGATTCATGTCGTTAGCGTAGCGCATGGAAGACCTGATCGTCTCCCGTTACAGGTGGGCAGCACCAACAATACTGAGAACTTCGTTACAGCCGTCCTCGATCATGGATGCGCGGGCATCCCGCATCAGTTTTTCCACGGGGTATTCCCGGCTCAGGCCATTGCCACCGTATATCTGTACCGCTTCACTGGCGACCTCGAAGGCAACCTTGGTGCAGTAGGTCTTCGAAGCGATCGCATAATGGAGTTTGGCGTCGCCGGACGTGTTGTTGTAAATCTGCACCTTGCGGCAAAACGAACTCGCAGTTTCCACCTTACGAAACATATCGAAAAGACGCAGTTTAACGCTCTGATGCTGGTTGATCGGTTTACCGCCCTGCACTCTCTCGGCCGCATACTGTCTGGCAAGATCGAACGCCGCCCTGGCGACCCCTGCAAACGTAACCCCCATGAAGGAATTGGCGATCGTCAGTTGCATATTCAGCGACGCCGCATAGGTGTCCTGATTGGATATCATATAAGCTTCCGGTATGCGGACCTCATCGAAGAAGATCTCTCCCTGGGGCAATGCCCGCTGACCGATTTTGTCCAGGGGCTTTCCCTTCGACACGCCCGCCAGATCCATGGGGACGATGGCCACGCCCCCGCCTTCAAAGCCACGGTCACCCTCGATGGTGCAGAACAGTGTTGCCATGGTGGCGATCGGGCCATTGGAAACCCAGCTGGATTTCTGCCCGTGAATGACATACTCATCGCCATCTTTCCTGGCGACGCAATTGGGCTTGATACTGGCATCCTTGAAATGGGGTTCGCTCATGGCCAGGGTATCGCTGCCGTGATCCGGTTCCGTAATTGCCCAGCAGCCGATCTCTTTGTTGCCGGGTGCGGCAAAGCGTTCGATCAGATCCTTCTGGCCGGAAAGCATGGAATACATGCGGCCCATACCGCGACACGCCAGGCTCAGAGCAAGACCGGAATCACCCCAGGCCAACTCCTCCAGAATAATCGCCTGTAACCGCGCCCGCTGCACCGGCGTTAGATCTGAATCCGCCGTCTGCAGATCAGCGATGCCCAGTTCATCGTATTTATCGAAAATTTCCCACAATAGCGAAGCCGGATCGATCACGTCCTGGGGATCGTGCAATTTATCCAGCTTCTCACCGGCCGGACGCATCTCCTCGGCGGCAAAGCGATGCAGGGTCGTCTGGATTTCACGCTCCACATCGGTTAATTCCACTTCAAAATCGATCGATGACATGCTCACATCTCCTTCGTCAATTAACAATTCCTCATGGGTGCGTTCTTTCTTCGCTTGGTCCTAATCCTGTAACGCCTGCTGCAGATCCCCGATCAGATCATCCACATGCTCAATGCCTACTGACAAGCGTACCAATGTGTCGTCAATACCTAGCTCGCGACGTTTCTCTATCGGCAGGGACGCGTGGGTCATGATCGCGGGATGTTCGATCAGGCTCTCTACTCCACCAAGGCTTTCCGCCAACTGGAAGATCCGACAGCGTTCCAGGAACCGACGGGCAGTTTCAAGATCACCCTTTAGTTTGACGGTCACCATACCGCCGAAACCGGACATCTGCTTTTGAGCAAGTTCATACTGGGGATGGCTTGCCAGACCTGGATAATACACCTGGGCCACGGCGGCATGATCCTGCAGATAACGGGCAACCTGCATTCCGTTGTCGTTGTGTCTCTCCATTCTGAGGGAGAGCGTCTTGACTCCGCGATGCGCCAGAAAGCTGTCGAATGGCCCGGCCACGGCACCGATCGAGTTTTGCAGGAACGCCAGCTCGTCAGCCAGACCAGGATTCTCTTTGACGACGACTGCCCCTCCCACGAGGTCAGAGTGTCCGCCAATATACTTGGTTGTGGAATGCAGCACGATATCGAAGCCAAAATCGAGTGGACGCTGGTTGAATGGTGATGCGAAGGTGTTGTCCATCACAGACAGAATACCCAGCTTCTTGCTGAGGGCCCCAACCTGTTCCAGATCCACCAGTTTCAGTAAGGGGTTGGTAGGGGTTTCAACCCAGATCATGCCGGTCGTACTCTCAATGGCACTTTCAATTGCTGCAATATCGGCCATATCCACAAAGGTGAACTGCAGCCCGGAGGATTTTGACCGCACCCCGTCAAACAGTCTGAACGTGCCGCCATAGAGATCGTCCACCGCTACAATGTGAGATCCGTGCGGCAGTAGCTCCAATACGGTGCCGGTTGCCGCCATGCCTGACGCAAAGGCGAAGCCGTCCGTGCCGTTTTCGAGGTCGGCAATCGCTCGCTCATAGGCCATGCGGGTGGGGTTCTGGGTGCGGGAGTATTCATAGCCCTGGTGTCGGCCGGGGCTGGCCTGCACATATGTGGAGGTGGCATAGATCGGCATGATGACCGCCCCGGTAGACGGATCAGGATCCTGTCCGGCATGTATGGCACGGGTAGCAAATTTGAGTCGTTCAGTCACTCTGACTCCTTAGAAAGTTGATCAGATCGATACGGGTTATGATGCCGAGAAATGCCTCGCCATCCATCACGATGGCGACAAAATCTTTGTTAAACAGCGCCATGAGATCGTCAATGGATGCCTTGAAATCGATCATCTCCAGTCTGGCAGTCATGTGTGAAGAGACCTGGTCATCAAATGACGTCTTACTCGAATAAACTGCAGCTAACATATCCCATTCGTCAATGATGCCGACGATGCGATCGCCATCCAATACCGGCAATTGGGAAATGCTGTGCAATTTGGCTCTCTTTAGTGCGGTCAGCAGTGTATCTTCAGGCCCCACCGTGACCGTGGTGTGTTCAACATGGGGATGGAAGATCAGATCCCGCAAATCCTTATGTGCAGGCCGGGTGACGAGTCCCTGATCCCTCATCCAGTCATCATTGAATACTTTGGAGATATAACGGCTGCCGCTGTCAGGAAAGAGCGTCACCACTTTCTTGGCTCGTTTCTGTTCCTGACAGTATCGCAGAGCTGCAGCGAGAAGGGTACCGGATGAGGTGCCCGCCATGATACCTTGCTTTTCCAGCAACTCACGCACGGTGGCAAAAGCTACCGTATCCGAAATGGTGTAAGCTTCATCCACCAGTGAGATGTCACAGATATCCGGGATAAAATCTTCTCCTATCCCTTCCACCAGCCAACTGCCCGCCGTTGCCAGCTTGCCGGATTTCAGATAGTCGACCAGCACTGAACCTTCGGGGTCTGCCAATACGACTTCGATATCCGCTTTTTTTTCCTTCAGAAACGTGCCGACTCCGGTCAGGGTGCCTCCGGTTCCGACTCCGCAGACCAGCGCGTCCAAATCGCCGTTCATCTGCTCCCAGATCTCAGGACCGGTGGTCGTGTAGTGAGCCCGAACATTCGCCTGGTTGGCGAATTGATTGATAAAAAATGCACCCCGCTGCCCCGCGATCTTCTTGGCCACATCCTGATAATACTCGGGATGCCCCTTGGCAACATCGGATCGGGTTATGATCACTTCCGCACCCATGCAGCGAACAGTACTCACTTTCTCGAGGCTCATTTTGTCCGGCAGAACCAACACCAGGTGATAGCCCTTCTGCAGGGCGACCAGGGCCAGTCCCAAACCTGTATTGCCTGCGGTTGCTTCAACGATGGTGCCGCCTGGTTTCAGGTCGCCGTTTTCCTCCGCCGTATCGATCATCGAGCGTGCGATACGGTCCTTGATCGATCCACCGGGATTCATGTATTCCAGTTTCGCAAACAGTCTGCAGGGGCCGGTGTCGAATCGATGCAATTCCAACATGGGAGTCTCACCGATCATGTCCAGAACATTCGGGTAAGATTGCATCCGCTAACGTCCTTTAATAACCTGGTAATCCAGTTTCATCCGTAGATGGCAATTAATCAAGCGGGTGGTTCCAATTGACAAAGAAAAGGAGAGACATCCATGCAGACCCTTGAAAATCAAAATGTCGTCATCATTGGCGGTACCTCTGGTATTGGTCTGGCCACTGCCATCGCGGCCGCAGAGCAAGGTGCAAATGTATGGGCCGCCAGTCGGTCTGAGGGCACGATCGACAAAGCAAAGACGCAGGCACCAGACAGCATCCGTTTCAGTCCGCTGGATACGCACGATGTCACCGGTCTACAGCAGCTGTTTGCAGAGATTGGCACGATTCATCATCTGGTCTCTGCGGCGACCGGTGCCAATCGGACCATGGCACCCTTCATGGAGCAGACGGCGGAACAGTTCTCCGAAGCATTCAACAAGTTCTGGGGATATACCAACGTGGTTCGAGCCGGTGTTCCGCACCTCAGCGCGGATGGTTCAGTGGTCCTTGTCAGCGGCGTTCCCGCCAGGAAGTGTAATCCGGGCATGTCTGCTATCAGCTGCGTCGGCAATGCGGTGGAGGGCTTGGGTCGTGCGCTTGCTCTGGAACTGGCTCCGAGACGGGTCAATGTAGTGGCACCAGGCATTATCGACACCGCTATGTTCGACTGGATGGGCGATAACAAAGCCACCAACTTTATCCGGATGAGTCAGAACATTCCCCTTAAACGAGTCGGTCAGGCTAACGAGGTGGCCAATGCCATTTTGTTCGTAATGACGACTCCCTTCGTTACGGGAACAACGATTGATGTAGATGGTGGTCAACTACTTCCCTGATGCTATAGTTGTTTGGCTGTACAATCCAAATAGGAGAACAGGGCCATGCGTCTGGAGGAGATACCTGATAGTAGCGGTCTTCGCGACAAGGTTGCCATCGTCACGGGCGGGGGTGCAGCAGAACAGGGCATCGGCAATGGCCGTGCCGCTGCCATACTGCTAGCACGGGAAGGTGCCAGGGTATTGGTGGTGGATCAGCACATCGAGTTGGCACAAGCCACCGTTGAAATGGTGACAGGATTTTCCGGTCAAGCCGCCGCCTGGGAGGCGGATGTTACCGTCGAGGCGGATTGCAGGCAGATGGTAAGCAAAGCAGTCGAGTTGTGGGGAAGGCTGGATGTCTTGGATAACAACGTCGGCATCGGTAGCCGAGGATCGGTGGTTGACGAATCACCGGATCGCTGGCAGCAGGTGATGGAAACCAATGTGACGTCCATGTATCTCACCTCGAAATACGCGATCCCGGCGATGCAGGCAAGTGGCGACGGCGGCTCGATCGTCAACGTCGCGTCCATTGCGGCACTGCGACCCAGGGGACTGACCGCGTACTCCACTTCCAAGGGTGCGGTCATCGCCCTGACCCGGGCGATGGCGGTGGACCATGGTGCCGCAGGGATACGGGTGAACTGCGTAGCACCGGGACCCGTCTACACGCCGATGGTGTACGGTCGGGGCATGAGCCACGAGGCCCGCGAGCGGCGTAAACAGGCTGCTGTCCTCAACACTGAAGGCAGCGGCTGGGACGTGGGCAATGCGGTCTGTTTTCTCGCCTCGGACCGCGCTGCCTACATCACCGGGCAGGTATTGGTGGTAGACGGCGGTACAACCCTGCGAGGACCACCGAGAGACACATCTTAGTCGCTGACGATTTTTCCTGCGCCGCAACGTCAGGGAGTTGCTCTGAACGAGCTGATGAATGTAGCCGGGGCAGACAACAGGGCGTTAAGGAGTTCTATCGGTATCTTGATGATTTCTGTCAGTTCGGCCGGTCGATCAGTGCCCCATCTGGTTAAAACACCATCTTGGAATTCAACGTCGTGATACGTCTTCACAAAGGCGCTGGCGTTAAAAGGAACGATGCCAACGGGACCATCGTTAGGCAGCATCACCACGGCAGCCTGCTCCGCTTCACAGGGTTGCTTGACGCAGTGGGCGAGGGTAAATAGATAGGGCAGCGAACGACGATAGAGCAGCCCGTTGAAATGGTCTGTACCTGCAAGCAGTTCCCGATCACCGCGGCTGGCTTCTGAACCCTTCTCCTCGACGGCGTCAATGCCGAGCACAAACGGGTCGAACGGTTTCGGCAGTTGCGGCGCCGCTGTAACGGTCGGATTAAATACCTGCTCATGCTTGAACGCCTGGCACTCACTGGAGGTGATGGCGCGCGTCATCGCAACGATTGCGGAGGGAGCAGGCAGAGATGCGGTCTCTGTGTCGGTATTCAGCAGGCCTCTTACATTGGTGGAAATGCTCAGATCTTCACTGCGCACAATCCAGTGTCGGATTTTGGCTGTGTAGCGGTAGCTCTGGTCCGGTTCCGCCGGCAGCAGTCTCAGTGAGATCTTGTCAGCACAGTTTTTGCCGCTCATGGCCGCGGCTATCTCCTGTCTCATTTTCTCCATGTTTACCGCTAGATTCTGTTCCTTTTTGACAGCCAACTGCAGACTCACTTTGCTCACCACAATGCTGTTTTTGATACTGGCGTCTTGACTGAATTGTTCCAGGATCGCTTCCTTCTCCTTGATTCCGCCCTGCAGCGACGTGATTGTAGCGACTAGATTGGATCTCTCCGTATTGGCCGCCTGCAGTTCTTTCGTCAGCATCTGCAAGTCCAGCGGAGTTCGAGTGGCTGTCAGCAGTACCCGTTTCAACGGCAGGAAATAGGTCAAGCCGGTGCAGGAACTGACGTCTGATCCACAGCCATCATTTCTTGTGGTTTTTATAGTCGAGCACGCCGTCAGCAATATGCAGCAACTCAGAACCAGGCTTTGACTCAACTTCATAAACTTCCCCTCGGCAAAGTGGCGACGACTACACTATTTGCGATTCGAAGAAATATCTATCCTGATCCAGTTGAATTTGGTCAAAAAAGGGGGCTGGTGGTTAATTTGCGCTGCTCTGACCGCTCTTTTGCCTATACCATCGATAAAAAGGAGGTGCGAAAGCCAGAGGCCACTGAGATAATCAGCCACCGTTTTTCGTTGGATGAAGGGATGCTGACCCCTTAATTCACTTGTCGCCTCGGTTTATTGCATGAGTGTAGAGTTGCAGAAGGATCTCCTGCTCCAAGTCAAAAACCTGGTGAGTCCACTTTTTGGTCGGGTAGACCTGGGCCTGGTGGCCGGCGAGTGCGTAGCACTATCGGGCCCATCGGGAGCCGGCAAAAGCCGCCTGCTGCGTGCCATAGCCGATCTGGACCCCTGCGACGGGGAACTGGTTCTGAATGGTGTGCCGCGCCACGAATTCAGCGGTCCAGAGTGGCGTAGATCGGTTGGGCTGTTGCCGCCGGAAAGCGCATGGTGGCACGACCAGATTGCAGCCCACTTCAATGATGCCGTGCCTGCATCCCTCGATGAATTGGGATTGACCAGGGAGATCATGTCGTGGCCGGTCAGCAGACTCTCCAGCGGCGAACGCCAGCGCCTGGCACTGGTGCGACTGCTCTGCAATCAACCCACCGTACTGCTGTTAGATGAACCAACCGCAAACCTCGATCCGGAAAACATCACGCGCCTGGAAAACCGTGTTGGTGCATACTGCGATGCCAAAGGTGCTGCGGCCATCTGGGTAAGTCACGATCTGCAGCAGATCGAGAGAATCGCGACCCGTCATCTGCACCTGGAAGCCAGCCAGTTGAGCGAGGTCACTGACCCGTGAACCTGATTCAGCTCACACCCTTCGACCTCGCACTGACATCCAGCCTGATCATCGCGCTCGCCGTCATTTCACATCTAATCCGTTTGGATATCGGCAAGCGTCTGATCATTGCAGCCCTGCGAACGGCTGTTCAGCTCACCCTGATCGGGCTGGTACTCAAGATCTTGTTCGCCAACGTGCATCTTGGTTGGATCGTACTGATGTCTCTGTTGATGCTGGCCATCGCCGGCCGTGAAGTATTAGCCCGCTTGAACAGACGTTTTACAGGCTGGTGGGGATACAGTATCGGCACCTTGTCCATGTCGTTATCCTCCTTCACGGTGACCATGCTGGCACTGCTGGTAATCATCGAACCCGTTCCCTGGTACCAGCCGCAATATGCCATACCCCTGCTTGGCATGATGCTCGGTAATACCATGACGGGTGTTGCCTTGAGCCTGGACCGACTGACTCAGGCTGCCTGGGACCAGCGCGCGGCAATTGAAGCACGCCTGATGCTGGGAGATGCAGCCCACCAAGCCATCGGCGACATCCGACGCAGCAGCATAAGCAACGGCATGATCCCCACCATCAACTCCATGGCCGCAGCAGGCATCGTTAGCCTTCCCGGTATGATGACCGGGCAGATACTGTCGGGTACCGAACCGGTCGAGGCAGTCAAATACCAGATACTGATCATGTTCCTGATTGCAGCCGGCACCGGATTCGGTGCGATATGTGCCGTCTGGCTGGGTTCACGCCGACTGTTCGATGACCGCGATCGGCTACGCCTGGACCGACTGCAAGTTTCGAAGTGATCGAACTGTTTCGTTGAGCTGCGACAGGCATGAGTAGACGGTTCGGGTGCTTACACGCCTATCTCGGCAGCCACGCCGCAGGATTCAACGATTTCTTTAAGCCGCTCCATGTGGTCTGCAGATGGTGGCTCGAGATCCGCCAAGGCATACTCCATGCCCAACCTGCTGTATGTCTGCGTGCCAAACTTATGGTAAGGCAGCAACTCAATACGGATGAGATTCTCTCCCAACTGAGTGGCGAAGTTCGCAGTGGCTGAAATGTTTTCATCGGAATCGTTATGCCCCGGTACCGTGGGGATTCGGATGATCAGAGGGCGCATGGCCGAGGCCCTTCTAACATTGTCCAGAATGAGTTCGTTGGAAACACCGGTAAGCTGCTTGTGTATCTCCGGATCCATGTGCTTGATATCGAAGAATGCCAGATCGAGGTGTTCAAGCATCTTTTCCAGATTCTCCCACTTCACGAACCCGCAGCTTTCCATCGCCGTATGAATGAAGCGTTGCTGGCACATCTTGAGGAATTCCGTGACGAATTCAGGCTGCATGGTGGCCTCACCGCCGCCGACCGTCACACCCCCATTCGACCGGCGGAAGAATGCACTGTCCTTGTCGACCTCCTTGAACAATTCCTCGACGGTCATGTAACCACCGGCCAGCTCCAGTGCCTGCTCGGGACAGGCTTCGACGCATTTGCCGCAATAATCACAGACGGTCCTGTCGATTACGAAACCTTCCTCGGCAGACAACGTAATCGCGTCCAATGGGCACACCTCTACACAGCGTCCCTTCACGGTGCAGTGTGTTTCCAAATGGAGAATGTCGAAGCCCCGTTTTTGGGTTTGGGGTGAGGAACACCAGGTGCAATTAAGAGGGCAGCCCTTCATGTAGACCAGGGTGCGAATGCCGGGACCATCGTGAATCGCGAAATTCTGCAGGTTGTAGACCAGACCCTTCTTGGTACTCAACTATCGACTCCTATGACAAACCAAACACCGCAGGATTCGCATACAGTGTAAGGTTTCAGGATGTGCAGTTGCCACATGTATGTCAAGTATGAATTCGGGCGTGACGGTCACGACTCGCCCAACGAGGGGCGGCTCAGTAGGAAATTGATTCTGCCAAAGTAACCCAGCGTCGGTCTTTGACGATGGACAAGGTCGATTCACTCACCCCACCGTGCTTGTTGGGTCCAAATGAAAGATGATAGCCGAATATATCTGTGTAATCGCTGATTCCCTCAATTGCCGTGGTGAACTTGTCGCGAGTCAGTGCCGGACCCGCGTTGCGTAGACCGATCACCACCAGATCCGCAGACCGGTAACCTTCCATGGCTGGAATGCCAGGCTCTTCGTTGTACAAGGACACGTATCGGTCCCACCACTTGGTAACGGCTTCCGGCAAGTCGTCATTGCGATACATCTTGGCAATGTGAACGAATGCCTGGTAACCCTCGCCGGAACCGCTTTCCTGCTCGGCAATCACTTGGCCGTAGGCGGCATTGTTGCCGACCCATGCAACGTCCTGCCAACCCATCTTCCGCGCTGCTTCTAATATCAAAATGGTATCGCGATGGACGGTACCCATCAGCACCAGATCACAATCGGCATTTCTCAGACGCAGAATTGCCGCAGTAAATTCACTCTCCGTCGATTTGTGCGCCGAAGTCTCAGCGATCTGGCGATCCATCACGCCCAGCTGATCTTCAACGGCTTCGAGGATTTCCTGACCATAGTCCGAATCCTGATAGATGACACAAGGTTTCTGTTTGCCTTCCTGTTCAATGAAGTACTTAACCGCCGCTCGGATTTCGTCATAATAGATACCTCTGGCAGTGAATTTGAGCGGATGCAACGGTTCCACCATGGTCCGCGCGCCGGTCAACGGGAACATATTCGGCACGCCACTGCGAAGCTGTTGAGTCAACACAGCATTGTTGGTAGGTGTACCAAGTGCCAGCACCATTGCGAATATCTCGTCGCGATTGATGAGCTTGTTGGCTGCTTGGATGGCACGTGGAATCTGATATTGGGTGTCTTCCACGACAAAACGGATCTTTCTGCCATGGATGCCGCCAGCGGCGTTGGCTTCTTCGAAGCGCATTCTCGCGCCATTGATGGATCCTACCCCCCAGATGGCGATCGAGCCGGACAGGTCGGTGTGACTGCCAAGGACAATCTCGTCAGCAGTCACCCCCGCGGACGCACTCGAAGGAGTGGCGTTGGGAGCCGGGGGCGGCGCTTTCGTTTCCTCGGCCTGTTCAGTTTCTCCACTACAAGCTCCGAGTAGTGTCAATACACCCACCAAAGCAAGAACTCTCAACTTCATGTGCGATTCCCCTTTCTTCGTTTGGCGCTGGCGAAGCTGGTCACCATCTTCATGACCCATACATATCATCGATCAGATCGATATATTTTTCATTAACAACTTTTCGCTTCAGTTTCATCGTCGGAGTCAATTCATCGTCTTCCGGGTCCAACAACTGATCGATCAAGTGGAATTTCTTGATGGTCTCTACCTTCGCAAACTTCAGATTCACCCGCTCGATCTCTTGCCACACCAGATCCCTGACAGCCTGTGTATGGCACAAGCTGGTGTAGTTTGTAAAGGGTACGTCGTTGTCCTGAGCAAATTTCTCCACATTCTCGTGATCGATCATCACCAGACACGTGAGGTACGGTCGTTTGTCACCAACCACGACTGCATCGGATATGTAGGGTGAGAACTTGAGCTGATTCTCGATCTCGCTGGGCGTAATGTTCTTGCCACCCGCCGTAATGATAATGTCCTTGATTCGATCGACGATGTAGACGAATCCATCCTCGTCGACCCGGCCAACATCGCCCGTGTAGAGCCAGCCCTGACGAATGGTCTCTGCGGTCTTATCCGGATTGTTCCAATACCCTTTGATGATCCCCGGGCTCTTGATAAGAATCTCGTCATTCTCCGACAGCGTCACCTCCACATCATCAACGGCTTTGCCAACACTGCCGATCCGAAGATCGTGACTGTAGTTGGCAGTTGCGAGGCCCGTGCACTCTGTTTGCCCGTACACCTCGTACATCGGTTTGCCGATACACCAGTACCAGTCGATGAGATCGGGGGCTATCGGTGCCGCCGCGGTGGACAGCCACCGACATTGATCTATGCCGAGCAGTCGACGCAGGTTCTTGAACACCAGTTGATCTGCAATCAAGTTCAGCAGGTTCAGAGGAAAGGGAATCTTGATATTCTGTTTCCGATAGCCGGCTGCCCTGGTACCAATTGACAGTGCCAGGTTATAGGCCAGTCGTCCGAACGCGGTTGCTTCTTTCAGCTTGATGGCAATGGTCGAGTATTGTTTCTCCCAGACTCGAGGGACCGCGAAATGAATGGTCGGTGCGACTTCCTGCTGATCGCTCGTAATCGTTTCCAGGCTTTCCACCAGATTGATAACACTGCACGACTCGATCATCGCAAATGTATAGAACATTCTGCCTGCCACATGGGCCAGGGGGAGAAAAGCTAACTGTTCATCAGAGGGGCGAATGCCGTAGCATCTCTGCAGCGTCTGCATCATGAACAGCATGTTTTTCTGGGTTATCATGGCACCCTTGGGTGGGCCGGTCGTGCCGGAAGTGTAGGTAAGGACCATCAGGTCTTCGGGCGACGCCTGATCGATTTCATCACACCACATCTGTGTATGCAGTTCATCGTGCGCCTTGCCGAGTTCCAACAGTTCATCAAAGCTGACACACATTGCGTCGTCCAGGTGGCGCAGTCCCTCCATGTCAAGAATGATAATCTTTTCGAGGCTCGGGGTCCGATCACGAACCTCCAGGACCTTATCGAGCTGTTCCTCGTCCTCGGCAAAGTAAAAGCGCGTACGACTGTCGTTAATCAGGTACTCAACCTGGGTAGGTGAGTCAGTCGGATACACGCCGTTGGTAACACCGCCCGCGCAGATCACGCCAAGATCGGCAAACAACCACTCCTTGTTGACTTCCGAAGCAATGGAACAGACTTCACCGCGCTGCAGACCGAGAGACTTAAGCCCCATCCCGGCAAGGCGAGCGAATTGGCCAAAAGATTGCCAGTCGTATTCATTCCAGATACCGAAGTCCTTTTCGCGCATGGCGAGCTTGTCACCCTGCCCGGTCACCCGCTGCCAGAACAGTCGGGAGACCGTATCGCAACCGTCGATGCGGACGTCGATCGCCATCTTACTTGCCATCTCCAGGTCCTGTGCTGCTTTCTACAACGCAGATGTCGTTCGCCATCTTACTTGCCATCTCCAGGTCCTGTGCTGCTTTCTACAACGCAGATGTCGTTCGCCATCCTACTTGCCATCTCCAGGTCCTGTGCTGCTTTCAACAATGCAGACGTCGTTCGGCATATTGCCTGCTATCTCCACGTCTTGCGTTGCTTCCATCGATGCAGAAAGTGTTCGCCATATTGCCCGCTATCTCCAAGTCTTGCGCTGCTTCCACCGACGTCTTCCTCGTATCCCCTGGTCTTTCATGCCGAGGTAGAACTCCTTAATGTCCGTTGCGTCACGCAATCGTGCACAGGTGTCTTCCATGACGATTCTACCGACTTCCATCACGTAGCCATAGTCACCAATCTCAAGGGCCATTTTTGCATTTTGCTCAACCAGCAGGAGGGTTACACCCTGTTCCTTGTTCAGGCGCAGGATGATGTCGGCAATCTCCGCCACCAGTCGATGGGACAGACCGAGTGAAGGTTCATCCAGCAGCATCAAGCGTGGTTTAAGCATCAGGGCTCGACCGATGGCGAGCATCTGTTGCTGGCCACCGGACAGATAACCGGCCTGCTGTCTGTTCTTTTCCCTGAGCACTGGGAAATACTCGAAAACCATGTCTAGATCTGCAGAGAGGTCCACAACCCGACGTGAATACGCTCCCATCTTCAGGTTGTCCTCGACTGACAGAAACGGGAATACTTCACGACCCTCCGGCACGTGCGAGACACCTTTTCTTGCCACCTGGTCCGGATCCATTCCCTGAATCTCCTCACCGGCAAACTCAATCGTTCCCTTCTGCGGGACCATTGCACCGTTGATGGTCTTGAGCACGGTCGTCTTACCGGCACCATTGGCCCCGAGTACCGAAACGACCTGACCTTCAGGAACCGTCAGGCTGACCCCTCTGATTGCCATCACGGGGCCGTAGTAGGTTTCAATATTCTTGAGTTCCAGCAGGTTGCCCATGGTCGTGTTCAGTCTCCCAGATATGCCCGACGTACATCGGCATGGTTCTGGATCACAGCCGGTTTATCAATCGCCAGAGTCTTGCCGTCAGCCATCGCCAGGACCCTATTCGATGAGCGTGATACCAGATTCATATCATGTTCGACCATAATGATCGTCACCCCCAGTTCTTCATTGATATCTTCAATCCAGAAGGATAGATCTTCCGTTTCTTCCGGATTCAGCCCCGACGAAGGTTCGTCCAGCAGCAGCAGTTTCGGCTGAAGACACAAGGCTCTGGCAATCTCCGCCATCTTGCGAATACCGAACGGCAGATTACTTATGTGTTGATCGCGATAGCTCTGCAGGTCCAGCAAATCGATGACATCTTCGACAGCTTGGCGGAACGCCAGCTCCTGTTTCCGCACTGAAGGCAGAAACAGAAACTCACTGACTATGTTGGTACGGCTGTGAATGTGCCGACCGATGAGAAGATTCTTGAGCAAGGTCTCCTGTTCAAACAGCTCAGTGTTCTGAAACGTCCTGGCAATACCAAGCTCGGCAATGTGATGCGGCGATACCCGCGTGATGTCCTCGTCGTTATAGATCAACGTGCCTGAATCCACGTCATAGAGTCTGCTGATCAGATTGAATATGGTGGTCTTACCGGCGCCGTTCGGACCGATGATGCTGAACACTTCGCCGCTTTCCACCGTGAACGATACCTCCCGCACCGCATGAATGCCGCCGAAGCTGACGGAGAGGTCCTTGGCCTGAAACACGCTCATGGACATACCGCTTTCAATTGCATCACCATCATCGCACCCGTTCCGTTCGCAGATAACTCCTCTGACGCTTGTAGGTGGCTTTGCGGTACAGCGGGAACTCTTCAAAGTAACGACGAATCTTCTGCCATCGCCCGTGAATGCCGAGGGGTTCATAGATCAGAAAGAGGACGAGAACCAGTCCGAAGATGCCCGGTTCCAGACCGGGCAGTTGGCCGATCACCGCGGGAAGCGTGTCTTTCATCACGGCGATGGCCTGGGGCAACATGCCGATGAAAATGGCACCGTAGATAACTCCCTGAAGCGAGCCGAGGCCGCCGACCACCACCATCAACAGCAATTGTATGGAGGTCAGCAGGGTAAAACTGTCAGGGGCGAGGTAACCGATCCTGTGAGAGAACAGCGCCCCGGCAACACCGGTGAAGCCGGCCGATATGGCAAATGCAATGCTTTTGGTACGCAGCAGATTGATGCCCATGCTCTGCGCGGAAATCTCCGAATCCCGAATTGCAATCATGGCCCTACCGGAAGGTGAACGTAACAGGTTCAGGGCCAGTAAGATGCAGGCGATGAGAATGACCAGGCAAAGGTAGTAATAGCTGGTGGCATCGACGAATGACACGCCAAAAATCTCGGCATCGGCCACGGCCATGCCGCGGAACCCGCCTGTGACCGATTCCCAGTGGGTAATGATCTGCTCAACGATGATGGCGAACGCGAGCGTGGCAACAGCGAGATAGATGCCGGTCATTCGAAGGGCCGGAATACCGACGATGCCGCCAACGAGGGCGGTAAAGCTGGTTGCAATCAGGATCGACGCAAGAAAAGGCAGCCCGGCAGCGAGCATCACGGCATGTGTATAGGCGCCAATTGCCAGGAATGCAGCATGACCTAAGCTCACCAGCCCGGTATATCCCACCAGCAACATTAAGCCGATGCCGACGATAGCATAGATAAAAACGAAGGACAGTTCACCAAGGTAAAAGTCGGAGAGCGTAGTGGGTGTTAGCAGAATCGTTAGCAGTAGTAGACCGTACCAGAATCGTTGGCCATTGTGCTTGAAGTGATCTATGTCCTGCTGGTAGCTGGTCTTCTTGATGAAATACATCAGACCTTCTTCCTCTGCATGGTGGAGAAGATGCCTTCCGGTCGAATGAACAGCATCATGAGTAAGATGACATAGGCGCTCATCTCTGCAAATCCAGGAGGCAGGTAGAGGGCAGCAAATTGCTCTACGATACCAACGATCAGACCACCGATGATGGCGCCCGGCAGACTGCCAAATCCGCCGACAATGGCCGCAGCAAACGCTTTGATACCGAAGAAACCCATCAGTGGATCCACCAGCGCAATCGGTGCAACCAGGATACCGGCTGTTGCCGAGATCATTGCTGACAGAGCCCAGACCATGGCAAAAATACGTTTCACGGGAATGCCCACGTAATACGCTGCCAGCTGGTTCTGAGACGCCGCCTGCATTGCGATGCCTAGACGCGCATAACGGAAGAAGAGGAACAGAAAGAAACAAAGCAGTCCGGTGCCGACCACAATAGCCAGGTTCTCGTATCCTACAATCAGGTCACCCAACCTAAACACGCCACCGGCAAAAGGCGAATTCAGTGAGCGTGGTTCACTTCCCCAAATCGTGCCGGCTGCTGCCCGGAGGATAAATCCAAGACCGATGGTCAGCATCAGTACGGCGAACGGCGGCTCGCCGATCATCGGCCTCAGCAGAAGTCGCTCGATGAGAATGCCGAATATCGCCATGCAAAACAGCGTCAACAGGACGCCATAGAAGAAGGGTAGATTCATTTTGTTGATGAAGGTAAAGGCGACGAATGCGCCGATCATCATCATATCGCCCTGGGCGAAGTTGACCATTTCCGTCGCTTTGTAGATCAACACAAATCCAAGCGCGATAAGGCCGTATACACAGCCCTGAGAAATGCCGCTAACGAGAAGCTGTAGTACTTCCATTTGTACAGGCTTTTTTTTGACGCGCCATTCTATCTTGTTGCCTGAGAATACGACAGACAAATCACTTCGTTTGGTACGCCTCGACAACCCCATCCGAAACTGGCTTAATTGGGTTGTTGCACCCCTGAGAACATGCCATATCATGAAATATCGTAGATTCGGCCGCACCGAGATGAACCTGTCGCAGTTCAGTCTGGGCTGCATGCAAATCACGCGGAACGTGCCGGAGGCCACAGCGATAGCGACCATAGAACGTGCTGTCGAGCTGGGTGTCAATCACATAGAAACGGCAAGGGGCTATGGAAATTCCGAAGAACGGGTCGGTAAGGCGCTGGCACGCATACTAAAGCGCGTGTCCCGCGACGAACTCTACATAACCACCAAGATAGGACCCTCTTCCGACGTAGATGAGTTCAAGAAGAATTTCGATACGTCCATGAATTATCTGGGCGTCGATTACCTGGATAATTTCGACTTTCATGGACCTGGCAACTACAAATCAGTCAAACCTGCCATGAGCAGTCGTGGATGCCTCGGCTACGTGCGTCAGCTCATGGATCAAGGAGTCATTCGTCACTTTGGATTCTCGACCCATGGCTACCCCAAGGGTGTCATGGAACTTGTCAATACCAACGAGTTCGAATCCATCAACCTGCACTACTACTATTTCTATCAGGGCATGCAGCAGGTGGTGGAAAGGGCGGCGGAACTGGATATGGGCATATTTATCATCAGTCCCAATAACCAGGGCGGTCAGTTACAGAAACCAACGGAAGCGATGCAGCAAGCCTGTGCACCGATCAAGCCGATGACATTTAACCACATGTGGTTACTCAACAATCCTCATGTGCATACGCTGTCATTCGGTCCCGCCAGTCCCGAGCAGATAGACGACAATCTGATTGCAGGGGACTACGATGGCGGAGGCGATCAGCGTCAGCTTTTCGATAGCGTACTCGCTCAGGTAGAAGGCCAATTCCGCAGCAGCCTCGGTAGTGACTTCTGTAGCGTGTGTAATAAGTGTCTGCCCTGCCCCGAAAACATCAACATCCCTGCCCTGCTCAACTGGCGGCAGATGAATAAGGCCTTTGACATGACGACATTCGCCCAGGGTCGCTATGCCAAGGTGGGCAGTGGTGGCGCCTGGGTACTGGGTGTCAAGGGAGATCAGTGCACCAAGTGCGGCGACTGTCTTCCTCGTTGTCCGGAAAAACTTGATATACCCGAGTTGCTTTGGCAAACCCATAAGGAATTGGAGACCGGCGCCATTTCGGGGCCCCAATGGGACCACGAAGGGGATCTGCTTAAGAAGGATCTACGCAGTTGAGGTGAGAATTCTTGATTCGCGCTCGACGGATACTCGATTCCAATACCAGGCAACGATACCTAACGAGACGTTGGTAAACGCTGTCGCAATGAATATCCCCAAATACCCCCACAGCCAATCACCCAGTATGGCCAGGGGAATGTAGAAAACAAGCGTTCTCACCAACGAGAGCACGAATGCCGGTGTCGGACGACCACGTGCATTAAAACTGGAATTGGCAACCTGCATGATGCCCATAAAACCAATCGTCAGTGGAATAACAAGGAAAAACGCGCCTGCAACATCGACGACGATCTGATTGTCATCGATCAGTGATACCAGCCATTCACCAAAGGTCACCATGAATATAAATGTGAAGGCTCCCCAGGCAAGGCAGAATCGATTGACCTGTCTCAGCGCTTCCTTAACACGCTCGAACTTGCGGGCACCCCAGTTCTGTCCTATGAGAGGCTCTGCAGACGACGATGCAGACCACAAAATCATGTGGGCCATGGTTTCAACGCGAGAAGCGACGTTATATCCGGCCACGACCTCATGGCCATGTCCGGCCAGCAGACGCGTAACGATCAACATGGAGACAGGCTGAATCAGGCCACTGGCGATCGCCGGTCCACCGACATGAAGAATTGCCAGCCAGGAGGCCCGCATCTGGTCAAAGGACCATTGCACCATTCGAGCACGAACCAACATGGCGCAATAGAGACATACACTGACGAACCTTGAGATAACATAAGCCCAGGCTGCGCCGGCAATGCCCATCTCCGCTATGCCGAACCACCCAAATATCAGAACAGGTCCCAATATGATCTGCAGAACCGAACCGGCCGTCATGATGATGCCCGGGCTGGCGGCACTTCCTGTTGCTCGGAGCAGCGTGGAACCGACTATCGATAGCAGGAACAGGGGAATGCCAATCATATAGACCTGCAGATAGTCTATGGACATGGTTCGCACCATATCCTTAGCCCCCAACAGTGTCACAATGTCGTTGGCGAACTGATAACCCAGAACAGCCAGCGTAATACCCACCACAATGGCCAGCACCTGTGCATGAGTCACCAGGCGGATGGTCCTTTCCTGGTCACCGGCCCCAACCGATCTGGCAATCACCGAAGATGCACCACTGCCAATGCCGCCGGCAAAAGCAAACAAGGTGATCGTGATGGGGAAGGCAAAACCCATCGCCGCGAGCGCTTCCGTTCCCACGATGCCAAGATAAACAGCCTCTGCAAGCTGAGCCACATTCAAGCTGATGGAGCCCATCGCCATATAGGAGCCAAGACGCAGCAGGTGCTTACTGATGCTGCCATCAACAAAGCTATTCGTTGAAGGAATGCGGTCAGGCGTGCTGGTTACTTCAGCCATGCAGATCCTATGATTTCGATAAAGCTGAAACCCGAAGCAAGAGGGGATTAGTAAAACTAACTGTCTTTCTGTGGAATAACAAGCTTGCGGGACACAGCCATGGCGGCATCGGTATCGAAATCATGCTTCTGGAATCGTTAGATTAGCGCTAAACTTAGCACAGTCCATGAGAAGTGGTGGTCGTCAAACCTGGGAGTCCTAATGTGAAAGCCGCGAAGATTATTATCACGATCCTGGTCCTCGTTTACATCACACTGGTCGTGGTGTTCGAGTCTCTGCTCGGCTACTACCAGCCTGAAAGTCCAGACACGCTCGTCATCACCACCACTGACGAGGACGGAACCACTAACGACCGAGTTCTGGCTCGTCTGCAAAGCAATGGCCAGCTCTACGTTGCAGTGAACCATTGGCCTCGCGCCTGGTACAACCAGACATTGGATAATCCGAACGTGCAAATCACCTATGGTGGTGAAAAGAAGGATTACCTAGCCGTGACAGTCACCGATGACGAACACGATCGCGTCAACAGTGAAAACAACCTTGGTACCATGTTCAAAATTCTGACCGGATTTCCGCCCAGGTACATTGTTCGGCTGGATCCCCGTTAACCGTCAATACTTCCGCAGACCACATTCTTACGGCCACGCGACACAGTGAATTTGTCGTGTGACGGGTGTCGGCAGGCGATCCATACGAAATCCTTCCCGTGTAATCCGGGCATGCATGGATTGTTCACACGCGGAAGCAATGGCGCCCCACTACCCAAACGTTAGGCGTTCCCCATCATGTCTTCGCAGCCAGTCTTGAGCTTGATCCCAAAGAACCAGAAGAGCCTGCTTAGAAACCTTATGCAGGCGTATCGCCATGACCTAAGTCAGTTCGATGGTGAGGATCCCGACGAGATGGGCCCATTTGGCGTAGGCAACTACTTTGACGTGTATTGGGAGGAACCATGCCGCCACCCCTTCAAGATAACGGTGCGTGGCACTGTTGCCGGGTTCGCTCTGGTGAGGGAATTGGGAGCAGGGTCCTACTCCATATCGGAGTTTTTCATACTGAGACGACATAGACGATCGGGGATCGGCCAAGCAGCAGCTCGGCAGCTGTTTGACAGATTCGGCGGCATCTGGCACGTGGCACAGGATGATAGGGCGACCCGCGTAGGGCGGCCCACGCCAGGCCCTGCGCGCCCTGTGTTAGCGAAGCAGTCCCCGTCTGCAGATCCACCCGAAGAACGAACCTGCATGCCGCTGAACGTACGGATTTCATATCAGGACGAAGGCATGTGCTTAGTGTGCTGTCCCGCAATTAAGTGGTCATTATTCGGTCGGCATATTTTGTGCCTGGCGAGACGCGAGGACGCCGTGGGTTGGGTACCCTCGCCGGGCGCCCCTAGCCGGGCGCCCCACAACGACGAACAACGGGGACGCCCAGTCGAAGTCCAGGAACGAAATAGGCCAGCGAATAAGGCCAGGTAATTGCGGGACAGTACACTGGTACAAGCTCGACCTTTGACCGCCTTGACCCAAATGCTGTAGCCTGCCACACCTAGCCGGCCGCACCTAGCTGGCCGCACCATGTGGCATGACCGCCATTCAAAAGACAAGAGACATGACTACGCGCATGCTGGAGCCGATTGAGGCCCCACTCGAAAAACATATTGGTGAATTGCTCGGCAGTGACACCGAGATCCTGGTCTGTGCCAGCACCGACCTGGGTGCAGACGGATGTTTCGGTCGTCAGTGGGTCGTCGTCACTCGCGAGCATTGCCTGGTCGTATCCGAAACGGATGGCGATCCCATATCCGTGCCCATCGAACAGATCGTTGCGAGCCGCACCGAGCCCCTGGTTGGCGGCGGCCGCCTGGAAATCGCACGCCGCGGAAAGCCCACGCTTCTGCTCAGTTATACGGAATCGGAGGCGGCCAAATTCTCGGAGATCGCCCGCGGACTGGACCAATTGCGTACCGGCAAAGAATTCCTCATCAATGCAAGGCCCGACCGCTTGCGCTGTGATAAATGTGGCCGCCTGCTGCCTGAGAAGAACAGCATCTGCCCGGCCTGTATAAAAAAAAGCGAAACGCTGAAACGCATCGCTCGTTATCTGCTGCCCTACAAAGCCCGCGCAGTGACACTGGCCCTGGCCTCTGCGGCCATGGCAGCCACCGAGCTAGTGCCGCCTCTGGTCACCAAATACCTAGTGGATGACGTACTGGTACCGGCAGAGGGCAGCGCAGCTCCACTCGATACGCGCATAAACCTGCTTGGCTTACTGGTGCTGGTCCTGATCGGCGTCCGCATCTTGAGCTGGTGCGCCGAATGGGTACACGGCTGGACCATGGCCTTTCTCGGTGCACAGGTGACAGCCGATATTCGCCAACAACTGTACCGCCGGCTCGAGATGCTGTCGCTGCAGTTCTACGATAAACGCAAAGTGGGCACGCTGATCTCCCGGGCCACGCGCGACGTCGGTATGCTGCAGGACTTTCTCATCGACGGCCTGCCCTATCTCATCATCAACGGCCTGATGGTGTTTGGCATTCTGGGCTTCTTGCTGTGGATGAGTTGGTCCCTCAGCCTCTACATTCTGCTGCCGGTGCCCATTCTCATCGTCTGGGGTTTCGTGTTCTGGCGGCGCATGCGCGGCTACTTCAATAAATGGAGCCAGGTCTGGGCGAATCTGACCGACCGCACCGTGGAAACGCTGACCGGCATCCGTGTGGTCAAGGCCTTCGCCCAGGAACGGCGCGAGATGGAGTCCTTTGCAAAACCCAATCGACGCCTGCGAAACGTCGCCCAGACAACAGCCGTCAACCGCGGCATTTTCTTCGCGACCATCACCTTTCTGACCGGAATCGGCATGCTCATCGTCTGGCTGTTGGGAGGCCAGCAGGTCCTCAGCGACCGGATTACGTTGGGTACGCTGCTGGCGTTCTACTCGTATATGTGGCTCTTCTACGGGCCACTTGAGTGGTTCGGTCAAGTCAACGACGAGATGACGCGCGCCTTCGCCGGGGCCGAACGCATCTTCGAGGTCATCGACTCGGACCCCGAATCCTATCTGGACCCGGATGCCGTGCGTTTAGCCCCGATGAAAGGCGGCATTCGCTTTAACAAGGCGACCTTCGGCTACGACAAGAGCAAACCCGTGTTGCACGGCATCGACCTGGACGTGAAACCCGGCGAGATGGTCGGGTTGGTGGGCAAGTCGGGGGTAGGCAAAACCACTACCGTCAACCTCATCGCGCGCTTTTACGATGTCGATCACGGCTCCATTGAGATCGACGGCGTGGATAGCCGCCGCATCGATCTGCACGATCTACGCTCACAGATTGGCATCGTATTGGAGGAACCCATGCTCTTTTCCGGCACGATTGCCGACAATATCGCCTATGGCAAACCGGGCGCCTCGTTCCAGGAGATCATGGATGCGGCGCGCGTCGCCAATGCCCACAACTTTATCATCAACAAGATCGATGGCTATCAGACGCCGGTCGGTGAAAAGGGTAGCGGCCTTTCCGTGGGCGAGTGCCAACGCGTTTCCATCGCCCGCGCCATCCTGCACGATCCGCGCGTTCTGATCCTGGATGAGGCCACATCTTCCGTAGACGTGCATACCGAAAAGCAAATGCAGGAGGCCCTCGGCCACCTGACCGAAGGGCGCACAACGGTCGCCATCGCCCATCGGCTGTCGACCCTGCGCGACGCCGACCGCCTCATCGTTCTGGACGACGGCCGTATCGTCGAGCAAGGCACACACGCCGAGCTGATGGCAAAGCGCGGCGCCTTTTACGATCTGGTGCAATTACAGCGGGCGGCGGCTGAGATCATCGCCATAACGGATTAGTGTCTTAGCGATTTGTGATTAGAAATGGGAATAAGCGGTAGGAATTGAGATATAGCGGTAGAAATTGAGATATCGGCGGTAGGAATTGAGATACAAGCAGTAGGAATTGAGATAGATGTCGACTTTTATCGAAGAGCTGCCCAGCGCAATCGACGAGAAGCTGAGCAAAGCCACAGGCCGGAAGGAGGAAACGCTCATTCAGGTGGCCACCGACATGGTCGACGCGGGCCGCTTCGACAAGCGCTGGCTGGTGGTAACACCGGAGCGCCTGTTGCTGCTGCAGTCGGGGCAAGACGACGTGCAGGTGCCGATGCAGTCGGTGAAGACCACGCACATCGAACCCATGGTTGGCGGCGGGTGCATGGCCATCGAGCGCCAGGAAGGCGCACCGGTCCACGTCTACTACTCCAACTCGCTGGCGCTCAAATTCAGCGAGGTGGCAGAGGCCATCAAACTGCTGGCCAAGGGTGAAGAACCCAACCTGCCGCTGCAGCTGGATGCCACTCGCTGTGCCAAATGCAACCGGCTGCTACCTGAGAAGGGCGGCATCTGTCCGGCCTGCATCAAGAAAACCGATACGCTGGTGCGCCTGCTGAGCTACATGATGCCCTACAGGTTCCAAACAGTGATGCTCATCGTCTTGACATTGCTGGCCGCGTTACTGCAGCTGACACCGCCTTACATAATCAAACACATAATCGACGATGTGCTGACGGCAAAGCAGGGCGTAGACCAGCTTTACTTGCTCGTTAGCTTACTCTTCGGCATTAGCATCATCATCTGGGTCGGCACTGTCGTGCGGCGTTGGCTCAATACCTGGGTAGGTTTTCGCGCCATTGAAGATCTTCGGGCCGATCTGTTCAAAGCGCTGCAGCTCATGCCAATCCGTTTCTACGACAAGCGCAAAATCGGTTCGTTGATCGCGCGCATGAACAACGATTCGGACCTGGTGGAGGAATACCTCATCTTTGACGCACCCTTTATTCTATCCAACGCGGTGATGGTGGTCGGCATTCTCAGCCTTCTCTTCTACATGAACTGGGAGTTGGCTCTCTATGTGCTCCTGCCGGTGCCGCCGATCATCATCGGCTCCAGTCTGGTATGGAAAAGATTGCAGAGTCATTGGCGACGCTGGTCGGTTCGCTGGGCGCGTCTGGCAACCCATCTCAGCGAGTCGATCACAGGCATCCGTGTAGTCAAAGCCTTCGCCCAGGAAGAGCGCGAGGGAGAGCGCTTCGACCGACGCAACCATGGCCTTCGCGACGTCAGCGTCAGCGCCGAGCGCTCCTGGCTGGTGTTCTTTCTGGTCACCAACTTCTTTATGAGTTTTGGCGCGTTCTTCGTCTGGTACTTCGGTGGTCTACAGATCCTTGACGGCGAACTGCAGCTCGGCGTACTGATGGCCTTTATCTCCTACCTGTGGATGCTCTACAACCCGCTGCAGTGGTTCGCCGACTACTACAGCTTCATGGTACGGGCGTTCGCCGGCGCGGAGCGCATCTTCGAAGTCATCGACGCCCGTTACGAACCGTTCGACCGCCCGGAAGCCGTGCCCATGCCCAGCATAAAAGGCAAGGTGAGCTTCAAGAAAGCCGCCTTTGCCTATGATCCCGGCAAGATCGTACTGCACGACATCGATCTGGAAGTACAGCCGGGTGAGATGATCGGTCTGGTCGGCAAGTCCGGTGTCGGCAAGAGCACGCTGATCAACCTGATCACGCGCTTTTACGATGCCAGCCGGGGTCACGTGGAGATCGATGGCGTCGACATTCGCGACATGCGCCTGGAGGATTTGCGCTCCCAGATCGGTCTGGTTGCACAGCAGTCGTTTCTGTTCAACAGCTCAATTGCCGAGAATATTACCTACGGAAAGAGGGACGCCTCCTTCGCCGAAGTTCTGCGCGCGTCCTACGCGGCCAACGCGCATGAGTTTATCGTCAAGAAACCGGATGGCTATGACATGATCGTTGGCGAACAGGGCAACAAGCTATCCGGCGGCGAAAAGCAGCGCATAGCCATCGCCCGCGCAATTCTGCACGATCCGAAGATCCTGATCCTGGACGAAGCCACGTCCTCCCTGGACACAGCGACCGAGCAAAAGATTCAGGAAGCTATCGCCAGATTAGTTGCAGGACGCACCACGTTTGCCATCGCCCACCGGCTTTCAACCTTGCGCAGTGCCCACCGTCTGGTGGTACTCGACTCCGGCAAGATCGCCGAGGTGGGTACGCACGAGGAGTTGATGGCGCGACGGAGCATTTTCTATAATCTGGTGCAGACGCAACATGAGACGTCGGCCATTATGGCAACGCGAGGATAACGAATATGGAAGCAGCCAATATGGGTAAGGGGCAGCAACAACAGCCAACGGATGAATTCGCCCGCCCGGAGCAGGTGGATGTGAGTAAATTACGCCTGTTTCGCCAACCGGCGTGGATGCTGCGCCTGACGATCGAAGGCGACCGCTCCTATCCCCGCATAAAGATCGTACGTGCCGCACCGCTGTCACACCCGGACCAGTACATCTCCCTGCTCGATTCCCAGGACGAGGAAATCTGCATGATTGACGACCTGACTCAGGTAAACGAGGCGACGCGCCGCATCATCAACGAGGAGTTGGATCTTCGTTACCTCACCTCGACGGTACACCGCGTCAACTCGGTACGAAACGAATTCGGCACCTCCTACTGGGAAGTAGAGACGGATCGCGGCCAGCGGGAATTCGTGGTGCAAAACGTGGCTGAAAACGCTCGTTGGCTAAGCGAGAACCGTCTCCTGCTCATCGATGTGGACGGCAATCGCTTTGAGATTCCGCGCCTGGATCAGCTGGACAAGAAGAGCTCGAGTTTGGTGGGACAGGTGCTGTAGATACAACAAGCTCTCAGGACTTGAACAATACTTGCCGCAGTCGCTTACTTTGCGCCTGCCTTTTGTGCTTCTGCCAGGCCATAGGCCAGCAATATTGCAAAGTCCTGAACGTCCGCTAACATGGATCTCCGGGCATTACCAGGTATCGACCCAGCCGTGTTTCTTGCCCGACCGCGGCAGCGGTTGCGGCGTAGAATCCAAGCCCATGGCCAACCATGTGCGCGTGTCCGCCGGGTCGATCACGTCGTCCACTTCCGAGACGGTGGCGGCGTTCAGTGCCCGCGACCACGCGTAGGCGTCGTCGACCAACTTGTTGTAGCGTGCCTTGCGTTCGGCAAGATCGGTGATGGCCGCGAGTTCCGCCCGCCGCCCAAGCTTCACCGAACCCTCCAGGCCCATGCCGGCGAACTCGCCGGTCGGCCAGGTAATGGAGAAAAAGGTCTCGTCGAAACTGCCCGTCGACATGGCGAGAGCCCCGAGACCGTAGGACTTGCGCAGCACCACTACGAAAAACGGCACGGTAATATTGGCGCCGGCCACGTACATGCGTCCGCAGTGTCGGATCAGCGCGGTCCTTTCGGCTTCCGGCCCGACCATATTCCCGGGCGTGTCGACGAGTGACAGTATTGGAATATCGAAGGCATCGCAAAGCTGCATGAAGCGCGAGGCCTTGTCGGCACCGTCGGAATCGATGGCGCCGCCAGTGGGTGAGTTGGAGTTGTTGGCTATGACACCGAGCGCCCGGCCTTCGATGCGGATGAAGGCGGTCACCATCGAGTGGCCGAATTTTGGGCGCAGCTCCAGCATCGAGCCGACGTCGCCCAGGGTCTCGATGATCTGACGGATGTTGTACACGGCGCGCCGATTCTCCGGCACGATGTGGCGCAGGATGCGTTGGTCGTGAGCGGCCCAGTCGGCAACACGGCCCTGGAAGAACGATAGATAATGCTTGGCGGCTGCGGTCGCCTCGATCTCGTCCTCCACCAGAATATCGATGACTCCGTTCGGCTGTTGGATACTGATCGGTCCCACTTCGTTGGGTGCGTAGGCGCCAAGGCCACCGCCTTCGATGACAGCGGGGCCGCCGATGCCCAGGCTGGAGTCCTTGGTGGCGATGATGACGTCGCACGCGCCGAGAAGCACGACGTTGCCCGCGAAGCAGTATCCCGAGTTGACCCCTATCAACGGTACCAAGCCTGACAACTTGCCGAGTTCCCGCCATGTTCGGACGTTGAGGCCGCCAACGGATCCGGCCTGGGGACCTCCCCCGCTGCGGGGACCACCGTGTGTACGGCCGCCACCACCCTCTGTGTAGAGCACGACCGGCAGCCGATATTTTCGCGCAACACCAAACATACGGTCCTGCTTCTGGTGATTCTTGCCGCCTTGGGTGCCCGCCAGCACCGTATAGTCGTAGGACATGGCGACGCAGCGGGCATTTTCGCGGCCCACCAGGTCGCCGTTGACCCGGCCCACGCCCATCACCATGGCATCGGCAGCGGTTTTGATAACGCGCTCTTCGAGTTGCTCCAGGGTGTCATTGCGGTAACGGGTCGCCGTGACCAGCGGGCTGTACTCGAAGAAGGAGCCCGAATCGCAAAGATCCGCGATGTTCTCGCGCGCTGTGCGCTTGCCGGCATCGTGTCGTTTTGCCGTTGCCTCGGTGCGTGCTTCGTCGCGGGTCAGAGAGTGGAAATGCTGCACCTCGGCGACGTCCGGACGAATGCTGTCGAGGTCGATGGTTTCGCCCGAGTCGTATTCCCCCTCGACCTCGCGCGGTTCGATGAAGAGGATCGGCGTGTCTTCGAAAATCGTGTCGCCAATATCGAGGGCGATCTCCAGTACCACTCCGGCAACTTCGGCCAGGACGACGTGTTCCATCTTGAGCGCTTCCATGACGGCCACCGGCTGCCCCTTGAGTACCGTTTCACCCACCGATACGGACAGAGCGATCAGCATGCCCTGCAGGGGCGCCAGCAAGGCAGCACTACCTGCAGGCCCCGCCACATGGGGTGGGGGCTCATTCGTTGCGGCCGGGACCGAGGCTGCTTGGCCCTTTAACGAAAGCACGGCGAGGGGATCGTCCGGGTCCACCCGTGTGCCCGCCTTGCGCGCGTCGCGCTCCGGCGGTTCGAAGTAACGGGCACGCTCGGCGGCGTCGCCGATCAGTTCGGCGGCGTTGTCTTCGACGTAGCGCGTGTGGATCGTCCCCTCGGCAAGAGGCGCATGTTTAAGGAGCGCCTGCAGAAAGGTCACGTTGCTGCGCGCCCCGCCAATTCTGAATTCGGCGAGCGCACGCCGGGCTTTGCGTGCCGCAGAGTCCAGGTCATCAGCGTGAGTGATGAGCTTGGCCAACAAGGAGTCGTAATGAGGGCTGGTTGCGTAACCGGCGTAACCGAAGCCGTCGACCCGTATACCGGGCCCGGCGGGCGGTTCATAGACCGTCAGCACACCGCCGCCGGGGCGCGAGTTGCCATCCACATCCATGGTCTCGAGATTGACGCGAGCTTGCAGCGCAACGCCCCGCGGCGCCGGTATCTCGGCTTGAGTGAGGCCGAGTTCGCCGAGCGTGGCGCCGCCGGCGATGTTCAATTGCGTCGCCACCAGATCCAGCCCGGTGACTTCTTCAGTGACCGTGTGTTCCACCTGCAACCGGGCGTTCGCTTCCATGAACACGAATCGCTCTTCTGCTTCGGGTCGACCATCAACCAGGAATTCGATGGTGCCGACGCCCCGGTACGCCGTCGCCGCCGCGATCTTCGTGGCAGCGTCGAGCATCGCCGCGCGCAGTCCGTCCGATATGCCGAACGCAGGGGCGACTTCGACCAGCTTCTGTCGTTGGCGCTGCAAACTGCACTCACGGTCCCAAAGGTGGGAGACCGCGCCGGACCCATCACTGACGATCTGCACCTCGATGTGGCGCGCGCGCAGCATGAGTTCCTCGACGTAGAGCGCGCCGGATCCGAACGCCTGTTCGGCTTCCGATGTGGCGCGGGCAAACGCTTCGCCCAGATCGTCTATCCGCTCGACCGGGCGCATGCCGCGACCACCGCCGCCCGCGACCGCCTTCAGCATTACGGCTCCACCGGAGCCCAGGCTTTCCAACAAGTCCCTGGCTTCGTCGAGCGTCACGGCGTGGTTGAGTCCGGGCAGCACTGGAACGCCGCAGGTTTCCGCCAACGAGCGCGCTTCTGCCTTGTCACCGAACTGTTGCAGCGTCTCGACGGCAGGCCCTACAAATCTCAGCCCGGCGGATTCGCAGGCTTGCGCAAAGGCGGCAATTTCGCTCAAGAATCCGTAGCCCGGGTGCACGGCGTCACACCCTGCCTCTTCCGCAAGCGAGATGATTCGTGCCGTGTCGAGATAGGCGGCGACCCCAACGGCGCCGAGGCCGAGCGTGCGGTCGGCGTGGCGCGTGTGCAGCGACTGGCTGTCATCCTCGGCGTAGATGGCTACCGTCGATATGCCCAAGTCCGAGGCAGTACGGGCAATGCGGATGGCGATTTCGCCACGATTGGCGATCAGCAGGCTCTTCAGCATCGGTCGTTGGCTCCTCGGGGTCGGGCTCCTGGAGAATGGCTCTCGGACGGTGCCAGCAGGTTCGTTGTGACCAATACTTTCAGCATTTCGAGGAGCCCTCCAAGGTAAAAGGCGCCATCATCCAACGAATTCAATCTGAAATGCAAGCATGTGCCGTCCTGCCGGGATCTCTACGATATTGCATCTGTCTGAGTGCGCCCACGATTTCCTGTTGGCAACTTGAGCGTTGCCTCGGCGCCTTGCGTGTTGCTTCAGCACATAGAAACGCTGCCATTGCTCGCTAATAGATGATTGGCGAGCATTTTATGCTGTCATAAAGCGCCCAATTATGGAAAATAGCGATGCTTACCTATACAAGGTGTGCATAAGTCAACATCTAAGGGTCGGTCTGATGATGGGGTTCATTTTGATCGTCCTGTTGATTAGCTACACAGAGATTGGCATATAGCTCAAATTCAGCAGTCGTTCCATCGCTGCAAATATTTTTGGCCTAAATCAGGTCTCCTGTGTGACTGGAAACAGTTATCTGATTAATACAATGGGGAGATGAAATGAAATTTGCTCAATCTATCGCGGGAGGGGTCGTCCTGGCCTTCTCCATATTAGCACCGGCGCAAGTCGCCAATGCCCAGGACTCTGAAGTTATGGAGGAGGTGGTTGTAACCGGATCCAGAATTCGGCGAGATCCGCTCAGTGAATCCGCAGCGATCCTTGATATCAACAGCGACACCCTCGACAAGAGTGGTGTGACGAATCTGGGGGACATACTGCAAGATTTGCCTATCACCGGATCTGCACCCAATTCACAGTTCAACGTCCCGGGCAACTCCGGTTTCCCGCAAGATGGGGCTGGAATTGGAGCGGGTAGCGTGCAACTTTCGTTACGCAACATTGGTGCAAAACGCACCCTGATCCTGGTTGACGGCAAACGCTGGATTGCCGGATCTTCTGCATCCGGGGTGCCGGCCACCGTAGATCTCAATACGCTGCCGGCTAACGTTATCGATCGTATTGAGATATTGCAGGATGGCGCATCTGCCATCTATGAATCTGATGCGATCGGCGGCGTTGTTAATGTCATCACTAATTCAAAGTTTGATGGCTTCAGAGTCGATGTTCAAGGCGGTGAATATCTCTCAGACAATGACGGTGAGTCTCTTCAGGCCTCGTTACTTTGGGGCGGTGGAAATGCCTCGACCCATGTTGTGCTGAGTCTGGGCTACACCGAAGAAAATGGTATCGACACGGCCAGTCGCAAGCGCTCTGCATTTCCAAATCCGGATGCGACGAGCTGCGATATCCCTGGAACTTTCTGTTCTTCCTTTACGCCACAAGCACGCTTGGTTCTAGGTCCGAACTTTGGCTTTACCGACATAACGCTGAATGATGGCGTGCTCAACGACAGTGTTACCAACGTACCTGTATTTGATCCGGATAATCCGTTCGACGATGACTTTCACGCCTTCTCAGGTGCAGATCGATTCAACTACAACGGATCGGGGTTTAACTTCCTCCGAACCCCGAACCAAAGGACGAACATCTATGCAACGGTGACCCATGAATTCACCGACTCACTGCGCTCTGTTGTTCGTGCGTCCTATACTAAACGCCAATCCGAAACCAAAGCGGCACCTGAGCCGTTGTGTCTTGGAAATGATTGCGGTAATCGCATTAGCGACAACTTCGTTATATCAGCGCTCAATCCTTACAATCCGTTTGGCGTTGACCTCTCCGTTGCCAACGGCAATCTGGAATTCTTCGGTCGCAGACCGCTCGAGTCGGGTCCCCGCCTGTTCTACCAGGATGTTGACAGCTATTTCGTCAGCCTCGGACTCGAGGGTGAAGTTGATGTAGCCGGCCGCACCCTGTTCTGGGATGCAACTGCCAGTTACGGTGACAACAGTGGATTCCAGGAGAAGAAGAATTCACACAACATTGCCAAACTCCAGATCGCTATGGGTGATCCTGCAGTCTGTGCGCAGGTTCCCAATTGTGTGCCCTTCAATTTCTTTGGTGGTCAGGGTCCAGATGGTACCGGTTCGTTTACACAATCAATGATCGATTTTGTTACCTACACTCAGCGTGACTACAGTGAGCAAACCCTAGAGGACTATTCCTTTAACGTGACGGGTGACATCCTCTCTCTACCAGCGGGCGAATTGGCATTTGCTGCAGGATTTGAGTATCGGGATCACGATGGTTCCTATCGACCAGATCCGATTGCCGAGAGTGGTGAGACGGCCGGCATTCCTGCCGGTTCTACCGCAGGGCAATTTGATGTCACGGAATTCTACGCCGAATTGCAGATACCTATTCTTGAGGCTCTTGAAGCCAACGTGGCAGCGCGCTCGTCGGATTACAGCACTTCAGGATCGGAATCGACCTACAAGGCCGGTCTGTTGTGGAAACCCATCGATGACCTGTCTTTGCGTGGTTCCGTTTCCACTGGATTCCGGGCACCAGGCATTGGTGAACTGTTCGGTGGTGCGGCGCGTGAGGATTTCACTTTCACAGATCCGTGTGCTGACTACACGGGCATCCTGGGGTCCGCAAACGGTGGTCGCAACGCAGCACAATCCGCACAGATCCAGGCGAACTGTGCAACGCTGGGTGTTCCCGCGGGCCTGGCACAACTTAACCCGCAATTAAATGCGGTTTCTGCCGGTAATGCCACACTCGATGCAGAAACATCGCATGCCTGGACCTTCGGGTTAGTCTACAGCCCAAGTTGGGTAGACAGCTTTGATTGGATAGAAAGCCTGACTGGTTCGATCGACTTCTATGATCTGGAAATCGACGATGCAATCCAGGGCCGCAGTCCCGGTGATGTTATCGATGCATGTGTCAATACCCTTTCAGCTGATCTATGTGCCGCAGTACCACGCACCAGTTCGGGCAGGGTTGGCCTCGTTAACAATCAACTGCAGAATATCGGCACAATTGAGTCGAGAGGTTACGACCTTGCAGTGAACTATGTAAGCCCAGAGACAGACTATGGTCATGTCATGCTTTCGTTTACTGCCACTCATTTAGATGACTATAAGGAAATAACTGCCAATCCTGACGGCACTTCAGCTACCAATGATCGCACTGGCACGCACACGGACGAAACGTTCCCAAGAGCGTTCCCGGATTGGCGTACAGTTACATCGGTTGACTGGACGATGGCAAGATGGAGCGCAACCATGGCGTTTCGATGGGTTGATGACATGGACCTGGACGGTGGAGAAAACCTGGATTCTGTGATGTTTTCGGATCTACAGATTCGGTATAACCCACCCGTAGCTGACGATGGAGTTATGCTAACGGTAGGCTTCAACAACATTTTCGATGAAGATCCTCCCGTTTGTTTCCCATGCGGTGTGATCGGGCTAAGTACGGTTTCTCATGACCTGCCCGGGCGCATTGGATATGTAAGGTTTAGCTATCAGATGCCAAATTGATATTCACCTACAACGGCCCCTTTAAGGGGCCGTTTTTTTCGGAGCGCTTTGGGTGGATCATTGAGCGCCATTAGGAGAACTCTGTTGGAAAGTGCACAGCCCGTCTTCACCGTAAAGTCCGTTGAGGATGCCGTGGCTTGGTATCACGATGTGCTGCAGTTCGCATCCGTGTATCTGAACCAACACGAGGGCCCGCCCAATTATGCAGTGCTGAGAAACGGCAATGCAGGATTGCACCTTGGGCTGGAGCGGGATATGCAGAACGTGGCCGGACAGGGCGCCTGCAATTTCGTTACCCGGGATTTTGATGAGACATATGAGAGAGCAAAAGACGCTCGGGCGACGTTCTACATTGAACTGAGCGAGATTCCCAGTGGTGCGCGCACGTTCGGCATAGAAGACCCGGATGGGAATCTGATCAATTTTGTGGAAGAGTCCTGATCTGTAATCTCCTTACAATCTGCCTCGGATGCTATCATCAAACTGAATCCATAAGCAGCTAGTGTGCTGTCCCGCAATTAAGTGGTCATTATTCGGTCGGCATATTTTGTTCCTGGCAAGGTGTGAGGACGCCGCGGGTTGGGCACCCACCAGGACGAGCAACGCAGTCCAGGGACGAAATAGGCCAGAGAATAAGGCCACTTAATTGTGGGACAGTACACCAGCAGAGGACTTAAGCATGGCGTTGACAACAGCAGAGCAAAAGGCCTGGTTGGATCAGGTGAAGGAAGAGATCATCGATCCGGACAGACCGATCGTTGATCCCCATCATCACATGTGGCGCCAAAGCGGCTTGCCACCGTTTCTATTGGATGATCTCTGGTCTGACACCGAGTCTGGACACAACATCGTGAAAACCGTGTTCATGGAGTGCGGCTCCGAGTACAAGACCGATGGCCCTTCGCATCTGCGTCCCGTTGGCGAAACAGAATTTGTCACGGCTGCGGCACAAGCCAGCAAGGGCCAAGGCAAAGCGGAAATAGCCGGAATTGTGGCTCACACGGATCTGGCACAGGACGCAGGGATCGTCCGCGAAGTTTGCCAGGCCCACGAGGAAGCGAGCCGGGGGCTCTTCTGCGGTATACGTCACGGCGGCGCTCACGATCCCGATCGGGTCACCCACTGGGGCAATGCGACGACCATGCCCGATCTATATGAACAGGATGCGTTTCGCAAAGGCGTGGCCCTCCTCGGTGAGTTGGGCTTGCCCTACGATACCTGGCACTATCACTTTCAAAACAAGGCCTATGCCGACCTGGCACGCTCGGCGCCGGATACGGTCATGGTGCTCGATCACTTTGGTTCACCAGTAGGTGTCGGTCCCTATGAATCCAAGCGCGCGGAAATATTCGCCGAGTGGAAATTAGGTATTGCCGAAATCGCCGCGTGTGACAATGTGGTCGCCAAAATCGGTGGCATGGCGATGCCACCCAATGGCTTCGGCTGGCACGTGCGCGCCACACCTGCCACGTCAGACGAGTTGGTGTCGGCTCAACGAGACTATTATCTGCATGCCATCGATTGTTTTGGTCCCCATCGGTGTATGTTTGAGAGCAACTTCCCGGTTGACAAGATGTCCTTGTCCTATCACGTCTATTGGAATGCGATGAAGAAGATCAGTGTTGAGTTCTCTGAAAGTGATAAAGACATGTTGTTTCGAGGGACTGCAACACGTGTCTATGGACTCTAATGCCAATCTTCGCCTGACCGGCTTTTTCTTACCGGCAGACAGGTAGCGTGGAAATCAATCTCAAATAGGCCATCGCTGGTAGGAGTGATCAGAAATGAAGCAGTTGCCTTAGTGTTGCTGCGGGATCCCGCGCCACCGTGAGCGTGTTCTGATCAGGCAGATGTACCTTCAGTCGCCCATCTTCCCATGGTTCAATCTCAAAGGGTGCGGACAGATTCAAAATACTGCTTCGATGGATTCTGAAGAACATTTCGGGATCGAGGCGTTTCATCAACTGATCCAGTGTTTCGTTAGTCCAGTGTTTGTCGCCTTTGCGATCAACAATGTACACAACCCTGTGTTCCGATGTGATGTAGCTGATGTCGTCAACAGCCAACAGTTTCACACGGTTG
>PVBE012231207.1_pt1 | contig 77237 bp, 68 predicted proteins | sample 1631181 | NCBI WGS metagenome assembly PVBE01 (sample SAMN08397723, study PRJNA350692) | Marine metagenome, whole genome shotgun sequencing project. | isolation source: water | place: Pacific Ocean | collected 2012-04
GCGCGGAGGGCCAAGGGCGACCTGCTTGGCGCAATCGCCGATTGGGGGCAGGTCCTGAAACTTGCACCCAACCATCCACAAGCCCCCGGCCTCCGCGCCGAAATCAAAAAGATGCGCGCCCAACTCGAGAAACAGAAAGAGAAGTAAACTCCCCTTATCACCTCTCGGGGAAACTCGGTATACTGTTGGCCGGAATGGAAAAACCCCCTCCCGGATCGAACAAACTTTTTGGCGAGCTTCTTGTCGAACAGGGAATCGTGAAATCGGATCACGTTCAAGAATGCCTCGCCATGCAGAACGAACTTCGTTCTCTCGGAGTCTCCCCCATTCCCAAACTCGGCGAACTTCTTCTTCAGAAAGGGTACCTCTCTCCTCAGTCCTACCAACAGACGGTCGCCCTTCATACGGGAGATGAAGTGTACGCGGCCGCAGAAGTGGCGGCGGCCGAGAAGGTGAACCTGCCGATCTCGGTCATGGAAGCGATGAAGAAGAGGGAGAATCATTTTGGGAAATATATTCGGGTCTCTCCCCTCGGCTCTGGTGGGATGGGAGAAGTATGGAAAGCGTGGGATAGCGACCTCGGTCGGTGGGTGGCGTTGAAGTTTCTCAAAGCGGCGAATCCGGACAACCTGTTCCGGTTTCGCCGGGAAGCACAAACCGCAGGTCAGGTCGACCACCCCCATATCGCCGCGATCTATGAAGTCGGAGAAGAAAACGGAAATCCTTATATTGTTATGCAGTATGTCCAAGGGCAGAGTCTCGCAACGTACCCCCGGAACAATATCAATGAATCGGTTCGCTTGATCCGCGACTCTGCTTTAGCCGTTCATGCGGCGCATCAGAAGGGGATTATCCACCGGGATATTAAACCGGCCAATATTATGGTCGGAGAAAAGGAGACCCTTCATGCGTATGTCATGGATTTCGGTCTCGCCAAAGAGACCTCAGTCGATACATCGATTTCTCAAAGTGGCCTGGTACTCGGAACGCCCGCCTATATGCCCCCCGAACAGGCGCGGGGCAAGATTAGCCAGATGGATGCCCGAAGTGATGTCTATTCGCTCGGCGTGACCTTGTACGAACTTTTGGCGGATCGCCCCCCCTTTCGGGATGAGGATATTCTGGGATTGCTGAGAAAAGTGGTCGAGAGTAATCCTCCCTCTCTTCAAAAGATCAATCCTGGAGTGAGCCGGGACCTGGAAACGATCGTGATGAAATGCATGAGAAAAGAGCAGGAGAAAAGGTATCCGAGTGCACTCGCCCTGGCGGAGGACCTGACCCGGTGCCTGGAAGGGGAAACGATTTCGGCCCGCCCAATTCACGTTACCGAAAAGGTCGTTCGGTGGAGTGTGAAAAACCGGGCCCTTAGCGTAACGATAGGTATTTTGGCACTGGTCGTTTTGGGGACACCCGTTTTCTTCACGGTTCGAGCAAATCGAAACCGCATCCTTGAAGAACAGAAACTGAAGAAAGATGTGAAACAGGTTCTGGATAAAGTCCGTTCGGGAGAGTTTCTTGTTTCGAAAGAAGATAAGGACCTTGAGCGGGCAAAACTGATGCAACATCGAAAACCGGAAACAGTTCGGATCCTGATAGGGGAACTGAATATTCTGACAAAACAGTTGGAGGGGAAAAAGAATCTCAATAATGGAGAAAAACTCTTTCTTCATTTTCTTTGTGACTCTCTGGCGCAACTGGATATCCCGGAAATCCGGGAACAAGCTGTGGAAGCTCTCGGTCATTATTTGAATGTGGAGATGAATCTTCCGGAGGAAAAGAAAGATCATATGCGGGCGGTTCGAGGGGGGATCGCCCTCTGTCTCCTCGGGGGTCCCCAAGCGAATCAGATTCTGGAGGAAGCGAAAACCTCTTTCAAACCGAACAGCACCTTTTGGGGACAAGTGGAGCTTTATTATCAGCGAGAATTTCAGAAGGAGGAATCACCAACTCCGCTTCCCAACTCCAAGAATGAATCGGAAGAAGATCACAAATCGAAAGGGTCTGGTTATTGGTTTGAAAGAGGAGAGAATTTTGGGCAGAACAAAAACTGGGTAAAGGCCGCTAATTGCTTCCGTCGAGCGTTTGAAGCGTTACAGAGCGAGCTGTCTAAAGCGAAAAAGGAAGATTTAGATGAACTCGATGATCGGATTCGAGATCCGGGTAAGACCTCTTTTCAACTCCAAACCGATTCTTTCTGGTATGACCGGGCGCGAACTCTTCAAAAGAAAAAGAGGTATATAAAAGCGGCTTTCTATTTTCGTGAGGCAATCGCAGAGTTAACGATTCCCAATTATGGGGAGACCCCCGAAACGAGAAAGGGCTCTTATTGGTACAAGAAGGGAGTCCTTGAATTACAAATGAAGCGTAATTGGAAAGAGGCGGCGGAACATTTGAGTTTGTCGATTGAGTGGAGTCCTAATTTCGCAGATGCGTATGTCTCCCGAGCGGTCTATTATTCAAACATGAAGAGATATCAGGATAGCATTACGGACTATTCGAAGGCGATCAAACTTGATCCGAATGACCCTTACCTTTACCACCAGCGGGGGCAGGTTCGGGTAAAAATAAAACAATTTACGCAGGCGATGTACGATTATGGTCGGGCGATCAAACTCGATCCAACCCCCCCTTCTTTTTGGTTGAGCCGCGCCATCGTAAAAATAATAAAGGGCGACTATGCCTCAGCGATCGCTGATATTAATAAGGTCTATTTGATCGAACCAAGAATACCCTCTCTCTACTACCACCGGGGAATGATCTATAAATTCCAAAAGAATTACCAGAAAGCGATCGAAGACCTCGAAGAGTTTTTGAAAAGAGATCCCCACTCCCCTGATGCCAAGGTCGTTCGTTCGGATATCGAAGAGATGAAGAAAAAGCTCTCTGATTCGCCGAAATAACCCCATATAAGCCATTTTCAGCCTCCCGGTTTCCAGGCGGTTTTCCTTTCATTCGCCCCCCCTTTTGGTTAGGGTTTCGACTTCAAATAGTGGGGGCGTAAAATGCAATACAGGGTGATGAGTCTCTTTCTATTGGCCGGTCTGCTCTCTTGCGGCGGTGGAAAAAACGGGGGAGTTCTCCCCGGCGGTGTGGTCTATTCCGGATTTGAGTATTCTTCCACTTCCGATCTCTCACAGGATCAGATTCTGCGCCACTGGGCGCCACAGGTCTACCAGGATACCCGCAATGATACGGTGCTGGGGCATACCTATTACGAAAGTGCCGACATGATTGTCCGGGTCGACTACGACGGCGACTGGGATGCGGGCAACAACTGGGATAACCTTCCTTCCAACGGAGGGGATTACAGTTCTCTGACCGCTTGCGCCTACAGTTCTTTCGTCGAGACCGAAACGCACTACTTTCTCGGATACGGATACTTTCATGCCGCCGACGATGCCATTATCCCGATGGACCGGCATGAGAATGACTACGAAGACGCTTTTCTCTGTATTCGCAAGGGAACGGTTCCGGGCGATTTCGGAACGTTTGAAGCGATCTACATGAATCACCACGGGGATCGTCATCTCTATACCCCCTCCGATGTCACCTTCACGGGCTCGCATGTCCGGGTCTTCATGTCCTCGAATGGGGATGTGATCGGAGGGATGAATCTGCTGAACTTCGGCGAACATGGCCACGGAATGGAAGCGTACGTTCCGGGCAACCACAAGGTGGGCGATGATGGAGTCGTTTATAACGTCGGGGATGTGGGCGAAGTTCCGCTCTTGACCGGGGATGGGGCTTTCACGCACCACTACGATTATGAATTGATCGACATGGCGGAGTTGTGGAACCGGCGCCATATTCACGACAACAATCCCTTTATGAGTTACTCCACGTTTGGCGCAACAGGCGAGGAACCGGGTGCGCATAGCTCTTTTTATCACGCCCTGTTCTACAATCCGGCCGCCTATTTTTCTGAGAACGCATCGTTCCTCCTTTCTCAGGGGCCTTGGTCGTTTACCTATCTTCATAATCCTTATGTGAAGGAGGGCGATCCCGTTTCGGCGCTTCCCGAAGGGTGGAGCCGCACAAAGCTCGGTCCTGTGACGCAATCGGGGGAAGCGTATGCGTGGCGTGACGTCTTTACGCTGGATGGGTCGGGCGAATCGACAGACCTTTCCGAAGATCACTCGGATCTTTTGACCGTATCTACTTCCGGGGATATGGAACTGACCGCTCGGATCCTTCAACTTCAGAGAAATGTCTCTCCCGATGCGTTTGGGGGAATCGTGATCCGAACCTCCCTCGATCCAGGCGCGGCGACGATCTTTCTTGGGATCACTCCCAACCGGAAAGTTACCTGCCGCTATCGCTCTACCGAAGGCGGAGATCTCGTTTCCACCGAAGGTACGACGGAAAAGAGACCTGTCTGGGTAAGACTCGTTCGGAAGGGAAATCTCTTCACCGCCTTCTCTTCTGCCGATGGGGTCGATTGGTTCCAGGAGTTTGTCCCGGTCGAGATCCCGATGAACGGATCCCTCGAGGTCGGTCTCTTCGCCACTTCAGCAAATCGAGACTTTCTCGCCGCCCTTCTCTTTGATCAGGTGGAAATCTCGAGTCCGTAACTATCCTAAAGGCTTCTCCCGGACCGGCGGATGCCGAACCTCGAAACTCCACGTTTCACTCCAAGGGCCCTTGTTCCCCCCTCCATCGATCGGGCGAACCCTCCAATAGTGCAGACGGGTCGGTAGCCGAATCGTCACCTTTGGTTCGTTCGTATGGATTCTCCACGCAACCGGATTTTCGAAGGTCGGTTGCTTGTTTATTTCGATTTCATAACCAACGACACGCACATCGTCCGGTGCTTCATTCCAGAGGAAAGCGATGACGTCGCTTTCGATGACTGATTCATTGGGGGGGTAGAAGAGAATCGACGCTCCGGGTGGATTTGTATCGAGAGTGGGTTCGACCGAAAAGGTCCATGTTGCGCTCGGAATCGACCCCGCCCCTGCTCCGTTTATAGCGGTCACTGTCCAGCTATAGGTTCCCGCCTCTAATGGGGGAAGGACAAGATACGTCTCCTCGACAACTTCTTCGTGAAGGAGAAATAGGCCTGTCGAATCGAAGAGTTCCACCCTGTGGTAAGCGATTCCACTCTCCGGATCATTCCCGGCGAACCACTTCAACTCCACTACGGGATCAACGATATCGATCGTTCCGTTGGCGGGAGAAAAAGGTCCCGTCGTATCGAAAACCATGGTGGGATCCATCGTAAAACTACTCCAGGAAGACCACGGACCGGTCGATCCTGGATTGACCGCCCGAACGCGCCAGGAATAGGTCCCCGGGGATAGCAAAGGGGACTCCTGTTGGGAAACCACGGGAGATCCCGTAAAGCCAGGGTCGATTTCAATTTCGTATCCTGCAGCATCGGGAACATCGCTCCAGTCGAGAACAAAACCTTCTTCGGGAAGAAGAGATCCATTTATGGGAAGGAGCAGTGTGGGGGTATCGAGAGAGTTTGTTCCGGAATAGCTCCACGTCTGGCTCCACGCTCCCAGATTTCCGGGGGTATCGACCGCGCGAACTCGCCAATACAAGAGAGCCGATCCAGGTGGCGGGATCGGGAGGAAGAGATTGGCAGAGGTCGCTTCGAGGAAGACCGGATTGGGGAATGTCGCGTTTTCATCGAGTTGTAGAACGTAATACGCAATGTCGTTTTGATCGAAAAGCTCTTCCCAGCTGAATGTTTCCCCGCCGGTAGAAAGAAGAGATCCGTTTGCGGGAGTCAGTAGTTGCACCTGTCCGGGGGGAATATTGTCGAGCGTGAAGCTCCAGAGGGCGGACCAGCCGCTTACGTTTCCGGCCAGATCGACCGCCCGGACACGCCAGGTATGATTTCCTTCCGGGGAGGAGGAGAGCGCAAAGGTGTTTCCCAAAACCGAAACAGGATTCCCATCAAAATCCACTTCGTACGAGTCGCAAGCGGTGATCGCGGTATTGGGGGGGGTCGTATCACCGCTTGCGACTTGGACGAGAAATCCATCTTGGGAGAATGATGGGCCCCATCCCCCTGCCGTAACCGGGAAATTGGAGGATCCGGTAAAACCGGCGGGATAGGTAACCCCAGAGCTGTCCCGCGCCACGCCGGTCGCTTGATCTGCGTTATCTCCTCCTAAAAGAGAAGACCACTCTAGAGCCGATCCGTCCGGCAGGAACCGGGAGACAAAAGCGTCGGTCGGCCCTCCCCCGTAGATCGCCTGGAACCCTCCGTTGGTCGGGAAATTGATCTCATCGGTGTACCCGGCAACCGTAACGCTTCCCGTGTCATCGACAACGATATCGACTCCCGCTTCCAGGTCGGTCGGTGCGCCAATCGATCCTCCGAGATAGGTCGACCAGAGAACAGTTCCGAGAGCGGAAAACTTGCTGACAAAAGCATCCGATTCTCCCCCCAGGGTTGTTTGGCAGGCGCCCGGGGTAACCGGAAACGAAGAAGAGTAAGTTTGCCCGGTCTTCCACAATGGGGAGTGCGACCGCTTCGATTTTCTGAGGGGCGGATGCGATTTCGGGAGGGGTTGTTGAGGGTAGTGGTGAGTTCATTTCGAGGGAAGAGTTGTAGGTGTATCTGTAACAGTTTGATAATCCAAAGGTTGCACCAACACCCCCGCCCCCCCCTTTTTATTTTTTCTCCCCCTTTTTCCTAATGCCTTCGGGGAATTCCCTTTTCAGAGAGGAGAAGCAAAGGGAAGGAGACGAAGATGAAAAACAACAGAATACAGAAACTGGCCTGGGTCGTTTGCACCGCGATCGGAACTCTCATGACCGCTTGCGGAGGCGTCGGAGGCAGCGATCATGATAATGATCTCGCTCCCGTTTCTCAATCTGTGAAGAGCACCCTTCCCACGCACGTTCAGGTTCACGCTCCGAACCATTCTCACACCTGGTTGACGACGGAAAGCCGTTGGACCAATTCCGAGGGAACCGAGCAGGTAATGACCGCCTATCACATCAACAGTTCCGAAGGGTACGGCGTCGATCATGAAGATCGTGGACTGACCACATCCGTTTTCTACTTCAACAACAACATCATCGAGGCGGCCATTTTCGACCGTCACCCCTATAAAATTCCTCCCCACTCCTCTGTAAAGTTTGGAAAGCAGGTTTGGGGTCCCATCCGTCGCAGCGATTTCAGCACGAGCCGCCTTACCCTCGATTACGAAACGGAAACCGCCAGCTGGCAGGATATGTATTCTTCCCGGAAGAACCTGACCTCTCAGGAGAAAGAGTTGAATGCTTTTGAGTTTGGCCCCGCCGTTCTCTCTTATGCTCAGGCGAATCTTGGGCAGGTGGTTGGAAACGGCGAATGCTGGACCCTTGGGCACCGTGCTTTCATCGATGCGGGGGCTCAGGGCGCGGTGAAATATGTTTTTGGAACGGAAATCGCCCGAGGAAAAGCGGGTTCGAATAATGCTTTTGAAAATGTTCGGATCGGAGATGTCATTCAGTTTGATGCGACCCGTTTTTCCAGCGGGTCTGGATGGTTTCAGGCCGGGGTTCCCAACCACACTGCAATCATCGAATCGATTTCGGGAAATCGGGTTACAGTTCTCGAGCAGAACGTTCCTGTGGGTGGCGCGGTAAAACGGACCACTTATGACTTTTCGAAAGTAATCAACGGAATCTACGTCATCTACCGGGCCTATCCCAAAGGATAAAAGCTTCGTCCCTTCTCCCCCACTCAAGGGGCAGGGTTTTCCCCCTGCCCCTTATTTTTAAGCCAAAGGGAAAAAAGGAAACAAGAACGGTTTCTTTTTGGAATAGAGGGGGGCCTGGTTTTCCCGAAATGAATTGGCCTTTTCTTTGCTCTTCATACGGATATGACTTCCCGCATTCTTTCGGCAGCAAAATTTGCCCTTCTTTTGGCGCTTCCCTTTACTCCTAGGATAGCGGGGGTTCCTTATTCATATTCAATCTCACCTTCTTTCCATCCCGTCTGTTCGCCCGCTTCGAACAGAAGGCCCGTTGCTCTTCTTGAGCAGCGGGCCTCACACCCCTTTTCTCCAAAGGATTTACGAAACCGCTCTCGGAGTTGGGTGTGGGGTCGATTGAGTGTCCCTCGTTGGAAATGGCTACAAACCGATCATTTATATATAAGAAGCGACGCTCGATTAAAGGAGATGCGAAAGGTTGGGGTTTATGTCGAGACGCTTCTCCATGAATTGCGTAAAGGTCCGGGAAGGCGGGTGCTTACCCTTCACTTGTTTGGATCCCAGAATTCCTTTTCCCGGTATTCTTCTTTTCGGGGACAGCGGGCGGAGGTGCCATTTTTTGATCCTGACTATATGGAGGTGGTCGCTTTTTTGCCTTCCGGGGGGGATCGAGATCATGGTCTTGGGCAAATACGGAGGGCGATCGAAGAGCTATATTATTAGGAAGAGATTTGTTATTTCTTGTTTGCGTACTCTTGAATTACTTTTTTTAGGTAATCAGGAATGGGGATCGGTTTTGTTTTTCCCGATTCTTCCTCTTTTACCTCAAAGTTTAGTTTCTTGATTCCATTGAAGGAGAGAACGGTTACTTCGGCCGTGTACGTAATGACTTGGCCTTCTATATTGGGATCGTTGGAAACGAGGGCCGCAGCGCTCTGAAGGCCTTTTACTTTCCCCTCTTCCACAAGTAAGACGATACTGGCCCGAGATCTTTTCCAATCGAAGGAACTCTGATTGGCCTGCTCCTTCATGATCGTTTCAATATCTTTTCCTGTGAGGGTTACCGTGATCGGAGTGACGGAATTGGTTGTTTCTCCAAGCCGGGCGTTTTCTAAATGGTCGTAGAGAACCCGTAACACATCTTCAGGGTTTTGAACGCCACGGCCCGCTCCCCCATTTCCCATCTCTTCTGCGGTAACCCAATCCTCCAGGAATTCATGGTAGATCCAGACTTTCTCCCCAACTCGGACAATTCTTTTCTCATCTTTTCCCGATCCCGTGTAGCGGATATAGAGGACTCCCGGATTTACCCAGACACTTTCCCCGGAGATTTCATACGGATCTCCTTGTGGCATTTTGATGACCGCTTCAAATCGGGAATGATAACTTTCCTGCTTCCGAGTATTTTCGATCGCCTTCGACGCGATTGAAGTCGCATCCTGTTGGCCGAAAAACAGGGATAGAATAAGGGACAAAGGCAGAATCATATTTTCTCCTCTATAGGGTACACGCCTTACGGTCTATCATAGCCGGATAATTTTTGCTGAAGACTCTCTTTTGCCCGATGAAGAAGAGATTTTACCGCTTCCAATGAGGTTTTCATCGTTTCAGCAATCTCCTCATAACTCATATCTTCGAATCGAGCGAGGATCACCGCCATCCGCTGGTTTTCCGGAAGGGAATCAATCGCTTCTTTGACGGCTTGTCTGAGTTCTCCCTGTCGAATCGGATCGTCCGGGGCGGAGGTCTCCCCTTGCTCGGTCAAATCCTCGATCGGTGCTACGGAGGTCGGTTGGGCTTTTCGGGATCGAATTTCATTAAGACAATGGTTTACCGTGATTCGATAAAGCCAGGTCGAAAACTTTGCTTTGGGGGTGTATTTATGTCGGGCACGGTACAATTTCAAAAAGACTTCTTGAGCCGCATCATCCGCCTGGGTTGCATTCCCAAGGTATCGATAGATCAGGTTGAGCACGTTTCGCTGATGTTTTATGACCAGGATCTCAAAGGCCTTTTCATCCCCTTTTTGAAACCGGAGCATGACCTCAATATCGGGATCTTTGGAAGACTCTTCCCTCATTTCAAAACCCGACGGTTTTCTACGCGCCGAGTTATCCCGATTTTATCGAGGTGTTCCAGGAGGGGAATAACATATTTTCGGGTCGTTCCGATGAGGTCCCGCACTTGGGCCGCTTCAATCGCACCTGATTCAGTAATCGTTTTTGTAATAAGATCGATCGCTTCTTTGAGATTTTCGTAATGCAGAAGAACGTCATCTTTTAAGAGTAGAATTGTTCCCTCGTCGATCAATAGTTTCAGTACCTTTTCAAGTCGCTCATTTTTGTGAGGAAGTTGCTCGGGAAGTTCTGCTTTTCGGGGTGTGGCAAACCGGGTCTGGTGCAGAAGTTTTTCCAGGTCCTTTTTCGCCTGGTTCTCTTCGGGAGAGATTTTGATTTCAAAAGAGGATCGTCGGACCTTGTCGTTTCGTATTTGGAGAGATCCACTCTCTTCCAGTCTCCCAAGAGCCTGTTCCAGAAGAGGTTGTTCCAATTTGGCCCTGTTTCGAAGGCTCGGCATTTCCATTCCGGCTCGAAGCGGATTTTCTTGATGGAACGTTTCTACGAGAACCACAAGAGAATCCATCACCCCTTCGAAGGCGTTGATATGCATGAAGCGGTTTGATTTGAACCGGACCAGTTTGTGGTCAATTTTCGCAAGTTCTTCCATACAATCTTTTTCCGGAAGCTTGGCAAGCACCGAGAGTTCTTTTCCATTTACCGTTTTTGGTCCCCCATTTTTCAAGGCGATTTCCACTTGGGACCCATCTGTGGAAAGGCTCTTCTCTTTTTCCTCCAATTGCTGCATTACCTCGGTGCGAAGTCGACGCAGTTTCTGGTCACTCGCGTCGAGGATCTTCCCTCCTCCGATGGTGTACATCGGGCTCTGCAAGCGGGCGATATAGAGATCCCCGGGTGCGGTCACAATCGACTCTTCCAGTTGAAACTGCGCATAACAGTGGTCTCCCGGAGAGAGTTCCTTTTTATCCAGAAGAATGATTCGGCCATCACATTCTGCCGTTCCGGCATGGAGTTTAATGGGCGCTCGATTTCTCAAGACCACAGCGCGATCGGGACGGTAGTGAAACTTTCCCTCGACGAACCGTACGGATTTATAATATCCAGGGGTTGCGGCCACCATTCCCCGGTGTACCTCTTCCTGATGTAAGTCCGAAATATTGATCGCACTGGAATGACCCGCACGGATTTCCTCGACATCACATTTATAAGCCTGTAATCCGCGAACGCGCCCTTTTTTTTGCCCGGGAAGGATGTCGAGAGAATCGCCAATTTTCAGACGGCCGCTCACCGGTACGCCTGTAATGATCGTTCCAAATCCTTTGGCGCTAAAGGTTCGTTGGATCGGCATTCGGAAAACTCCCGTCGTTTCCCGGCGGGGGATATCCTTGATCGTTTCGTGTATGAGGTCGATCAAATGATCCATCCCCTCTCCAGTCATGGCAGAGACTTCCGCAACCGGGGCGGCCTCAAGAAAAGTTCCCTGGACCATTTCCTGAACTTCCTCGCAAACTAATTCGCGGAAATCGGGTTCTGATCGATCTATTTTGGTGAGGACGATTATTCCTTTGGGAAGCCCCAGAAGAGACATGATATTGACATGTTCCCGGGTCTGAAGATTCGGTCCCTCGTCTGAGGCAATGATCAGAAGAGCAAGATCGATCGATGTCGCCCCGGCAACCATGTTTTTAATGAATCGTTCGTGGCCCGGAACATCGATCAATCCGACCCTCTGGCCCGTTCTGAGCTCGAAAGGGGCGAACCCCAGATCGATGGTCATTTCACGCCGCTTTTCATCAGGAAGGCGGTCCGGATCGATTCCCGTCAACCGTTTGACCAGGGTCGATTTTCCATGGTCAATGTGTCCGGCCGTGCCAATGATGATGTTGTAAATGTCTGATTCTTTTAAAGCCTGAGCCATGAAAGAAAGATTCTAGCAGACCAGGGAAGAATCGGGCAAGCTCCACTCTTGCCAGCAGGGTCCCGGGAGAAATAGAATGCGGCCAAACAGGATGGACATTCATGAGACTATTTTGGATACCATTGGCGACACCCCTCTGATTCGTTTGCAGAAGATTTTCCGCAAAACGGGTGTGGAGATCCTGATGAAACATGAGGGGTTCAACCCTTGTGGCAGTGTGAAGGAAAGAATCGCCCTCGCTCTTATCCGTGGAGCAGAGAAAGAGGGGGATCTTCAAGCCGGAATGACGCTTGTCGAGTCTTCCAGTGGAAATACGGGAATTGGGCTGGCGATGGCGGCGGCGGTTCTCGGGTATCCTTGTCTCATTACCATGTCCGACCGCGTATCCATCGAACGTCGGAAAATGATCCGGGCTTTTGGGGCCGAACTGATATTGGTGGAGGGAGGAAGTGACGAGGCGTGGGAAAAGGCGGATGAGATTGCCGCAACTGATCCGCAGAAATATTTCCGGATTCACCAATATAAATCCCCCCATAATGCGCAAATCCATTACACCACCACCGGACCGGAAATTTGGAAGCAGACGGGAGGGCAGATCGACGTCTTTGTTTCCACGTTGGGAACCACCGGAACCGTCATGGGAGCGGGTCAGTTTCTTCGGGAGAAGAATCCAAACATTCGCATCGTCTCTGTAGAACCGACCCCCCAAAACAAACAGCAGGGAATCCGGAATGTTGCGGTTCAACGTACACCGGAAATCTGGGATGAATCCATGGTCAACGAAAGAATGGTCTCCGAAGATGGAGATGCTTTTTCGTTGGCAAGAGCTCTTGCCTTGCAGGAGGGTATTTTTGCCGGGATCAGCTCGGGAAGTGCCCTTTGGGGGGCGATTGAGCAGGCGAAACGGTTGGAAAAAGGAACGGTTGTCGTTCTGCTTCCGGATGGAGGAGAAAAATACTTATCGACCACCCTCTTTGGAGAGGCAGCGGAATGAGGATCCGGGAAGCCGAAGCAGAAGATGTTCCCGCGATTGTCGATCTATGGACCGAGTTGTGGGATTTTCATGTCGCCATAGATCCTTATTATACAAAAAGTCCCCTGGCCGAAAGGGTGATGGCGGCCTGGATGGGAGAACATATTGAATCAGATCGGGCTGTGGTTCTCGTTGCCGAAGAGACAAAGGTGGTCGGATATATCTGTGGGTCGATACAGCAGAACCCTCCGGTAACCATGGATCAATATTTTGGATATGTATCGGACATTTCCGTAACCGAATCGAGCCGAAGAAATGGTGCAGGGGGAAAACTCCTGGATTCCATACAGGACTGGTTTCGGGCGAAGGGGATGCCTTATGTGGAAGTAAATATCTCGGCGAGAAACGAAGTATCCCGCTCTTTTTGGAAAAAACAGGGATATGACAAATTTTTGGAACGATTGCGGAGGCCTCTGTAATGGATCTCGGTTTAAAAAACAAGGTAGGGATTGTATTGGCCTCTTCCAGGGGATTGGGAAAAGCGTCCGCCCTGGCTCTTGCTCGGGAAGGATGTAATCTCGCTCTTTGTGCCCGGGGGGGAGAGGCTTTGAAAAATACGGCGGAGGAAATCCGAAAGGAAACCGGTGTGGCCGTGTTCACCCGGCAGCTCGATGTCCAAAACCGTGAGATGATGCGTGGTTTTATCCAGGAAGTCATGGAGGAGTACGGCGCCATTCATGTTTTGGTGACCAATTCTGGCGGCCCTCCTCCCGGAACCTCCCGATCTTTGGGGGATGAAGAGTGGGACGAAGCGGTACATTCGACGCTGATGGTGGCCATAAACTGGTCTCGAGCCGTTGTTCCTCAGATGGTAAAGCAGGAGTGGGGGCGCATTGTCCACATTACGTCGATCAGTGTAAAACAACCGATCGATGGGCTGATTCTTTCCAATACGATGCGGGTTGGGGTGGTCGGATATGCCAAATCGGTTTCTCGTGAACTGGCCCCGCATAATATCCTGGTCAATACGGTCTGCCCGGGCAGTTACCATACGGATCGGTTGAAGTCCCTCGCGGAAACACGCGCCAAAGCGGCGGGGTCCACGGCGGAGGAAGCGTTCAGGCATATGGCGGCGGATATTCCCTTGGGACGAATCGGGGACCCCCAGGAGATGGGGGATGTGGTCGCTTTTCTCGCTTCGGAACGGGCGAGTTATCTTACCGGAGCAACGATTCAGGTGGATGGCGGCGTATACAGGGGAATGATGTAATTATTTCCGCTTTGTTTTCGCCGGCTTCTTCCCCGTTTCTTTTTTCTTTGTAGGCTTTTTCAGCACCACCGCTTTTTTCTTTGTAGGCTTTTTCAGCACCACCGCTTTTTTCTTTGTGGGCTTTTTCACAGAGCCCGCCTTTTTCGCAACGCCTTTCTTTTTCTTTTTGGAAGCAGGAGGTGCTTCTTTTACTACCGGCTTGGCGAGTTCTTCGTCGATTCTCCAGGTAAGTTCTTGCTGAAGAATAGTGAAAGGAAGGGGGGTGGATTTCAGTACCGCATTATGGAAGAAGCGGTCTGTGAATCTTCCCTTCATTTTTTCTTTGGTCCATTTCCGGAGATTTTTCATCCGACTTTTGCCAATGAAGCCTGTGAGTGCCTTTCCTGGCGCGAGCATATACCGGCGCATTTCTGCTTCCGCAGCAACGCGATCGAGACCTACGTGATCAATTAAGAAATCGGCCCCTTCGTTAAATTCAACCTGTCCGGTTGCGAGTTTTATATCGAGAAGGGCCCGAACCGCACGGAACATCTGACTCATCGTCGACATGAACCGGAAGGGAGGTTCGTCATCAAAACCGAGATCCTTGATCTGTTCTTCGCAGTAGTGTGCCCACCCCTCGAGCGTAAGACGGTCTGATCCCATGGCCCGCAAAAGAGAAGGATGTGCCATCGTCCAGGAAGCTTGCAGATGGTGACCCGGATAAGATTCATGGATGGTGAGGTTGGATAGTGCTGCGAAGTTGTGTTCTTTGAGTTTATTGCTGTCGCAATCTCCAGGCGTCACATGGAAATATCCTTCCCGACTTTTGTCCATTCTGGCCGGGGGGAGGTAGGTGCCATGAGGGAGAACATGTCTCAAATGAGCTGGAGTTTCCACGATGAAAATGCTTTCGCCCTGGGGGATCTCAGCAAAATCACTGCGGACAACGAATTTCCGAGCTTTTTGGACTTTATCCCGGGTAAAACGAAGAACGCCATCGAAATTGTCAGGGTGTTGCCTTTTAATGAGTTCTCGAATGTCTTCGACGGCAACTTTCTTTTTGATTTGCTTGGCGAGGTCTTTCAGTTTTTCCTGAAGTTTCTTCATTTCCTTTTCGGCATGAGTCTGGATGTCTTTTGGATTCTCATGAATGCCCCGTGCTTTAAGAAGTTTCCGAAGGCGAACATCCCCAATGGGATAATCATCCCTGCATTCAGGGATGATATCGACGATCAGCCAGTCGGAATATTTTTCCAGGGCATTTTGAGATGTTTCCAGCAGCGTCAAAAAGTGTTTTTGTGGGGCTTTCGGCAGGTTATCCCAGCTTAAGATTTTCAAAGTGTTAAAAAATCCGGGAAGCCGGGTGAGCGTCTCTAATTCATTCTCTACGAAGATTTTGATCGGATCTCGAAGGCACGATCGGGTTTCTTGGAGGTAACGGGGAACTTCCTCAAGCCTTTTCAGGATCTGCTTGAGGCGGTTTTTGAGCGGGGCAAAGTTTCGGGAAAGAATCTGGAAGATCGCCTCTCCCATTACGGTTGCTGCGGTAGGAATTCGTTCCCAGGATCGGAATTCATCCAATTCATAGATCCAGGTTTCAATCATGGAAAGCGCAAGGGCGTGATCCGGTACCAGCTGGGTGGAAAGGTGTTTCGTCGAAATTTTGTTAAATTCAGTTTCATACCTTTTTAGAAAACGAATGTCTTCCTGGATTTTTTCATAGGAACCATCCGGCATCCGGTGGTTGCATTCGGCATAAAACCCGAGATTACTCCCCAGAATGGGATTTCTCCGAGCCCATTCTGTAAAGAATTCACGGGCGAGGTTTTGGAGGCGCTTATCCTTGTTCTTATCCATGCTAGTGTGCAACTGCCTTCTGAAGTTGTTCGGTCAACGCAGGAATCACTTCGAAAGCGTCCCCAACGATGCCGTATGTGGCAAATTTGAAAATGGGAGCATCCGGGTCTTTATTGATAGCGACGATGACTTTTGATGTTCTCATTCCTGCTTGGTGTTGAATCGCTCCGGAAATCGCAATCGCGATATAGAGGTTGGGCGAAACCGTTTTTCCTGTTTGACCCACTTGTTCCGAGTGAGGGCACCATCCGAGATCGACTATCGCTCGGGAAGCGCCGACCGCACCGCCGAGAACTTCCGCGAGCTTGTTTCGAAGTTCTAAATGTTCCGGCCCCTTTAGTCCCCGACCTCCAGAAACAATGATGGAGGCTTCGGTTAACTCTACTTTTCCCTGGGTTGTAGAGATCTCTTCTTTCACAACAGAAAGGGGTTTTTGATCAAAGGAGAGTTCTTCCAGGGACGCTTCCCCTCCCAACTCTTCCGCTGCGAAGAGATTTGGGCGAAGCGTATAGACTCCCTGAGCCCCTTTTAGACGGACCGTAATAAATTGCCGTCCGGCGTAGACGGGTCGAGTTGCGAGTATATTTCCCTCTTCTACTTCCAGAGCGGTGCAATCAGAAGCGATCCCGGTGTCGAGCATGGCGGCCACCGTGGGGCCAAGATCTTTTCCCATGGCGGTCGCTGCAATCAGGATCGCACCCGCCTCCCCCTTTTTCGCCGCCTCGGATACCGCCTGTGCGTACACTTCCGGAGAGTAGAGGTTGAGACTGTCATTCTCTACCGTATAGACTTTCTGCGCCCCGTATGTGCCGAGAGAGGAGGCTGGATCGGAAAGATTCCCTCCGACAATGATGGCGTGCGCTTCTCCTCCAAGAGTTTTCGCGAGACGGTGTCCCTCGGAAACCGCTTCGAGGCTCGGCTTTTTTACTTTTCCACCCCGGATTTCAATAAAGACGAGTACGTTTTTTCCCATCATATTACCTTCGCCTCTTCCTGGAGGGCCCGAATTAACTCCGGAACCGCATCAACCCCTTTTCCGACGATGCGACCTGCCGGCCGTTCTGGAGGCGGGGTCATTCGGACGACTTCGAGATGGGCTTCCACAGAAGGAGCCTCCCGTTTCTCAATTGACTTCTTTTTTGCCGCCATAATTCCCTTCAGAGAGGGGTATCGGGGTTCGTTCATCCCTTTTTGCGCCGAAAGGATGCACGGAAGAGGAAGTTCCATGATTTCTTCCCCCCCTTCAATCTGTCTGTGGCAAACGAGCTTTCCTTCGCTCAATTCTACTTTGGTCACGACAGAGGCCCTCGGAATTCCGAGGCGATGTGCGACCATGGCGGGAACGCCTCCCGCATCACTGTCTATGGCCTGTTTTCCGAAGAGAATCAGGTCTCCATTGAGTTCTTTTAAAACGGTGGCGAGAATCTCGGCCGTTGCGGCTCCATCGAAAGGATTTCCTCCCTGGATAAGGACGCCTCGATCGATACCCATCGCGAGCGCTTTCCGAAGAATTGTTTCGTTTCCCTCTGGATCGAGAGTAACGCCGATTACCTCTCCTCCCTGTTTATCCCGGATCTGGAGCGCTTCTTCGATCGCAAACTCATCATACGGGTTGATGATGTATTCGACCCCTTGGGGGTCGATCGACGTTCCCAGAGAGTCGGGTTTCAGCTTTGCCGTGGTGTCTGGAACCCTTTTGAGGCAGACGATAATATTCATGGTGATGTTATCCGAATGAAAGTCAGGATATTATAGAGATCCGACCCTTCTAGGCAAGCAAAAGGGGAGGGAGCCCCTGATTATAAAAAAGCGCAGTGTGTGCATGGTGGCGGGTAGAATGAGGTGCACACACTGCGCCAAGAGTTAATCGCTTTTTCTATATTCGACGAACCTTAAAAATACCAAGTCCGAGAATCATGAGTCCGAGCATGAGGATCGATGAGGAGAAGTTTCCTCCTACGATCGAACCACCACAGTTCGAACCACTGCCGCCCGCGGCAGGAGCATTTTGAACGGATCCGGCGACTTCTCCTTTGCCTCCGTTGGTCACATCAGCGGAGATGACGAGGTCGTCAATGAACCAACCAGCGTAGTCATTGTCGTAGTCGTCGTTGGAGTCGAATCCGAATTCGATGGCGATGGTTCCCCAAGCTGGATCGAGTTGGATGGAATGGGTGTGCCAGGTTCCCATTTCCGCGCAGTCCCCAACCAGAACAGAAGCGTTGGTTGATCCAAGCTTCTCTTCCAGAACAGGAGCCTGTGCCCCGATCGACTTGATTCGGAGGGTACGCCAGTCTCCGTACGTAAAGGTCGCATCCGCAGCGCCCGCTTCTACATGGAAGTTGCACTGGAAGGTGAGGGTGGCTGCGAGTGCTTCCGTGATGTTGATCTCCGGGGAGACCGCATCGGCGGAATTGGCCAGACCGTTGTCGTAGTTCGTTCCGTTGTTGTAGTTCAGACTGTTTGGTCCACTGACAAAAGCATCTGCGTTGACCACCGTTGTCGGAGCTCCGTCGGCGTCCCATTTCAGGTCCGCGGCGCCACCGAGCGTCCACTCGGAAGTGGTAGGGGTGTCAAAGTTCTGCTCGTACAGGTTGACCGTAACAACCGCATTGGCATCGCCGTTTCCGTTGGTCGTGCCGTTGCCATTGGTGCCGTTGCCATTGGTTCCATTTCCGTTGGTCCCGTTTCCGTTAGCATTGCCCGGTCCGGTGACAACAGAGTTGGGGTCAATTCCGGTGACTTTTACGTCATCGATCGCCCAGCCGGAGGTGTTGTTGTACATCCCGTCGACGGAATCGAAGTAAAATTCAACCGTGATCGTTCCCCAGTTTGGATCAAGCGTCAGCGTATGCTGGTGCCAGGATCCGGTCGATCCGCATGCTCCGAAAAGGGCGGAAGGGGTTGCGGTTCCGAGTTGCTCATCGACGAGAGCCGAAGAAGCGCCGGTTCCGAAGATCCGGATCCGACGAATGTCATAGTTCGTTTCGTCTTCCGAATCGTAGTTGCACTGGAACGTCATCGTTGTGTTGGTGTAGTCGGTCAGGTCAAAAGCGGGCGAAAGAGCCGCAGCCGAGTTGCCCTGTCCGTTGTCGTCATAATCGACATCGTTGTTGTAGTTGAGGCTGTTGGGGCCACTGACAAACGATCCGCCCGGGAAAGTGGAAGGGGTGTCATCTGAATTCCAGGCGACATTTGCTCCTCCAAGGTTCCAGGAGGCCAGAGTGGCCGGATCATCGAACGAAGATTCGAAGATCGTCACGGTGTTCCCAGAGCTCGGAGGCAGGGTACCGTTAGCGTTGCTGGAAATGTCTATACCGATGTTCAGGCCAATTATCTGGCCGTTTGCCACACCCGAAGAAAGGGGGGAGGCGTCGATATAGGACTGAGAGTTGACCCAGGTTTCCATACTTGTGGTTGAGCCATAGTTTACGAGTCCGGTGTAGAACTGCGTAAGCGGCTGAGAATCGGAGTTGTCACTCGCATCGCTGTTTGCGTGCGTCGATTCCGTACCACTGAAGACAACCTGGAGAACGCCGTCAATTTCTTTTGTGATGGCATAATCCAACCAGTTGTAGCAATCCATCTCTCCTTCGCCGAATCCAAAGATGGAGAATCCGGTGGCGTAGGAATAGGAAACACCGACAACGGTGCCTGTCCAGAGAACGAAATTACTTCCCCCCGGCGCGTCAAACTTCACATTGACGGTGCCTTCCATAGCCTGGTCGAGGCTTCCGGGAAGAATCGAAACTCCAACAGCTGTCGTGCTGGAAAAAACGCCTACGTCCCCTGTCGGGCCGGCGTATCCGATCGAAGCTCCAATCAGAGACCATTCGGTGTCCGAAGTTACTGAGCTTGGATCTGTGGTAACAGTTTGTGTAACGTTTCCGGTAGCAAAGCCGGAAAAGGCCATCAAACCAACCAGTACAATCCCCAATTTGCGTATCACGGTGCCACTCCTCCTAGAAAGTAAAAAATTCAATCTGGTCCAAGAAAATAGAAAGTTAGTTCACCTGGAATTCATCTTTGGTTGTCCAAACCCGAAGACGTTCCGTCAGTACATTCCGGGCGGGAGACTCTTTCATCTCCCCTGCAATTTCATTCAGTTTTTTTGTGGCGTCGTCTCCCCCTTTGGTCAGAGCGATTCCCACAAAGGCATCCATCATTTCCGGGCTCTTTTCCGATGCGATCGCGTTGTATACCGGTTCCGAATCTCCTGCGGAGAAAAGCGCGTCGGCCGCCTGCCAACGAAGAGTGCTTGCGGAAGCGGTATTATTCAGGGTGTTCTCTACAACCTCTTTCGCCTGTGCGTCCTCGGTCAATTTTGTGATTTCCTGGAAAAGGGTGGGATGGGCGGCCTGTTCTTTTAGATTTAATCCCGAATAGAGTCCGATCAAGCTTTCGGCTGGATCTTCTGTATATTGGGCCAGAGCGCCGTATAGATTAATGGAGAGGCCTCGTACCGCGAGATCGGTCGAGTTGATGCCCGCCATGGCTTCTGTCAAAAGCTGGTCAGCAAAGGTCCGATCACTTTCGAGTGTGTCTTTATATTTTGCGAGAAGGCTTCCAAGAACGGTTCTCTGTACCGGATCGGTTTCGCCTTCAAAGAGGGCGACAATGTTTCCGAAAGGAACTTCCATGGTTTTTTGGAGAAGAAGGGCGTTGAGGCTTGCAAGAACCTCCTCTTTTTCTCCAGAAGAGAGAAGCTCGAGAAGGATTGTTTGTGCTTCTTCTCCGCCGACCGCTCCGAGAGCGGCAATGACCTGAGTGCGAACTTGAGGGGCGGTTTCGGATTCAAGCGCGTTTCGAAGGGTTTCGAGAGCAAGAGCCTGATCCGCCCGAGCAATCATCGCGAAGATGAAATTCCTCCGGGAAAGGTCCGTTTCTGTTTCCAAGTAGTCCAGAACGACTTTTCGAAGAATCTCGCTATTCATAGAGGAAAGCGCTTTTAGAAGGTATCCGTTTTTGTGTGCATCCCGTGTGGTGGCGACGAATGTGGTTTTCCACGCTTCGAGTAGAAGCCACGCGGCCTGTTCCGTTCCCAGGTCGGCTAAATTTTGTGCTGCAATAGATCGAATCGCTTTGTCGAGGACCTGTTCGACCGCTGCGCGGGCAAGGGTCGGGGCGTCACTCATTTTAGTGAAGTAGAGAACGATCTGTTTTTGAAGAGTTGTTGAAACCTTAAAAACAAAGAGAAGCGTTTGAAGGGGTCCATTTGCGGAGGCAACTTCGTACTTCGTCAGTAGCTTTACAGAGACGCTCTTGACGTCATCCGGAAGTCCCGACTGTACGAGGGCGAGGGCGAAAGGAGCGATCTCTTTGGTGGCCACCTTTTCCAAGGCGAAGGCGCCGATGATCTGTTCCTCTTTGTCCCCGGATTCCAGGATCAATTCCGCAAGGATCCGCTGAATGGAAGAGCCGTGACCCGTGATTTCGTTCATCAGGTCCTGCACCTTCTTCGCATCCCGCTCCCGGTATGCCTGGGCTGCCTGGCGCAGGAGGCCTCGAATCTCCTTCCGAAGGTCAGATTTCTCTGATCCGGAAAGTTCGTTGGCGAGAGCACGGAGAGTTTCTCCCTGCACGTGAGGCTGCGTTCCTTTCTCGATTCCGGACTTGGGTTCCGGAAGACGAGAGTTCTGGGCCCTGTCTCTGAGAGACAGAGCCCAGACAAGGATCGCGGCCCCCACAACGCCGCCGATGATCAATGGTACTACTCGACGCATTTCCTTGGACTCCAAATTTTAACGCAGTGCGCCATAGGTGGCGGGAATATAGAGGGGATGACGCACCGCGTCAAGTTCTAAATTGAATCCTCTACCGTCCCAGTTCTCCGGGTCCGAATCGAGATGACCAGCAGGATCATTCCGAAGAAGAACACCGGCAATACAACAGAGGTGGAAGAACCGGAGACAACCGATCCGCCGCAATTTCCACTACTTCCGCTTCCACTGGAGGCGGGAGCGTTACTGACACTTCCCATGACTTCCCCACCGGTGGCTCCGTTCCCGGATTCGGCCATAACCGATAGGTCGTCGATCGCCCAGCCGGCATACTCGTTGTCCACGTCATCTCCTGAATCGAAGGAGAATTGGATCGTGACGGTATTCCAAGCTGGATCGAGTAGGACGGTATGGGTATGCCATGTTCCCATGTCGGCACAGTTGCCCACTTCGGGAGAGGCACTTGTAGTTCCGAGTTTGGCTTCCAGAACAGGAACGGCCGTTCCCGTAGAGAAGACCTTCAAGGTGCGATGGTCTCCATATGTGAAGGAGGCATCAGAGGCGCCCGCTTCCACTTCGTAATTACAGGCGAAGGTGAGCGTTGCCCCCAGGAATCCGCCCAGGGCAATTTCCGGAGAGTGGGCGATCCCACTGTTCCCCTGGCCATTGTCGTAATCGGTTCCATCGTTATAGTTCAAGCTGTTGGGTCCCGAGACATAAGCTCCACCTGGAAGAGTGCTCGGGGTATCGTCCGCAGCCCAGGTTACATCCGCGGTTCCGGCAGCAAGAGCGGTGCTGGTTCCATTGGCATCTTCGAAGAGCCATCCAGCGGTTTGGGCCGCATCATCGAACTGGGTTTCATAGATCGCAATGAGGATGGGTCCGGTATTTCCGCCAGTTGTACCGCCCGTGGTGCCACCGGTTGTACCGCCTGTAGTTCCGCCCGTGGTGCCACCGGTCGTACCGCCTGTAGTTCCGCCTGTGGTGCCACCGGTCGTACCGCCTGTGGTTCCGCCGGTCGTACCGCCTGTGGTTCCACCGGTCGTACCGCCTGTGGAACTCGTCGCAGAGACGAGAACTTCATCGATCGCCCAGCCGGCGAAGCTGTTTTCGAAATCATCAATGCTGTCAAAAGTCCATTCGATCTGGATTTCATCCCAGTTGGGGTCGAGGGTGACGGTGTGTGTATGGAACGTTCCCGCCTGATCACAGACACCGACCAGACTTCCTGCATCCGTTCCAAGGGTTTCATCAAAGACGACCGCCCCTGTGGAGACCTGAATCACCCGGAGATACCGCTTATCCCAGCTATAGGAGATGCTTTCGGCACCCGGTTCGACGTCATAGTTGCAGGCAAAGGTCAATTGAGCCGTAATGTAGTCGCTTAAGTCGACGATCGGGGTCAGAGCCGATCCGGTGGCTTGACCTCCATTGTCGTAGTCGGTTCCATTATTATAGTTAAGACTATTGGATCCGTTGGAAGCGATTCCTCCCGGAAAGGTTACGGGCGTATCATCCGCGGCCCAATCAACCCCATTGGTTCCTGTGAGGGTCCATCCGGTGCTTCCATTTGCGAAATTGGTGCTCAGAAGCGTAGTTCCGGTAGTGGTTCCCGTTCCGGTTGTGGTTCCCGTTCCCGTAGTGGTTCCGGTTCCCGTAGTAACCGTGGTTCCGGCGATCAGGTTCGCCAGATTGGCGGCCTCATCGATCGCGAAGTCATCGACAAACCAACCCGCATAGTTGTTGGAGTAGCTATCGAGGGAATCGAAAGCAAAAGCGGCGTGGATTTCGCCCCAACTTGGATCCAGGGCGATCAAGTGAAAGTGCCAGGTTCCCATGGTAGAGCATTCGCCAGCTCCGGTAGAGCCCGGGTTTGTAGAAAGTTGTTCTTCAATATAATAGACCGGATTTGCGTTCGAATCGAGATATCCGATCTTTACATGCCGCTGGTCGTAACTGGTTCCTTCCGTCTCTGTTTCGTAATTACAGCGGAAGAAGAGAACCGGTGCTGTGAGAGATCCGATATCGATTTTGGGAGAGATCGCTACCCCAACGGTATCGCCAGCATAATCGGTCCCGTTATTATAGTTGAGGCTGGCCGGACCGGTGTAGAAGGAGTTGCCCGGCACAGTTGCTGGGTCGCTATCGGCCGCCCATAGTGTCGAAACGGTAGCCGACGGAGGGGTATTCGGATCATCAGGATTGTAGAAGAGCCACCCATCAAGAGGATTGGTGGAATCAAAATAGTTCTGGTAAGGCGCACTCAAAGCAGGACCTGTATTAACAGACCCACTGCTGCAAGCTGCCAAGACAGCTAGAGAGAAAACGATCAGTGATTTACCCGCCATTCGCATCAAAACACCTCATCAAAGTGTGGGACAAGAGAAACTGGTGCCCGCTAGACAAACCTGGTATGGCAAAACGCATGCCAAAAGAATTCAAATTTGTATTTTAAAAAAGGGCTCTAGATCGTTATAAATTGAACTTAGAAGGGGTGTTTGATAGACTTTTGCAGCTCTCTGATATTTGTCGAGATTGCTCTACATGTATTTTGCATACGACAATGGGAGTGTCGAAGGATCTCGACAGGAGTTTTATGGATAGAGATAACCTTCTCTTAGGAATGATCGGAGTTGAATTGGGGCTCATTACCCCCGAACAACTCGAGCAGTGCACCCAAATTCAAGAAAGCCAACTCGATCCCCAACCTCTCGGTGAACTCTTCTGTGAAAACAGCTTTCTAACTTCCCGGCAGCTCGACCGTCTTCTTGAAGAGCAGAAAAAGCGACAGGATGATTTTGCGGATGTAGAGCTCTTTGGTCAGATTGCAATTGAGAGGGGTTATATTTCGGTCCAGCAGTTGGGAGAATGTGTTCGGGAGCAAATCCGAAGCTCTGCGAAAATAAAGCCTCTTTTGGGTGAGGTGATGATTCGCAAAGAGTATCTCTCTCTTTCTCAACTGAGAGAGATATTGGGGGAGCAGGGAAAACAGTTGGTCTACTGCTCAAATTGTGATCGATATGAGCTGTTTCCTTCCCAATTTTCGGTCCAAGAGCAGACCTGTTCTGGATGTCAGGGCCCTCTTCAAGCGGCGGAAACCCGATCTGGATCCTCCAATCACGAAGGGGCTCATTCCGGGAACACAACGGTTCATTTTAAGCTTCCCCTGACCAGTCTCGACAAATTCCAGATTTTGGGAGAAATCGCCCGGGGATCGATGGGAATCGTTTTCAAAGCCTTTGATTCAACCCTCGATCGAATTGTTGCTCTTAAGGTCCTCAAAGAAGGCGATGCGGATGCGAATTACCTGCAAAGACTTCAACGAGAAGGAGCGATTGCGGCGAAACTGCACCACCCCAATGTTGTGACCATCCATGAGGTCGGGAAAGCGGGCGGATTGCACTATCTCTGCATGGACTATATTGAGGGGGTTGATTTCCTCGATTATATTCACCGAAAGAAACTGGGTCGCAAGGAATGCCTCCGGATGGTAGAGACGATCTCCCGTGCGGTTCATTATGCCCATGTTCATGGGGTCATTCATCGGGATTTGAAGCCGTCCAATATTCTGGTGGATGAACGAGGTACCCCTATTATTACCGATTTTGGTCTCGCGAAATCGGCGGATACACGTCTTGATATGACGAAAGAAGGCACCGCTCTGGGAACTCCCTATTACATGCCCCCAGAGCAGGTGTTGGGGAAGGTGAAAAAAATCGATCCCCGGAGTGATGTGTATGCGATCGGCGTGATCCTGTATGAAATTTTGGCCGAGCGACACCCTTTTTCCGCCGCAACGACTATGGATCTATATCAAAAAATTCTGCATGAAGATCCAAAACCTCTTCGGTTGGTCAATGATACGATTGATCCCGATCTGGAAGCGATTGTGATGAAATCGATCGAGAAAGATCCTGAATTTCGTTACTTTTCAGCGGAAGATTTAGCGATGGATCTTCGTCGATATCTCGCGGGAGATCCTATTCTCGCAAAGCGGTCGACGCATGCACGTCGAGTTGCCCGAAAATGGAAAAAATATCGAGGGCGACTTTTTACCGGTATCGCCGTGGCTTTGGTCGCGGTAGGAATCACTTTCCTTCTCCTGGGGTGGCAGGAGAGGGATCATATCCGGGCGCGGATGGAAGAGGCTCGACAACACCAAGAAAACCGGTCTTGGGTTTTGGCGATTCAAGAGTACCGGAAAATTGAGACCCTGGATCCGGATCAATCGGAGGTGAAAGCGGAAATCCTCACCTGTCTTCAACAGATGACGTTGGAAGCGGATCAGATTCGAAAAGAAAAGATGTGGGAGGAATCTGCTCGACGTTACCAAACAATATTATCCCTCCAGAAAGATTATCCTTCCGCGATTCGAGGGTTGGAACGAAGTCGGATTGCCCTCGAACTGGCCCAGGAAAGAGTAAAGTCAGAAGCGGAATCCCGGGGACGAATTCATGCAGAGGAAGAAAGGGTGAAACGGATGGCCGCGGCACGGCCTCACTATGAATCGGGTTTTCGGAAGTTTCATGATGCCAGTGTTTATATGCATTTACCGGGGTTTGAAATCGAGGAACTTCAACAACGATATCTAAATGCGGTGGATGATTTTACCCGGGCGATTGAGAGGGCTCCTGATTTTGCAGAAGCCCTCTTTTTTCGGGCGAAATGTAACCTTCATCTGCAAAAATTTGCGGCCGCCAGAGAGGGCCTCTCCCGTGTTCTCGAACTTGCTCCCAGCCACAGTGCTGCATGGTATGAGCGGGGAAAAATACAGATTTTACATGGGTTTCGTGCCCGCTATCCGATTCTTCTCTCTTTGATTCTCCAGAAGGCTCTTCTCTCAGAAGCGCCCCTGGAAGAGGTTTTAGAGGAGTTTTGGAAAGAGGCCCGTTTTGACCTCGATAATGCGATGGCGTACTCCACGATCTCTTCTCCCCGTCTTGAGGAACGGTTCTTAACACGCGGTTTTATCGATCTAACCGAAGGACGGTTTCATGATGCGGTGATCAATTTTACCCGTGTTATGGGTGTGAATTCGGTTAATGCAGATGCTTGCTTCGGTCGCGCGTATGCTCATTTCTTTTTGGGAGAGCTTTCCCTAAGCCAGGTATACGTAAATCGAACGATCTTGCTTCAACCGGACGCTTCTTTTGCCTATATACTGCGAAGTCTCATTTTCTTTGCGCAGGAAGAATATTCTTCTGCGATTGAGGAATTGCAGGGGGAGTTTGACCGGGTCGCCTCCACGGGCGTCCTTGAACTGATGGCCAGTCTGTATCAAGCCATCGGGAAGTATGAAGATTCCCTGTCTTGCGTAGACCGCATTCTTGTATATCTTCCCGAGGATTTGCTTTTGCGGGAACGGCGTGCGCAACTTCTTTTGCACACAGGAAAAATTGAGGATTGTCTCAATGAATGTCTGGCGATGCTTGGACGAGATCAAAACTGCGTCGGAGCACACAGAGTTGCCGCATTGGCCTATAGTCTTGATGGAGATTTGGAAAAGGCAACGGAGCATTATGAAGAAACGCTCAAACTGGATCCCACCAATGATGAAGCGTTAAGTAATTATGCGTCTATTTTACTGGAACAGGGAAATCCCGATCGGGCGTATGAATTAGCGGAGCAGGCGCTTTCTTTCAATCGAAAAAATGCGCACGCATGGCTGGTGTTGGCGGTTATTTTATCCGATCGAGGAAGGGTGGCCGAAGCGGTTGTCCGGTTTGAACGGAGTTTGGAGCTGAATCCAAAACAAGCAAGAGGGTATCTTCAATATGGACGGACTCTGGTACGATTAGAGAGATCGGATGAGGCGATTCTCGCTTTTCGAAAAGCAAAAGAATTGGATCCAGAGTTGGGCCCTGTTTTAGATCAGTTGATTAGAGAAGCCAAGGGAGAATAAGACTACTGTGAGTGAAAATGCGAGCCTAGGGTTATTGAACTTTGTATCGGGGGCTGTCAATTCCAAGGACGCCTTTGCGCGTTTGGTGGAAAAATGCCGGGAATATTCGCGAGCCGATGGCGCGGCGGCGCTTCGGGCACATACACACCGACCGGGATATGAAATATTAATCACCGAAGGGCGGACCCTCAAACCAGAACTGGTTTTTGCCACCTCGATCGAATTGCCGGGGGAAGAAGATCGGGAAGTAACCCGGGACAAGAAAGACCTTCTCTTCTCCGGGACTCGAGTCGGGGCCAACATTGCTCTGCGTCGGGAAGATAACTCCCCTCTCGCCATGATTCGCCTGGAGTGGGAAAATCCTGAGGATATGGCGGGAGAGATTCTAAAAGAATTACTCGCATCGATCCCTTTTGTCACCCCCCTTATGGAGCATTTTCGGAAATACGATTCGAGGATCAGTGTACACCCGCCCAGTGGGGATGTGCGATACGAAGAGATCGATCTGGAGTTGGATACTCCTGACCTTGAAGTTTTCTTCCGGAAATTGCACCACATCATTTCCAGTCGGATTAAAGTGGGGGCGACCGGATGTCTTCTCAAGGATAAAGAGACTCTTGTTGTAGAACCGGGAGCTCTTCTTGGAAAAACGACCGCACTTCCTCCCCGGTTGGAAAAGAACAAGGAAACCTCCTGGCTTTTTGATGCGATGGAGGAGCCCAAGTCCAACTTCCCTGGCCCGGGCGAAACCCCCGGAAAATCAGCCGCGGTTCCGATTTTATATAAGAAAGAGGCTTTGGGTGTGATGCTTCTGATTGGATCCCGGAACTCCCCTTCTGCGGATGATGTGAATATCGTCCGGGAAATTATGGATCAGGCGGCGATCTTTATCAAAAAAGCCCTCCTCTTTCGTGAAACAAAAATGCAAGGTGTTCCTCCCCTTCTGCTCGTTGGGGTGCAGAGAGATGTTTTGGAATTGGCGGAAAGTTATGCGGAAGCGGATGCTTCGATTTTGATCAAAGGCGAGACCGGAACCGGAAAAGAATCGATCGCACGATTTTTACATATGATCAGCCCCCGTATTAATAAACCCTTCTTCACGTTTAACTGCGCGGAATTGGTCGAAAGTTTGGCGGAAAGCCAATTGTTTGGACATGCAAAGGGATCTTTTACGGGTGCGACACAGGATACCATTGGAATTTTTGAGCAGGCAAACGAAGGGACCCTTTTTCTCGACGAAATTCACCTTTTAAGCCCTCCCATCCAGGCCAAGTTTCTCCGGGTGATTGAAACCGGGGAAATCCGACCGGTCGGTTCGAGCGGACCGTCCCGGAAAACCGATGTTCGGACTATCGTAGCTACAAACAGGGATTTGCAGACGATGGTGGGGGAGGGAAAATTTCTGCATGACCTTTTCATGAGGTTGGATGTTTTGGAAATCTCCCTGGTCCCTCTCCGTCAGAATCGACAATCTCTCATGGTGATTGCAGCCACAATTCTAAGGCAGTTGGCGGCGAAGAGTCGCAAATCAATCGAAGGATTTACTCCCCGGGCGAAACAAGCGCTTCTCATGTACGATTATCCGGGAAATATTCGCGAACTTCGTAATATTATCGAAAAAGCGGTTGTTCTCTGTCAGGAAAACTATATTGACGCCCCACTTCTTCCTCAGAAATTACTAAAGATAAAAGCGGCCACGGTGGTTCCAAAAGAAATCGGTGAGGTTGATTTTGAAGTTAATTATGAATCATATAAAAGTGATTCGGAGTTGGTGTATGTAACGCAACTATTAGAACGTGCCCGCGGAAGTGTCACGGAAGCGGCGCGTCTCTCTGGGTTACATCGAACGCATATCTACAATCTGATGAAGAAACATGACCTTACGGCGGATCGATTTAAGCCGTAGTTATTTCTGGGTGAGAAGCCAGAAGCCGAGGAAAAGAAGCGCGAGAAAAAGGATGGTCAACAGGTTGAACCAGCGATCGATGAATTGTTTCGCCTTGGGCCCCACAAGATAGATAATCCCGGCGACCAGAAAGAATCTCCCCCCCCTCCCTGCGAGACTGGCGAGGAGAAAAACGAGAAGGTTAATTCCAGCAACTCCGGCAGCAATTGTAAAAATCTTATACGGGATCGGGGTAAAGGCAGCTCCGAAAACAGCAAGAATATCGTATTGGTGAAATTGCTCTACCACGCCTTGGAATGCTTGTTCAGAAAATACATATTGAAAACAGAATTCCCTTGAGGATTCCCATAGCCCCCATCCAATGGCATAGCCAAGAATGCCCCCAAGGAGGGATCCTCCTGTGCAGATAAACGCGTAGCGCCACGCTTTTTCCCGTTTTCCAAGGGTAAGTGCAATTAAGAGAACGTCGGGGGGGATGGGAAAAAAGGAGGATTCGGCGAAAGCGATTCCAAAGAGGACCCAGGCCCCCGCCGGGTGTTCGGTCCAGGAGAGGATCCAGTGGTAGAGTCTTTTTATGGGGTTTTTTGTAGAGGGTGGGGTTTCTTCGGAATCGGTATTGTTCAAGACCTACCGTCCGTACTTGAGTCGTTCTGCGAGGATTTCCGGAAGCCCGGCAGTAACAATTTTTCGCGCGGCTTTCTCAATGTCGTACCGGGTTCGGGTTACCCGTACCAATTTTTCATCGGAATCATAGATCACACAGACTGAATCAGGGTTTTCATCTCGAGGTTGACCGATCGAACCGACGTTGATCATGGTTCGAATGGAGTCATCAATGGGGACTTCCGTTTCCATGTTAAAAGAAACGTTTTTCCGCTTAAAGAAGTTGACCGGAACATGGGAGTGTCCCATGAAAGCGAGAGGGGATCCTTGTTGTTCGAACGCCAGGTGTGCGTCGTAGGAAGTTTGAATATATTCGAACAGTTCCGGAGAATAAAGGGTCGAGTGTACGACCGTAAAGTTCGCTTCTTTTTCTACCAACTTGAGGCCGCGAATAAATTTTTTGTCTTCTTCCGCAAGAGTTTTTCGAGTCCAGAGTGCGCTTTCCCGGGCATACGTATTGAAGAAGTCGATGTTGAGTTTTTCTACCGCCGCGAAGTCATGGTTGCCTGCGACGACTGTTGCGCCGATCTGGTGGATTCGTTCGATCACTTCGCACGGATTGGCTCCATACCCGACGAGGTCTCCCACCGAGATATGTTTCTCGACGCCGTTTTGGTCCATTTCCTCCAGGACCGCATCAAGCGCCTCAAGGTTGCCGTGAATGTCACCAAGGATGCCGTATTTCATGTTTCGTCTTAGATAAACACTCGATTAAGAAGGAACGAGATCTCTTCCCCACCGTTTCCAGTTTCATCGAATCTCGCGCCGCTGAAAGGCGGTGCACGATAGTAAAAATACCGCAAAACAGTACAGAACAGCGTATAGAGCAGTTAATCCCAAATAGAGATTCGAAATAATCCTACCTTCGTTAAAGTAGGTTTGCAAGTTAAAGTACCCGAGGTTGGGGAGGAGGTGGGTAATCAATTCGGCAAAGAAGGAAAAAGTCGGACTGTTCCATGCTTCAACGGATCCCACCATGTATCCCGACATATTTCCCAGGATAAAAAGGACGGCGGTTGTAGAAGTGGAAATAAGTACAGGAAAGAAAGCAGAAAGCGAGATGCAGATGGAAGCCAGGATTGCCCCTTGGAGGAAAGAGAGGATTCCCCCTTGTAAAATTAATATTAAATTTGTTTTCCATCCGAAGGTCCAAGCGACTTGAAGGCACCCAAGAAGTTCAGAGAAGAAGGATTGCTTATAAATCATAACCGGATAAGCGGTGTGTCCTTCTGGTGGATGAGCCAGGTTCCACATGAGAGCGTCATTCCCAAAAATAGTCGATGCGTTCATCCACCAGAGGGTAAGAAAAAGAGTTCCGCAAAGAAGAAAAATGCCGGGGGCAATGGCCAGGACAAGGCCGAGAAATTTTCCAACAAGAAAAGAACTTCTAGAGAGTGGTTTGGCAAGGAGGGTAAGTGTTGTTTTCTCTTCCAGTTCTCGGGTGACGAGAGGGCCGGAAAGGATAAGAGTGGAAAGGAAGGCAAAAAAAGCGATGGAAGTGATCCCCATTTCACGCACCATGTTTATTTCCTGGTGGAAAGTGAATAGGGTGATGAATTTGGAAAGAACGATCATTGCGGCGAGTATAGCGAGGGTTGCGTAGTAAAAAGGTCGAGATGCAACGCTTCTGTAGGTGAAGTACATTACTGTAAACGTTGTTTTAAGGTGGCCCATATATTATGTATTATCTTGGTATCTTCAAAGGATTATATCAGTCTCCTCTCTTTTATCACTCTCTAATTCAGGAAGATTTTCTCTAGAAGATCGTTTTTCTTTAGAACTTTCCATCAACCGCCGATAATATTTTTATAGGTTTATTAGAGAGGGGAAATCATGTCTAAAGATCGCAAGCTTGGTTTAGGTTTAGAGGCTCTTCTTGTTCCAGATTCATTGTCTTCCGGTGAGGAGTCGGTTTCAAATGAAGTTCGGCTCGATTTAATTTCACCTAATCCATTTCAGCCCAGGGTTGTATTTGATGAAGACAAAATTCAAAGTCTTTCCGAATCAATTCTTCAGGATGGACTTCTTCAGCCATTGGTTGTTCGGAAGAACGGGAGTCGTTATGAGCTTGTTGCTGGGGAGCGGAGATTTCGGGCTTCCCTTCTCGCCGGTATTGAAAAGGTTCCCGTTTTGGTTAAATCGCTCAATGATCAAAAAATGTTGGAGTTGGCTCTTGTTGAGAATGTTCAACGGGCCGATTTGAATGCGATTGAAAAGGCGAAGGCCTTTTATCGGTTGGTTTCAGAGTACGGTTGGACTCAAGAGACGGTTGCAAAGTCTGTTGGGCTTTCCCGACCTTCGGTTGCAAATTTTCTCCGACTTCTTGAACTTCCTCAGGAGATTCAAGATGTTGTTTCACGTGGAACAATTACAATGGGGCATGCCCGCGCTCTTTTATCGGTTGAAAGCGTGGCGCTTCAAAGAAAACTTTTGGCCCAGGTGATTAAAGAGGATCTCTCTGTTCGAGTTTTGGAGGGGTTGATAGGGGCGAATAAGGTTTCTAAGGGGGTAAATCTTGCTGGAACGGATAAGGATCCTTATTTGGTCGATTTAGAAGAGAAATTAACCGACTTTTTTGGGACCCGGGTTCGGCTTGAATCCAAAAAGCGCGGAGGAAAGATTGTCGTGGAGTGGTATAGCGATGAGCAGTTCTCCGGTATATTGACCCGTTTAGGGTTATCTAGTCATTAGCTCACATCAGCGGTTCTAAGTTGTTCTGCAAGTTCATGAAAGACTTTCCCGTGGGGAGAGTCTTTCTCTTGGGTGGGAGGGTTTCCCATTACCCAGGAATTTGCAATGAAGTAGTCGAATGGGAAAACTTCGTGGGAATATTTTCCAGAAGCTCTCATAAAACCATCCTCTTGAATGTTTAACCAACCAAACTTTGTTTTAACAAAAAGGTCCAGTTCGTCTCCCCCTTGCAGGAATGATTTTACAACGAGGCCGGCGTGGGCCGATTTATCCCCGAATTGAACCATTGCAGAGAAAAGGCCAATATCCGTTGTGGAAAAGCGATCTACATGGGTCACAAAGCTGTTACCGTTTGGTTCTTCCGTGTTATTGAGGGTCCAATTTTTCCCTGCGATCACATCTTGAAGGGTGATTTCTGAAAGTATCATTTTCTATCCTTGTTTCACGTGGAACAGAACATTAAAAATTGCTTGATGGGCAGTTACTTAATATAGGGCATTCGGGGCATTTTGGTTTCCTTGCTGTGCAAATTTTTCTGCCATGCCAGATGATCATATGTGAAAAATGAATCCAATCCTCCTTTTTAAGAGTATTCATGAGATCTTTTTCGATTTTTTCAGGGTTATCGCTTTTTGTGAGGCCGAGTTTCTTTGAAATTCTTTTTACATGCGTATCAACGACCACTCCGGTCGGTATATTAAACCAGGACCCTAAAACAACATTAGCAGTTTTCCGCCCAACACCGGGAAGTTGGACGAGTGAATCCATAGAATCTGGCACAATTCCTGAAAACTTTTTATGGATGTTCGTGCATGCATCTTTAATATATTTCGCTTTGCTCCGAAAAAACCCTGTTGAGTGTATCTCTTTCTCGATCTGTTTTAGAGGGGCTTTAGAATAATCTTCTGCATTGTTGTATTTTTGAAACAATGTTTGCGTTACTTTATTAACCCTTTCATCGGTACATTGGGCTGATAGAATTGTGGCGATAAGTAATTGAAGGGCGTCTTCATGGTTTAATGCGCATTTAGCTCTTCCATACGTCCGATAAAGTTTTTTAACTAAAGCGTCAGTCATGTGCCCTCAATGTGCCACATTAACACAGTAAATCACTATGGGAGCATGTGTATGCTATATGTTTGGTTGTGATATGCTCCCATATTTATATATATTCGGTTATTTTGACTTAGATTGTATTAAGTTTCTAATTGGAGCTGCTATATTATACCCTGGCTTTACTGATATTTCAGGTTTATGGAAAGTTCCATTTAATACTAAAGGAATGAATGCTCCCTTAACTATGTCAAGAAGCCATTGAATAGGTGTTCCTATTATTGGGAGCATGTCGTCAAGTCCCTTCTTCCCCAATCTCGGAATAAAAACGACTTCAAGGTTCTCTCCCACTAAATCCATCTCGCCTTCTCCGAAAAGAGAGACCGGGTGGCCTAAAAAGTCCATTTGGTCCACTCTAAAACGATCTTTCTCGATGGTAAAAAGGAGGTTGGCCTCTTCAATCCTTCTTTCAGAAATAGGGTCTAAAGCCAGAAAGGATAATATTTGCATAAACAGTGGCAGATCCCAAAGATCTGCATCACGTATTTCAATTTGACCTGCTCCGACGGTATGTGATTCTGTTCTTTCTTTACTCTTTGTAATTGCGAACACGGCATCTAAAGTGCCTTTTGGTTTATTATCTAGGTTTAATCGATCGCATAGTTTTTCTACTTCAGCTCCCGTTATCGAGATTTGTAGATTGGAGTCCAGGTTCTCTCCTGGCGTAAATTGCGCTTTTTTCGCCTTAAAATCACCCCCATAGAATTTTCCTGTGAAGGGTGACAATGAAAGGGTGGCATCATGTTTTGATAATGTAGCATATACATGGTCGATTACCCAGGTTGTAGATGCTCCTGTTTTTGTGAAGACTTCTATATTTATCTTTCCCTGGTGGATATTGATCCCTTCTTTTGGAAACGATTCTTTTGGTGGCATTCTATTTTCGGTTTCTTCCGTGTTCTGTAGTTCATGTTCTTCTTTTGGTGCTACTTTATTTGATTCCGTTCTGGGTTGAAATGCCCATGTGGCATTCCATACTCCATTCATGTCTCTTGTTAGGAATATCTCCGGTTTTTCTAGATCTACTCGGATCAATTTGATGTTTTTAGTGCTCCCTGGAAATGCATTGAGGGTTAAAATAACCGATTCGGCTTTGTAAAAGAGTTTTCGTTCGCCATCCCGGTATGTAAAGGCTTCCGTTTCATCCAAAGTTACTTTTCCCCCTAAAGTTGCTTTAATTCCCCCGATAGATTCAATTTTGACCGAAACGATATCATCTAATATTTCTTGGGTTACCGATAAGAGGAAGACTCGGTTAAATATTTCTTTGGCGGTGAAGTAGGTTGTGCCTAAAAGGATCAATATAGCGAGAAAGAGGGTTCCTCTTTTTTTGAAATGAGCTTGATTCCACTTCACTCCAACATTATAGCCAATTGGGCGGGCTGAGGTCAGGATTTCCCAAAAAATCCGAAGAGGCGTTTTTTGTTTTTCGGGGGTGAGATGTATGGGATCTCGGATAGTCCTGCTTTGCAATCCCGAATTAGGGAGGTGAGTGTAGGGTATACCTTCTTTATTGGATAAGGGTTGGTTCCGCCGGCTATCGTAAATATTTTGAGAAGGGCTGAAATGTCGCCTTCTTTTGTCCCCTTTTGGGCAAGCCCGAAGTCACAAATAATGGGATGCAATGGGTTACCTTTCCGCAACAAGATATTTTTTGGGGATAAATCGCCATGAACAATCCCTTTTTGGTGTACGTATAACATCGCTTCGGAGATTGTTTTTAATAGAGAGAGTGCGTCGCGACTGTGAAGAGGCATCCCTTTATGTAACCTCTCTTCCAGGGAGTCGCCTTCAATGTATTCCATGACGATTGTAGGCTTTGGAGAGGAAATATAGTCAATAATAGGCAAGATGTTCGGATGGTGAAGTTGCTTTAGAAGGCGGGTTTCTTCTTTTCCTGACCAGTCGGTTTCTCGAGAGGAGGAAGAAAAGACTTTTAAGGCAACTATATTTCCCTCGTCATCTGCTGCCTGGTAGACCTGGGAGGTCGTTCCTTTTCCAATTTCCCGTATGATTTGATATCGCTTCATTGAATTTGCGATTTTTCATATACAAATTGGAGGGCCTTTTCAAGCGTAAGAAGGGGGGTTTGTAGTTCTCTTTTGGCTTTGTCTATCTCAAGTCCACAATCAAGAGGCCTCGGTGCCTTTTGACCCAATTCAGCTGTCGAAACCGGTCTCCAAGTGGAGGTGTCGAGGTTGAATTTCGAAGCAATTGAAAGGGCAAATTGGTATCGATCTATTCGATCCTCCCCCACGATGTTATAGATTCCTGCCAATTTGCGCGTTGCGATTTCCAGGGTTGCTTCGGCCAGGTTTTCGGTAAGGGTCGGGTTCGATATTTGATCGGAAGGAAACCTGTTCAATTTTCCGGAAAGCAGCTGCATCAGGAAATTTTTTGATCCCTGCTCATAGGTATATACAACCGTCGTGCGAATGACCGAAGAGTTTTTTCTGCTCAGAACGATCTGTTCCCCTTCATATTTCGTTTGTGCGTATACAGATTGAGGGTTGGGTTTGTCTTCCTCGGAATAGGGTCCTTTCTTTCCATCAAACACATATTCTGTGGAAAGGTAAACCACGTGGGCATCCCCAGCGGCTTGAAGGATGTTTTCCGTTCCCCTCACATTAATATCAACGGCTTCCTTTTGGTGGTCTTCGCAATGCTCCACATTCGTCAATGCAGCCGCATGAATAATTACTTCGGGGCGAAACGATTCTAGTGATCTTTTTACGGATTCCGCGTGTCGAATATCCACTTCGGGTCGTTTGATTTCTTGAATAACATGATTTTTCGTCTGGGAAAGAAGGATTTTTCCAAGTTGTCCGTTGGTGCCGGTGATTGTGATCTTCATTCTTCGGAGTGTAGCAACCTCAGGGGGGTTTTTACAATTTCCTCGAACCTGGAAAACCCATTGCATCCCATATGGGTTCCCTGTTTTCTTGACGGATTTATGTGAATTTCCGATACTCACTCTTATATCCCGTTTCAGGGGCATTTGAACGGGACCATTTGGGGGCGGCGATATGGTGAAAATTGCTTGGGTGCTTGCCTTATGGGTGAGCCTGGTGGCAAGCGGATTTGCTTCGGACGATCCTTTGGTTTCCGTTGGGGATCTGAAATACCTGGCAGAGAATCCAACCGGCGGAAAGATAACCCACATCAAATACCCCACGTTGGGGTGCGCGTCTATTTTAAAACCGGGAGATTCAGGAACCGCGTGGATTTGGCTTGATGATGGGGGAGCTTCCACTCAATTCGAACTTAGCCTTCTCCCCACTCTCGGGAATCTTTCGACTTCGTATGATCTGTCCGTGACCGGATTCTTCTTCGACGCGGTCTATTCTATCTATAAAGTCAATTACCTCGTTCCCGCAAATATTCCCAATGACATGTACAATTTTCAAGCCTCCATTCCCTCCCAATCGATTGTGGATATTCAATACAACTCGGTTCGGATAGTTGCCGAAGAGACGGGAACCTATACCTTTATTGTTATCGCTGATCCTCAATTTAATGACCCACGGGGCTTACTGGAACCGGCCAACTATAGCACCGGAAATTATGATGCTTATTCGATCATAGAACAGATGAAGAAGGAAATCCGGGCCTTAAACCCTACCTACGTAATTATGCTTGGGGATGTCACTTTTGGTCTCGACTATGAATATGAGTATCAGGGCGCCTGGGAAATGTGGAAAGATGCCGGGTTTGCTATTTTTATGGCTCCGGGAAATCACGATGGAATGGCAACGATCGAAGATCGAACCTTCCTGGGGATTGGATCTCCAAAAAGGGATGGGTTGGAAGATTGGCGGAAATACTTCGGTCCCAATTTCTATTCATTCGAGTTTGGGGGAATTCATCTTCAAGCGGTCAATTCGTTTGATGGAACTCCACAACGTCGAGATAGCTTCCTCATTGTAAATGAGAATCATGGCGGGGATTTATCTGTCGAACAGATGGATTGGATCACGGCCGATATGGCGACCGCTCAGGGTACGGTTGTCCCTTTTCTGCACCATAGCCCGCTTGGTCCCTACAGAGAGAATGGGACCTTTGGAATGTTTAGCTGGATTCTTGAGAGGATTTGGGATTTTATCACAACGGGAAGTTTTGATGACTTCTCTCAAACCTGGAATAGTCAAGCAACGGCTGATTGGATGTTGCAGCAATACTCCGTCCTGCCTACTGTTTTTATTGGACACAACCACTCGGACAACATCAAGCAGTACAACAATACAAGCTATCGTATTGTAACGACCGCCGGATCTTCCGGAGAATATTGGGGATATACCGTCGTCCAGGTAGAGAATCAAAATATTGTCGACACGATATATATGAACCAAGATTTCATGTCGATTCCTACGGGAAATCTGCATGTGGTTCATCTCGATCCTAATCCACATGCCCCAGAGGTTCGCGAAGCAGAAATCCGGAGCGGCTTATCCCGCTCTTACCCGGTCACGTTGGAGTTCCGGATGCCGACCGCGCAAGCGTATATAGCTACCAATGGAACGGTTCTCTCTCATGTTCCCCTGGACGCTTCTCTTTCTCGAGTTTGGGTGGAAGCGGACAGTCCTGTGGCTACGGATATTTACAATCCCGAGAGGATCTCGGTAACGGTAAAAACATCTCAAGTTCAAGGGTCTTTCCAATCTTCCCCAGCGGGTTCCGTAGCGGGCAATGGGGGGGGCGGTTGTGGAGCTCCTCTTGCTCCCGGGAATGCCCAAGGACAGCTTCTCCTTCTGGGTATTCCTCTCTTGCTTCTCGGGTTTTTCAGACGTACGGGACGTTAAAACTCGATCCCAACGGAAAAGAAGAGTCCTTCCAGCCGCATTTTTGCCTCAAATTCGTTTGCCGAATCATCTTGCATGCCGAAGAGAACCGATTTGAATCCCAGGGCGACATGGACCCAATCCAGGGGACGATAAGAAGTTTCGAGGAACCATTCAAAATAGGTCCCCCCCAGATCTCCATATTTCCCTCCCGACCCAACCATTTCGAGTTCGATGGTAACCCACTTGGTCAGGTTGACCAGAGCCCGGAAACCGAGGACGGGAAAAGGGGCTTCTATGGATTGCTTCTCACGAAGGCCAAAATCGTTTGCTTCGAGCACCGCTTCCGCTTCGATGAATTTTACCCCCAAGAGGACACCCATTGTACAGCCAAGGTCCCTGTTTCCTGACGAGAGGAAATAATGTTCCAGGGAAAAGGAGAGGAGGGAAAAATCGAGTTTGGAATCCAAATCGGTCCCAATGGTAAATTGTTGGTTCCCGAAGGTAATATTCTGTTCGAGTCTTTCGGTTTCTTCAAAGGATCCGGACCAATAGGAGAAATTGATTCGATCGATAACAGGGAGAAAAGGGAGCTGAACCCAGGCGGAAAAGTCGGGAAGAACTTCTTGCCCGCCAAATCCCAGGTCTCCATCGAGGGAGATATCGTTGGTAATTCCGATATCATTCGTTTTCATATGTCCGTTCAACTTTGCAAACCAAGCTCGTGATTTCCCTCCGACCAGAGAGTCTTCGTCTTGGGGATATCCGAATGTGGGTGCGAGAAGAAGAAGGGTCAGAAGAGAGCTACTCATGGCCATCTCTCAACGGTTAAAAGGTATAGCCGAAAGAGAAGAAAGGTCCGTTAAAGGTGAAATCATAATCCACCTCTTCATCACTATGTGGTTCGACTTTTCTCTTAGTAATAAGGAACTGCCAACCCGCAGACATATAAACACCTTTGAAGAGAAAGGCTTGTACCTCGGCGGAAGCTTTGAAAAGAGTAATGTCCGCATCTTGAAACCCTTGAACCTGAATTCCCTTTATGCGGATTTCGGCCATCATCGTGTCAAAAACTTCGAGCTTTCCAAAGAGACCCACCAAGGGGATTGGGGTGTTAAAGCGTTGCCGTTCCGAGAAGACAGGATTTGCAGTGGAATTTTGTAGATGAATGTCTAGTCCGATAATGCCTGCGCCCACTTCCAGACCCAGTTCAAACCTCCAATGGGGAGTTTTGTAGAGGAATACGTTATATTCCCCCATGAGGCTGCCAATTTGCAGTTCAAGGTCTGTTTTTGTCCTTTGGCCGGTGTTATAGACAGAGCCACCAAAATTGTACGTTTCCTTTACGGTGGTACTTCCCTGAAATCGAGAAACCCAATATTCCGCGTGGATTCGGAACCAGGGAAAAATAAGAGCGGATACCATGATGTCCGCAGAGTCTCCGGGGCTTTCTATGTCGAGAGTATCTTCCAGGTCCAGAGTGCTTCCGGGGAGGTTATTATCCGTAACGGAAATGTCCCCCTCCAGAAAGGGAAAAACCGTGCGTACCCGGAAATCGAGAGCTCTTTCTTCGTGGGGGGCAGGATCCTGGACCCCAAGAAAAGCAAGAATCGTTAATAGTGAAAGAGATCCGACCATCGAAGTATATATCGGCTGTTTTTGGCGGGATCACTCGGTCTTTTTTTTGTTTTGAGTAAGGCTTTTCAGCACTCTTTCGGTGTCTTTTTCGGCATGTTTTTTTGCGAGAAAGCAGACAACAGAGGAGAGGAGCATGAAAATAGAGAAAAAGATAAAGGTGAGTCTTCTTCCATTTCCGGGAGAGCCGAAAACAATTTGAGCCGAATGCTCCTCTTCTTTCTCGTTACTCGTCCATTCTTCCCCTCCGGGATATCCATCAGCAAGGTGGGTTTCCCCTCCCCCGCTGCTGGTGCGCGTCCAAACGGTCGGCCAGGGACCGGTTCCTGTCCGGGTGGGATACGCTTCCATTTCTTCGATTCGGGCTTGATTAGGATGAGACTCCGGGCCCCCTCCCTTATCCTGGAGGAAGCGAATCCGCGTTGTTTGAATCGGTTCTATATCAAAATCAAGGATACGGTCGTTGGAAGAATACCAGGGGGGGGGTTTTTGCGGATCGGAACGGTACGTCCGAAGCGGTAAATTTTGCCATTGTTCTCGTACGGGACCCTTTTCGCTCGAAGGGATATCTTTGTCCCCTTCATAATTTTTGTACTGAAGTTGAAATCGTTTTAATTCCCCTTTTCCCAGGGAATCTTCCGGTAGAATAATTCGAACTTTTTGAACTTCAACGGGATCATATTTTCGGGTAAGAGAGTCACTTACGATTCCAAATACAGGGGGAGTAATCATATCCCCAAGAAGATGCAGGACAAAAATCGCCAGAGCGAAGGCCATTGCCCGTTGATTGGGATGGGTTACGTTGGCGATCTGTGTATTGACCGCCGGCATACACATGAAATAGAAGAAGCACCCGATTCCAAGCATCATAAAGAAAAGCCAATCGGCGGAAACGAAGAAACTTCCAATAAGGAAGGGGATCCCCAGCAAATAGCAAATTCCTGCGATGAAAGCGTACGCCCCACTCATTTTTCGGGAAAGAAGATCTCCCAGCACACCGGAGAGGAGGTTTCCAAAGACACCCGCGACGAGGGCAATGACTCCCAGAACGAGAGAAGCCTGGAGCGGGTCCAGACCCCGGGATTCCTCAAAGAAACCTTTTCCAAAATGGAGGATGGGGACAATAACGATGACGGCGAAGGCTTCGGCAAAAATGATGTACATCAATGTTTTGGTTCGGAGCAAGTCAATGTAAGGCTTGAGGCCGTGTATCTTTTGAGTGGCCTCTTCCCCCTCCCCCTTTCCTCTTTTGGGTTCTTTCAGAAGTCCGACAAAAACGGCGAGGAGGATACCGGGAATGCCCGCATAAATAAAAGCTTCTCTCCAGGAACTGAACTTTTCGAAGAGGCCCCCGAGTATATAGGCAGCGGTTCCGCCCAGAGGGAGCCCGAGATAGAAAATAGAGAGAACTCTTCCCCGATATTCCCGGAGGAAAAAATCAGAGATGAGGGTGGGGCCGATAATAAGGCAACCCGCTTCTCCCAAACCGATCAGAAAACGCGAAAGGTACAAGACCATCTTGGTTTGTGCGAGACCACACATGATGGTTGCCCCGCTCAAGATCAAAATGCAGATCGCGAGAATGAGAGTTCGTCGATACCGGTCCGTAAAAAACCCGACAAAAGGCGCAGAGAGGATGTAGCCGAAGGTGAATAATGTCCAGAGGAGGCCAAATTCTACGCCGGTAAGCTGGAGAGCCTGGCTGACTGGCTTCTCCAGCGCACTGACCAGCATCCTGTCGAGGTAATTTAGAAAATTGCCAAAAAAGATGATGGCCAGTGCGTATAGGGCGTATTTCCGTGTCATGGACTTTGGGCGACTATGACACGAGTCCCTGAAATTGGCTACTTTTTCCGTTTAGCTTGCGATCGCCTTTTTCAGGTGTTTCAAATCCTCTTTTTCCATTGGGAGGAATCGAATTCCGTATTTCGTTCGCCCTTTGTAGTCCATTCGGACGATTTCACCCTTTAATTCAATTTCATTGAGGGGGCGATTTCGCGGGTTTAGACGAACGAAAAAGGGATCGACGGGCAATGCGTTTTGGGGAAGAAGAACTTCCGATACCATCGCTCCGGAAAGAGAAAGATCGGTGATTTTCGCAGAACCACGATCAAAGAGATTTCCATCCTTTTTGTAAATGGAAAGCTCCGCTTCCAGCTTCATGGGATGACGGGGATGTTCCCGTCGATGATGATGTTTGAGTTTGTCGAGGTTATAGCCCATTCTTTGAGCCACATCGAAAACCCGCTTTACGGTTTCATTGCGAAAAACCGGTCCATTTCGGCGGTTGAGGATCTTGTTTACAGACGAAACATCCAAACCCAATTGCCGTGCAATTTCACTTTGGGTAACCATATGATCTCCTTTTTGGGGCTCACTTACCCCTAACACAGGTCACCCCGCCACCTCGGGGTCGGTTTATACGGTTTGGTTCATTTCATGTCAAGGGCAAAATTGAATTCATTGAGAATGGGGGAAGGGTGGAAAGAAAAGGATCTCGGTGTTATCTTCACGTTGTATGGCGATAAAGAAGAAAAAGAAGGCAAAAGCGAAGTCCAAAAAAAAGGCGAAGAAAAAATCGAAGGCCCCCTCCTCCCGGAGTGTGAAGTCTTCGGTAATCCTTTCTGGATGTGCCGTTGATCCCCTGCTCGTCGGGGCGGATAAAGAGTTTCTGGACGGGTTTCCTCGTAAATTAATTCAGGAGTCCGCCTGCCTGCCCCTGCGGAAATATCGGGGGGCCGGATTGGTTGTGGCTCGAAATGAAAAAGAAGCGGTTCGGTTTTTGCCCAAGTTACAGCGGTCCTGTGATGTTCGTTTAATGGTGGTCACCGCGCTTCACGATTATGGGATCGACCTGTTTCTTCGATACTGGGAAGGGGCGGATCATCGTACCGCACCTCCACTCTGGATCCCGGAAGCCCGAAGATCTTATGTGAATCGCCTTAGTGATACTCTTTCGGTAAGCGGAAAGATCCAACCCGTTCCCGTGATTACCTCTCTTCTTCTCAGTTCTCCTCTGGCCTCTCGGGCACCGGTTCTCGTGACCGGTCTTGGACAACAGGGCCATGCGATGTTTTTACACGGAATGGCCGGTCTAAAGTTGGGGGTCCGGTTTTCTTCCAAATGGATCAAACCTGTTCACCAAAGGCTCAGTGACGAGTTTGATATGGAAGCGGAATCGGCAGATCTCGTGGAAGGAAAAGGACGACGAGAAAAGGGGTTAGATGATTTGAGCGGACTTTCTCTTCCCCCTTTGAAATCTCCTTCCTTTATCATCGAGCCTCGCATAAGACGCCGTTCTTAAAACAGAAGGAGTTGGTGGCCGAGGCGGGGGTCGAACCCGCACGGACCGTTAGGTCCAAAGGATTTTAAGTCCCTTGCGTCTGCCAGTTCCGCCACTCGGCCTTGTTCGGAGAAAAGGGAGGTGGCGGCCGGATTTGAACCGGCGAATAGGAGTTTTGCAAACTCCCGCCTTAGGCCACTTGGCTACGCCACCTTATTGTTTTGACCTTCTCGACAGACTACGACCTCCCTGCGGGTGAGTCAAGAATCGACCCGGAAATCAAATCCGTTTGGGAAGGGAATACCAGCGGTGTATAATTTAATGGATGGTCGAAAAGAAACGTCGGGAACTGTTTTATAAGAAAGCGTATACATGTCGTTTCTGCGGAACCCCTTTTGAATGGAAACGTCTTTACCCCACCGTTCGGGGGAACGTGGAGCGATGGGATGAATATTTTGATATTCCGGTATATGAAGCGGAAGACTCTTCCGGTTTATTTGGGGATGTTCTCCGAGTTGAAGTGGTCGTCTGTCCTGAATGTGCTTTCGCATCAAATGAAGAATCCCGGTTTATTACCGAACGTCCCTTGATTTCATGGGAACCTCCTGTTTCGGTAATCGAGCTCTTGCAACGAATGCGCCCGGCAAGACGGACACTCTCTGAGGAAGCGGAAGATGTACAACGGTTTCCCCGGTCCATTGATGATGCCATCGTTTGTCTGAAGTTGGCGATCCACTCATCCACCATGATTTTTAATGCGGATCCACAATCAAATTCGATTGAGTCGGCCCGACTTGGAACCTATGCGCTCAAAGCGGCACAACTTTCCCGTCAGCAAGAGCAGGAAGAGAGGGAGTTAACGTGGCGAAAAGCAGCGCTGGAATATTTTCGACGTGCTTTTGAGGTGGAGATTAAAGGAGTTGCTCATTATCGCGCGGTATATCAAATGGGCGCTCTTGCTATTTATCTTTCCGATGATCAGATGGCCTCCCGTTCCTTTACCTACCTTCGGGAGTTGGAAGAAAAAGAACCGGGAAAGGAGCTGCACAAATTTGTTGTTCGATATAAACGTATCTGGCAGGATCGGGATTTTCATCGAGCAAAGGCGAAAAAGGATGTAACGGGAGATCCCGCCTCTACGACTCCATGAGTTCGTAAAACATATTTCTGCGGCGGGGGGTAAGTTCCAGATCGGTTATTATTTTTCGGATCCGTTCTTCCGACATCCGGTATTCGGCTCCCGCCTGGCGGACAACATTTTCCTCCATCATGGTGGATCCCATATCATTCGCGCCATAGAGAAGGGCCATCTGCCCAATCTTATCTCCCTGTGTAACCCAACTCGATTGAATATTGGGGACGTTATCCAGGTACATTCGCGCGATCGCAAGTGTTCGCAGGTAATCATGCCCTCCTGTTGGGGGAAGATGTTCCAGTTCTGTATTTTTTGTTTGCAGGCTCCAGCAGATGAAGGCGGTATACCCTCCCCCGTTGTTCCGTTTGAGGGCTCGATCTTGCTGTTCCCGAAGAAGGCGAAGATGTTCCACACGTTCCGGGTAGGTTTCTACATGGCCGTACATCATGGTACAGGTTGTTTTCATTCCGGTTTTGTGGGCTTCTTCCATGACCTCGAGCCACCCATCGCTCATCAACTTTTTTGGGCTGATCTCATTTCGAACACGATCGACAAGAATTTCCCCTCCCCCTCCCGGGATGGAATCAAGTCCGGCCTTGTGAAGTCGAGAGAGAATTTCGGGTAGATCCATTTTGTTAATCAGGGCGAAATGTTGAATTTCCGAGGGAGAAAACCCGTGGATATGTACATCATGCCCCTTGATATACCGGAGCATATCTTCATACCAATCTAACTTTAGAGTGGGATGGTGACCTCCCTGTAAAAGGACCTGAATCCCTCCCCCTTCTTTCAATTCTCGAATCTTATTCCCCAGCGCTTCATGGGTGAGTGTATATTCCTCCGGATGTCCTGGGGGGCGATAAAATGCGCAGAAACTGCAATAGGTGATACAGGAGTTTGTGTAGTTGATATTTCGATCTACGATATAGCTTACATTTGGTTCTGGGTGAAGTTTCCATCGTTGGGCATTGGCGCCTTCCCCCAAAGAAACCAAATCCCCTTCTTCAAACAAAAAAAGAGCTTCTTCTTCCGTCAGGCGCTCCCCGGTGGAGCATTTCTGAATGAGGGCGTTGGTTTTCATGTCAGGACCTCGATTTGGCGGGCATATTGGTCAAATTCGCGAAGGGCGGCCTGCTCCTTCGTTCCGAGGGAAAAGGAGATACAGTCCGTGAGGTAGGATATGCAATATTGTTCCGAGATCCCCAATCGGGAAGACTCTCTTCTGGCAATAGAGGGGATCGCTTTCTTTCCTCTTTCGTACGCTTCCAAAAGCACCTGGTGAATTCCTTCCTTTCGCGGGTCCTCTTTTCGGCAGACCCATACAGCATAAACGAATGGTTTTCCTGTAAAATCTTTCCATTCGCTTCCCAGGTCGAGAAAGGGAAGTCCGTAATCCTGGAAGGAAACATCTCCGATTGTGAGTGCGGCATCTACATCGGGCATGGCAGAGGAAGAAGGGTTCCAGGTTACATAAGAGGGAAAAACTGCGTATTTAATTTCGAGAAGGATTCGAATCAGGGTGTTTGAAGTTCGGGAATTTTCATCCAACGCAACCGTTTTAATTTTCGAAATGGGAGTTCGATGGTGCAGGCGAACACTTTCCGTTTTTCCTTCTGATGAAATCGACATTCCCGGTATTATTTCATACCCTTCTCGAAGTGCTTCAATCGAGGGAAGGAGCGCGGTATCGAATTCTCCTTCTCTGAATCTGGCCGCAAGGGGGGTTGGGGGGAGAAGGGTGATCTCCGCGTCCAAACCCTCCAGGAGAGGTTTGGCGTTGAGAAAGGGAACGCATCCGATTTGAAGCCGTTTATTCGATCGCACCGTCATCAACAGTTTTTCCTTTTTCTATTTCTTTTTCGTCCAATTTTCGTTTGAGCATGGTCAGGCGCGCTTGTATTTCTGGTGCGCGGTCATGCTCCGATTGGACGTTTAGGAAGCGGTTTAATGTTTTGGCCGCGGTTTCAAATTTTTCCAGGTGAAATTGTATTTGTGCAAGTTCTGTTGCGATATCGATATCACTTTCATCCAGGTCGAAAGCAGTGGTCATCGCGATTTCCGCCTGTGGTAACATTCCGATTTCCTGATAGGTGATTCCCAGGTTGTAATTATAATGGGCATGTTTCGGTTGTAACTCCGTTGCCATCTTGAAAACCATCGCCGCATAATCGAGCAAGCCTTTTCTTCGGTACAACTCTCCAATGTTGTTGTAGGCCTTGTGATAACCCGGTTCGACTTCAATGCACTTTCGGTAGGCAGAAATGGCTTCATCGACCCGGTTTTGTTGGTTGTAGACCATGCCCAAGTACGCCCACCCACGGTAAAACGTGGGATCTACCTCTACTGTTTTTTTAAATTGAGCCAGGGCCTCTTCCTGATTTCCTTCCTGGTAGGCGACCGCCCCCTTCTGATAGTGGGTTAATCCGGGGGATGAATCATTTTCCGCCATACGGCCCTTTAGCCCTTCTTCCAGCAACAGGATAGAAGGTCGGGAAGTGTCGTGACTCCCGCAAGATGATTGTCTTTTATCCAGTACGCTCGTTGCCGGTTCTGGGACGTTAGATTCGCTGCAATTTGGTAGGGGTTCTGGTTGGATTCAATTTCCAAATAATGATCGGTCGTGATGAAATCCTCAATAGAGGTGTCTCCATGCGATTTTAACAGTTCTTCCATGGAGGTCATTTCACGAAGGGGGTCCTTTTGGAAAAGGGATTGTACGGTGATTTCCCCCAGGAGAGTTTGTTCCTGGTTCACCACCGGGATCGCTTCTACCCGGTTCTCGGCGAACAGGGCGAGAACAGAGCGCAGAGGGGTTTCCTGGGTAACCGTAGAGGAACATTTGCGAAATAGAGGACTTTTCGTTTGCGTCGTCTCTCCTCCAAAAACCGAGATGACTTCTTCCGATGCCTGGAAAGAGGCTACTTGTCTGGTTGTTTCTTCGTTTCGAAAAAAATTGAGAAACCACGCGAGAGTTCGAAGATATAAATTGGAATGTTTCTTGGGGATCACGAAGAGAATTACGATATGAACGCTTTGTCCATCGGGAGCCCGGAAATCAAGTCCTCCTGGCTTTGTTCCGATGACGATCGTAAATTCCTGGACTCCTTCTGTTCGAGCATGAGGAAAGGCGACTCCTTTTGCGATAGAGAAGGGACCTTTCCTTTCCCGGTCATCAAGAGCCTGAAGGATTTCTTCTATGACAATAGAGGGTTCATGAGAGGCAAGAACCTGAACAAGTTCGCGGAGAGACTCCTCCTTGGTTCCGGCCTTCAAATTGCAGTGAATCAGTTCTGGTTTCAAGGTTGCGGGTAACGTAGTCATGTGGTCCGGGATTATATCGCTCTCACCGACTTCGCTTCAAGGAGATCAAGCGTGAATGTTTTTGGAGCGAAATACGAGCCAAGCGGGAAGGATCAGGCCGGCCATGGAAATCAGGGGAACACGAACCCAGAGGGGTAAAAGAAGCCCTTTTCCTGCGAACCATTCTTTCGGCGGAGTTTTCCCACCATACCCCAACGTATCCCCGAATCCTTCCGAATGGGCCCGGAGAATGTCAAATCCATCTCCCCGGTAATAGGTGAAGAAGTTCATCTGTTGGGCTTCTCCGAGAAACGTAGAGACGAAGTTGAGGAGGAGGAAAATGACAAAAGCGATGAGAACCGCAAACCCGGATGAATCAATAAGATTGGAAACAAGAATTCCAAGGAAGCAAGAGGTTAAAAGAGGAAGGTAAGCGATCGGAAGGGTATTCCAAAAATCACTTTGAAGGGAAACTTCGCTGCGCATAATGAGATATTGGTGTGTATCCCACACGGGGCCCAGGTCTCCTCTCCAGACAGCATAAACATAACTGACGTACAAAACGACGCCATAAAGAAAAACGGAAAGCATAAAGGAGATTGTTACTTTACTTAAGAATACTTCCCTTCTAAGAAGAGGTCGGGTGAGGAGGAGTTTAATCGTCCCCCGATCAAATTCTCCTGCAAAAAGGAGGCTCGAAAAACTGACCAAAATATATGAGGCGACCATGGAGCCAAATTTTGCCCCGTAAGCAAAGAGTTGATAGGAGTTAAATGTAGACCAATCCGACTCTTTTCGTCCGGTGAGAAGGGGTTGAAAGTGTGCCGCCAAAAGAGTGGCGGTAATCAGAATGCCGATCGATACGTACAGAAAAGGATGGGAAGTAATTTTAATTGTTTCGGCCCACGTGAGTCGGAGAATCGCCCCACTCCCGCGGATGAAAGCGACGAGGCCAAGGGTAAGGATGATGGCCATTCCTCCGACAAGGAGAGAAGGAATGATCGTTTCTGTACTTCCGGCCGCTAAAACGGCTTCCATTTTTTTTACCTCGAGAGAAAATATTTTTCCAACGTCAGACGTTGAGGGGCGAATTCGGAGACTTGAATGTTGTTTTTGACCAAATCCGAATTGATTGCCGCAAAATCTTCCGGCTTTCCATGAAATTCAATTCCCCCTCTCTCGGAAGAACGCTTTGCTTTCCCCCATTTTTGTAGAAGGGTGAGTGCGGTTTCTTCCGGTTGCGCTTCGATATGTACCGAGCCGGCTGTCTCTGCGAGGAGGTTTTTCACCGTGTCTTGGATCACCAACTCCCCTTGTTTGATGATTCCTACGCGATTACAGGACATCTCTACTTCATGAAGAAGGTGGCTCGAAATAAGAAAAGTAACCCCTTCATTTTGATTGAGACGTTCTATCATTAATCGAATCGATTCGATTCCGTGGGGGTCGAGGCCGTTAAGGGGCTCATCCAAGAGAATTAGTTTCGGAGAAGAGAGGAGGGTCATTGCAATGGCGAGTCTTTGTTTCATTCCTTGCGAGTAGGTTTCGGCTTTCCGGTGCATATGTGCTTCCAAGCCGACCATCTCCAGGCATTCTTTGATTTTCTCCACCGGAATCCCTCCGGTCCACCATCGGTATACATCCATATTTTTGTATCCCGAAAGGTAAGGGTAGTACGCTGGAAGTTCGATCAACGCTCCCACTTGTTTCATGATGAACTTGAAATGGGAACGGGAATCCTTTCCAAATATGGAAACGCTGCCGGAGGACGGGCGAATGAGATTGAGTAACATTCGCATGGTTGTCGTTTTTCCAGCACCATTGAGGCCCAGAAACCCATACACATCCCCTTCTTCCACGCATAAATGGAGATCTTTTACAGCGGTAATATCCCCAAAGGTCCGGGTAAGACCATGTGTCTCCAGGAGTGTGGTCATGCAAAGAAGTGTACCACGGGGGAACTACTTCTGGAAGATTGGCAGCCATTCGCACGGCATTTGAAGGATGACACACGCCATGGCGGTGGCATAGTTTCGCCCCACATCATCAGACCAGGACCCATCTGGTTTTTGAAGGCGGAGAATATCGGACTTTGTCTGCGGATAGTATCGATCCCAATATTCTTTTCCAGCCAAATACATGGCCTGGGAAGCGTAGTAATGTCCGTAATAGAAATGAAGCTTCCCCGGAATCAATCGCCGACGAAGTCGAGGAAGGGCCCGAAGAGAATCCCGAATTTCACGGGAGTTGTATTCCCCTGCACTGTAAAGACTTACGATTCCACATGCGGTCAGGGCGTAGGAAATTCTTGTATCATTGAAACTGTAATCCGTAGCCGATTGGTAGGTGAAACCAAAACGGGTCGCGCATTGCTTTACGTACCGCTCTGCTTTTTCAATGGTTCGAATAGGAACGGAAATGCCTACATTTCGTGCGGCACGGAGTGCTTGCAGAGTCGACACCGTGACCGAAAGATCGGCATCCACAGGGATCGGTTGGTAGCGCCACCCCCCTTCTCTATTCTGAGAGGAGACCAGGAGTTGGATCGCTCTTTTCAATTTTGTTTTTACATCTTTTCGTTGTGTGGTTCCGTAGATTTCCGCGAGGAAAAGAGTGGCAAAGGCATGGCTGTACATGCGGGAGCCATTTCTTGTGATGTATCCATCTTCATCACGCACGCAACCCAAAAGGAAGTTGATCCCTTTATCAACCGCACCTCCATACCGCCCCCGGCCCGAAACATTTCCAGCCGAGACCAGAGCCATACAGGCGATAGCGGTTACATCTGTAGAGTCCCCTTCTTCCCCATAATAATCATCGTACAGTTTGTACCCGACACGATTGGTCCACGATCCGTTTGCATTTTGCCGGGAGACCAAATAGGCGAGCCCCTGGTCAATGGCTCCGCGAACGGCAGGATCAAAGGCTCCCTTAAATACATTGGGAGATTGTTCCTGGGCGCCGAAAAGAACAGGGCGAGACCGATCCTGATCCTGCGGATGTACCGATCCGGGAAGCAGGGATAGCGTGAATACGATTCCCGCGATAAGGGTTCCTCTACTTGTACACATGTACTTCTGCATCTATTGTCAGGGCGACGCGCCCTTCCTCAACGATATAGCTTGGAGGCCGTTGGTATTGAAAAGGACTCGATATATTCTGCACGGGATTGCCTGCTCGATCAAGCAGGGTCATCTTATAGGAAAATGTACCGTTGGATCCGCGAGAAAAACGAACAAAAACAAGGTGATCTCCTGAAACCGTTGGTGGCAAGGGGGTTCCCTCTGAATCTGGATATCGAACGGTCCAATGGGTAACAAGAGTGTCTGGATTAATTCCAGAAATGAGTAATTTTCTATTCTTTCTATCGAGAGAAACGATGTAGAGGAGGTCCCTCCCTGCTTCCGCATATTGGATATTTCCGAGAAAAGGCTTTTCGACCAAACGATCAAATTTTCCTGTTTTGGTGTCCACCCGTGCTGCGAGGGTGATGTTTCTTCCCTGGCGTTGTGCAAAAATATGAATGGTTTTCCCCGATGCGACAGGAAAGGGAGAGGAGAAGAGATCGAGATTGACCCTCCACAATCGTTTCTCTTCTGAAAGAGACCACGCCTCCAGGAATCGATGAGGGGAATAGAGAATAACCTGTTGTGGTTTTGCCTGAAAAATTTTTCGTAACACTCCTCCGGAGGAGAGTTTTTTCTTCAGGACAGGGGTTCCGGTTTCCGAGTCGTAAGCGAAGAGAACGGGCGGGTATCGGGTAACGAAGAGAGCAAGGTCCCCGGCTCGATGAATCCCCGAAGAGGGGTCTCCGGTGAAAACCTGTTGCCAGCTGATATCTCCTTCGACCACGTTTACGGCCATCATGATATTCGAATTGTTTATTTTGTAATCAGACGTAAAGAAACAGATGTGACTCCCAATCAGGGAAAACTCTCTCATCGGAGCTTGGGAAGAAAAACTCCAAAGTTTCTTCCCGGTTTTTGGGTCTATCCGGAAAAGAGAGGAGGAGGTTCCCAGGAGGAGTTCTTGTTCATGAAAGTGGCTGAAAAGGAGCGGATTATCCAAAGAAAGGGCCCACCGTTCTCCATTTAATTGAAGGGCCACGAGTGATTTTCGATACCGGAGAAAGGTATGGTCTCGAACCGATTCCGGTCGTGCCCCTCCCGGTTGAATAAGAACCCCAGCGCCCGCTCTCTTTTCTTTATGTCTCAAAGCCAGGGATAAAGGTGTCTCTAAAGGGACATTTCGGACGCCCCTTTCCGTATTCTGATAAATTTCGAGTGCCATGCGGAGTTTCACAAAAGAGCGGGCTGGGATCTTTCTTCCCTCCACAAGCACGGATCGATCCGGCCACAATCTGCCGAGACGAGAAAGAAGGGAAAGCGCAGAAGAGTATTGTTTCCGTTTCTCGAGGAAAAGGATGAGGGCGACATGGATTTGGGGGGAGACTTCCGATTCCGGGTATTCGCGGAGAAAAGCGCGAAGAGCTTTTCCCTGGTCCCGTTCCCGTCCCGTACTTTTGTACAGTTCGATCGCTTCCAGAATGGCCTTTTGAGCGGCGAGACTGTTTGGATAAAGAGTCGTGGTTTGGAGCAGAGCTTCGGGAGTGCCTTCCTGGCGTGCTTGGGCGTAATATTTTTCAGCCCTCTCTTCAATCGAGAGGTAACAGTCTCTTCCATTTTCCTTTACGATCCGGGCGATCTTTTTGCGAACGGTTCGATGAAGGGCTCGGTCGGTACAGGAAGGAAGAAGACGTGCAAAACAGAGGACGGCTTTGGCCGGATCTCCCGTAGATTCGAATAACTCCGCAAGGTGGGTGGTTGCTTTTAACCGACTTTGTACATCGGAAGCGAAGATGATCGCTTTTTGAAAATGAGCCTCCCCTTCGGAAAGGTTTTTCCTGGAAACCGCTTTTGATCCCAAATTTAAATGAAGTCGGTAAAGCCGAAGCTGACAAGCGGAAAGAAGTTGGGACTCTTCTGGTTTTCGGGAAGAGCTTCCCTTTTCGAATACCTTTTGGAAAAGGGAGAGCGCTTTTTCATCCTTTCCGGATTGGGCATACCGGACCGCACTTCGATACAAGATGCCGATATGATCTGGGTTTTGTGCCAGGATCGCTTCCGCTTCTTTTTCAAAACTTCTTCGGTCAAAGCATGTTTCCAGGGCCTTGGTTCCGGCGAGGATAACCGCTCCATCCACGATAACGAGGTTTCCCCCTTTGGACCGGCTTCCCTTCCATCGAGTGAATTGGGAGGAGGTTCGGGTGGAAAGATTGATTCTGTGCAGACCCGTGCGTGTGGGCATATAGATTTCCCCCGGAGCCAGAACGCCTCTTCCTCGTCCGGGACTTCGTGGATGAAAAGTGTCGAGAAGTTGACCCGTTCGAAGGTCGTAAAATCCGAGTGTTTCTCCTCCGACGATGACGGTTTTGTTCTGGACGCCATACAAAACACGAACATCCGATCTCCGTCGAACCGTCCAGTTTTCTCTTCCCGTTTGGCTGTCAAGGACATGCAGATAGCGGGAATCCGTCGGGGTAAAGACGACTCTTTCATCCGCGACTACGGGGGGTCCGTTTATCCATTCGAGAGGGTTATGACTTATTTGGATACTTCGAGTTGGGCGGACGGGCAATTGCCGGTATCGATAGACCCATTGAAGTTGGCCGTTATTTTTGTTCAGGGAAACAAAAACCCCATGATTCGTTGTGTAATAAAGAAAGTCCCCCTGGATGGCGACAGGGGATCCGAAAGATTCCCGGGTGCTGTTCCCAAATAGATTAATCTCGGTAAGTCCTGATGCGATAAAAGTTTCCCAAAGGATCTTTCCCGAGGTCCGGTCCAGACAAACGAGGTAGTGTTCAAAAGGGTCCGTGGTATTGTCTTGTTTGACCCCTCCCACATATAAACGATCTCCGTCAGGCGTGGGAGGGGTGGGGAAAGAGTATTCGCCTTTTCCTCCCCCTTTTCGCCAGATTTCCTTTCCTGTGTACGCGTCCAGGGCAAAGAGCGTTCGGGAGGGGAAGGGAAATTTGACCCGTACATAGCCCAACCGTTCTTCTGCTTGTCCCAATTTTGTGATGAGATTTACATAGACCCGACCGTTTTGTACCGATGTTGTGTGAATGACTCGGTCATCAAACATAAGGGTTCCGGGCGGCGTGGGAAGTCGAAAAGACCAGAGAACGTCGACTCCCTTGGAAAAGAGCGGGAGGGCGTAGACCGAATATTCGTTATGGACATATACAATTCCATCCGAAATGGCCGGATAAAAGGGAAGAAAATAGTCCTGGGATTGTTGGGGAAACCGGAATCGTGAACGAGTACTGAATTCATAGGTAGCAGGAGAGACGGAAAGCTGCCAGGCCAGTTGACCCAAAGAAACATTCGGTTCTGCCGTTCCATTTCCATCTGCAGCCCCCCCCATGAGAGGCCACTCTGGAATGAGAAGGGAGGGGTGTTTTGTTCTTGTTTTTGGGTCAGGGTGAAGAAGGAGCGTTTTCAAATAATCGATAAGGAAAACTTTTTTATTTCCAATGTAGATGGCGGTCTCGGGCCACTTTCTTTTCGACATTTCTAGCAATGTTCGAAGTGTCTTTGCTTCCCCGGTCCGGGATAAAGCGAGTCCCAGTTTCGCTGCGATTACCCCGGAAGGAATTTCCGTATCTCTTTCTATAAGGGGTTCTAAGAGGCGCGCTGCTTTCTCCGGTGATCCCCGATCGAGGAGGAAGTCGGAATGAAGAAGAGCGGCATCTATTGCGACGGAACTAAAGGGGTGATGAGCCGTGATTTGACTGAGAAGAGTGAGATCTTGTGTTTGTTGCGCCCGCTCGTACTTTTCCCGAAGAAGTGAGTCGTACCTTTTCCGGTATGCGGTAATTCCCTCCGGGGGCCAGGTAGAGAGTTCCTTCGTGAGGAAGGTTCGAACCCCGACAGAAAGAGTTGCGGAAACCGGAACGGTATGATTGGGAAACTTTTTAAGGAGAGGTCCGAATATATCGAGCGCTTTTTCATAGTCTCCTGAGGCCGCAAGTGCGGGAATTCTTTGGGTCAGATCCGCGATCTGAGGGACGGTACGAAGGAGAGCGGTATTTTTCTGATCCTGGGGATTCTCCCAGAGAAGAAGAGCGAAAAGAAAGGCGAGGATCTTCATATTAAAATAATACGACCATTGGCCCTGAAAGTATGGCAGAAATCGCCTTCTAAAGCATTCGGCATAATTTGCGAATAATCCATTCCAAGGTGATCAGGAGGGCGAAAAGGAGCCAGACAGGGATGGAGGACCAAAGATATCTTTTCGTAGGGTGTGTCCTCATGATGTGTTGACTTGCCATCAGTTCATCAGGAAGAGTCTGAATCTGGTCGAGCGTATAATACTGCATCTTTCTGGCGCCGGTTCCCCGTCGATCCTGCCATGCTTGATAAGAGGCGTTGGCGATATTTTTCATCATGGTTTCATCCAGGATCGGTCGGTTTTCTTCTTTCGAAGGATCGATCACCGAGAATCGATCTTCGGCTCGGCTTTTTTCCTCCTCTTCTCCCGCCCAGATTTCATAGCCCCCCACCCCTTCCGGCTGAACTTCTCCACTGTAATATCCGTCCCGGGATTTCTTTAATTCGACCGGAATTCTTTTTCCGGTTGGGGGTTCCAGGAAAACCGTCAAGGTCGAGTCGGTCCGTTTTCGGAATGTGACGTCATATGCGGTGACGTACACTTTGACCTTTTCTCCCCGTACGTACCGATCTTTGTCTACATCGATACGATATCGTTTGGCGCCAAGAAGTTTTCCCTGGCGTACCCATTTCATCGCCTGTTGCCAGAAGGGGTAGAACCAGGGGGAGTCCCCTTGAAGATAACGCCAGAGCCAGGTTTCATCCGTGCCGGACCAGAAAACACGCCCTCGTCCGTTGTACTGGGTGACAAAAAGAGGGGGGCGACGGTTTCCTTTTTCCGTTCCCGTAATTTCTACGAGGGAAGAGGCGTTTTGGGCCAACCCCTTCGTAGGAAGGAACCATCGGATTCCGATCTGCCCATCCATTCGTTCATCCCGATCTTCCCAATGTTCAATATTTTTTTCTGGATGTCCGCTGAAAGGGCGGTAGTAAATAATTGGATGGGGGGATTGGTCATCTTTTCCCCGTGCATCAGCCGTCAAGGCATATCCGAAGCGACGATCATAAATCCGATCCCTCGGATTTCGGTCTGAGAGGTCGAGTTGAACCGGAACCAGTCTTCTCAGGGAGGTTTTGTACATGAATTGGCGTGGGTTCGAATGACCCGAGATGAGAATTAATCCTCCCCCAAATTCTGTAACAAACGTTTCGAGGTTTTCCCACTGTTCTTCTCCCCCGATCACGGTGGGGTCAATGTCTCCGAGGATAACGACATCGTATTGGGCCAATTCTTTCAGTGTTCTGGGGAATTCCTGAATTGGATTTTGAAAGAGGGGGTCGCTCGACCCTTTTGAGAATTCCTGAGGAAAATCTTTATCGGCACTCGTCAAAAGGCAATGGCAGAGGATCTTCGTGTCTCGAATCAGCGCATTTTTCAAGAAACGGTATTCGTACCGGGGGCGACCTTCTACATAGAGAATTTTGATTTTGTCGTCCGCAACTCGAAGAGGATGAACGAGATAATTGTTCTCTTTCTGACTTTCCCCCTCCCGAGGTTCTACCTTCAGAATCAAAAGATAGTCTCCCGGGATCTTCGGGCGGAAAGAGACCGATCCCACCTGTTTTTCGCCGGTATCCGAAAGTTGAGTTGGATTTTCGGCTCTCTTTTTCGAGAGGGTGATTCGCTTTTCAATTTCTTCTTTTTGACTCGGAAGAGAAATATCCCCCTCTTCTCTTTTCTGAACCCAAAGATCCACGGCGGTCGTCATGGGGTCAAAGCCAAAACTCCGAATTTTGTAATTCAGTGTGTATTCATCGTTGGCCAGGACCGCCATATTTCCTTCCGGCTCCAGCAACTCGATATCCCGGGGGGATTGAGGAATCCCCGCAAGAACCGTATAAACCGGGAGGTATCTTTTTCGAAACTGTTGTGCGACTCGTTCCGGGTCAATTCCCGTATTGTTGCGGAAATCAGAAAAGACGATGATTCCGGCAATGAATTTCTTTCCTGGAGTGAAGCGATCTTCTTCTTCCTCGCCCACAGGGCGCTCTTTTAAGTACCGAGCTCTGCTTAAGGCTTCTCCAATGGCGGTTTCAGATCCGATGGAGCGGTATTCTTCCCAAAGGAGATCCCGGTCCTCTTCGTAGGCGGTGGGACGACTCGAAAAAGTAAAATATCGTACTTCCAACTTCCTTTCCAGACGGGGGAATATTTCCAGTTTTTCGTTTCGAAGGGCCCCTCGGAGAAGATCCGCTCTGGAATATTGTTTTAGTTTTTCTTCTTCTTCCGGGGAAAGGATTTCATCGCTGCTAATTCCCGCAATTTGAGCCAGTCGCATTTGATCTTCCGGAGACACATAGGTATCGATTTTATTCATAGAGGTGGAGGCATCGATGAGGACGATCACAACGGACCGCTTTTTCTCGATGCTATGGGCTTTGATGTGTGGGCCAAAGAGCATGAAAACGATCATAAGGAAGAGGATGGCCCGAAGGGAGGTGAGGGCCAGTTTGGCTCCCGTTCCTATATCCTTTCTTTCTCCCCGGTAGAAAAAGAGAGCGATGGCAATCGCAAGGGGGACGATGATCAGAGCCAGAACCCATGCCGGGGGGAGGTAGTCGACCCCAAATTGAAAATTGCTCCCATCCGGTTCCGGTTTCGGAAGGCCATCGATCCCAAAGAACCGGGACCAGAATCCATCGTAGACATCCTTGGAAAGGAAAAAGAAGTTCATCGCTTACTGTTTCCCCCTTCCGAACCAGAAGGCAAAGAAAGATTCTGCCAGAAGGAATCCAAGGAGGGCGAGAAGGATCGACCGCCATAACTCCGTCTGCTCCTCTTCCAATTCAATATCTTCCCCACTTTCACTTTTTTCCCCCAGGTAGCGGATTGGAAATTCCGGGTATTGCTCCTGCAGTTCCGAAGCCGTCAGATGCTCGAGATTATTTTCGCAGAATCGCAGATCATCTGGAGTGAGTCCCTGCGGCCCGACATTGGCAGAAAAGACGGAAAGAGGGGGTGCATCCCCGGGAACTTCGCCCGCTTTCATGAGCGTATATCCCCCGGCACGATTGAGACCTTTTGCCCGGGGTCCCTCTGATTCGGTGGAAAGGGTAAGGTCGGGTGCAAAGTAAATCTCAATGTAATTATCATCACCAGGAGGTTCGGGAAACAGGGTTGTAGAGGACCCTTCTGGCGTAAAAAGCCGAAATTCCAATTTTCCGATGGCGGCGGAATAAGGAAGGAAATACTCCAAAGGTTCTCCCACCCGGAAATTCCTTTGAGCGGAGGGTTTTTGGGAAAGATGGTCACAAATTCTTTTGACCATGACCCAATAGGGAGGGCGGCCTGTGATACCGGCATTCCATCCTTCTTCCGCATCGATGGCCGATCCGAAAAGAATGACTTCTCCGTCATGCCAGGGGCGTTCCACCAAGATCGGGGTATGTTCGTTGTCATCCAATTCAGCCAGAACCCCTTCTGGATAGGGATCGAAGAGTCGGAAATATTTCCAGAATATTAATCCGAAAGGTTGGGCTCGTAATTTCTCTTCAAAGAAGGAGAAGACGGGGTGCGCAAAGGAGACGCGACTGAATCTTCGAGGGATCCCGGATTGATGGAGATCGGGAGGGGATCCTTCCAGTTTTCCAATACGGGCAGGAAGGAGGCCAAGACCTCCGTTGTGGATCAGCCGATTTTGACCCGATCCATCTTCCAAAGGGACCTCTTTCCGTTCTTTTACAGGAACCCCCTCTTGACCACATTTGTGACAGGTAAGGTGTGTTCCCTCTTCTACTTCTTCCCTCGTATCATTGGGTCGGAATTCTCCTGCGATTGTGCCCATGCAGACACCGAGGGTGGAATTGTACCAGAGAGTATCTACCTGGTCTCCGAGAGAGAGGAAAAGACCTCCCCCATGGCGCGTAAATTCTTCGATGCGATGGACGAGATCTCGGGTGAGACTTTTGACGTTACAAAGAGCGATGAAATCGTATTGGTCCAGCTTGCGATCATAAAGATTGGGAACCGTTACCCAATCCGTGTGAAAGAATCGTTTATCCCCGAAGGGGTCGAGAACCATTTCGATCGCGCCGGTTTCTCGTGAAGTTCGTTTTCCATTTTCAGGTTCTCCATCGACCAAGAGGCCCCGAATAGCGGCACGAACATCCACCGCGAGAAAACGACGGTTATCGACTTCGGGATAATCTCCTTCGGGATCATGGGGGTCGAAACGAGTTTCAAAGAGGTGGGGTCCGGGGTTTTCGGTCGGGAAGGTGTATTGAAATGTAATGGGGACAAGCGTGTCTGGGGGCAGGGTTGCTGTCTGGGTATCGTATAATTCTCCATCTACAAAGAATTGGACCCGTTTTTGAGGAGAAGGGTTGGAAGAGAAGTTGTAGAGTTCGGCCACAATTTCCACCGGCTGCTCGGTGACCAGAATATTATTTCGGGAATAGAGGTTCACGATGGAATAGTTCACCGCGTCCTCACTTCCCACATCAACGAGGAAAAAAGTGTTTCGCTTGTCCAACGCGAGTTCTTTCAGAATCGATCGAAGTCGTTCCTCCTCTGCTTGATCGGAAAACTTCCAGCCAGAGGCCTGCATATCGGTAAAGAAATAAATTTTCCGAAGGCGTTGAGATTTTTCTTCCGCCTCTTGATCCTCCATTTGAAGAATTTTCCGAATTTCAGACATGGTATTTCCCATATTCGAGCGGTAGTGCTGAACACGGGAAATATCTGCGACGGCCTTGGAAACCTGGGGCAGATTATTCCACTCCTGTTTGGTCCGGTCAGGATATTCGGAGAGAAGAAGGAGGCTGAACCGATCTTGTGCGGTTGTTTGTAATCCGGAGATGACCCGTTCGCAGGCATCTTTCGCAATTTCCAGGGAAGTCTTTTGACCTTTTTTATATTCCATCGACCACGTGACATCGATCGCAAATATATAGTGTGTTCCGGACTGCCCTTCTCCTGGGAGAACGGCGCCTGCGGATAAGAAGGGGCGCGAGATCGCCAGGGCGATCAGCAGCATGATGAGAATGCGAAGCAAAAGAAGAAGCCAATTTTCAAACTGGACTCGTTTTCGCGTTTTCTGAAGAGCGGCCAAAAGCCAATCCATCGCGGCCCATCGAACGCGGCGATATTTTTGACGATTGAGAAGGTGAATAATCACCGGGATCGAGGCTCCCGCGGCGAACCACAAAAACATGGGGGCATGGAATAGCATTTATCGTTTCGCCCTCGTGCCGAGTCTCGTGGCAAGATACTTTACGAGTTCGACATCCAGTTGTTGGTCGGTCGTTATTTGAACGTAATCGATCATCATTTTGCTGCATCCTCTTCGAATTTTCGCGCACGCATTTTCCACCTCTTCGCGGTACGCTTTTCGAAGAGCGCGGGGATCGATCAGTAGTTTTGGGTGGTCTTCCAGTCCGTCAAACAGGGTCATTCGTTGGAAGGGAAAGGTGATTTCATATTCGTCCAGAACGTGGAACAGAATCACATCGTGTCTCTTATGACGAAAGTGTTGTAACGCTTTCAAGGTCCGGTCTGGATCGTCAAAGAGGTCGCTGATAATTACGACAAGACCTCGCTGCCGAAATCGTTCCGCGAGGACGTGAAAGACGCTCGAAAGGTCGGTCTTCTCTTTCGCCTTCATGTTGTTGAGGGTTCCCAGAAGAGCATTCATGTGCCCCATGCTCGAGGAGGAGGGAATCATCTGTTTCACTTCTTTGTCGAAGCAAACCATGCTTACCGAATCTTGTTGGTGCAGAATTTTGTAGGCGAGAGAGGCGGCAATAAAACCACCCAACTCCAATTTTGAAATTTCCCCACTCTGATAATTCATCGACTCGGAGGTGTCCAGAAGGATGTAGGAGCGCAGGTTGGTATCGAGTTCGTACTCTTTTATGTAGAGTCGATCGGTCCGGCCATACACCTTCCAGTCGAGATGTTTGATGTCATCTCCGGGGGTATATTCGCGATGTTCTGCAAATTCAATGCTGAACCCGTGGTAGGGACTTTTGTGCATGCCGGTAACAAAACCTTCGACGATATGTCTCGCCTTGAGATCAAGGCGGGTGATCTTATTGAGAACCCGCTTGTCCAGATATCTCAGGAAATCTTCCGACATGCGTCCTTTCGGGGGTTAGGAGCCCACAACCTTGGGAAGGCTCGCATCCTTTTCAAATCCCGCTTCCCGCGTGGGGGTGATTTCAATCAGTTTGTCGACAATCTTGTCCGTTGTGATCCCTTCCGCTTCGGCACTGAAATTGGTGACGATTCGATGGCGTAATACCGGGTGGGCGACCGATTGGACATCCTCGATCGTGACATAGAATCGTCCTTGAATGACCGCACGCGCTTTGGCCGCGATAATGAGGTATTGGCTTGCGCGGGGCCCCGCCCCCCATTGAACCCACTCTTTGATAAAGTCCGGAGCATTTGCCTCTTTCACCCGTGTTGCGCGGCTCAAGGTCATGGCATATTCAATCACATGATCGGCAACCGGAACCCGTCGAACGATCTCCTGGAGGTGAACGATTTCTTCTGCTCCGAGAATGGTTTTTAATTCCACCTCTATGTTGGAAGTGGTGAGCTTCATGATTTGAAGTTCTTCCTCTTCGGTCGGATATCCGACATGGATCATATACATGAATCGGTCGAGCTGTGCTTCCGGGAGGGGGTACGTCCCTTCCTGTTCAATGGGGTTCTGGGTGGCCAGTACAAAAAAGGGTTTCTGTAACCCGTGTCGCTTTCCTCCGATGGTGACCTGCTGTTCCTGCATCGCTTCAAGGAGGGCTGATTGGGTTTTGGGTGGCGTTCGGTTAATTTCATCCGCCAGAATGACATTGGCGAAAATAGGGCCTTGAATAAATCGGAAGGCGCGGGTTGTGGATGTTTTATCGGTATCGATCACTTCCGTTCCGGTGATATCGGAGGGCATCAGGTCCGGGGTAAATTGGATTCGATTAAAACTGAGGGAGAGTGTTTGTGCGAGACTTCGGATCATAAGCGTTTTGGCCAATCCAGGAACCCCTACAAGGAGGGCGTGGCCTCGTGAAAAGATCGCTGTGAAGAGTTCGTCGAGGACCCGTTCCTGACCTACGATGATGCGATGCATCTCTTCCCGAAGAGAATCATAGGCCGTCTTTAGACGTTGAATTGCTTCGAGATCTCTCTCCGCCATCTGTCCCGGCTTGTCTTCCATGTTTCCTCCGATTTGAAACCGATTCCCGTTTCCGACCGTTGTAACAGAAGGTAGTACGCAGAATAAAGGAAATAGATGGCATGGAAGGGCCTTTTCCCTGGGGATATGATAGTATCGGGGAGTAGATGGTAAGAGATTCAGCCCCCTTTTTTTTCCTTCTGTTTCTTTTCTTGTCGGCCTGTTCCTCTGTTGATCCTGCCGAAAAGGCAGCGATGGATATGGAGATCGAGAGAGCTATTCTCTGGGATTTCCGAAAAGAAAGTCGTTTTGATCGGGTAGAAGTGACCTGCCGGGATGGGGTTGTCCTTTTGCAGGGGATGGTTCCCACGACAAAAGACAGAGAAGAAACGGTAAAAAGAGCCCAAAAAGCGGCTCATAAGTGGGATTCCGGGACGGAAATTATTTCGGAACTCACGGTCGAGTAACGGGGGACTGGAATCCGAGCCGACCTTTCTATATGATTCCCGCTCTGAGAGAGGCGGTTTCGTCTATTATCGTCTTATATCAATTCCCCCGGAAACGGTTCATGGGGGGAAGAAGGAGGTCGGGTGTCACCCTTTTCATCGATTCCAGAAATTCTTGAGGACTTGAAAGCGGGAAAAATGATCGTACTCGTCGATGACGAGAATCGTGAAAACGAAGGCGATCTTGTCATGGCCGCAGAAAAGGTGACTCCAGAGGCGATCAACTTCATGCGCAAACATACGGGCGGGGTGATCTGTCTTCCGCTGGATACAGAAACAGCCGACCGGTTGGCTCTGCCTCCCATGGTCAATGACAATACGTCAGAACGGGAAACCGCTTTTACGGTCTCCATTGATGCCCGCCGTGGGATCACAACCGGAATTTCGTCCCAGGATCGAGCCATGACCATCATGACCGCGGTTCATGACCGGGCTACGGCAGAAGATCTTGCCCGACCGGGGCATATATTTCCTCTTCGCGGAAAAGATGGGGGTGTTCTTGTTCGTGCCGGGCATACGGAAGGGTCGATCGACCTTTGCCGTCTCGCGGGAATGAAGACGGTCTCGATCATTTCCGAAATCATGAACGAAGATGGGGGAATGTCGCGCCTTCCGGAATTGATCGAATTCAGCAGAAAATACGACTTAAAAATCAGTTCGATCGCCCAGTTGATCGAATACCGCCGACAAAAGGAAAGACTGGTTGAGAAGGTGGTGGAAGTGAAACTGCCCACTCTTTATGGAGACTTTCAACTTCATCTCTATAAATCCAAAGTAGATGACTATTTGCACCTGGCTTTTTGTGCCGGGGGGGTTGGAGAAAAAGTAGAAGGGGCATCAGTGATCCAGGAAGAGCCGATCCTGGTTCGGGTTCATTCCGAATGTCTCACAGGAGATATTTTCGGATCCAAGCGGTGTGAATGTGGGGAACAATTGGATACCGCGCTTGGCCGTATCCAAAAGGCCGGAAAAGGAGTTCTCCTCTATATTCGCCAGGAGGGTCGTGGAATCGGCCTGATCAACAAATTGAAATCGTATGAATTGCAGGAACAGGGTTTTGATACTGTTGATGCGAATATCAAGTTGGGTCTTCCGGCCGACCTGCGGGAATATGGTACAGGGGCTCAGATTCTGTACGACCTCGGAATCCGAAAAATGCGGATTCTCACGAACAATCCGAAAAAGATGCACTCGGTTGGTGGATATGGTCTCGAAATCGTAGAGCAAACCCCGATTGAGATCCCCCCTTCCGAACATAATCGCGACTACCTCCGGACGAAGCGGGATCGGATGGGGCATATCTTCGAACAGATTAACGAGCAGATTGAGGAAAAGTAGATGCGGGCCGTTTCCCTCAATGGGATGAAACTGGGCGGAAAGAATCCGCTTTTCTTTATCGGCGGGCCTTGTGTGATTGAGGGGGCCGCCCATGCCCTTCGTCACGCAAAATCGATGGCGGAAATCTGTCGCGTTGCCGGAGTTCCCTTCATCTATAAAAGTTCCTACGACAAAGCGAATCGAACCTCTTCCTCTTCTTTCCGTGGCCCGGGGATGGCGAAGGGACTTCAAATTCTCAAGAAAGTAAAAGAACGTGTGGGGGTGCCCGTTCTGACGGACGTCCATACGGTGGAAGAGGTTTCGAAAGCGGCAAAGGTGGTCGATATTTTACAGATCCCCGCCTTTCTCTGTCGGCAGACGGATCTCATTACAGCGGCGGCGAAGACCGGCCGGATTGTGAATATCAAGAAGGGGCAGTTTCTCGCCCCCTGGGATATGAAGAACGTCATTTCCAAAGCAGGGAAATCGAAGATCATGGTAACCGAGCTAGGGAGTAGTTTTGGGTACAACCAACTGGTGGTCGACATGAAGGGGATTCCCATTATGCGCGGCTTCGGTGTTCCTGTTGTCATGGATGCGGGACATAGTGTTCAGCAACCGGGAGGTCTTGGCGCCACGACCGGGGGGATGCGGGAAATGATTCCGGTTATGGCAAAGACCGGTGTTGCTGCGGGAGCGGATGGCCTCTTTATCGAAGTACATGAGGATCCCGAAAAAGCGCCGAGTGATGGACCGAACATGCTTCCGTTGTCCGATCTTCCTGAACTTCTTCATCAAGTCACCGCGATTCGAATGGCTCTCTGATTCGGTTCCGGCTATTGACCCTCCCTGTACTTCCTGTCACGATGTTCGCCCATGAGTGATCTTCTGGTTACCGAAAAACTGACCCGCCGGTATGTCATGGGAGAAACCATTGTCTCTGCGGTCGATGGAATTGATCTCACTTTTCATACGGAAGAAATTTCGGCCATTGTTGGTCGGTCTGGAAGCGGGAAGTCGACTCTCTTGCACCTTCTGGGGGGTCTCGATCGCCCAACCTCGGGGGATATTTCGATTCAAGATCGGCGAATGAGCGAATTGACGGACGATGAACTTGCTCTCCTTCGTCGGGATAAGTTCGGGTTTATTTTTCAGTTTTTCAACCTTATTCCCACCCGAAACGCGCTTCAAAATGTGGAACTTCCTTTGGTTCTTTCGGGAGTCCCGATTCGAGAACGGCGTGAACAGGCGATGAAATTTCTCTGTAAGGTTGGGTTGGAAAGCCGGGCGGAACATAAACCGCAAGAACTTTCCGGAGGAGAACAACAACGGGTGGCGATCGCCCGGGCTCTTGTTCTGAATCCCCCCCTTCTCCTGGCGGATGAACCGACGGGAAACCTCGATACCAAAACATCAGAAGAGATCGTTGCGCTTTTGCATCAGATTCAGAAAGAGGGTGAAAAATCAATTATTCTGGTGACGCATGATCGGGAATTGGCGGAAACGGCAACCGACCGCGTTATCGAAATGAGGGATGGCACGATTGTGGACGATCGGAGGTCAAAAAGATGACCTTCCGGGATATTTCCAGCATGGCGATCGGAAATCTCCTCCGCAGAAAAGGGAGAACGCTTCTTACTCTGATCGGAGTCGTGATCGGGGTTGGCGCCCTGGTTTTGATGGTTTCTTTGGGAATCGGGTTGAAGCAACAATTGCTGAGATCTTTCGAATCCCAGGACTCTCTTCGCACATTGACGATCACACGTGTTCAAGGCGGCGATTCACAAAAGAAAAAACGGATCGGACTTTTTGGAGCGGTGGGGCAAATTCAACAGATCTCGACAAACGAAGTTGAGAAGATGCGCGCATTGAAGGGAGTTTCGGATGCCTATCCCAACCTGTTGATTGCTCTTTCGTGTGAGATCCCTCTGGTTGAGCCTGTAGAAGAAAAAGATTTTCTGGCCGCTGATTTCATCCAATTTACGGGAATGCCTCCGGGAGAGCGGGAGAGATTGGAAGGGGTCCTTCTCAAGGGCCGGCTCTGGAATCCGGGAGAGATCGCCTGCGTGATGCCGAGTGCCTTGTTTAAGGGAAGATTTGACCTTCCTCTCGAGAATCTGGCATTGGGAGGGGATTTGAGAATTACCTTTGACGAGGATGCGAAGGATAATATCCCGTCACCGGATCTTGCCTCCATTCCGATCGTGGGGATCTTTGACTCCGAAAAACTGGGATTACGAAGGTCTCAGTTTCATCTTCCTCTCGAGCATGCTCTTCGTCTCTGGAAAGAGACGAAGGGAGGGTTTGCCGGGATGTTTCTCTATAAAAAAGACAAGTATCCTTCCGTGATCGTCAAAGCAAACACACCGGAAGATGTCGACCAGGTGAAAGCTCAGTTGAGCAATATGGGATACGAAGCTCTTGCCACAATGGACATTATTGACATGATCGATACGACCTTCCTTGTCGTAGAAGCTTTTATGGGATGCATCGGTGCTATTGGTCTTTTGGTCGCGCTTTTTGGAATCGCCAATACGATGACGATGTCCGTATTGGAGCGTGTCCGGGAAATTGGTGTTATGAAGGCTTTAGGGGCAAGAAACCGGGATATTCGTAATATCTTTCTCCTCGAAGCGGCGTGGATCGGCCTGGCAGGAGGTTTGGTGGGAATTGGAGGGGGATGGTTGCTTGGGGTTATTTTGAATGTCATTGCCAAAGTGGTTCTTGAAATGCCGCCCGGATCGAAATTATTTTCTCTTTCGCCCTGGCTTGTGGCGGGGTCTCTCTTTTTCTCCATCGCGGTTTCCATTGTGGCAGGGGTGATCCCCGCCATGCGCGCTTCCCGACTCGAACCGGTGAGCGCCTTGAGGTATGAATAAATGATGATGACCCTCTCTCTTCTTCTCTTTCTCTTTCAATCGACCCCTTCCGGGGAAGGAAAAGGGTTTGTCGTGGAGCGGGATGTGGAACTTCTTCTTGTGGATCCACTCGATCGGAAGAGGGAAATTCATCGTCGAGAAAGGGTTTCTTATCAGGAAGGAAATCTTCTGATTGAAGATCTTACGTTTGGCGAAAAACTTCTTATTCGGACGGATCAAAAGGCAGTTTGGGTGATCGACACGCTTGCAGGAACGTGGTCTCGGCTCGACTTCTCGCAGATTCGCGCCCGACAGGAAGAAGTTCTGGGTGCGATTCGCGAAACGAGAAAACGGGTTCCGGGTACGCAGGAAGAAAAAGTGCTCACGCAACTTCTCGAAGGGTATGGATGGTTTGATCACAGCCTGAAGGGAGAAATTCGGACTCCGGGGAAACAACGGGACATTCTTGGCCGTTCCTGTGTTCGCAAAGATCTCTATCTGAATGGGAATATCCGGCGGTTTTCGGTTTATGTGGACCCGTCTTTTCCTTTGGGGGGGTATTTCGATACCCTTTCCCGTGCCGGAAGTTTTTCGAAAGAAGAAACGAACGCGTTGAAGGATCTGGGAGGGTTTCCCATGGAGGGGGTGCTTCGGTATGTCTCCTTCCTTGATCGAGTACGGGCCCGTATTCGCGTGATCTCCGTAACTCCCGGTGAATGTCCTGCGGATATTTTCGTGCCACCCACGACGGGAAAACAGGTTCCCCTGGCCCGTTTTGAAAAACCGGTTTCCCGAGAGATAAAGCGACCGGAGGGGTTTGAGCCGAGTTTCCGGGAAGATGATCTCGAGCGCGAAAATGATGGTATGGGAGAGGATCAAAATCGATGACACCCAAGCAGATGGAGGTCCTCCGCTTTATCGAAGATTTTTCCAATCAACATGGGTACTCCCCGACTTTGCAGGAGATTGCGGATCATCTCCATGTGAGTAAGGTCACTATTCTGGGTCATCTGAAGAATCTCGAGAGAGAAAAACGAATACGTCGACCGCACTATCGACGACGGGCGATTGAAGTTCTTCAACCGATTCGACGCCTTCCTGTTTTGGGACGAATTGTCGCAGGGCGTCCTCTTGAATCATACGAAAGCCCTGCCGATCTCGATCTTTTTGAGTCTGTGCGTGGGTCAAAAGAGACCTTTGCTCTTGAGGTCCATGGGGATTCGATGATTGGGGACAACATTCAGGAAGGGGATTACGTCATCGTAGAAAAAAGGAAACAGGCGCGGGAGGGAGAGACGGTCGTCGCTCTTTTGGAGGGGGGGGAAGTTACGCTCAAAAGGTTTTATCGGGAAGGCCGACGCATCCGACTTCAACCGGCGAACCCTGCCCATGAACCGATCTTCGTTGATCGAGTGGAAATCCAGGGGGTGGTGATCGGGCTCTGGCGAAAAATTCGGTCATGAGCGACCCGGTTCGCGCACATCTACACATTTCCGGACGAGTTCAAGGCGTTTTTTTTCGGGCGACGTGCCAGAGGGAAGCGAACTCTCTTGGTTTGGCAGGATGGGTTCTCAACCTTCCGGATGGTCGAGTCGAGGCTGTCTTTGAGGGGAATCGCGAAGAGGTCGAGAGCATGATCCGTTGGTGCCACGAAGGTCCTCCCGGTGCGGCCATTTCCGGGATCGAAATGGTGTGGGAGTCCCCCCGTGGGGAAGTTTCGTTTTCCATCACCGGATAGGCTCTTTCCTGTTCCCAACCCCATTTTCCTCTTTTTTGGGGTATGATTAGGGTTCCACTGGGGAGGAGATCGATATGGCCTGGGATGGTCGGGAACGCCGAAAACAGAAACGGTATGGGTTACGCGACAGCCTGATCCGCTTTAAGAAATCGGGTTGGGGGGCCTTTTTCCGTCCTTTTTCGTCTCGCTACCTCCTTCTTAATTTCAGTAAAAAGGGGTGTCACTTTATTTCTCGAGAAGATCTTTTCCCGGATCTCGTTCTTTCTTTTCGGATCGAGGTTCCCGACAGGTGTGTGGTGAATGTGAAAGGAAGGGTGGTCTGGTCAAAAAAATCGAATCAGCTTGATGCGTACCGGATCGGAGTGCGGTTTAGCCGTATGACGGGAAGGTCAGAGATGATTTTACAGAAACTGCTTGACTCGGCCCTCCTTGAAAACATAGATATCACGACGAAAGTGTATCTCAAGGAAATTGAAAAGCTCTAATGGGATGGATGGGATGGAAAAAACAATCAAATTTAAAATGACTTTCCCCGAAAAGATGATCGGGGATCCAATCCTCTACCGGCTCTCCCAGGATCTGGGTGTGGCCCCGAATATTCTGCGGGGACGGATCACCGAAAATGATGCCTGGCTCGAAGTCGAGTTGATCGGGGTCGAGGAAAATATCGGCAAAGCGGTCGAATTTCTCGGGGAACAGGGCGTCTCTATCGAGAAATTGGAAGATTGAATCGGCATCCTTGCCGAGACCCTCTTCGTACCCATTGCGCTTCGATCGCTTGAATCAATTCGGGAGATTGCCCCCCACTTTGGGACCACCCATCTTCCTTGTTTCTGAAGTCAAGATTTCAGTCATTTCCCCATTTGGTTATGGGAGAGTGATTTTGCTTTCAGAGAGCGGGGCGTTTATAATACCCTTCTCGACGGTAAAAAAATGTGGATTATAACGACAATATTGATGCTCTTGGGCGGAAACGGGCAATCCGGAGATTACATTCAGGACCTGCGCGACAAAGACCCTGAAATCCGCGAATTGGCGGCAAAGATTTGTGGCGCCCAAGGGATCAAGACCGCCGTTCCGGATCTCATTGAGTTGTTGGAAGATCAGAAGGAAGAAGTTCGCACCGCCTCCTATGAGGCTCTGAAACGCCTCACGGACAATGTTTCCTTCGGACGGGATATTGCCGTGTGGAGAGAGTGGTGGGAAAAGGAAGGGGAGGATATCTACCCAACAACAAATCTGACGCGACAACAGATTGTCGAGATTCTCGAGCCTCGGGTGCGGAATCTCCAGTTGGAATTGGATAAGGATGTGAAAAAGGCGAAGAGCGAAATCCGGATGCTCTCTTTCTTCGTTGCGATCATTGGCCTCCTTTTTGTCGGTATCATGTTTTACTTCGTGGGTCATATTTCTTCCCGCTTGAAGGAGTGGAAAGATTTTATTCGGCAGGCGGAGGGGTATATCGCCCGGGGAGAAGAGATTAACAAGAGAACCGATAAAGTGATTCAAGAGGTGAACGAAAAGAAGTCGGAGATTCTTGAGTTTGCCAAGAAACAACGGGAAGAGGTTCAGGCGGAAATCGACCGGTATGCGGATCTTCTGCAGGAAAATTTAGAACACCAGATGCGGGAAGAGGTGATGGCGCTCCGGCAGAAGGCGGAAAAAGAATTGGAGCAGACCCTCGGAGAACTCGGTAAGCAGGTCGAAACCCAGGTTCGTCGAGCGGCAAAGAGTAGTCGAGATCTACTCGAGGGGGATTACGAGTCTCTTCGGGAAAAGTTTGTAAAAGAGGTCGAGCATCATTCAATTTTCCTGGAAGGTCGCCTCTATTCAATCAACGGCAAGCCGGAAGAAGCTCTTCGTAAATATAAGCGTCTGGTTTCTTTGAAGCCGGATCATTATCTCGCGTGGACGCATCTCGGGGATACGTATCGGGAACTTCTTCGATATGACGAATCGCTCGAGGCGTATGAGAAAGCTTCCCTGATGGCCCCGACCGATTCCGCGATTCTTTATAATGTGGCGGCAACCTACGCCCTCTTGAAGCAGAAGGACAAAATGCTCGAAACGCTCTCCCGAGCCATCGCCAATGATGGGGAGTTCAAGGATGAAGCGTTGAATGACGCCGCCTTCCGCGATTATTGGAACGACCCTGCCTTTAAAGATATGGCCGAAGGGTAGAGTTTACTTCTCTCGCAACTTCTTCTGTACCTTTTGCAACCACCGGTCTTTCGCTTCCGCTTTCCATTCCAGAATCGCCTGATCCCGGTTTTTCATGTGGGTCTTGAGGGCGTCCAAACACGCTTTTCGGAGAGGCTCTTTTTCCCGACTCTCTACCAGGGTGTCCCAGAGGGTATCGGCTGCGGAGACATTTCTGGGGTAACGACCGAGAAGTTTTGCGGCCGATTCCCGGACCCGGTTGGGAAGCTTGTTTCTTCTCATTCGGTTGATTTCGGTGTCGACGTAATGCTCCAGAACATACATGGCGTGCTCGTATTTCATATCGGCATGCCATTGGAGCGCTTCCAGAAGCATCTCTTCTTCTTCCTTTTTTAATGAGCTCAGGGCGTGGCCTCGAGAGGCTTCGAGGGAGAGGTGGGTCTGGATGATGGGGTAGACTCTTTTGTACTCCCGGGGGGCTTTCTTTTTGAGGAGTCGGAGGGCTTTGAGGGCGAGGAGGCGTTGGGGATACGGTTTCTCCCGGTTGGTAAAGAACGCGGCGACCACATCGATATTTTCTTTCTCTCCCGTAAGAACGAGGGGAGAGGCTTCCTGTGCGGAGGAGCCCTCCAGGAACGCTTTTCGTTTCTCCTCTCCCTCTTGAAAGGGGAGAAGCAGGAGGAGTAAGAGTGCGAGCTTCATATATTTATAGTACGACAGAAGAGCGCTTCAGGAGAAGACCTTCCGGGGGTGAATTCCCGTAGCTGTTTTTTCTCCGATTCCGAGAAAACGGTCTTCTTGATAGATGCGTACGAGGTCCGTGTCGCAGGATCGGGTGAGGTCTTTTCCGATCGACCACAGGGAGGCTTCTTCGGGATCGATTTCCATTTTCGGCAGGTGGTGGATTCCGGCATCGAGAGGGTGCCAGACGGGGTCCTGGTCTTCCCGATGGGCGTCTTCGATACGAAAAGGACCGCTCGCTGTTCGACGAAGTTCGTCGAGACTTCCCCCCAGGTCCCGGGCGAGAGACCGGATATACGTTCCTTTGGAGCAGGAGATCCGCGCTCGGAACGTGGGAGGGGTCCATTCGAGAAGATCGAACCGATCGACCCGGACGGAACGGGCGGGAACCTCAACCGTCTCCCCGGCACGGGCATACTCGTATAATTTTTTACCGCTCTTTTTGATGGCGGCGTATCGAGGGGGGATCTGTTGCAAATTTCCGGTGAGGGCTTTCAGGCGGGATTCCAGGTCGTCCCGGGTAAGAGAAACAGGGGTTTCCTGAAGAAGCGCGCCTTCCCGGTCATCCGTATCGGTAAGGCGGCCCAGATGTATAGTCGCCTCGTACTCTTTATCGTGTCCTTCCATAAACTCTACGAGGCGGGTCGCTTTTCCGACACACAGAACGAGCAGACCGGTTGCGAGAGGGTCGAGCGTTCCGGTATGGCCGACCCGCTTTACGCCCGTCTGTTTCCGAATTGCGTCAACAACGTCATGGGATGTCTTGCCGCTCTGCTTGTCGATCAGTAGAATTCCGTCCATGCCTCTTTACGTTGTGGGAACGCCCATTGGGAACCTGGAAGATCTCTCTCCCCGCGCTCGTCGAATTCTGGGGGAGGTTGACTTGATCGCTGCCGAAGATACGAGGACTACCCGGAAGCTGTTAAGTCATTTCGATATTCATAAACCGGTTATCGCTTTCTTTCAGCATAGCACTCCGAAGCGAAAGAGAGAACTGATGGATCGATTGGAAAGTGGGAGTTCCATCGCTATGGTTTCGGAGGCGGGGACGCCGGGGATCTCGGATCCGGGGGCGAGTCTCGTGGATGATGCCTTTGAAAGCGGTATCCCGGTCTTCGGGATTCCAGGTCCTTCTGCTGTCGCGACCGCGGCGAGTATCTGCGGCTTTCCGGTCGATCGCTTCATCTTTGAGGGGTTTCCCCCGCGAAAGGCGGGAAAGCGGAAAAAACTGATCGAATCGTGGCTCTCCGAATCGAGAACGATTCTCTTTTATGAATCTCCGCATCGGATCATTTCGACGATGGAGATCTGTGCGGAAGTTCTCGGGGATCGCAGGATCGTTCTTGCACGGGAATTGACCAAGGTGTATGAAGAGGTGGTACGAACGACCCCAAGGGAGGCGGTAGAACGCTTTGCGAAGAAGCCGCCCAAAGGGGAGTTTACTGTTATTGTGGAAGGGTCGAAACCATGAACTGGAAACCGGCAGTCGTAGCAGGAGTAGGTCTGCTTCTCGTTCTCGGATCGCTTGTGGGGGATACGCTCCTTCTCAGCAAGGCGGTTGTTCGGAATGGATACGGGACCTTCCTTCTTCTCATTCCGGGACTTCTTCTTTGTGGCGGGGCTCTGGTTCGAAAAAGAAATTGGCTCACCGTCTTCTTTTTTGTTCTGGCCCTCTTTGGCACGGGAATTTATACGCTGACCCGGGCGCTTCCGGTCCCTTCGGAACCGGCGAAGGTCTCTCTCCAAAAGACCTTCCCAAAATTCAAGTTGAACGATCAGGAGGGGGTCGAACGCTCCCTTCGTTCCTATACCAGGGAAGGCCCTCTTGTTTTGGTTCTCTTCCGGGGGCCATGGTGACTCTATTGCGTTTCGGAACTCCGAGGTCTCGGAGACAGAATTGTTGATATTCGCAATACCGGCGCAGAAGTGGTTGCGGTTTCGGTAGAGAGTGTGGCGGCGAACAAGAAACTTTCCGCCGACCTGAACCTCAGTTTCCCCATTCTTTCGGATGCCAATCTTTCTCTCCTGGATCAAATCGGCATGGTGCATGAGGGGGCGGGTCCGGGGGGAACGAATATTGCCCGACCGGGGACCTTTATCATTGATCGCCGTCAGCGGTTGGTCTGGATGGAGACCACCGATCTCCTGCGCCATCGACCCGATCCGGAAGAGATTCTGGTGGAGTTGAAGAAACTGGCTGCGAAGTAACCGGGCGGACTATTTTTCGTCGGGGGAGATGTACCGTTTCAGGTACATCGTGTCGTCGTGGAATTCCTTTGTCGAGGAAGAGTAGGTCCGGATTTCCTGTTCGACGTACGATTTGATCCGTAACCTTGCCCGGCGAATCCAGGTACTGATGTTGGGCACACTTGTACCGAGTTCTTCGGCAATCTCTTTATACTCTTTTCCCTGCATGCGCATATTGAGAGCTTTGTGGTAGGCATTTCCGCTCTTCTCGCACTCTTCGCTCAATCGATTCATCGCGAGACTGATCAGGTTGGTGGCCCAACAGCGATCAAAATCTTCATCTTCGATATCTTTATTCATGACCGCTTCTATTTCGGGAGGCGATTCCATCGATATGATCTTGACTCCCCCCCCCCGTTTCAGAGAGGACTTTTTTCGAAGTTCATCGTACATCACCTGCTTGGTGACGGTGATGAGCAGGCTGCGGAATCGACCCCGATCCTGGTCCGCCCGGGTAAGGATATTTTCCCCGAAGAGGCGGATGAAGACATCCTGAGCGATGTCCTCGCTGTCGGTATGGGAAAACCCGGTCTGTCGAAGAAAATTGACCACAGCGGGATGGTATCGCCGGGACACATTGTTGGCGGCCATTGCATCTTCTTTTCCAGCCGCCCGGATGCCGGACCACATGGTGGTAGGGAATTCAACGAATGCCATGGATCTGATTTTATTCCCATATTGGGATAAAGGCAAGGCGTCGTTTCGATTTCAGGGGAGGCGGCGAAAGCGGCTCGATTCTTCGTTTTGAAAAGAGCCGGAATAGATATACGTTCCCCCGTTTTCCAGATTTTCAGAAGGAAGCGTCACTTCCCACTTTCCGAGTGAGGGGTGTGTCATGATGAGGAAGTAGGGTTCAATGGTAAGGCTGTGTAGGACAAGGGGGGTGAAGAGATCCTCTTCTGAGACTTCGATCTGAGTGGAAGTTTTCTTCCCCTTTTCGATCACCCATTCCTCTCCAACCTTGAGGGCTTCCAGTTTTGCATAAGGTCGAATAAGAATTTTGAGGCTGATCTTCCCCTGATAGAGTCCTACGGGGGCGAAACGGGAAGCCATTTCCTGAGCGGTTATCCGAGTCTGTTCAAAGGCCTTCCCCCGTTCCTTTAGAATTTCGAGAATCAGAAGGCACCAGACTTCGATTCGCTTCGATTCCGCTTTCTTATCGAGCCACACGTTTCTGGGCCAGAGGGTCTCTGGCGGCAGGGAGAGTTGTTTTTGGAACCAGGCGGTGGTCTCTTCGGAAAGAGAAGCCGGCATCGTTTTCAGGAGGGTCCGGCTTTCTCGAACGAGTTCCGCAGAGGCTTCCTGGAACCCGTAATACGTTAAGCGCGGTCGGATTTCTTTGAAACTCTTCTTCCAAGCCTCTTTTTGAGCCTGGATCTGTTGTGCGTCTGTTCCCGGGTCCTTTTGCCCGTTTGTGATTCCTTGAGAGGAGAGGATGAAATATCCGGCGAGTCCCCCAACGACAACGAAAAGGAAAAGGCTTGCGAAGGGCCATGGATTCCGACTGATCAGGCGGCTTGCCCGACGAAGGGTGCCGGGAGCCTTTGCGATGACCGATTTTTCATCGAGAAATCGTTGGAGATCATCCGCCATCTGATCCGCGGATGGATATCGGTTTCCTTTCTTTTTCTCCATTGCCTTCAGAACGATCGCTTCCACCTCGGGTGGGATTCCGGGCTCCACTTTCCGGGGAGGGAGGGGCTCCTCGGTAGCTACCTCCAGAAGAATGGTCGAGGGGTTTTTACTGTCAAACGGAGCCCGACCGGTAACGAGTGCGTATAAAGTGGCTCCAAGAGCGTAGACATCGCTTACCGTATCAATGGAATCATGGTCGCCCGCGGCCTGTTCGGGAGACATGAAAACGGGGGTTCCGATGACCGATCCGGTGATCGAGAGGGAGGATTGGGTTTTGAGAGCCTTTCCGAGGCCAAAATCGGTTACATACGGCTCCCCGTCTTTACGCAGAAGGATATTTTCCGGCTTCAGGTCTCGGTGGATAATCGAATGATCGTGGGCGAACTGAACGGCCCGGCAGACCTTTATGTACGCCGCCAACATGGATGGAAGAGGGATCTCTTCCGTTCCGATCGGGGCTCCATCGATAAAATCCATGACGAGGTAGTGGGTGTCATCTTTTTTATTGATCTCATGGATTCCCGTGATGTTTTGATGGTGAAGTTGGGCCACCAATTGCGCTTCCCGTTCGAATCGTCGGATGGCGACTTCGTTTGCGTTATCAAGAAATTTAATTGCGACCCAGCGTGCCAGTTTTGTATCCCACGCTTTCCAGACCGTCCCCATTCCCCCTGATCCCACTTTCTTGATGAGGATATATTGATTGAGGTGCAGGTCTGGGTTTGCTCTGGCCACCCGAACCTCGGGAGGAACAACGATTCGATTCGTGTCCGGGGAAGGGTTTTTTCGGGTGTGCAGGATGGTGGTTTTTTCGCCAGGAACGGGGTTCCTTTTTTTTGGGGGAAAGGACCTTTCGTCCGGGATCGTTTTATCTTCTTCCACCACGACTTTATTCTACTGTGGTGATGGTTTCCTCGCAATGCGTGCACGTAAGTGAAAAGCAGGATTAATCGATAAGCATTCCCCCCATCCTCGCTTTTACCATGGAAAGAACGGGAATCATCGTAAACCAGGCGACGTCTTTTCCCGCATTGCTGTGTTTGTCGAAAATTTCAGAAGCCTCTTCCGGAGTACACGGAATCGACTTGTTCGAAACCTCTATTCTTTCTGTTTTTTTTGTCATCACTTATACCTTAACGATCCTTTTCGGTTTTTGTTTTCGGGCGATGCCAGATCAGGGTGTCTTCTTCTTCCAGAACGAAGACGAACTCTTCTTCCGTCTCTTCTGTCGATTCGTCGGCAGAAAGGCGAAAAGCGGTCTGAATCAATCTTTTGATCTCGGCCGTTGATATATCGCTATTGTTTCTGTTTGTCATTTTTGATTCCTCCATGTTGCTCACTTCTCTATCCGGGATCTTGGGGATGTTGTTTCAGAAAAAAGAGAAGCCCGCTTCGGAAGGGCTCCGAAGCGGGCTTATAAGAAGGAGAATCTTGTAACTCAATATTTAACGGAACTTGGGGGGAAAGTAATGGGGAGAACATGGTGTCCTAATCTCCCTGTTCTCATTCCACCCAGCACTTTTTTCATTACTTTTCGAGATAGGATGGCGGTTTGATTCTTAGTGAGGGTTTCTGTGCCACGGTTGGTCATTTGTTTTCTCCTTTATGCTTCATCCATTATTCCGAAGCACATTTCGGTTTGTTTCGTTTTTTTTCAAATATTTGTCGATGAGAACATAGGGTAATTTTCCGGGGCGGAATCGTGTTCTACCCCTTTACAAAAGCCCTCCTTTCCCGGTACCGTCTTTTCAGGGAATTGTGAAACGGATGAGATATATCGCTGGGCTCCTCTTTCTGGCGTTTTCGGCCGCTCCAGCGGTGGCGCAAGACCAGCAGATCGGGGCCCGGACCAAGGCGATGGGGGGGAGCTATACCGCTTTTGAGGA
>PVBE011751872.1_pt1 | contig 76925 bp, 68 predicted proteins | sample 1631181 | NCBI WGS metagenome assembly PVBE01 (sample SAMN08397723, study PRJNA350692) | Marine metagenome, whole genome shotgun sequencing project. | isolation source: water | place: Pacific Ocean | collected 2012-04
CAACATTCTGACGCCGAGCCATCCGTGCTCACTGCGTTGCGCTCACTCTGTGGGTCCACTGACCCACATCGATCGCGCGCCTTGTGAGCCCGGCGTCTCGCCGCCCGAATTTGCTGACTTATCTCTGAGACACGACACTAGCCACAGAGGAGAGAATCGATGAGTATCTCCAACCCAGATACGATCGATCTGCCGGTCAGTACGGATGAGGCCGAGGGATCCTGGGTTCTTGATCGGGCCAGATACACGGTGTACCAGTTCCTTTCCGTGGCAGCGTCCAGCCCCCACTCCGAGAGCTGGTCGCGGATTCTCGACGCCGATTTCCAGGAAGTCGGTCGGGCCGCGGCCGAAGTCATCCGTGACGATCCGACAGCCTGTCCGGACCCGCTGGCGCCTGGTGAAATCACCCCGAACACACTGAGTCTGGCGCTGCTGCTCTCCCATCTTCAGGTCTCTCGAGATCAACTCATTCAGGAGTATGATCGAGTCTTCGGACTTCTCGTCTCACGCGAATGTCCGCCCCATGAAACCGAATACTGCCCGCAGACCTTTTCGGTCTTTCGTTCCCATCACCTGGCGGACATCGCCGGCTACTACCAGGCCTTTGGTCTGGAGCCATCGGGCGAACATCCCGAGCGCCAGGATCATATCGTGCTCGAGCTGGAGTTCATGGGCTGGCTGATCGCCAAGACCCTGTACGCATCACAACACGGTGACGCCGACCAGGTGCGCATCTGCCGGGACGCCCAGGTGAGCTTCTTCCGAGATCACTTCGCCTGGTGGACTCCCGCATTCGCTCTGGCCCTGCGTCGCAAAGCCGACGGCATCGCCGATGAAAGAAGTCTGACCGAACCCCCGAAGAGTTACCAGGGTGCCCTGGGTGCCCTCCTGGCTGCCTTCGTGCCCGCTGAACGTGGCATCCTCGGCGTTTCGCCACCAACTGAGCTGGCTGCCCCGATACCAGGCGAGGACGACAGTCAAACAGGTTGTGAGGAATGCTCGGAAACCGGTACGGATCCGGAACTGATAGAGTTGAAATAGACGGAGGGAAGAGAACTGTGAAGCGAGCCATGCTTTTGGTCCTCGTGACTTTGGGTTGTCTCCTGCATGCTGCATCCGTTCTTGCGGCGCAGAGCCGTGCGGCGCAACTCTACGATCGACACTGCGCCGCGTGTCATGGCGCCGAAGGCGACGGTCAAGGTCCGGCGGCGTACCTGCTGTCGCCAAAACCTCGAGACTTCACCTCCGGCACGTACAAGTTCCGGAGCACGCCAAGCGGCTCGCCGCCGACCGACGCGGACCTGCTGCGTACCGTGCAGCGAGGCATCCCGGGTACGCCAATGCCCATGTGGGACCGCCTGTCCGAGACCGATCAAGTGGCCCTGGTCAGCTATGTGAAGTCCTTCTCAGACATATTCGAGGATGAGGACGCCATGGAGCCGGTGATCGAAATCACTTCGCCACCGGCCGTGAGCGAGGCCAGCATCCGGGCCGGCGAGAAGATCTACGAAGAGATGAAGTGCGCCGATTGCCACGGCCTAGGTGGCAAAGGGGATGGTCCTTCGTCGCCGACGCTCAAGGATGATATGGGCCGTCCTATTCGACCGTACGATTTCACCAGGGGACCGGGCCTGATGAAGGGTGGCGCCTCGCAGCAGGATATCTATCGCACATTCGTCACCGGTCTCGACGGCACGCCCATGCCAGGGTATGAGGATTCGATGAACGAGATCGAGCGCTGGCAACTGGTGAACTATGTCCAGTCGCTCTCGGCAAACCAGGGCGCAACTCTGACGGCCACGACACCGACGCTTCAAGCTCTTCAGGCAGAGACCGATCCGTCGATCGACCAGGACGATCCAATCTGGCAGAGAGCACCGGCCACCACGGTTCCGACTCGCCCGCTGTGGGCCCGTGCCGCCTGGGTCGACGCGGTCAAGGTTCAAGCCATCGTCGGACCGGGAGAAATCGCCTACCGATTTGAGTGGCGCGATCCGCAGATGGACGAGCAGATCGTCAGGCAGCGCCAGTTCCGGGATGCGGTGGCGATCCAGTTTGTGCCGGAGGGAAGCCCTGGCGACTACATGGGGATTCCATTCATCGGCATGGGGGATGAGGAGAGCACTGTCACCATCCTGCACTGGAAAGCGGACTGGGAGGCGGATATCGCCGGCGGCTTCCGCGTGGCCGAAGAGCAGAATGAGTCGGCCATCAACCAGATGACCGCCGGGACCGACCTGTCGACGGACAGGGCGTTTCTCGCCGGTCTGGCAGCGGGCAACCCACTCTCGGAACGATCCCGCGTTACTCCCGTCGAGACGCTGGTGGCGAAGGGATTCGGCACCCTGACCAGCCCGCCGAAAGCGGAGCAGGTAGTCAAGGGCCGCGGGATGTGGCGTGACGGCGTCTGGACCGTCGTGATACATCAGCCCCTCGATTCCGCGCTGGCCCCCAGGCTGCAGCAGGGAGAGTCCCTGCCCGTTGCTGTGGCCGTGTGGGACGGGGCGGCTGACGATCGAGACGGGCAGAAGTCCGTTTCGCAGTGGCTGGAGCTTGTCGTCGAGTAAAATCCGACAGAAAACCAAGAGTGAGTGCAATCAAAGGCCGCTGTCGTTCGTTGGTTCAATAGGCAGTCTGAGTTCAACTGATATCAGTTACGGAAAATCCGCCGTGGCCGCCCGATGGGTAGAAAGAGACCAGGTTGATGAGAGGGGCGAGTACGTGTAACCGGGGAACGACCGTGGTCTGCCTGCTGCTCTGTGTCGTCTGCGTGTTGACCACCGGTCTGCAGGTCGACGCGGCGGGGCCCCAGACCGAAATCGTGACCGAAGAAGTCGCGGCGGCAGCGGGGGTCACACCGGCGACGGCCGGAGACGTCGAATACCGGGCCTTCCCCGTCGTCGGCAGCAGGGTGGCGATCTGGGTCGTGGCGCAGCTGCACCTGATGTTTGCCGCCTTCGTGCTCGCCGTGCCGATGTTCGCTCTCATCATCGAGTTCATCGGCTACCGCACCGGGGACAAACGCTACGACGCCCTGGCCCATGAGTTCACCAAGCTATTGTCCGTCTCCTTCTCCTTCACGGCGACCCTGGGGGCGCTGCTCACCTTCATGTTGGTCATCCTGTATCCACGGTTGACCCAATACATGATGGCGATCTTCAGCTGGACCTTCTTCCCCTACGCGTTGCTGTTCTTCGCCGAGGCGGGATTCCTCTACACCTACTACTACGGCTGGGGCAAGTTCTCGCCCAGGGTACACCTGGCGTTGGGGCTGGGGCTGAACATCGTAGGTACAGCGCTGATGTTCATCGCCAACGCCTGGCTCGCCTTCATGAACTCGCCCAACGGCATCAGCGAGAGCGGTGCCCTGGTCAACGTCTGGGAGGCTATCGACAACTTCATCTGGATGCCGATCAACGTGCACAGGGTGATCGCCAATGTCGCCTTCGGCGGTTCCATCGGGGCGGCGTACGCAGCTTATAAGTTCCTGGGGGCGCAGAGCGACGAGGAGCGGGCGCATTACGACTGGATGGGCTACGTGGGCAACGTCGTCGCCATCAGCGCCCTGCTGCCCCTGCCCTTTGCCGGGTACTGGCTGGGCAAGGAAGTCTACGCCTATTCACAGAGCCTCGGAATCACCTTGATGGGCGGGACGTTCTCGTGGCTCTTCATCATCCAGGCGGTGTTGATCGGCAATCTGTTCCTGGCGGCCAACTACTACCTGTGGGTAGGCATGGAGCGAATCGAAGGGGCTGAGCGCTTCCGCAAGTTCATCAAGTACCTGCTGGCGTCTGTAACGATCTGTTTCCTCGTGTGGGCGACGCCGCACTCACTGGTCGCTTCCATCGCCGAAGCTCGAAAGATGGGAGGAGCGCACCACCCTGCCATGGGCGTTCTGGGAGTGATGTCGGCCAAGAACACGGCGGTGAACATCCTCATCCTGACGACTTTCCTCAGCTTCCTGCTGTACAGGCGCGGGAACAAAGAAGCGACGGTCTCCTGGGCGAAAACGGGAAATACGATCCAGTTCGCAACCTTTGTCACCGTCGTCGCTTTCGTCGTCTTCCTCGGGGTCTATGGCTACTTCGTCGAGGCCAAGGTGCGTATCGGGCTGTCGGTCCCGCAGGTGCTCTCGGTGCTGTTGGCCATGGCTGTTGTCACCGCCATCGACATCCCCATGTTCAAGAACGCGCGCATCCGGGGGTCCATCGACTGGGGCAAGATGCCGGCCCGCTCGCAGTACGCCCTGTTCTTCATCGCCATCACGTTTGCCTGGACCATGGGTCTGATGGGCTATGTACGCGCCGGACTGCGGCAGCACTGGCACGTGTACGGCGTCATGCGCGATACATCGGTGGATGCCTTCACGCCAACCCTCGGCTTTGCCGCGGGGGTGGTGTCGGTCACGGTCCTGATCTTCTTCACGTTCATCGCGATCGTTTTCTGGTTGTCGGGACTGACGAGCAAGAAGGACTGGCAGGCAGAACGCTTGGACGTGCCGACATGACGGCGCTGAAGATCCTGATTTTCACCGTCGGCGTCGTCGCGTTCTATGCCTACGTGGGGCAGATGGTCCCTCAGAAAGAGACCCATCCGCCGGAGAACACCGAGATCCGGGCCGACATGACCACGGACGAGATGGTGGAGGTGGGCAAGGAGATCGCCGGCGGCAAGGGCACCTGCCTGACCTGCCACACCATCGGCTCGCAGGAAGCCGGGCGCTTCCCGGATCTGGCCGGCATCGGCGACAAGGCATCGACGCGCAAGGCGGGGATGAGCGCCCTCGACTACCTGGCGGAGTCGATCTACGACCCCAACGCCCACGTCACCGAAGGGTTTCTGCCAGGTATGCCGCCGATCCACAAGCCGCCGATCGGGCTGAGTGATGGCGAAATACTGACAGTGGTGGCCTACCTGCAGTCGCTGGGGTCGACACCCACGGTCACCATGGAGACCCGTCTACTGGGAGCAGGTCAGGAAGCCGACGCCGCAAGTGATGTCGCGCCAGTCGCTACTACCAGTCCAGGTGAAGCCGACGCCGCCAAGGCGCTGCTGACGTCGTACATGTGCATCACCTGTCACAAGCTGGATGGTCCCGAAAAACTCGTCGGCCCGAGTCTGCACGATGCCGGTGCCCGACTCAACCGGGCGGCGCTCTACGAATCAATACTGGATCCGGACGCCACGGTGGCTACCGGCTTTCCCCCTGGCGTGATGACGGTAACCCTGAAGGGTATGGGGTTCTACGACAAGGTCTCGGTGGATGAGCTCAAGCTCATGGTCAGTTTCCTGGCGTCCCTCAAAGGTGAGTGAGGAGTGATGAACCTCTGGGTCGTGCTCCCGATTGCAGCCGCCATGCTGGGGCTCAAGCTCGTCCGTCCCCACGTGGTGGGCTGGCTGGTGGCGTGGTGGGTGGCGCTGTTCCTGGTGCTCCACTACGGCATCGAGCCACCCTTGCCGGTATCGATCATCAACATGTTCATGGGCATCATCACGCTGTCGCTGCTCGCCTACCTGTCGTCGAACTCGGAGTACCTCGAGTCGGTCAGGAAGCCGGTGGTGACATTCCTGGTCGAAGAGAGATACTCCAGGCGGTTGATGATCCTCATGGTCGGTATGGCTCTGCTTGTCGCGGTGAAGGTGAACGTGAACCTGTCGGGGACCGTGGAACCACCGATCGCCAGTCGCACGATCCATCCCCCACCCCCGGGGGCCGTCACCTTCCAGGGGAAGAGGATTGATCTGGTGACGGGCACCAACCCCTTCCGCGAGCTGGAAGAGAGTGATCCGGACAGGTTCGGCGAGCACGTGCGCAACGGCAGCCGGATCTACTACCAGAATTGTGTGTTCTGCCACGGGGACAATCTCCAGGGCAAGGGTATCTACGCCTACGCCTTTGACCCGATTCCCGCCAACTTCAGCGATCCCACCACCATCGCCATGTTGCAGGAGTCCTACCTGTTCTGGAGAATCGCCAAGGGCGCCCCGGGGCTGCCGCCGGAGTCCGCCCCCTGGTCTTCGGCCATGCCGGCGTGGGAGAAGTTCCTCACCGAAGAGGAAATCTGGGAGGTCACCCTCTTTCTCTATGACTTCACCGGGCAGAAGCCGCGAGCCCAGGAGCACGTGGAATGAGACTTCTGCTACCGCTGCTTATCCTGGGTGCCCTCGGTTCGCTCCAGGCTCAGGAACCCGACCTCGGTACCGAGGCACCCGACCTCGGTACCGAGGCCCAGCGCGACGCCGGCAAGGTGATCTACGAGCAGAAATGCGCTCAGTGCCATGGGGCGGAAGGTGAAGGCGACGGCGACGGCGGCGCCTACTTCCGGCCGGCCCCCCGTGATCTGACGTCGGGAACCTTCAAGGTGAGAACGACCGAGAGCGGCGAACTGCCCACCGACGAGGATCTCAAGCGGGTGATCCGGCTGGGCATGCCCGCCACCGGCATGCCGGCATGGCCCGACTTCGGCGACCGGGAGCTGACGGAGCTGGTTTACTATATCAAGACGTTCAGCGAAGACTTCGCCGATCCGGACATGATCGTGCCACCCATGGAGATCCCGCAGGCACCAGCCTTCACTGAGGCGTCGGCCCAGAAGGGCCGCAAGCTCTTTGAGGAGAACAAGTGCATCGACTGTCACGGGCTCTACGGGAGGATGGACGGACCGTCGGCGCCGACTCTCAAGGACGACTGGGATCGGCACATCCGTCCGGCGGATCTGACCAAGAGGTGGACATATCGCGGCGGGCCGTCCAGGGAGGATATCTACCGTACCTTCACCACCGGTCTGAATGGCACACCCATGCCTTCGTACGCGGATCTGCTGGAGGAAGAGGACCGCTGGAATCTGGTGGACTACGTCTTTTCGCTGTCTGCTGACGAGCCCGACTACGCCACGGTTGTGATCGCCCGGCTGATGACGGGCGAGATCGATATCGAGCAGGCCTCGTCCCTCTTCGACAGCATCCCCGGTGCCCTGTTTCCCATGGCCGGCCAGGTCATCGAGCCAGGTCGGGAATTCTTCCGCAGCATCGACGCCGTCGACGTCAAAGCCGTATATAGTGCGAATCACATTGCCATCAGGCTGGCCTGGAACGACATGAGCGCCGACAGATCCGGACACAACAGTCCCGCGATCCCGGTGCCCGTATTCGATCCGGATGCAGAAGCGAGCACCGAGGACTTCTCGGATGCGGTGGCACTGCAGTTCCCCGCAAAGACGGGTTCGGTCCTGCCGTACTTCCTCTTTGGTGACCGGCGAAACGCAGTAGACATCTGGTTCGCCGATCTGGCCGGGGACGAGGCTGAGCGTTTCACCGGCAGGGGGAGTGACAACATAACGCCGGAGCCGCTGGGCACGCCCCTGGTTGACGCTTCGTACGAGGATGGTGAGTGGTCCGTCATCTTCGTCCAGGAGCGCCAGGCGGAAGGGGGCAGCCCATTCGAGGCGGGGAGTTTCGTACCCGTGGCGTTTTCACTGTGGGACGGATTCAACAAGGAGCGCGGCAACAAGCGGGGGCTGTCGTCCTGGTACTACCTGTACCTCGAGCCGGCGGAAGAGGAGTGGTCGATCCTGCCCACGCTGCAATGGGGACTGGCCACGCTGCTGGTCCAATTCGCCATCGTCTACGGCGTCAGGCGCAAATACGCGAACCACGCAGGGCAGGGACCCCACGACCGACAATAACCGAGAGGAAATCATGAGACTGATGAGATTCGTTGCAGTGGCGCTGCTCATACCGTTCTGCGTAGGTACCGCGTCGGCCCAGTATGTTGGGGCGGCCGTGAGCGACGGCGGCACCATTGTCGGCGTGGTGAAGGTGAGCGGGGAGATCCCCAAGGACGAGATCAAGACCGTGGTGAAGAACAGCGCCCAGTGTGGTGAGACCATCACCGCCGAGAAGTACGTCATCAGTGAGACCGGGCAGGTGCGGTGGGCGGTGGCCATGCTGGAGGGGATCACCGCCGGCAAGCCTCTCGACACCAAGGTCGAGATCATGGTCGACAACACTGGCTGCCGTTTCGCACCGCACGTGCTGGTGGCTCCCACGAAGGGCAAGTTGCAGATCAGGAACAGCGATGCCATGCTGCACAACTCGCATTTCTACCTGGTCACCGGCGACAAGAAGAAGAACGTGATCAACCTGGCTCTGCCGAAGCAGGGGCAGGTGTTGACCAAGGCCAAGATTCTGCGCAAGCCCGGCCTGCTTTCGGTGCAATGTGATGCTCATGACTTCATGCAGGGGTACGTGTGGTCGCTGCGCCACCCATACGGGGTGGTCACCGACGCCGAGGGCCGTTTCACGTTGGCCGACGTGCCGGCTGGCACACACACGCTGAAGGTCTGGCATGAGGCGTTGGGGGAAAGCTCGACGACGGTGACCGTCACGTCCGGTGCTGAGACCGAGGTAGCGATTGAGTTCTGAGGTCGCCAGGCAGTACGTTCCCTACCTGGTGGCCTTCAATCTTAGCGACCGCTGCAATCTCAGTTGCGCCCACTGCTACATGGACGCGGCCCAGAAGGCGACCGCCGGAGACGGCGAGTTGCGCTTCTCCGAGCTCGCCGCACTGTTCGCCGATATCGGGCGGGAGGCGCCGGGCACGATCGCCGTCCTGACCGGCGGCGAGCCGCTCATGCGTCCCGATATCGAAGGACTCGTGGATGCCGGCAGAGATGCCGGTCTGCGCATGGTGATCGGCACCAACGGCGTCCTGCTCACCAAAACGAAGATCCGTCGATTCAAGGAACTCGGCCTGGAAGGCGTCGGCATCAGCCTCGATTCGGTGAGCGCCGAGGGGCACGACTCCTTCCGCGGTGTTACCGGTTCCTTTGCCCGAGCATGCACCGCCATTCGCCAGTGCAAGGCCGAAGGTCTCCACGCCCAGGTTCACTTCACAGTCACGAAACACAACTGTGGTGAGCTGGCTCAAGCGGTGGCCCTGGCGCGTGATCTTGGGGCGGCGATCATCAATTTCTTCTTCCTGGTGTGCATCGGCAGGGGCGGACGGCAGATGGACCTCTCCGCCGACCTCTATGAGCAGCTGCTCGAGGAAATCGCCGGATTGCAACGCAGCACGAAGGGGATCATGGTCCAGTCCCGCTGCACACCGCACTACAAGCGCATCCTGTACGAGAACGACCCGGCGTCACCCTATACTCGCGCCACGGGGTACGACGGCGGCGGCTGTCCTGCCGCCTCGCACTACTGTCGCATCGCGCCCAACGGCGACGTGACACCCTGTCCGTACATCGAGCTGTCGGCGGGGAATGTGCGCCAGAAGCCCTTCTGGGACATCTGGGACGAGGCGGTGCTGTTCGAGTCTCTGCGAACCCCCGATCTGCTCCAGGGTCGTTGCGCCAGGTGCGAATACAAGCTGCTGTGCGGCGGCTGCCGGGCGCGCAGTCTGGCTCAGGCTGGCAATCTCATGGGAGAAGATCCCAACTGTAGCTATGTGCCACAGGGGGGAGAGACGATCCCGATTCAGATCGCCGGGATCGGTGACGAGGTGGAGTGGACACCGGAGGCGCGGGAACGTCTGGCGAGGATCCCGGTCTTCCTGCGGCCCCGGATCAAGAAGAAACTGGAAGAGCGGGCGAGAGCCGAAGGTACGGTGGTGACGCCGGATCTCATGCAGAGACATCGGGAAGAGCGTGAGTTGGAACTGGGCATCAAGTTCAACTGAACGGAGAACAACAACGATGAGTGCCGGCAATCCGAAGCAGAAAATCGTGTTGGGCGAGAGGGACATGGCGGTGGAACTGGCGACCGGAACCCGCCAGCTGCCTGTCGCGTCGTTGCCCGACAAGTGCATCGACTGGATCGAGCAGGGCCGTCGAGGCATGTACAACCGACTGCTGCAGAAGGAGGCGCCCGAGTTCTTCTCCGCCCATCTGCCCGTGGTCATCACGCAAGCGAAGGAGGGGGAGTTCCCCTTCAATTGCTCGAACAAGGGCATCGGCTACGTGCCCAGGCAGGAGCGCCTTTCGGAGTACATCGATCTCTTCCAGGAGACGCTGCACAACACGCGAGGCAAACCCTGGCAGGAATCCATGGCAGCCCGCATCGAGGCCATGTCACAGTTCTACTTCGACCGCGACGCCGTCGACTACCGGGCGATGACCGGCTTGGAGATCTTTGCCCGGCAGACGTATCAGAACCTGGAACAGACGCCTCTGGCAGCGCTGCATTTCACCGGATGCGCTCCCGAATACATGAGCTTCCAGCTCAACTGCGCCGTCGAGGTGATCGCCGAGGACGATCCCCGTCACACTTTCGTTCTGCTGGCGCGGACCATGTTCGAGTACGACGATTTCCACATCGTGCAACCCCAGTATCCTTTCGCCTACATTTTCTGGATCTCCGAGGTGGTCGACAAGACACCGCGTCAGGTGCCAACGGAGAAGGAGGTCTCGGTCCACGGGGGCATGCGCTGGTCGCCAGAGGCGTCACAGGCGGTGGAGCGGGCGCCCGGAATGATTCAGCAGTTCATCCGCGAGCAGATCGAGCAGTACGCCGCCGACAAGGGCGTGGAAGAGATCGGCCTGCAACTGGTGCAGGAAGCGCGTCAGGTTCTGCAGGGAGGTGAGGAACGAGATGCGATCGGACCCTACGGCAAGATCTTCGCCGCTGTCGATGGTTCGGAGCTGTCCAGCGCCGCCATGGATCTGGCGGTCCGGATCGGCAAGGGCAACGGATCCGAGCTCTACGGTTGCCACGTGTACGCCGCCAAGCTGCACGACCAACGCTTCCGAGCGATGGAAGGCGGGCTGCCGGAAAAGTACCAGGAAGAGGAAGAGCTGGAGAAGCAGCGAGACGTACACGATTCGCTGATCACGCAGGGCCTGGAGCTCATCACCGATTCCTATCTGGAGCATATGTCGGGACTGTGTCAGCAGGCGGAACTGCCCTTCACCGGGATCTCGCTGGAAGGCAGGAACTGGCAGGCACTGGTCGAAGATATCGAAGCCCACGACTATGATCTGATTGCCCTCGGTGCCTTCGGCATCGGCAGGGTATCCCGTTCGCTGTTGGGGACGGTGTCGGAGCGCGTGCTGCGCCGGGTGCGCCGGGACGTGTTGCTCTGCAAACGAAGCGAGGGGGAGGAAGAGGGTGCCTCCGAGCCGCCTGGCTCCGACAAGATCGTTGTCTGCCTGGACGGCAGCACGCGCAGCTGGGGTGCCCTGATGCGCGGGATCCAGCTGTCCAGGACGTTCGGCAAGCAGCTCATCGCCGTCTCCGCCTTCGACCCGTACTTCCACTATACCATGTTCAACAGCCTCAACGAAGTGCTCACCGACAAAGCCAGGGAGGTCTTCAAGTTCGAAGAGCAGGAGAAGCTGCACGAGGACATCATCGACTCGGGACTGGCCAAGATCTATCAATCCCACCTGCAGATTGCCGAAAAGGTCGCCGCCGACGAAGGCGTGGAGCTGGAGACCCACCTGCTCGATGGCAAAGCCTTCGACAAGATCCTCGAGTTCGTGCAGAACACCTCTCCGTGGCTGCTGGTGGTGGGCCGCATCGGCATTCACAGCGACGAGGAGATGGACATTGGCGGCAATACGGAAAACCTGTGTCGCCTGGCGCCGTGCAACCTGCTCGTGGTGGACTCGCAGTACAAGCCCAGCGTCGAATACCAGGCAGAGGCAACCGTCACCTGGACCAAGGAGGCCCGGGCCAAGATGGAGATCGTACCGCCCATGGCGCAGGGCGTGGCCATGCAGGCCGTGCAGAACTACTGCCTGGCCGAGGGCCACACCATCGTCACCGGCTCGGTGCTCAATGCTGCCATCCGGGACATCCTGCCGCCCGAGGCGATCAAGAGAATGGGCATCAGCTTCGAGGACGAGGACCGGGAATCGCAGGAGAAGATCGCCCTCAGTTTCTCCTGCCCGGCCTGCGGCCATGTGCACCACGGATCGCGACCACAGGCCTGTCCTATCTGTGACAGAGAGGGCAGTGAGTTCAAGCTGTCCGAGAGCAGGAAGGTGGAGGATGGCGTTGTCCTCGATGCCCTGGGCGAGCGCCAGCTGGTGTGGGACCCGGCCTGTCTGGGAGAACTGGACGCCGTGGAGGACGAAGTCCAACGTCGGCAGATCCGGACCCAGCTGGAGAAACGGGCGCTGACCCGACGGGTCACGACAGTCACCCTGGAGATGTTCAGGGAGGCCGCCGGGCTGGCCCCACCCGAACCGGTGTGGACGGACGAGGCCACCACACGTCTGGAGCGAGTGCCCGAAGGGTTCATGCGTCGGGCCGCCCAGGACACGGTCGAAGCGTACGCCAGGGACAACGGCTTTCTCGAGATCACTCTCGAGGTCGCTGAAGGCGGAATGGGCAAGGCGCGCGAGAAGATGGCAGCGGCCATGCGCGGTGACAAGACCGAGGCTCACGGGCGGCGTGGCAGCGGTGTGGTTGAGGGTGATGCACCTGGCGAGTCGGCCGCGCAGGCCTTCGACTGGGATGCGGAGGCGCTGGCAAAGATCGAACGGGTGCCGCCGGGCTTCATGCGCACCATGACGCGCAGCCGGATCGAAGAGTGGGCACGCCAGCACGGGTACGAAAGGATCACTCTGCAGGTGGTGGAAGAGAAGTACGCGAACTGGGGGGAAGGGTCCGACCGGGTGGAGCGCGAACTCGAATGGAGCCAGGAGGCTCTGACGCGGACGGAGAAGATCCCCGATTTCATCCGACCCGTCGTCATGCGTGAGATCGAGCGCCACGTGAAGGAGTCGGGAGCGGAACACGTTACGGGTGAAGCCATGGCCCGCTTCCTGGAAACACTGTCCGGCGACGGCCAATTCCACAGGACCACCTGATGTCCTTTGAGAAGTGGGCTCCCATCCTGGTGGTCGTGCTGGCCAATGTATGGGTCGTCTTCGCCGCACACACGCATTCGCAGTCGGCCATCGACGGGCTCAATGATCGCCTCGCCGAACGACAGGTGGCCGAACAGGCGGCTCGGACAGAGGAGCAGGCGCGAGTACTGGCACGGTACGAGGAGCGAGTCTACGCGCGCCAGGTTGCGGCACGGGAGGCCGTTCTGGCCGCCCTGCCCGGTGATCCCGAACAGGGCAAGACGATCTTCATGGTCTGCGGCGCCTGCCATGGACTGCAGGCCGAGGGCAGGCGCGCCTTCAATACACCCCGTCTGTCAGGGCAGGCGCCGTGGTACCTGCGCCGGCAGCTGCTCAAGTTCAGAGCCGGCGTACGTGGCGCCCATCCCCAGGACCTGACGGGGATGCAGATGGCGCCCATGGCAATGATGCTGTCCACCGAAGGCAAGGTCGACGACGTGGTGGCCTATATCGCCCGCCTCGATCCGGGCGTGCCGGCTGACATGGGCGAGGGGGATTCAGGCAGAGGCGAGGCGCACTACACCGTCTGTGTGGCCTGCCACGGCCGCGACGGAGAAGGCATCGAACAGCAGAGGGCGCCCATGCTGTCGGGGCAGCATGCCTGGTATCTGGCCAGGCAACTGAGGAACTACCGCGAGGGGCTGCGTGGGTACCACGAGGAGGACGCGGAGGGCAAGCTGATGGTACCTCTGGCGCAGTTGCTGCAGGATGATGAGGCGATCGATGACGTCGTCGCCTTCATCCGTTCATTGGACTAGCCCCGACTTGCCACCACCTTTCCAGCTTGTCCTGCGGTGCCCATCCCAGCAGCCGCTGCGCCTTGCCGCTGAGGCACTGCTGCTGGGGCAGGTCGACGGTGAGGAAGAACGCCTCACAGCGTGAGGGCAATCGCGCCGGATCCACTTCCAGTGCACAACGGATCGCCCGCGCGGCATCGGCGTAGGTGACGGCGAAGGGATTCATCTCACCGCGCCATCCGGGAGGCGGTTCGGCGTCAATAAAGCTGGACACGATCATCGTCATCACATGAATCGGATACCCCTCGGAGAAGATGCGGCAGAGCTCCTGTCCCAGGGACTTGCTCACAGCGTACAGCCCCGTTCCAGGATGAGGTGGGATCTCCTCGTGCAGGGCAAAGTCGGTGCGAAGGTAGGCAGGCCCCGCCAGCGTGAACCGTGGGCCGGTGTTGACGAAGCGCTCATGGCCGAGCTCGACGGCCGCCGTCAGGGCGTTGCCCGTGCCCAGGGTGTTCACGTCGAAGGCGCGCCGACGGTGCGTGCGTGACACCGAACAGTTGATGATGACATCGGTGTTGCAGGCGGCGGCGCGAACCTGCCCGAGGTCGGCTACGTCCACCTGATGTGTCTCGTGGTCTGATTCGATGGGGACCACGTCTGTGAGGACGATTTCATGATCGGCCTCGAGTTCGGCCACTACGTGCGGGCCGAGATAGCCGCTTCCCCCTAGAATCAGGACGCGCATCGGTCGATCACCCGGCGGCGGATCGGCCTTTGGGTACGGTCTTGCCGAGGAGGTTGCCTTTGTCCGCTGCGGCGGCATTGCTGCGGGCGGCAGCGCGATCCCGGCGCATCTGGGCGGTGGTCTTCGTCTGCAACCGGGCGGCGCCCTTCGTCTTTCTCGTGCCGAGAGGCTTCGCCGCAGCCAGGCGCTTCCTGGCTGCGGGGATGGATTTGCCGTACTGGGGCAGCCACTTCGACTGGGCGACGAGCATCTCGTCCGTCATCTGCCAGATCTCGTGCGGGTCGCAGACGGCGCCGGTGAGGGGATCCAGCATCATCGCCTGCCGAAGCAGATCCACGTCCCCGTGTACGGCGGCCTCGACGGCCAGGTGCTGTACGTGGACCGAGGTGGAGCAGATGGCAGCGCAGGCCAGCGGCAGGTCACCGACCCGGGGGATGGAGAGCCCGTTGCGGTCGACGTAACCCGGCACCTCGACGACGGCATCCCGCGGCAGGTTGGTGATACAGCCGTCGTTGACAACGTTGAAGTGACCGCGATAGACTCGCCCCGTCTCGCGCGCCTCGATGATCCAGCTGCCGTGCTCCTCGGAGCGGCTTTCGTAGGTGAACTGGGGCGGCTCCTGCTTCATCCAGTTGGGGGAATCGGTTTCGAACCAGTTGCGGCCCTCGGTACATACACGCAGGTAACCGCCGGTCTCGCCGTGGATCCAGCTCGATAGGTCGATCCATCTGCGGATCTGCCTCGTCCGTTTGCGATACCATGGCACATACTCCGATACATGACCGTTCGACTCGGTCGTGTAGTAGCCGAAACGGCGCAACATGTCGATGCGCACCTTCTCCGTCCTGCTGAAGACGGGGTGCTGCTCGAAGCCCTCCAGCAGGCGGCCCGTCCAGTCCTGCCCCAGGTACAAAACCTGCACGTACCACGTCTGATGGTTGATACCGGCACAGATGATGTCCACATCCTTCTTCGTCACCGGCCGCTTCACGAGCTGTTCGATCACCTGGCAGATCTGTGCGTGTCCCCCCTGCACGCCATGGCACAGACCGATGGTATCGATGCCCCCGTACTCAATCGCCGCCCAGGTGTTCATGGCCATGGGGTTGGCGTAATTGAGGAAGAGCACGTCGTCAGCGGCGACTGCCGCCATGTCGTCACAGAAAGCGAGAACCTGCGGGATGTTGCGCTGGCCGTACATGATGCCACCGGCGCAAAGCGTATCACCCACACACTGATCGATCCCGTACTTGAGGGGTATATCGATATCTCTCTGGAAGGCCTCGAGGCCGCCGATGCGGGTGGTGTTGAGCACGTAGTCAGAACCCTCGAGGGCCCGGCGCCGGTTCGTGGAGGTGGTCAACTTCGCCGGCAGTCGGTTGGCCTTGATATCGCGGCGCGCCAGCCGGGCGATCATGTCGAGGTTGCGGCGGTTGATATCGTGGAAGGCGAACTCGGTGTCGGCCAGTTCGGGCACCGACAGGATGTCCCGCATGAGGCGGAGGGTGAAACCGATGCTGCCGGCGCCGATGACGGCGACCTTGATGGGCATGTGGGGTACCTACCTTTCGACGCGTTTCGTCAGGCCACCCTCCTGCGTGAGGGCGAAGATGATCGTGTTGATGCCGAACTGGAGGTGGCGCGTGACATCCGTCTGGCTGTTGCCGCCGAGGACGTGCTGCAGTCCCTGATAGGAGATGACGGCCAGCAGCCGGCCGTCCACACGCACGCCGATCAGATAGTCGAGACGACGCCCGCCGGGCTTCGGCGGCAGTGGGGGATGATCGAAGTCGAAGTAGCTGTGGTAGATCGGATGGTCCGCACGCAGCCGGCGAAACTTCGCCCGCTTGCCGGCGGTGGCCAGCGATTTCTCGATGAGAGTGCGGGCGAAGACGTCGGCCTCGCCGCCGATGTCGACACCGCCGTCGGCCAGCACGAAGCCACCCCCCGTCATGTAGCGGCCGAGGCTGCGCAGGTCACTGCCGGTAAACTGATAGCGCTCTACGGCGAGGAATATCCACGGCGAGCGCAGAAGATCCCGCGAGCTGTAGGTGACCCGCCTGGCCGCCCTGACCTCCAGAGGCGTCAGTTCGTTCAGGCCCTCGATCAGAGACCCTACGGCCCAGGACGTGCTTGCGGTGCTCACCCCGGCGACCTCGGCCAGGCGCACCTGACCCAGCAGGTTGTGGCGATCCGTCGAGTCGACGACGACGACGTTGCCAACCTTCGCCAGTGTGTCAGCACTCAACGCCAGTCGCCACTCGGGGATCTGCGATTCGGAGACAACCGGGGCGGTGTCCTGCGCTGGGGATCGGCCCGGGATGAGAGCCATCACCAGTGCCACCAGCTGCAGGCACGCGCGACGGGTGATCATGCTCTCAATCCTCGTTCGCAGGTTGACGCTGACCGGAGTAGCGGTTCGACGGATCCTCCCCGCCGGGAAACCAGCCACCGGGCCGCTCCTGCCAGGGGGTGCCACACAGTGACGACAGCACCCGCCACTCACTGGCGCGCAGATGAGGATCGGGGTGAAACAGGAAGCGGGTCATGCCAGCGTCCCGCGCTGAGGCCAGAATGCCGTGCAGGTCGCGGCTCGTCATGGAATCCCCGGCATGCGGTGCGCGTCCGGTGGAGACCCAGAAGATGAGGCGCTCGGCATCGTCACCGACGGCGGCCAGGGCGCGGCGCGTCTCGCCGGCCACCACGTCGTCGTAGAACTCCTGGGGAAAGCCGAGCTCCAGGTCGAGAAGGCAGTGGACCCCCGGCAGGCGAAGACCGAATAGGTTTTCGACGACGAGCAGGGCGTCCGCTTCGGTGAGGCCCGCATTCCAACGACACAGCCGCTGCACCCAGCGGGCGACGGTGCCGTAGAGGCCATCGAAGCCGCGATGCCAGTAGTAGTGCTTGGGGAACAGCAGATCGAAAGGGCCGGCCGCCATCAGCTGATAGTCCTGGCCGGTGAGCGGCGAGAAGGTGGCCGTACGGGGAATGCCGCCCAGCTGCATGGGACGATCCACCCCGTCGACGGCATCCCGCGCCTCCTGCCAGCGGTGCTGCGATGCCAGGCGACGCTGGCGCAGCCAGTAGAGGCCGTCTTCATCGACGTCGAACAAGGTCAGGCCACCGAATGTGCCCCCCGGTGCCAGGTAGCGGACACGCTGCGGCGTCAGCTCTTGGAAGCTCTGCCGCAGGGAGGTGATGCCGCGACCGATGCGGTCCAGATCGGCACCGATGGAGCGATAGAGGCCGTCCTCACCGGGCCGGATCTCGAACAGCTCGCCCCCGTGATGGAAGGCCAGCTCATAGTGGTTTTCGCCAGGACCGTCGACGATGAACCCACTCACCTGAGGAAAAGCGTTGGCCAGATCCTGCAGTGTGGCCGGCGTCATGGGCGCGCCGAAGATCATCACCTGCCAGCCGCGATCGGCGGCACTGTCCAGCATCTGCCGCAGTCGGGCCTCGCGCTCCGCATCACGCGGACCCTCCGGCGGGGTCTCACCGTGAGCGGCATAGACGGCCGGGTCGGGGGTCCAGGCGGAAACACTGCTGCCGTCGGGAAGAGTGAACCTCATATAGCCGACGACGATGCCGCGCACACCCGCCTCGTGCCAGGCGTCGAAGCGCTCCTGGTGCCCGTCGATCCAGTGATCGAAGGGGGCCATGCTGTGCGTAAAGATCCAGAAGTTCATGGTGGGTGTCCCGGTTTCAGGTCAGGTACGTGCGGAACCAGCCGATCGTGCGGTCCCACGCCAGATCGGCGGCGGCCTCGACGTATCGAGGCGTCGAGTTGTTGTGGAAACCGTGACCGGTACCGGGATACGTGTGCATCTCGAAGGGCAGGGCCGCCGCCTTCAGCGCCGCCTCATACGCCTCACGGGTGGCGTTGACACGTTTGTCGTTCTCGGCGTAGTGGATCTGCATGGCGGCTCTGATCCTGGGCACGGCCGACGGGTCGGGGCCGCTGCCGTAGAAGGGAGCCCCCGCCTGCAGATCCTCTCCCAGCGTCACGGCGAGAAAGTTCGTCGTGCTGCCACCCCAGCAGAAGCCGGTAGCGCCGAGTTTTCCGGTAGAGGACCCATGTGCCTTGAGCCATCTGGCGCTGTTGACGATGTCCTGACGCAGCTTGTCGCGATCCAGGCTGCGCTGCATGGCGCGACCGTCATCGTCGTTGCCAGGGTAGCCGCCAGCGGGTGACAGTCCGTCAGGTGCCAGCGCCAGGAAGCCCGCCGCCGCAGCCCGGCGCGCTACATCCTTCACATATGGATTGAGGCCACGGTTCTCATGGATGACGAGGACCGCGGGGAAGGGACCCTCGCCGGTGGTGGGATGAACGAGATAGCCACGCATGCTTCCGGAGTTGCCGCCGGGTGACTCGTAGTCGACCCAGGTGGCATTGATCCGCTCGTCGGTGAAGGAGACCGTCAGGGCTTCGGCGTAGCGGGGCAGCAGACTCTCGGCCAGCGCCAGGCCGGAAACGCCGCCAATGGTGATGGCTGTGGCGCGGCTGAAGAATTCCCGGCGCTCGATATGGCCATGGCAGTAGTCGTCGTAGAGGTCGTAGACCTGCTGTTCTTCGGGTGGGCGAGTCATGGACCTGTCTCCTTGCGGGGCGGGGGTGCACCGGGCGGACAGGACCAAGGCTAGTGCCTGAGGGGGTGGCGCTCAAGAGGTCGCGGGTGACGCCAGCCCCCAACGTGCGATCAACGCATGCGCGACATAGCTGAAGTCGCCCCAGCTGCCGTCGGTTTCTTGTCGCGCCGCAAAGGCGTCACAGAAACGGGCACGCATGCTTTCGGCCACGGGATGGGCCATGCAGCCGATGGCGTGCATCAGGCAGAAGGCTTCGCGATCCTGGAACCGGGCGTCGTCGTCGAGGTGGGACTCGATGTGCTCCAACTGCGTCGTGATCGCGGCCGAGGAATCCAGCTGCTCACGACCGAGCCAGAGAATCCGCAGCCACAATGCCGGCGTCCACGGACACCAGCCTTCGTTGTTCCAGTTCTGCAGCAGTCCGTGGATCTCGGCCAGCGTCGGGGCGAGGATCTCGGGGTCCTGATCTTCCATGACGAGGCCGGCATAGAGCTCGTAGTGGCCGATCTTGCCCCTGGACTTCCACTGATCGGCGATGATCCTGCCGAAAGCGCGGCGCAGGTCAGGGAACAGGCGCACGAGAGCCTCGCCGTAGCTCTTCTGGAATGGCTGGTGATGAGGAGTGCCCTTGGACCGGATGTAGGAGACGAGCCCCGTCGTCAGGCGCTGCAACTCGTCGTCGTCCCCGCTCGCCGGGGGCCGACCCAGGTGGCGCCGCACAAGGGCTGCCTGGGGACTGCCGCTCGTATCCAGCCAGATACCCGGGTCCCTGTGCCACATCAACGCTGTCGTCATCGCCGCCTCCTTCGTCACACCTGATAAGGACGTACGTACCGCAGCTTCGAGCAGTCTCGCAACAGGCTTCTGCGATGATGAGCGCGCTACAGGTCCCAGCTCCAGTTGAACCCCAGTGACGGTAGCAGGCGGAACCAGTACTCCGGAGATTGCCGCAGTCCACAGCTCTCCGGGGTCTCATCGGAGCACTGGAAGTTGTACTCATAGCCCGAGACGTTGCCATGGTCGTAGAGGTTGGTCACCTCGAAGAAGGCGTGGATCTCGCCGCCAAACACGCGAAAGGCGCGGTTGAGGCGGGCGTCGAGACGGTGGAAGGCGGGATAGGTTCGGCCGTTGGGTTCACCGAGCTCGGTGGTGAAGAAGCCGCCCGAATCCGATGTGCGCGTGAAGGCCAGGCTCTGCAAGGTGTAGGGCCAGCCGCTACGGTACTGCCACGCCAGATTGAGATGCCAGCGAAGGCTCGGACGGTAGTTGAGGTCGGCGTAGACGGTGTGGCGCTGATCGTAGCGACCGGGGATGTCCCGCTGGAAGGGGTAACTCTGATCGCCGACGCCGAAAGCGCGGATGTCGTCGCGCACCTCGGCCAGGGCGTAGCTGAGCCACCAGGTGAATCGATCGTCGGCATCGCGCTTGAGATAGACCTCCAGTCCCCTCGATCGGCCACCGTCGAGGTCGAGACGGATGCGGTCGCCCTGCAGCTCCGGGAAGATCTCGATGTCGTCCAGCCAGTTGCGCCACTTGGGTTGACGCGAGGACAGCTGCTTGTCGTAGGCTTCGATCCGCAGGTGTATATCATCGTCGAGCAGGTGCTCGAGACCGACGACACGGTGTTCGGAGCGTTCCGCCGGCAGGAAGGTTGCCTGGCCCTCCTCCACCCGGAGCTGGTGAATTGCCTGGCTCTGATGATACCGTCCCCAGGCGGCGCGCAGGTGGGTCCGCGACCCCAGGGCATAGACGAGACTGAGTCGCGGGCTGACCAGGCGATCGTCAGTGTGGTCGATGTCGTCGTAGCGCAGCCCGAGCTCGGCGGTCAGCTTCGGCGTCAGGCGGAGCCGATCGGCAGCGTACAACGAGAAGCTGGGCTGCGTCAGTTCGAGAGCGACGGCGGTAGTGTCCTGGTTGTCGAGCAACTCGCCGGTGGCATCCCGATGCAGGAGACGCTGATCGCTCAGGTAGTCGTAGTAGCCGTCGAGGTGGCGCAGGTCGAAGCCCCACTTCAGGAAATGGTCGGGTGTGGCCTCCCAGCTCCAGTCCTGTCGCAGGGAGAGGATGTCGAAGTCACGTTCGTCCCGGATGACGAACTCCTGAACGCCGTCGTCGAAGTAGCCGACGCCGCCGCGATCGGAGCTGACCCGACCGGCAGACAGCGTTGTGCGACCCACCAGGGCCGGACTCAGGGTGGACGTCAGACTGAGCCATCCGTACGTGTTGCCGTAGCCGGTGTTCGATTCGTCGTCGTCATCCTCCATCAGATCGAAGTCGTCGCGGGAGCGCAACAGACTCGCCTGCAGGTGGTGGGCGCCGGTCAGTTCGTAGGTGTACTTGGCGAACAGGTCGCTGTATCTGGGATCGATGTCCTCGTCCTCACCCATGAGGGCCAGCACGATGTCGAGGTATCCACGGCGGGCCGACACCAGCCAGGAGCTGCGTTCACCAGCACCCTCGAACTGCGCCCGCGTGTTCATCATGCTCAGGCCGATGGAGGCCCGGCGTTGCCCGGGCTCGGGGCTGCGGGAGCGCACATCGAAAACCCCGCTGAGTCGATCGCCATATTCGGCGGAAAAGCCGCCGGTGAGCAGGTCGACGCTCTCGATCAGGCCGACGTCGACGATGCTGAGGGCGCCGCCGTTGATGTCCTTCAGATGGAACGGTTCGAACAGCTCGACGCCGTCGAGACGCACCAGGACCTCTTCCTGCTCGCCCCCACGGACGGTGAACTTGGCCGAGTAGTCGCTGCCGGCGACCCCCGGCAGGCGGGTGACGGCACGGAAGATGTCCTCACCGAACTGAGGTATGCTCTGAATCTCCTCCTCGCTCAGCACCTGGTGCGACCCCCCGGCGTCGCCCATGATGGCGAAGCGGCCGGGTGTGACGGTGATCTCACGCAGGGAGATCACATCGACTGTGAGGTAGGCACGCAGCTGCAACGGCACGGCCTCCGTGATGTCGAATTCGGACTTCCACGGTGCATAACCGATGAGCCGGATCTCCACCGTCGCCGCACCGGTGGGCAGGACGAGGGAGAAACGACCATCGTCGTCGCACACGGTGCCGCTGGCGCCGTCGCGCACGACGACGATGGCGCCCGGCAGGGGCAGCCCGGTGGATTCATCGAATACGCGGCCCTCGATCCGACCCGTCTGCGCGGCCAGCGGTGACGTCAGCATGAGCAGAAGAAACGGGAGGAGGACCCTTGGTACGGTGAGCGGCATCTGAATCTTCAGCGCTGCACCTGGGTCACGTCGCGCACTGCGCCCCGGGAGGCACTGGTCGTCAGGGCCGCGTACGCCTGCAGCGCTGTAGAGACAGCCCGCGACCGCTTGCCCGGCTGCCACGCCTCAGCGCCGAGAGCCTCCATGCGCTCTCGTCGGGCTGACAGTTCTTCGGTCGACACCAACAATTCGACCTGGCGTTGGGGGATGTCGAAGCGGATCGTGTCTCCCTCTTCCACCAGACCGATGATCCCGCCCTCGGCGGCTTCGGGCGAAACGTGGCCGATGGACAGTCCGCTCGTGCCGCCCGAGAAACGGCCGTCCGTAAGCAGGGCGCAGCTCTTGCCGAGACCTTTCGACTTGATATAGGAAGTGGGGTAGAGCATCTCCTGCATTCCCGGTCCACCCTTGGGTCCCTCGTAGCGGATGACGATGACATCACCGGCGTTGACGCGGTTGGTGAGGATCGCTTCACAGGCCGCCTCCTGTGACTCGTAGATTCGAGCCGGCCCGGCGAAGACAAGGATCGATTCGTCCACGCCTGCCGTCTTCACGATGCAGCCGTCCTCGGCGATGTTGCCGAAGAGCACGGCGAGCCCGCCATCTTTCGAATAGGCATGCTCGACCGATCGGATACAGCCGGCAGCCGCATCGGTGTCGGCCGCCTCGTGGTAGTTGCTCTGCGAGAAGGCCTCCTTCGTGCGCACCCTGCCAGGGGCGACGAGCGCGCGCTGCTCGGCGGCTTCGTCCGCGGTCCCCGAGCGAATGTCGTCAGCGGCGAGCAGGTCGCCGAGACTCCTGCCGGAGATGGTACGAGTGTCGGTGTGCACCAGCCCGGCGCGGGCCAGCTCACCCAGAATCGACGGAATGCCGCCAGCATGGGCGACGTCCTCCACGTGGAACTGCTGCGTCGCCGGCGCCACCTTGCAGATGCAGGGCACTTTGCGCGACAGGCGGTCGATGTCGGCCATGGTGAAGTCGACGCCGGCCTCCTCGGCCATGGCCAGAAGGTGCAGGACCGTGTTGGTGGAGCCTCCCATGGCGATATCGAGGGTCATGGCGTTTTCGAAAGCTTCGAAGGTGGCCACGGAGCGCGGCAGTACGGAACGGTCGCCGTCGCGGTAGTAGGCCTGCGCCATCTCGACGATGCGGTGGCCAGCCTGCTCGAACAGTGACCAGCGCAACTCATGCGTCGCCAGCACGGTGCCGTTGCCCGGCAGAGCCAGGCCGATGGCCTCGTTCAGGCAGTTCATGCTGTTGGCGGTGAACATACCCGAACAGGAGCCGCACGTGGGACAGGCGGCGGACTCCATCTTCTCCAGGTCGGCGTCGGAGACATTGTCATCGCCGGCGGCGATCATCGAATCGATGAGGTCGAGCTTGGCAGGTCCCGTCTCCAGTTCTTCACGGCCGGCTTCCATGGGTCCGCCGGAGACGAAGATCGTCGGCAGGTTCAACCTCAGCGCCGCCATCTGCATGCCAGGGGTGATCTTGTCGCAGTTGGAGATGCAGATGAGGGCGTCGGCCGTGTGGGCGTTGACCATATACTCCACCGAGTCGGCGATGAGCTCGCGGCTGGGCAGGGAGTAGAGCATGCCGTCGTGTCCCATGGCGATGCCGTCGTCGATGGCGATGGTATTGAATTCGACGCCGTAGCCCCCGGCGGCATCGATGATCTGCTTGACCCGCTGACCGATGGGGTGCAGGTGCACGTGGCCGGGCACGAACTGGGTGAAGGAATTGGCGATAGCGATGACGGGTTTCTTGAAGTCCTCCGTCTTCATGCCGGTGGCACGCCACAGGGCACGGGCACCGGCCATGCGCCGGCCTTCGGTGGAGGTGGCGCTGCGGAGGGGTATGGGGGTCGCCATGGTCTGTTCCGTTGGGCGTGTGGTGGCTGAATGGGTGATGGCAGGAAGATACGGGTTGCAGCCGTCGTCTGGCAGGGGGACACCGTGTGCCCACTGCCGGTGGGCCTGAAGGGCACACTTCCGGAGTCCGGTGACCAGATGAAGGCAGCTCTGGCACGTTCACCAGGCCAGGGTCCGGGGCGCGACGGGTCCTGACGGCATCGACTATATTTTGAGTCATGTGGCGCGCACAGTATTCATCCCTGATCCTCGGGTTTCTTGCCTGCAGCCCGCAGACTGAGCCCGGGGCATCGGGTACGACGACACAGACCAGCGGCCGGGCCGCGCATGATCTGCTGACGGAGTATCAGGAGAGCTTCCCGAAGTACATCCTCCGTGGCGACACAACGTCGGGCCTGTGTGTCGATATCCTGCACGAGATCGGGCGTGTCTCCGGACTGAGCATCGGCACAGCGACGCCAGCCTTCACCCCCTTCGCCCGTCTACAAAGGCATCTCGAGACAGGTCGGATCGACCTCTTCGTGGGATTCCGCAAAACGCCGGCCCGGGAGGCCCGCTACCGATTCCTCGAGCCGCCCGTCTATCGTGTCTCGACGGTTGTCGCCGCCCTGGCCGATGAAGAGCTGGAAGAGATCGGGGATCTCGACGAACTGGCAGGGGAGCGGGTCATGATTCCGCACGGGAGCGCGACAGCGCAGCTGGTCAAGGCACAGCATCCTCTGCTCGAGGTCGATGAAGGGGGTGATATCTTCGCCTGCCTGGAGAAACTCGTGCGCCGCCGGGGGCGTTTCGTCGTCTACCACGATCTGGGAGTCCTCGCCGCCAGCCGTCAGATGGGCCTGCAGGAATCTGTGAAAGTCCTTCCCGGAACTTTCGGTGAGTACGAGCACTACGTGGCAGTCTCCTCTGCAGCTGACCCGGACAAGGTAGCCCGAGTTGCCGCCGCTCTTGCCGAGCTGGATCAGACGAAGGTTCTCGATCGGATCTCCAGGAGATACAAGACCCCGTGATGCGCCAGCCACTCGAGGCCGTGCTCAGACCGCCACAGAAGGTCCGAGTGTGGGCTCGAGGTCATGTTGCGCTCCTATTGGCGACGCTCTGGCCGGCTTCGAGTCCGGCGCAGCTGGAGGAATCGACCCGTCCTCACCATGGGGGTGTCCTCGTCTTCTCCTCCGCCAACAGCGCTCTTCAGTGGCGTCTCGACGGGCGGGTGCAGATCGACGGGGCGTATTATCTCGATCGTGAGAACGACTGGAGCTCGGGCAGCGAAGTGAGGCGGGCGCGCTTCGGTGTACGAACGGTCCTCCACCATCGATGGCGGACCGAACTGGATGTGGATCTGAGCGACGACGAGGTGCGCTTACGGGATGCTTGGATCGGGTGGCGCCGAGACCGTTTTCTCTGGCGGGTCGGTCACTTCAAGGAACCCTTCAGTCTCGACCGACTGACGAGTTCGGCCAACCACACCTTCATGGAAAGTGCCCTGACGGATGCTCTGACCCCGGGCAGACACATAGGTCTCGGCGTGGAAGCCGATCGTGGCATCTGGTATCTGGCCGCCGGCGTTTTCGGGCAGGAAGCTCGGAGTACAGATGAAGACGCCGATGAGGCCGTGGGGCTTACAGGACGGCTTGTCGCCCATCCCACGATCGGCGAGGGCACACTGGTTCATCTCGGTCTGGCAGTCACGCGGCGTACGCCCGATGCGGACAATGGATCGGCTGACCAGGTGCGCTTCCGAACTCAGTTGGAGACAGATGTGGAACGATCCTGGGTACTGTCGACGGGGCGGATCTCCCACGCTCGTCACCACCTGGCAGGTGGGTTGGAGACAGCTATTGCCAGGGGGCCGCTGCGTCTGCAGGCGGAATACATCGTGGCCCGTGTCCTGCGTCGCAGCCCTTTCGAGACGGCAGTGCTGGATGGTGCCTATGTGCAGGCTGCCTGGCTGCTCTCGGATGGGGTGACGCACAGATACGTGCCACTGGAAGCCGAGTTTGGCATGGCAACGCCATCCGAGGAGAAGCCCGCATGGGAGATCGCCTTGCGGCAGAGCTTCCTCGATCTCAACGACTTCGACGCCGAAGTCTTCGGTGGATCTGCTCGGAGTACGACCATTGCCTTGAACTACTATGCCAACCTGAATGTCCGCCTGCAGCTGAATGCTTCCCACGTGAACACGGATGAATTCGCCACGGGGGGCTCGCCTGTTGGCTCTCTCGTGGGAGATGACGAGTTTTCCTTCGTACAGATGCGATGGCAGGCGCTTTTCTAGTGAGTGCGAAAGGAGGGACCATGAGATTGCTGGTTTTATGCTGTCTGGTGTCCATCGGTTGCGGCTCGGACGACGGTGAGGGACCGACGTCCCCGACTTCGGAGTCGCCGCGGGTGTTCGTCAACGAGTTGCTCGCATCCAACGACTCTGTCAACGTGGATCCGGATTTCGGTGAGGCCGCAGACTGGGTGGAACTCTACAACGCCGAGTCTGAACCGGTCGCCCTGGGTGGCATGTATCTGACTGACGATGCTGACGAGCCGACGAAGTGGTTGATTCCGGCGGGTGTGATGATCGACGCCGGTGGCTACCTTGGTGATCTACGCCGATGACGAAGACACCCTGATGACGGCGCTTCACACAAGCTTCAAACTGGGCAAGAGCGGCGAGGTGGTGGGGCTGTATGACACCGACGACAGGGGAAACCGCACGATCGATCTGGTCGTTTTCGACGAGCAGACGACGGATGTGTCCTTCGGCCGCGAGTCCGATGGCGCCGAGGACTGGCAGCAGTTTGCCGAGCCGACTCCTGGCAGTTCGAACTAGTGCTCTGTTAGTGTCGTGAGGCGTCATTTCTATCACTGGGTGATTGCCGCCATCGTGCCGCTCTCTCTCTCTTCATCTGGGGGTACGAGGAGTACACCGAGAGACAGGTGACCTCGCTGGTCGAGCACCATGCGCGCTTCCTGGAAGGTCCGGTGTGGCACCTGAACCGGGCAGAGGCGGCGAGGGACCTCGAGCTGATCGCCAGCAGCGGACACTTCGGACGTCTGGCTCTCTTCCTCAACGACGGGAGCGTTTTCGCGGCCTTCGATCCACAACTCGAGGAGAGTGGGATCGAGAGGATTCTGAGACGATCTCACCTGATCCGGGAATCGCTCCACGTCCATCCCCTCTCAAGACACGGCGGGCAGATCGGACGTATCGAACTCACGTGGCTCAATCGCAACGTGTACGTCTACTTCTACGCGATCTTCGTTATTGCTCTCGTCCTCAAAGTGGGTCAGTACTACCTGCGCCTGGTCGAGAATCGCCACTTGCTCGAGCATCGTGTCGAGGAGCGAACCGAGGAGCTGAGTCGCTCTGTGGCGCAGCTGCAGGAGGAAGTGGCCGAACGACTGCGGGCGGAGGAACGACTGGAGCATTCTCTAGAGGAGAAGGAGGTGCTCATCAAGGAGGTCCACCACCGGGTGAAGAACAACCTGCAGGTGATCTCCAGTATGCTCAGTCTGCAGGCGGGCTACATCGAGAATGATGAGGCAAGAGCCGCCTTCGCCGACGGGCGGGCACGCATCGAATCGATCGCGCAGATCCACGAACGGCTGTATCAAGCGGTCGACCTGTCCCGCATCGATGTGCCCGCTTACCTCGAGGCGCTGGCGAGCCGGATCTTCAATGCCCAGGCACACAGGGACGGGGTCGAACTGTCGACGGATATTGAGCCGGTGGCGTTGACCATGTCCCAGGCGGTGCCCTGTGGGCTCGTCCTCAACGAACTGCTGACCAACGCGTTGAAGCACGCCTTTCCCCATGGCGAAGGCCGTGTCTTCGTGTCACTGAAGAAGGTCGGCCGGGACCAGGCCTGCCTCAGCGTCTGTGACAATGGCCAGGGCATTCCGGAAGGTGTGGACATAAAGAGGGGCGAAACCCTCGGCGTGCTCCTGGTCTCATCCCTGGCCAAGACGCTGCATGGCCAGCTCGACGTGACCCAAAATGGCGGAACAACGGTGTGTGTCACGATGCCCCTGAGCGCTGAAGTTGACCTCGGGGCCAGAGGCGGCGCTGTTCCGGAGTCTGATCGCGCCCCTGGCCGGGCGTGAGCCTCAGGAAAGGAACCGAAACGTGAACGGAATCGTGATCCTGGCAGGGCTGCTGATCCTGCACTCCGGTCTGCTGCCGGTGTACGCGAAGGAGAGCGGCACAATACATGCCTGGCCTCTGGACCGGCTGGAGGATGGGGGGTACGCCCCCAGCATGGGCAGTGCACGACTGGAGGTGCTGCGACAGGCGAGCCATGTGCAGGGAATCGAGGGAGGGGCGGTACGATTGTCGCGGCTGGATGCTCTCCAGTGCACAGGCTTCCAGGATGTCGTGGCGGACGGCGTGTTCTCCATTCAGTTCTGGGTCAAGGTGGAGTGGGCTTCCCGACGGCACGGCCATGGTGACGTGATCAACTTCATCACGGATGACGAAGAGCGTCCATGGGTCTGGCGGGTCGGCTTCCCGGCGACGTGGGCGCAGGTCATGCCCGCCGCCCCCTGGCCACTGGCCCTGCGCATCGGTGAGGAATTCTCGACGGCGGAGCTGCCGGTTGATATCGAGCCCTGGCAGTGGACTCATGTGGGGTTTGTCGGTGACGGCGAGCAGGTCGCCGTGTACCGCAACGGCGGGTTGATCGGCTTCGTGCGATACCCCGAGGAAGGACTGCCCCAGGGCACGCCAGAACGGGGCGCCCTGCAGGTGAACGGCTCCAACAACTTCGATCTGGCGGTGGAAAAGGGTCGTCAGGGAGTGTGGGAATGCGACCTGCGGATCGATGCGCTGCAGCTGGCAGACGGGGCGGTACCGCCGGAGGTGGATTTTCCTGCCTATCTCAATGGGCCCCCCTCGCTGTTGCCGTTGAAGATGCGGCTCGCCGGACTGCAGGGCCTCGCCGCCCACGACCGCCAGGCGATCGACGCGCTGATCTTGCAGGCCGAGCAGATCGACAACGGCCAGGACACGGGCGTGATGCGGGCAGAACTGCTGACGCAGATCGACACTGCCCTCGAAGAAGCCGAACAGGGGAAGCGGCCGTTGACCCGGAGACGTGGTCATCTGCAGTTGACCTACATCAGTACCGTGGATCAGTCGATCCAACCGTACGAGGTATACGTGCCCCATTCGTGGCAGGGAAAGGAGCCGACAGCGCTGGTGCTGGCCCTGCACGGCAGCACCGAGGACGAGACGGTCTACTTCGAGCGCTACTCCATCGAGGAACAGGCCGAGCGCTACTCCTGGATCGTTGCCACTCCCTACGGCCGTGGACAGCGGGCCTACGAGGACGCCGGAGGGCAGGATGTGCTGGACGTCATCGAGCGGGTGCGGCGGCAGTGGCAGGTGGATGAAGACAGGATCTACGTCACCGGGCACTCGATGGGCGGCATGGGAGCCATCCGCCTGCCCATGGTGTATCCCGGAGTGTTCGCCGCGGCGGCCCCGGTTGCCGGCTGGGGCGAGCCGGCCTACATGGAACAGTTGCAGGGCACGCCGTTTCTCTGGGTGGTCGGCGAAAAGGATGGCGACTGGGCCACCGGCACGGTGAAGAATATGATGGCGGCGGCTGTCGAAGCCGGAGCACCACACGAATCACTCGTGCTGGAGGGCTACGACCACGGCGGTTTCCTGGGTTTGAGCTGGCCAACCGTGGTGGAGGTCTCACTGCCGCAGGTATTCGATTTCTTCGCCAGACACGCCCTGGAATGAATCCCGGGATGCAGCCTGTTGCAGGTTGCATATGTTATCATCCATAGCTCATGGGTGGATCCAATCGACATCGGCACTGGATCCGATTGCTCGGCATCGGCGCTGCACTGCTCTGTCCGGTCACGGGAGCCTCGGCGGAGCAGATGCGCTTCGATCGAGCCTCCCAGTGGAGTCAGTGGGAGTACGCCCGTAGCGCCGTCCGTCTGGCCGGCAACAGCGTCGAGCCCGTACGCTTCCGCAAGGACGTCAACGCCGCTGCGAATGTGACGGAATTCGGCGGCGGCATCCTCGATGTCGGCTCCAACCGCTTTCAGGCCGGACGCATCCTCGATGGTGATCCGGCCACCGGGTGGGCTCCCGAGCCAGATACCGACCGGGAAGACTGGTTCGTCGAGATCGACCTGGGCAGGGCGGTATCGGCCCGCCGGATCGAACTTCTCTTCGACGAGGGCAGCCCACCCTTCGACCTGTTCGAGCTCTTCCTGTCCACCGGTGAGCCCGCGGTCGACCTCGTCGGCAATCCCATCGAGGGCAGTCTCGTCTTTCGGCTGAGTGAGCGGTTCCGCGAGAATCAGCGCCACCACCTGGTCTACGAGCCCGAGATCCTCTTCGAGACACCCATCCAGGTGCTGCGCCTCGAGGTGCTGTCCTTTCCGCCCGAAGCACGGCTGACGGAAGTCATCGTGGAGACGCCGGGAGACAATCTGGCGGTGAATCTGCTCGATCGCGGAGGGGCCCTTGAGATCGTCAACGACTTCACCGGTGACGGCGATCTGGTGTCACTCACAAATGGCCAGCTCATGGTGGACGGCTCCATTCCCAATGGCTGGCGCAACGGTTCAGAACCGCGCAAGACGCATCCCACCTGGAGCCAGATCACCCTCGATCTCGGCGCCACCTACCTCGTCGATTTCGTCCGGATCATCAGCAGTATCGGGGCGGGTCGAGGCTTCAACTTCAAGCTGTACGAATTGCTGACCTCGGACGGTTCGCTGGCGCCGGACGGCTCGCTGATCTGGGACAAGCACTTTTCCGGCCTCGCCGGCGACCGCAACCAGCAGACCGGGATTGCCGATCACGTGTTTCCAGCGCTCTCGGGCCGCTTTGTGCGCATCAACTGGCTGATCTGGGACACGGCCTGTGCCGATTTTTTCGGCACGGCCGGACAGAACACGAAATGGATCTGCTTCGCCCGGGGGTCCACCCAGGAGATTCAGGTCTTCGGTGAGGGATTTCCGCGAGCCGTGGGTCTCACCTCCCCCCTGATCGATTTCGGCGAGGCAAAGAACCTGAATTCCGTGGAGTGGGCGGGGACTACCCCGGATGGCACTCGACTGGAGGTCCGCAGCCGGAGCGGCAGTGATGTGGTCGAACAACTCGCCTTCCGGGACAAGAATGGCAAGGAGGTGACGCCGCGAAAGTGGGAACGCCTGATCCCATCCTTCCGCGGCCCCATCGACACCGTGCGTGTTGCCGGCGGTGACTGGAGTCCGTGGAGCACCATCTATCCCGAGTCCGGGGCGCGGGCCCTGTCCCCCTCGCCACGCCGATATCTCGAGTTGAACACACGCCTGGTGACCGAGGTGTCGGATGTGGCCCCGCGTATGGACTGGCTGGCGGTGAACTTCACCGATCCCATCGCTGAAGAGACCTTTGGCGAGGTGGTTCCCCTGCTGGTGCGACCCGGCGTGGAGACGGAGTTCTCTTATTTCCTGAGACCGGGTTCTTCCCCAGCCGGCTTCGACCAGATCTCGCTGCAGGCATCAACCGTTCCACGGTTCTCTCTGGCCCTGGTCAACGGCGTTGTCAGTGACGTGGCTGTCGAGTCCGACAGCAGCGGGTTTCGTGTCACCTTCCCGCAACGGCTGCGCGGCGGCGACCTCGTGGAGCTTCGATTCGGGTCGACCGTGTTCATTCAGTCGACACGTTTCGATGCCTTTCTGCAGGACAGTCGGCTGGGGGACGGCATCCGCCAGCAGGTCGACGCCGGCGACGCCAGCGACGAGGCAGTGAGCAGCACGAACGTGGTCAGTCTGCCACTGAACACAAAGCTCCTGGACAACGTCGTGCTGTCTGCGCGCGTCGTTACGCCCAACGGCGATCTCAGCAACGACGAACTCCGCATCGAGGTGGACCTGACTACCGTACTGGCAACGCGACCCGTGCGCGTCCGCATCCACGACCTGGCGGGCCGAACCGTCTGGGAAGAGGAACGGTTGCTCAGTGCCGGTGAGCATTCCTATACGTGGAGTGGTCGACGACAGGACGGCAGGCTCGCGCCTCCGGGTCTGTACCTGCTGGAACTGTTCGTCAACGGCGATGCCAAGCAGGAGAGGGTGTTGCGCACGGTGGGTGTGGCCTACTGAGCTGCCTGTTCAGTACGGATTCGACGGCATCAGCTCCCAGGCGTTCACTACCTCGACCGATACATCACCGCCCCCGGCGAACAGCCGCACGCCACGGCCACCCAGCGTCGGATAGATTGCCCGGGCCACCGCTTGCCGTTCGTTGGCGTAGACCTCGACGATGGAGCGATCGACGAAAACGCGTAGATGCAGGCGTTCGCCGTCGGCAAGAGTCAGAGGACCGGCCTCCATCACCTTGCGGCCAAACCCCAGGCTGCTTCGGGTCGTGTCGCACTGCAGCTGCTTCAACCCGGCATCATAGCAGAACACCGTCTCCTCGCTTCCGTCATCCGTACAGCAGACTTTCACTCCGCACCGTGTAGCGGAACCCGTGTCCATGACGATCTCGAGCTCCAGCAGCTCCTTGCCGAATCCCTTCAGCTCCAGCTCTTCGTCAGCAGGAACCACCAGATCGCGCTTCGTGCGGCGGCGCTGGCGCAGCTGCTTGAGCTCCTTCACGGGTGCCATGTGCAGCGTCCCGTCCTCACCCAGCCACAACGAGCGTGGCAGGCCATACATGCCGTTCCAGCCGCTGGCTCGCCAGACCTCTTCCGGGCGGTCGTCGAAGATCCAGGCCCACATGATGTGCCGACCCTTGCCGTCTAGGAGCGACTCGGGCGCGAAGTAGGCGTTGTCACACCAGGTCATGCGGCCGTGCTGCTCGGGCAGGAAGCGGTCGTCCTCAATGTCGTAGGTACCGACGTAGTACTGGCAGCCCTTGTTATGCGAGATAAACAGCAGTAGATGCTTGTCGCTGGCGGGGCCGCCGCTTTCACGGCTCGGCAGGGGAAGGAAGCTGGGGCACATGTCGTCTTCGCTGCGATCCGTCCAGTCTCGGCGTGACTCGTAGAAGGGGTGCAGGTAGTCCCACGACTCGAGGTCATCCGAGACGAACAGATAGAGCCGGTCGCCCTGCTGTTCGGGTGGTGCGTCGTCGCCGCGGCCCATCTTGTTGAGGACCTGCAGGTTGCCGGTGAGCAGGTAGTATCTGCCGTCTTTCTGCCAGATCTGCGACGGGTCGGACGAACCGATGACGAGGCAGTCGCCGTTTTCATCGGTGGTTTCGGTGAGGCCACGGTCGGTGGAGGCAATCACCGGATTGGCCTCGCTCTTCGTCCAGTTGTCGAAGTGCTCATCATCGGAAAAGGCCAGGCAGATGCCGCGCTCCTCCCAGAGGCCCCAGTAGGAGAGGATGGCGCGTCCCTTGCGATCGACGAAGGCGCCGCCACTGAAGCAACCAACATCCCCGTCTCCCGGGCCGATGGCGTAGGGATGATGGCGCCAGTGCAGCAGGTCGGTACTGGAGACGTGGCCCCAGACGAAACCCAGATCGGCGTGGTTGTAGAGATACATCAGGTGGTAACGGCCGTTGGCATAGAAGGCGCCGTTGGGGTCACCTGGTCGGCCATCGTCCTCGGGGAAGGCGAAGTGGAAACCCGGCCGATGCGGGTCGGCGAGCATCCGGCAGCGCAGGTCGCGGGCAGCGTGCAGGACGTCGTTGCCGGGGGGCGGGGACTGACTCATCAGGGCCTCCGTGGTGGTCTGGCATGTTTTCGAGCAGCCGCAATCTCCTCCTATCATATAGACTCACCCCCACAACGAGAAGAAGAATGCAGAGCACACCGCTGGTCGACGAGCTGTTTCAGGGACACATCGAACTGCAGCGAGGCAAGGGTTGGGTCAAACCCTGGCGGCTGCCTCACAGTCGCCGCGCCCTGTATCCATCTCCGGATGAAGGACTGCTGGCACGGGCGGAGACCACCAGCGGTGTGCGTCTGCGATCTGCCACGACATCGACGCAACTGCGCCTCCGGTTCCTGCCGCTCCCCGACTCGGAACCGGCGGCCCGTCGCGAGGGCTTCCACTTCGATCTGACCATCGACGGCGATCTCGTCGTCAGCGTCTCGGTCGCCCCCGGTGGCGAAGAAGCGGTCTTCGAGAACCTGCCGGCAGGGGACAAGGTGGTTGAGATCTGGCTGTCCCAGGAGATTCCCGTGTCGCTGACGGCACTGGAAGGGGACGCTCCCTGTCATCCGGTGGCCGACGATCGGCCTCGCTGGGTGACCTACGGCAGCTCGTTGACTCACTGTGTCCGCGCCCACAGTCCTGCCCGCACCTGGCCGGCGCTGGTGGCCCGTCGTCGGGGGCTGCACCTGACCAGCTTGGGATTCGGTGGGCAGTGTCATCTCGATGCCATGGTGGGCACGGTGGTCGGCGATCTGCCGGCAGACTACATCACGCTGAAGCTCGGGATCAACACGATCGGCGGGTCGCTGTCGGCGCGCACCTATCCGGCCGCCGTCGTCGGACTGGTGCATATCATCAGGCAGCAACACCCAGACACGCCCATGGCGCTGGTGTCACCCATCGGCTACCCCCCGCACGAAACAGAACCCAGCCCGGTGGGCTACACGATCAGCGGCCAGCGGCGCGACATGGAGGATGTGTTCCGCCGGCTGCAGAGCCTCGGAGATACGAACCTCATCTACGTCGACGGCCTGGAGGTCTTCAATCTGGAGTTGATCGAGCGTTACACCGAGGACCAATGCCATCCAGACGGCGACGGCATCGAGGTGCAGGCGGACAACTTCGACAGGGCTGTGATGGAAAGGCTGTTGTCCTCGCGGGATCGGTGATCTCAGTCTTTGGGCCCATGTCAGCCGGTCAGATGTGGCGCCGGCCCGGGCGGTTGCGCTTATGTACATGTGTTCGGCAACCAATACGTGGAAATGAGAGGAGGGCAAGATGCGACGTACTCTTATCGCGGTGCCAGTGCTCGTGCTCGGGTTGCTGTGGAGCTGTGACAACGACGACGTTACTCGCCCTGACGCCAGCGACGAGGAGCGGATCACCAGATCCTACGCGGCCGTGCAGGAGCTTTCCTTCGAGGTGGTCAGCGGGCATGTCAGAGTGCAGGCTGGCGCGACGGATTGCACCCGCGTCGAACTGGCTCACACCTACAGCCCCGTCGGTGTCTTCAAACCCGAGTTTATCGAGTCCGATGGTGAGCTGACTCTGCGCGAGACCTTCGACGGGGGGACGGTCAATGGCTATTCGGACTGGACCGTAACCTGTGTACCGGGGACGAGGATCCGCTTCACGTCGGCCTCCGGAGACCTGCAGGTCACGTCTCCGGTGAGTGACCTCCGGGCGACCACAGCGTCCGGCGAGGTCACCATCGCGGCCGCCGACGGAGACATGCGGATCACGATGCGAGTTGTGGAGTGGCTCTTGCATGGACGAAGACACTCGTACCTATTGTCCCAGTAAAACCGCGCCTGAACCCCTGACGGAGCCCAGCATGCCCTTCGATCCGAAATTGCCGAAGAAACTCGAAGCAGTTATCGGCAGGTACACGCCGTTGTCCTTCGAGCCTGTGCGCAACGTGTCCGTGGAGTGGGCGGAGACGAAGGAGCAATTCCGCAGCGTGCCCGAGGGCGCCGGCCTGCGCTGGCGTCGGGCGCGACCGGGCATGCAGTGGGGGAGAGCCTGGACAACCGGCTGGTTCCGCGGCGCCGTTCAGGTACCCGCCACCTGCAAGGGGCAACGCCTCTATCTGCGGGCCGACACCGGGGCGCCCGAGGGGCTGTTGATCGTCGACGGTGAGCATCGCGGTGTGTTCGATCCCAACCATCCGGTGGTCATGATGGCGGCGGCCGGCAATCCACGTCATCGCTACCACGTGGCCGTCGAGGCCCACGCCGGTCACCCCTGCATCGGCACACAACCCGACGACGACAACTCGGGCCAGGACTACCGGCGTACCTTCGGCGGGTTTGACGTGCTGCTGCAACGCGAGGACGTGGTGGGTTTCGTTTTCGATCTGCAGACGCTGCTGCAACTGGCTGCCGCTCTGGATGAGAACAGCCTGCGTCGTGGCCGGATCCTGGCCGGCCTCGGAGACGTGTGGCAGGCGATCGATGCCATGCCCGCCGAGGTGGCAGAGAGCAGCTGGCGGCCGAAGCTGGAAGCGGCGCGCCGGATCATGCGGCCCCTGCTGGCGGCGAAGAACGGCGACAGCACTCCCTTCATGGGGATCGTCGGCCACTCGCATATCGACACCGCCTGGCTGTGGACGATCGCCGAGACCGAGCGCAAGTGCGCCCGCACCTTCTCGTCGGCACTCAACCTGATGGAGCAGTACCCCGAGTTCCGCTTTCTGCAGAGCGCCCCGTACCACGCCGATATCGTACGTCGCGAGTATCCTGCTCTCTTCAAGCGCATCCAGGCGGCGGTGGCAACAGGTCGCTGGGAACCGAACGGCGCCATGTGGGTCGAGCCCGACTGCAACATCCCCTCGGGCGAGTCCTTCGTACGACAGTTGCTGCTGGGTCAGCAGTTCACCCGCAAGCACTTCGGCTACACGGCCGACGCCTTCTGGCAGCCGGACGTGTTCGGCTACTCGGCGGCCCTGCCGCAGATTCTGCGCCAGGCCGGCGTCGAGTACTTCCTGACGACGAAGATCGCCTGGAACGACACGACGCGGTTCCCCTACGACACGTTCCGCTGGAAGGGCATCGACGGCACTGAAGTGCTGTCTCACTTCAACAAGATCCACTGCTTCCCCGACCCGAAGACGCTGATCGAACAATGGCAGGACGTGCAGCACAAGGAGTCGGCTGATCGCCGGCTCTCGGCCATCGGCTATGGCGACGGCGGCGGTGGACCGCAGTACGAGATGCTCGAATTCGCCCGACGGGTGAAAGACCTGGAAGGGTGTCCGCAGGGGGAGTACGTGACGGTCACCGACTTCATGAAGGGTATCGCGGCGAAGGCACACGAGCTGCCCGAGTGGGTGGGCGAACTCTACCTGGAGCTGCACCGGGGTACGCTGACATCGATCGCCGAGATCAAGCGCCTCAACCGTCGCGGTGAAGAGGCCCTGCGTGACGCCGAGATCGCCTGGACGATGGCCGGGGCAACCAGGGGTCGTCGCTACCCGGCCGCGAAGTTACACGAACTCTGGGCCGGCTTTCTCGTCAACCAGTTCCACGACATCCTGCCGGGCAGCTCGATTCCCGAGGTCAACGACCAGGCTATCGCCGAGATGACGGACACGGTGGCTGCCGCTGGCGGGCTGGCGCAGGACGCGTTGGCGGCGCTCGCGGGGGGCGCGGGGCGCAAGACGGCTTCGCATCTGTTCGTGCTCAACACTCTCGGGTGGACTCGCGGCGGGGGATTCCAGTTGCCAGCCGAGAGCCTGCCTGCTGGCACCGTACCAGATGGCGATGGTGTCATCAGTCAGCGTCTGCGGACCGTCACCGGCGAGGAGCGCGTCGCCATCGCCGGTGTCTCGCTGCCCGGCCTGGGTGCAGTCTCGGTGTCCCTGCGTCTGGGTCGCTCAGGCGGTCGATCACCGTTTACGGTGCGGGGCCGGGTGGTGAACACGCCCTCCGTGCGCGCCCGGTTCGATGTCACCGGCCGGATCACCTCTCTGTTGCACAAGGAATCAGGTCGTGAGCTGGTGGCCTCCGGTGGCGCCCTCAACACGCTCTGGCTGGGAGAGGACGTGCCCGCCGCCTGGGACAACTGGGACATCGACTTCGATCAGCAGTTCAAGATGCAGGCTCAGACAGAGCTGCTGTCGCACACAGTTACCGATGGGCCGCTGCAGCTGCGTATTCGTCACGAGATCAGCATCGGCGCCGCGTCACGATTGATCCAGGATGTCGTGTTCCACGCCACGTCGGCCCAGATCGACTTCGAAACCGTCGTCCACTGGCACGAGAAGCACCGCCTGTTGAAAGCCGGCTTCGACCTGGACGTGCATGTCGACAGCGCCCGGCACGAGATCCAGTTCGGCCACGTGACACGGCCCACACATCAGAACCGCCCGGCAGACCGGGCGCAGTTCGAGGTGGTCAACCACCGCTGGACGGACCTGTCGGAAACACGTTTCGGTGTAGCCCTGCTCAACGATGGCAAGTACGGCATATCCGTGGACGGCGCCGAGGCACGTCTCACACTGCTCAAGTCGGGCGCCCGGCCTGATCCGCGGGGGGACGAGGGCACGCACACCTTCACATACGCCCTGCTGCCACATGCCGGTGGCTTCTCGGCCGAGTCTGTTGTCCGGCCGGGGTACGAACTCAATGTTTCGCCACGGGTCGTGCCTACGACCAGAAGCGAAGGTCTCGACAGCCTGCTGACGGTGGACGCACCGAACGTCGTGATCGATACGGTGAAGTGGGCCGAAGATAACAGCGGCTGGATCGTGCGGTTGTACGAATGTGAAGGCACGGCAGCGCCAACACGGATCGATTTCGGCGTCGAGGTGGCGCGGGTGGCCGAGACCAATCTGCTGGAGGACGAAGTCGTCGCCGAGGTAGGCGGCAGAGGACGACGAGTGCGTTGTACCCTCCGTCCATTCGAGCTCAAGACCCTCTGGGTAACACCGGCCTGACCCATGAAGATCGAGCGTATCGAGCTCTCCGTGTTCGAAACGAGGGCGAACACGGGACGTTTCGACCTGGAGCAGATCGAGGCGGCGCCCGGCTATAAACGCTGGGTGCGCCGGGGGCGTCCCACGCCTCCGGGCGAGATCCACGTGCTGCACGTGTGGGCGGACGGTGTCGAAGGCATGTGCACCGTCGGTGACGCGCGTTACTCGACGATGCGCTCAGAAGATCTGGAACAGTTGCGTGTGCTCGCCCTCGGCGAGAGCGCCCTGGATCGCGAGCGACTGTTCGACAAGATGCACGCCGCAACTCGTGGCATGTTCACTCTGGTCGGCTGGTTCGGAGCTTTCGACAACTGCCTGTGGGATATCGCCGGCAAGGCCGAAGGTAAGCCGGTCTGCGAGCTGATCGGCGGGAGCCGTGACACCTGCCCGGCGTATTACAACTTCGGCGGCAGCAGTCCCGAAGCCGCCGCTGATGATGCGGTGCAGGCCAGGGAAAGAGGCTTCGGTGCGCTGAAGGACCACTTCCAGGATACTGGACAGGTCAACGAGGCGTGGTTCCGTGCCGTGCGGGATGCGGTGGGAGCCGGACCCGATCTGCTACATGACGCTGCCAGCTGCACCTATCACTTCGACGAGGCGCTGTCGGTGGGCCGGGTACTGGAGGAGCTGGACTACGGGTGGTTCGAGGAGCCCCTGGCGGATCGTGATCAGCCGGGCCTGCAACGCCTGTGCGATGCCCTCGAGATTCCGATCCTGGCACCGGAGACGATGATGAATGACGTCGAGCTGTCACAGGTGTGGCTGACTTCCGGTGCCGTCGACATGCTGCGAGTCAACGCCCGGCACGGCATGACGATGACGTTGCGTCTGGCGCGTCTGGCTGCCGGGAGTGGTACGACGATCGAAGCCAACGGTCCGGGAGGTCTCTTTGGCCTCGTCCACGCCCACCTGGTCTGCGCTGTGGAGAACACGACGTACTACGAGTACTTCCCAGGCGGATCACGGGATGAGGTGGGCAGAGAGATCGGTCTGCTGAATCCCCCTGTACCGGTGGCGGGCGCGATCTCGCCTCCCGAAGGCCCCGGCTGGGGAGCGGCATGGGATCGGGCGTTTTTCGAGCGCCAACGGGTGGCGGTCAGGTAGCTGGAAGCCGGCCTCGCCGCCTGGATCACTTCACCGTCCGCTTCACCTCTGACCACGATGAGTCGTCCACCGCCGTGGCGGCATCGACGAAGGTCATCCAGCCGAAGCGGTCCGGGCGGTGGAAGTCCTGCTCACCCACGGGGCTCCACGAACTGGCTTCGACGGCCGTGATCGAGCCGTCGGTGCGGATCCGCTCGAAGCGGTAGAGGTTGATGCGCCAGCGGTCACCCACCTGAGGCGGCAGGGACATCTCGTTCATGACGTCGCGGATGTCGGTGGCCAGCGCCTCCCACGGCAGGGCCAACTCCACGGTCCAGGCCGTGTCGGTGTCGCCGGCGTCATCGACCGTTCCCTGCACGCTGACGGCGCTGGAAAACACGGGATTCCATTCTGCGAAGCCGCGACCGCTGTCGGCCCACGGCTTTGACAGCAGCAGGTCGAAGATCGTGTTCAACGGATTGATCTCTATCTCGGCGTAGTCGAGGCCGTCCCCGTCGGGATCGATGAAGATCTCGACGACCTCCTCCTGCCAGATCTGGTCATCCCGGTTGGTAAAGGTGGACCAGACATCGGCATCGACCATGGTGAACAGAAAGTAGAGATGGTCTTCATCCCAGAGCATCCTCGCCATGGTAGGCCGAGAGTGCTGGCGCTGTCCGGAAAGATCCGCCACGTCGATCAGAGCCAGCTCGACAGCACGACGCCAGGCGCTGTCTCCTGGATCGCCGTCGATGACCGGAGGCGTCGCCGTGCGGACGCAGTCGAAGGATGGCAGGTCCTGGGCAGTTCCCGCGGTGGCAGTAAGGGTAACGAGCAGCAGAGCACGAAGAACTCGCGAAACCATGGACATGGTCTACTCCGTTTCGGGTAGCAGTTGCCGGGTCACCGCCGCCATCTTCTCCGGTCCATCACTCTGGCCGAAGAGAAACCGCACCTTGCCCTGCTGGTCGATCAGGTACGTCGACGTCGAGTGATCGGCGAAGTAGTCGGCCTGCCCGTCCTCTCTGTTGAGCCGGTAGTAGCCACCGTACTGGCTGGTCACACGATCGATCTCCTCCTTGCTGCCGCGCAGGCCGATGGCGCCGACATCGAAGTAGCCGAGATACTCGGCGAGCTTGTCAGCGGTGTCGCGATCGGGATCGACGGTGACGAACAAGGTTGCCAGGTCGCGACCGCCGTCGCCGAGAATCTCATGGACGCGATGGATCCTGGACAGGGTCACAGGGCAGATGTCGGGGCAGAAGGTGTAACCAAAGAACAGCAAGGCTGGCCGTCCCCGCAGACTCTGCAGCTCGAAGGCCTCCCCGCGCTGGTCCTCGAGGGTGAAATCGCCGCCGATGCCACCGTAGTCCTCAAGGGGTGGCGTGGCGGCATCGGTCATCATCATCTGCTGCTGCTGGCCGCCGGGGTCACCACCGCAGGACAGCAGCAGAAGGACAGCACACAGGAGCAGCGCGTCAGTCCGAGCCATACCTCTCCTTACGCACAGGCACCGATACACGACTCTCGACGTCACCGGCAAAGTGCAAAACCAGTTCGATCCGGTCCCCGGACTGCAGAACGCGACGTGGTTTCATGAGCATCAGGTGTGTCCGGCCTGATCGCAGGGCGATCTCGCCATGTGCGGGGATCGTAATGGCGTCAGTGCGACGCATGGTCATGCCGTCGTCCTTGTATTCCATCACATGAATCTCGGTACGCTCTGCTGCCGTCGTCTCGACGGCGATGAGCTCAGCGTCGCTGGTGCCATGATTCTCGATTACCAGGTATCCCGCCGCCGGACTCCGGGGAGGCGGCTCCCGGATCCAGGCATCGCGCACGACGATGCCGCCGCTCTCACCACTGTGATCGGCGCAGGCAACGAGGACGAAGAGCAACAGCGCATGTTCGAGTTTCACTGCCGGATCGATCCCTGGCGTGACGTGTTCTCGGGAGGATGGTTTCAGGAACTGAAGAGAAGTCCGGCCTAGAGGAAAGTCAACGAGGCTCCTTCGATGACTTCGCTCACAGCGCCCGATTCTCTGCGGAGTATTCGTGGTTTCCACCAAGAGCCCATGTACCTCGAAACAGGGAGCACCGCAGGGGTGGCATGGTCGCTATGATCTCGTGGCTCAGGCTGGTCCTGTGCCACTGAGCCCAGATGGAGTTGTAGCAGTTGAAGATGGCACATCTGGGGTTGTCGGGATTGGTCCAGTCGTTGGCTGCGTGGATGAGGGACTCTGTGAAGATGACCACTGAACCGGCAGGACAGCTATACTCGTCCATGGCAGCGCGGATGTCGTCCTCCCAGGGAGAGTCACTGATATTGGGCCGGTACGGATCGGGGCCGCCGTAGTTGAAGTGTGCCTTGTGCGATCCACTGAGGAATGTGGTCCCTCCCTGCCCTGCTTTCACCTCTTCCAGTTCCCACACGACACGGGTCAATCCGGAGTAGATCTTGCCACCTGCCACCTGGTAACGCATGGCGTTGGCCTGCTGGGGTGGGCGTACCACATGGGGCAGACCGTTGTCACTGCGCTGGCTCTTGTCCCAACCTGGTGGGCGTATCGTGGTGAACGAGCTTTCGCAGCGGAAGCCATAGCAGTCCTGCCGGACGAAAGGCTCCTCTGACAGGATCTCTGACAGGATGCCGACGATGGCCGGGTGGTCGAGCAATTCCTGCAGGGCCCCCTCGTAGTTGTGCCTGGCGCCGGCATATACCTCAGCCTTCATCGTGTCGATCTGTTCTGCCGACAGGACCGATGGGAGAAGGATCCACCCTCGCAGGTCGAAGAAGAACCTCTGCTCGTCTGTCATGGGTATGGCGGTGACTGTGCCGGTCATCCCGTCCTTTCCGTCCTGGTTCGGCGAATCGAGGTAGCCAATATCGACCACCGGGGCGTTGTCGGCCAAAGTCGGACTCAAGACGTTGCCGACGCGGTCACCTTTGCCTTGTCTATCTGCAAAAGAGAAAGGCAAAACATGGGTTCATTCTACGACAACTCCATCATCCCCGATCACCTGCGCCGGGATTTCGACGTCTATGATCGGATCGGGCAACTCGACCTCGATCTGGGCACTTTCGACAGCTGGATGGCCCGGGATCTCAAGGACGCCAGTATCTGTTCCGTCATCTTCCACGAATCGGGTCTGGTCTACCTGTCGGGCTATGGCTACGGTCCCGGTCAGATGTACGACGATCCGGACCGCCTCAAGGAAGGCCAGGATGCGGCACAGTTCGTCGCCGACTCCATGATCGGCCGACTGCACTGGTCGCTGACCTGCGGTGGTGAGGGGGGAGACCTGAACGATGTGCTCTACACGGTGAAGGGACTGGGCATGGTGGTGTCTACAGATGTCGCCTTCCACGGGGCCCCGGCGGTGATGAACGGTTTCTCCAGACGCTGGCAATCCGTATTCGGCGGCGGTGCCGGCGCCTTCGCCGTGGACGGGCAGGACAGCAGCTACTCGGGTGTGCACGCCCGCAGCGCCATCGGGGGTTTTACCGGGCGTTTCTCCATCGAGCCCGAGCTTATCGTCGCCATCCCGCCCGAGCTGGCTAAAGCGGTCATCCGCAACCGGGGCTGGGTCTTTCCGCTGCCGCCGAAAGAAGCCGAGCGGATCCGCGCCGAATACCGGCAGGCACACGGGGAGGCGGCATGAAGGTCTGCGATCCCCATTTTCACCTGTGGGACATCAACGAGAGGCCGAATCCGAATCTGGGTACGGCGGTGGAGGAGAACCTGCCGCGATATGTTGGAGCCGACTACCTGCGGGACATGCAGCAGTTGCCTGCACCTCTCGAACTGGTCTCCAGCGTACATGTGGAAACGGTGGTGGGACAGATGGCCGGGGGCGCCGTCATCGACACGCTGACGGAAACACGTTTCGTCAGCGCCCAGCTGAGTGCCAGGCAGCACCCGGCGGGGATCGTCGCCTACGTGCATCTGGCACGGGATACGGCGATGGCCGAGAAGATCTTGCTGGAACACGCCGAAGCGGCAGACGGACGCCTGCGCGGGGTGCGCATGATCCTCAATCACCATCCCGAGAACGCAGACCTGACGTGGCCCCAGGTGGAGCGGGGAGACTTCGTGGGCAGCACCGTGTTCAAGGAAGGGATCGCGCTGCTCGGCGAGCACGGGCTCTCCTTCGATCTGCAGTGCAACCCCCATCAGTTCATCGACGCCGCGGCGACGTTTGCGGACCTGGCGCAGACGCCGGTCATCCTCAACCATCTCGGGTCATTTCACGATGGTGAGGATGAGGAGTACGAACAGATGTGGCGTCAGGGTATGAAGGCCCTGGCCGCGTTGCCGCACGTATCGGTGAAGCTGTCCATGCTGTTCTTCTGCGCCCAGGGTTATCACGAGGATGAGGACAAGGAGGAACACGTCCGCCGGCTGGTGCGCGAAGTGATCGACATGTTCGGTGCCGATCGCTGCATGTTTGCCAGCAACTATCCCGTGGACAGGATCCAGGGCATCGACGTGGCGACGCTCTACGGCAGGTTCGTAGCGTGGACCCAGGACTGGTCCGAGGCGGAACGTGCCGCCCTGTTCCACGACACGGCGGCGCGGGTGTATCGTCTGGATTAGCTGCGCTCCCCCGTACGTCAGTCGCCTTCTCCGCCTGTCAGAGTGTGACCGGTAAGGCGCTCCAGCACCTTCAGCACGGCGATGTGATCGGCGTCGCCGTCTCCGTGAGCGACGCAGCTGTGATAGAGCTGCCAGGCGGTGGTCGCATTCGGCAGCACGAGGCCGAGGTCGCGGGCGGCGTCGACGGCCAGTCCCAGGTCCTTGCGCTGCAGTTCGGCGCGAAAACTGGCGTCGAAGTCCCGTGCCAGCATTCGCTGTCCGTGATTGTCGAGGATCAGCGACGCGGCGGCGCCTCCCATCAACGCCTCCCTCACCTTGTGCGGATCGGCCCCCGCCTTCGAGGCGAACAACAGGGCCTCGGCCACGGCCTGCACCGTGGTGCCGACGATGATCTGGTTGGCCACTTTGCACACCTGCCCGTCGCCGTTGCGCGTGCCGATGAGGGTGACGGTGGTACCCATGGTCTGCAACAGGGGGAGCAGGCGATCGAATGTCGACTGTGGTCCACCTACCATGATGGTCAACTCGCCGGTGACGGCCCGCGGGGCTCCGCCGGACACGGGGGCGTCGAGATAGTCGCAGCCGAGGTCGTTGATGCGCCGGGCGAAGTCCACCGTCGCCGTGGGTGAGATGGAGCTCATGTCGATGACGGTCTTGCCATGTTGCAGACCGGCGGCGACGCCGTCATCGGCGAACAGCACCGTCTCCACGTCGGGTGTGTCGGGGACCATGAGCACGATGATCTCTGCGGCCGACGCGACGGCCTTGTTCGTGGTGCAGACGTGGGCGCCGCCATCGATCAGCTCCGGTGGCAGGGGCGGGTCGAAGTCGACGATGACCAGGGGATAACCGGCGGCCTGCACATTACACGCCATGGGTCGGCCCATGGTGCCCAGGCCGATGAAGCCGACCGTCGGCCGCGCCGCGCTCACGACCCGGCCTTCACGTCAGCGTAGCTGACCAGCTGAATGCCGCGCTCGGCGATGATGGCCCGCACCTCCGGATCGGTCCAGGATTGCGTCACGCCCTGGCGGTCGGCGGCGACCTCAGCATATCCCGCGTGCCCCAGCACCCGCGTCTCAGGGGTGTCAAAGGCGGGGTGATCGACGAAGAGCCAGCGTCCCGGCGCTACATCGCGCAGGCTCCGGCACAATGCCCGGGTCTTCTGTTCCGCCGACAGACTGTGGCTGTTGTCCCCGTACCCACGAAACCGTTCGAAGGCGCCGACACCGGTCTGCAGTCCATACTCCCGTTCCAGGTCTGCCACCAGGTCGCCGATACGTTCGTCGGCCGCGGCCACGCCCATGTGTCCCGTCAGATGCGAGGCGCGGGGCACGCAGTCGATAATTCTGTCGATCTGGGCCCGCAACTCAGTCTCTACCTCGTCCAGCTGCCAGTGGAGATCACAGAAAGCGTCGCCATCGTCGCTACGGCTGCGGAAGGTCCGACAGAAGTAGCCACTGCTGTCGACGAGGCTCGGGGCCCGCGTCAGCGGTCCCCACTTCATGCGGTCCCATTCACTCGTCAGCGTCAGGTGGATGCCGACGTCGAGATCAGGACACTCGGCAAGCATGGTGATGGCTTCCGGGAACCACGGGCAGGGCGCCATGAGCTCGACGGACTGACAGATGCCCTTCCGGAAGACGTGGAGACAGGCTTCGTTCACCGAATGAGCCATGCCGATGTCGTCGGCTCGTACCAGCAGTTGAATCTCACTCACAGGGAACTCTCCTTCACGGTCATCCAGCTGCCATCTACCTTAGGGCCTGACGGCCCTCCATGCGAGGGCCTAACAGCCCGTTGACAAAGCCCATCTGGGCTGCTGCCGGTCCTTTCGACCGGTGCCTGCGTTGCGCTCCTTCAGCGGGTCTAAAACCGAAGCATCACACAAGGGAGGATGCCATCTCACGAATCGTTGATCTGACCCACATACTCGAGCCGACCCAGGCCGATGCGACACGCCGGTTTGCCGTCACGCAAGGACCGGCCATCGCCGAACCCGAGGGCAAGGTGCGGCCCGAGGGAGAGTGGTACATCATGTCGCACGTGGACGTCATGGTCCATGTGGGCACTCACCTGGAAACACCCTATCACTGCCTCCAGGAGGGCGACGACCTGGCGACGCTGTCGCTGGACCGGTTGATCGGGGAGGCGGCAATCCTCGATCTGCGTGGCGCCGAAGCTGAGGGTGGCGTAACCCTCGAGCAGGTACAGACGGCCGGCGCCGCCTCCGGTGGGATACACAATGGAGATATCGTGTTCTGCAACATGGGGCCGACGGGCAACTTCTCGACGCCCGGACTGCAGTGGCTGGTCGACGCCGGCATGAAGATGATGGGCGTCAGCTCGGGAGGCGTGGAGCTGGCCGACCCCGAGCACCGCAACATCAACCACCTGGTGTTGTTCCGGCAGGGCATTCCGTTGATCGAACACCTGGCCCATCTCGACCAGCTGCGGCAGTCACGGGTCACCGTCTACGCCCTGCCGATTCCGGCGAAGGGGGTCGATGCCTTTCCGCTGCGAGTCATTGCGGTCGAAGCCTGAGCTGGCGGCCGACACGGGCGGCGATGGCTTCTACGTCCTGTTGCCCGTCGACGACGATACAGGGCAGGCAAAGAGACTTGCAGCGCTCACCGACCCAGGCAGCGAAGGCGACATCGCGGTCCATCCAGTTGCGGAAGGCGCGCTCGGGTTCGCGGCAGTCGGTCAACGAGTCACGAGCCCAGTCGCGCTGCCCGTAGTGCCGGCGCTGGAAGTCGGGCGTTGGTACGACCCACACCATGGCTGCCGTCGCTGCCATCGGTGCCAGGCAGTCCGGCAGCAGACAGCTGCCCTCGGTCAGAATCGTCGCGGAGCCGGAGCGGGTCTGAGCGACGAGTGCGTCGACGATGAACGCGCAGTGCTCACTGTAGCAGGCGATGACCTCATCGAGCAGCTGGGGCACCGGCTGCAGCCAACGCTCGTCAGAGGATGCCTGCAGCCAGGCGCACAGGGCGGGCTGACGCTCAGGGGAGAACCCTCTGGACTGAACGGCGAAGTCCTCATCGACGCTGAATCGCGCCGGCCCTCCGGCGGCCGACAGGCGCTCGGCGATCGTGCTCTTGCCGGCGCAGGGAGAACCCCCGATCCAGAGCACCGAATCGCCGAGGTTCTGCCGCTGCTCAGCGGTGACCGCAAACGTCACGTCCATCATGCCACACATCATACACCAGGGGCAGCTTCCGCGCCGGCCCCAGGCTGGCTCGCACGCTGGCCTGAGGCTACTTTCGTGCGCGCTAAGCCACACTCATGGAGCCGCGTGGCTCTACCCAATGCCAACGGAGTCACCGCCACATGCCTGACGTTCAGGATGTACTCGTGCTGTTCCAGACCACACCCGGTCTCGATTCCCAGGTGGTGGCATGGTCGCGCTACGAAGCCTCCAAGGGGACCGGCATCAGTGATCTGGCCGAAGAGGACGAGCCTCCCTACGGCAACGCCATGGAGGCCATGCGCGACGGTTGGCAGGTGATACAGATGTCGGAGCTGAAGCACCGTCCACCCGGCGACGATGCCTACGAGGACGGCCCCCTGCCATATCAGACGGTCCTGTCCCGATTCAACCCCCTGGCAAACGACGAGGAGTGAGAAGAGATCATGAGCGCGCACCTTCTTTCGGCCACGCAGATGGCGCAGTTCGTCGCCTCGGGGTACCTGAAGTTCGAAGACATGGTGCCCCGCGATCTGTCGGCGGCATGTCGCCAGGAGATGGAGTCCAACAAAGGGTATCTCGTCGTGGGCACACCCTTCGAGACAACCTGGCCGACAGGGACGGCCCTGGGGGACGCTTTCCGCCTGCCGCAGATGGAAGGCATGATCGAATCCCTCGTCGGTCCCGACCCGCTCTACGATCACCATGCCGCGCATCTGGTGAAGGCCGGCGTCATGCGGGGACCGGACATGCATCAGGATTCGGTCCTCGACTACCGCGAGAACTACTTCGACATCCAGCTGTCGCTGTTTCCGGTAGATACGCCGGATGAGATGGGCGGGACCTACCTGATTCCGGGCACGCAGTTCCGCAACGTGCGGACGGGGGAGATCAAGATGTACCAGCACATGCGCGGCAAGGTCTGGGCAAACTGCAAGGCCGGCACCGTGTATGTATGGAACACGCGGGTCTGGCACGGGTCGCGCAGCAATCACACCGACCAGGATCGCTACATGTACAAGCTGCGGCTGAATCCCACACGGCCCCAAGTTCGGCTGTTCGATACCTCCGACCTGGACAATCCCGGTATCGGCAAGATTCTGTCACACAACCACGGCTGGGAAGGCAACGAGCATCGGTACGAATTGATGCGCCGCGTTCAGCAATGGCGTTTCCTGTCGGATCAGCCCGACTACGATATCGGCGAGCGTTTCCTGCGCCGACGGGAGTACAACCCGGCAGCGGCGTAGCTGGCCAGGCGAATCGCAACGGGCGCCTGACGCTACCCGGAAAAAAGGACTCGGAAACGCTGGCACACAACGGGCATGGAATGATCGGGCTCGCGGCCCAGTTCCTCGCACTGGGCAGCGAAGATCCGCCAGTACTGGCGACGCCATGTCTTGAGTGACCGGTCCCACTCGCCGTTGTCGTAGGCGAAGCGCAGGTCGATCTCGCGGAACGGGCGGGTCACCAGCTCGGTTGTGCGAACCACGCAGACCGGTTCGTCGCGGCCGTTCTCGAGAATGCTCAGGGAGCGCACCTGAGGCAGGGGTTGATGCCGTGCCTCGTACCTCCAGAGCAGGGAGCTGGCGGCCGTCTTGATGCCGCGGCCGACGAGCAGGGCACCATCATCCGCGTCGTCGGCGGTAACACCGAGGCGGAAGGCCTGATAGAACCAGCGTTGTGCTGTGTCGGCGTCAGGCGCAGTGTCGAGGTACTGGCGCCAGAAGCGCTCGGTGGCGGGTTTCAGCGGTGCAGTCATCAGGTTTCACGAAGGCATGTCTGGCGAAAGATGCACATACGAAGCGGCAGTGCCCACCTCCTTCTGTTGCTGCTGATTCTGGCCGCAACCACCGGGATCAGCCACGCGGAGTGGCCCTACGATGACTACGACACGGGACGTCGCGGCAGGGCAGTGCCCGTGGCCCTGGGTCCGCGGGCGGGGTACGACTACGATGGTGACACCTTCAGCGCCGGTGTCCAGCTGCGGATTCCGCTGTGGCGCCGGAGTCGTTTTCTTCTGGTTCCCAGCGGCGACATCTACGACGACGGCAAAGGCACGGACTGGCAGGCCAACGTGGATCTGCTGGTGTCGCCGGGCCCCAGAGGCGGCTTCTACGGCGGCCTCGGGTTCGCCTGGGTGGAGGACGGCCGGCCGCAGCGAGAACGGGCGGTAAACCAGGTTCTCGGCCTGCGTCTGCCGCTGGGTCGGGACCGGGTGCAGAGCTACATTGAGGCCCGCTGGACGGAGCTGAATCGCGAGACCGTGTTCCGTCTCGTCTTCGGACTCAATCTCAACCTGTTCCGCTACTGACGCCACCGGGAGGCATCGCCATGCGCCGATTCAACCGAACGCCGTGTTACACAGGTCCCGAGGATCCGGCCCGCGATGAGGTCCGGGGTACGCTGCAGCTGGGTGAAACGGTCACCATCGAAACCGTGGGGGGCGCTGACCACGACTACGAGGCCGCCGGCGAAACACGAGCGGGTATGATCGTGGCGGCGAATACGCCTCGGTACTCCCGTCGCGGGGGCCCCTTCGTCATCGAAGGCATCGAGCCTGACGACTGGGTCTCCATCGAGATTCTCGACATGGAAATCGGTCCCTACGGCTTCTATCGCAACGCCGGTCCCCATTGGGGGTACTACCGCTGCGTCGCCCCGGTGCGTGATGGTCTCGTGCACTTTCCCCCGGATTTCGTCGTTCCGGTCCGCCCCATGGTCGGCGTCATCCAGTTGGAATCGGTGGCCCCCCATCCGATCGACCACGGGGGCAACATGGACTTCAACTCGATCCAACCGGGCAGCACCGTCCACATCCGGGCACAACGGCCGGGAGGTTATCTGTCCCTGGGGGACACGCATGCCCGCATGGGTGACGGCGAACTGACCGCCGCCGGGGTTGAGATCGATGCGGCGGTGACCCTGAAGGTGGATCGTTCGCCCGGGTTCCCCAACAGCAGTCCCGTCGTCGAGACCACCGGATACGTGGAGAGTCGTGAAGAGTGGCTCACCAGTGGCATCGGTGAGACCTGGGGTGACGCGCTGAAGAAGGCGTGGACGGAAATGGTGGCGCTTCTCATCGACCGCTACGGGACGAGCTTCGAATACGCCAACATGATCGTCGGCACCATCGCCGATGCGCGGCCCGGGTTTGCCACCGAATACATCGGCAGCTACTGCACGGTGCAGCTGGCTATCACCAAACAACTGCGACGCACTGGAGCTCCCTATAAACCTTGATTCACTCCTGTGGCGACGCCGGCGACGTGCGCTGCCACTCCATCCACTCCGTCAACTGACGCTGGGTGTCGTCGAAACGGGAGCGCACCTGTGGCGGGAACACATAGTGGTTGACGTTACCCGGGTTGCCGGCAAGGGACTCGCGCATGGCGGGGTTGTAGGTGGCATCGATGTAGTTGAAGTAGAGATTCGTGCGATGGCTTTCGGTGGTCTTCGGCATGCCGGTGTGCAGCAGGGTCTCGGAAAACATCACCACGTCGCCCGCCTGGCCGGTGACACGCACTGTTCCCGGCAGTTCCCGGCCGCGATAGTCGGCCATGGGTAGATCGATCTCGGACTTGTGGGCACCGGGGACGAGGACCAGACAGCCATCCTCGGGCCCGTTGTCGGTGAGCAGGTAGACGCAGTTGAGCATGCGCGTACGCACTGTGCCCTGGCGGACGCTGTAGTCATCGGGATTCAGGCCCCGGTGCCAGCCACCCCAGGGCGTGCCGAGAGTTTTGTCGATGGCCCACGTGTTGACCAGTTGTGGATGTTTCATCCAGGACCGCAGGCGGTCGACGACGGGGCCACAGCTGATGACCTCGTCGAAGACATCCGTCCACAGGGGCAGGCCGTTGAGGCGTCGCTGGCCCTCCGTCAGCTGTATCGTCGTCTGTCCGCGAACGTCTCCGGACTGCAGCCAGTCATCGTCGTACGTCTGGTCGAAGAGCCGGTCCAGTTCGGCGCAATAGCGCTCGCAGCGGTCGGCATCGAAAACGCCTCGTAGTACGATGAATCCCTGGGCGTCGAACTGGAATGTGTCGGCTATGGGTATGTCAGTCATCAATTTGCCTCCATTCGCCGGAAGCTCCTCTATTTTCTACGAACCCGCCACCCTCAAGTGAAACGAGCCAGAGGTTGAGACCGAGCAAGGTCCTGAGAAAGATCCGTGACGGTCAATGTGTCCGCGTCGCCGCGCTGGGTCACTACCTGCCTTTCTACGTGCGCCACGCCGCCCACTGCGCCTTCGACGCCATCTGGCTCGATCTCGAGCATCGGGCCATGGATCCACGCGAGGTGCAGAGCCTGCTGGCCATGTGTCACCAGCACGACATCGACGCCATGGTGCGGGCGCCGACGACGGAGCGCACCCTGCTCTATCGTTACTTCGAAGACGGCGCTGCCGGACTGTTGATGCCCCTGGTGGCCGACGCCGAGGAGGCTCGACGTATCGCCAGGGCCGTCAAGTTTCCCCCCATCGGCAATCGTGGCCTCGATGGCGCCGGCCTCGACTCGGATTTCATGCTTGCAGCAGAGGGCCTCACCGACGACGCCAACCGCGAGACCTTCGTCTTCTGCCAGATCGAGACGCCCCGGGCCCTCGACGAGGCCGAGGGAATCGCTGCCGTGGAGGGAGTCGACGGGCTGTTCATCGGCCCCGCCGATCTCGGCCTGCGTCTCGGATTGCAGGAGGGTGGCGCCAGCCTCGAGGAGGCCATAGCCAGAGTGGCGGAGGCGGCAAAGCGCCACAACAAGGCCTGGGGCATCGCCGGCGGTGGCCCCGAGCAATGGCAGCGGTACCGCCAGATGGGAGCGCAGATGCTGATCGGCGCCGGGGACTTTGCCCTGACCGGCGTGCTCGCAGAGGCGCGGAAGAACTTCGATGAGGTGCTCGGGGAGTGACGTCGTCAGTGTCGGCCGATGCCGTGCAGTGCTGGGATCGCGAGCGGGAATGTCTGGTACCGGAGAAGATTCCGTACGTGTGGTTCCTGCACTGGCTCTACGGCACAACCGCCGGAAGACGGGTGGCGGATCTGCTCTGCAGCCGTCGGTGGTTTTCAAGTCTGGGCACGGCGCTGAGCCATCGGCGCGGCTCCCACGGGCGTATCGCGCCCTTTATACGCACCTACGGTGTACCGATGGACGACTACGAGGTCGAAGCCTACCACAGCTTCAACGACTTCTTCATCCGCCGTTTCCGTGGCGGCGCCCGCAGCTTCTGCGCCGGTCCCGGACAGCTGCCGGCGTGGGCGGAGGGTGCCTGCCTCGGATGGGACGAGGTCCTCGGCACCGAGACCTTCCCGGTGAAGGGCGAGTTTCTGACGCCGGCGGCCCTCATGGGCAGTACCGATCATGCTGCCCTTTTCGCCGGCGGCCCCCTGCTGCTGATCCGCCTGCGACCCCAGGACTATCACCGCTTCCACTTTGTCGATGAGGGCGAACTCGTCGATCACTACGGCGTACCGGGACGACTGGACTCGGTAAACCTGCTGGGTCTGCGCCACCGGCCTGACATCCTGGCACGCAACGAGCGCCAGGTGACAATTCAGCAGAGCCGGCGGTTCGGACGCCTGGCCTACGTCGAGGTGGGCGCCATGATGGTGGGCCGAATCGTGCAACAACGGGACAGAGCGCCCGCCTGCGGCGAAGAGAAGGGGTACTTCGAGTTTGGCGGTTCCACGGTGGCCCTCTTCGGCGAGCCAGGCGCCTGGAGACCCGACGACGATCTGCTCGAACGAACCGCCGGCAGAATCGAAACGCTGATCCGGCTCGGTTCACCCATCGCAACAGCCCGGTGGTCCTAGAAAGTATCCCACTTCGACATGTCGTCGTTGGCTGCAAGCACACCGATGTAGATGTTGACGAAGGTCAGCACCTTGCACTCGGGTTCGAGGTGGCCGCCGAAGGCGATCTTGTCATCGGTGAAGGTGATGTGGGCGTGGACACGCCCCGACAGTACTCCACCCGTGATGGCGACGACATCGAGAGCCTTTTCTCCCTTGGGATACTCCTCGGCAGGAGGCAGGTCAGCGCTGGCGACGACGTGGAAGTGGTAGTGGGTGACCGAGCCGAAAGCGCTGAGAAACACGGCGTTGCCGATGTTCTGCTCGGTGACGAACTGCTGCAGCGATTCGAGAATGTCATCGCCGTTGTTCAAGTGCAGGGCGATGATGTCGGTGAAGTTCGTCTTGATGTGCTGCACGAGGCATTCTCCAGCGTAGGTTGATTGCGGGTCAGAGGATAACAAGCGTACAGTCGCACATCCCGTGCAACTGGCGTGCTGGCGGCCACCCCGCCCGACGTGCAGGTTCACGCTCCATGCCTGCCCCCGATGCCGACCGCGGCCTGACACTGCGGCAGCTCTACACCCTCTTCATTCCCCTGGCCTTCAGCGGCGCCTTCTTTCCCGTGGCGCGGCCGGTGATCAATGCCGCCCTGGCGCGCACCGACAGTCCGGAATTGGCCCTGGCGGCGTATTCGGTGGCTCTCAGTGTGACGATGCCCCTCATATCGCCGCTGTTCGGTCTGCGCCAGATCATCACGGCACTGTGTGTGGACCGCGACATGATCAGCCGTCTGGCACGTCTGGTGTGGTGCATCGGCGGCGGTGCCACTGTCGTGCTGCTGGTGCTGTCGGTTCCATCCGTCTACATCGCGGTGACGGATCGTGTGCTCGGCATTCCATGGGAGATCTCGAGTCTTGGCCCGCCGGCCATGCTGCTGCTGGCCACGTCCCCCCTGTTGCTGATCGGTCGGGGGTACTATCAGGCGATCCTCGTCCACTTCGCCAATGCCAATCCCATCGGTGTGGGCGCCTTCGGTTACCTGGTGGCCTGCAGCGGCGTCGTCTTTGCGGCCGTGCTCTGGCTCCAGCTTCCCGGCGCCGTCGCCGCGGCGCTGGCCCTGCTTGTCGGAAATCTGGTCTACATCGTCATCGTCTGGTTGCCGACACGGCCCATGTTCCGGGGAGACCCGCCGCGCATTCCACGGCGCGACGACAGCTTCGATCCGCAGAAGCGGTCCATGAATCACATCCTGTCGCTCTATCATCCGCTGGCCCTGTCGATGGTCCTGGCGGCAGGCGTAGAGCCTGTGGTTCAGGGGGCGATGGCGCACTCACCTGGAGTGACGGAGTCTCTGGCGGCCTACGCCGTATGCGTCTCCATCGTCTGGCTGCTGCGAACGAATCTGTGGAACACGCAGCAGGTCGTCATCGCGCGAGTGAAGGGACAGGCGTCCTACCTTGCTGTCCGACGGTTCGTCACGAGCCTGGGGTTGGGTACGACGGTGGTGATGGCAGTCGGCCTGGTGCCGGCGGTGGGAGAGACCCTGTTCGGCGATCTGATAGGTCTGGACGGCCAGGTGAAGGAGTACGCCAGGCACGGCTACGCGATCCTGGCGATCGTCCCCTTTTTACAGGGCTGGCGCAGCCTCTATTACGGCACTCTCGTGTCGCTGGGAGAGACCGGCGGCATCCGGACCGCTGCGGTGGCACGTGTCGTCGTGCTGCTGGCGTCACTGGGGCTCGGCGTGTCGTACGGAGAGCTGGCCGGGATCTATGTCGCTGCCGGTGCCACGCTGCTGGCGGAGGTCACGGAAGTCGGGTCTCTGCATCTCTCGGTGCGCCGGATCCTCGCAGATGCGCCGCCCCATGCCTGAATCGTCACATCAAGCTTCAGCGCCGCTATCTTTGCGCAAGGACAGGGCGATCCGCTTCCGGGCCAGGTCCACCGACAGCACTCTCACCTGCACCTGCTGCGCCACCTTGACGATCTCGTTGGGGTCCTTCACATAGCGATCGGCGAGCTGGCTGATGTGCAGCAGCCCATCCTGGTGCACGCCGACGTCGACGAAGGCGCCGAAGGCGGTGATGTTGGTGACGATGCCGGGCAGCCGCATACCTGGCTGCAGATCTTCCATCCTCTCCACACCCTCCATGAACTCGAAGGCCTCGAACTGTTCCCGCGGATCGCGCCCGGGGCGGGCCAGCTCGCCGACGATATCCTGCAGGGTGGGCAGACCGATGGTGCCATCGACGTAACGATCCAGGTCGAGGCGCTGGCGCAGCTCGGCGCGCTCGATCAACTCCTGCACGGTGCAGCCCACATCCTTTGCCATACGGTTCACAAGGGTGTAGCGCTCGGGGTGGACGGCACTGGCATCGAGGGGGTGTTCGGCGCCACGGATGCGCAGAAAGCCGGCGGCCTGTTCGAAGGCTCTGGGACCCAGACGCGGGACGTCGAGCAACTGTCGGCGGGTGCGGAAGGCGCCGTGTTCACGGCGGTGCGCGACGATATTCTCGGCCAGCTGGCCTGACAGTCCGGACACGTGGGACAGCAGTCGCGCACTGGACGAATTCAACTCGACACCGACGCTGTTGACGCAGCTGGCGACGACGTCGTCGAGGCTGTCCTGCAGCGCCGTCTGATCGACATCGTGCTGGTACTGGCCGACACCGATGGACCTGGGATCGATCTTCACCAGCTCGGCAAGGGGGTCCATCAGACGGCGGCCGATGGACACCGAACCCCGCACGGTCAGGTCGTGGTCGGGGAACTCGTCCCGTGCCACCGGCGACGCCGAGTAGACCGAGGCCCCGGCCTCGTTGACCATGACGACCTGGACGTCGTCGAGGTCGAGGCTACGGACGAAGCGCTCCGTCTCGCGGCCGCCGGTGCCGTTGCCAATGGCGATGGCCTCGATGTGATATCGCTGGCAGAGCGTGCGCAGGGCTTCCGCAGCGGCCGGGGCCTTGCGGTCGGGGAAGATGACATCGTCGTGCAGCAGGCCCCCCTGAGCGTCAAGGCAGACAAGCTTGCACCCCGTGCGCAGCCCAGGATCCAGAGCCAGAACCGGCTTTTCGCCCAACGGGGATGCCAGCAGCAGCTGGCGCAGGTTTTCGGCAAACACACGAATGGCCTCGGCATCGGCGCGCTGGCGCGTCTCGACGCGCATCTCCGTCTCCATGGCCAGCGACAGCAGGCGCTTGAAGCTGTCGGCCACAGCCAGCCGGACCTGGGCGGCGGCGGCGTTCTCGGACTTGAGGAAGCGGCGTTCCAACACCGCCAGGCACTCGCCTTCGGGGCCGAGGATGCGCAGGCTGAGGATCTTCTCATTCTCTCCACGACGCATGGCCAGGATGCGGTGGGAGGGCGCCCGGGTGACAGGCTCCTCCCACTCGAAGTAGTCGCGGTACTTCTGCGCCTGCCTGGCCTCGGCATCGAGACCTCGAACAAGGGCGGAGCGGAAGATACCTTTGCGTGCGTAGAGCCGACGCAGCTCGGTGCGGGCACGGACGTCCTCGCTGACCCATTCAGCGATGATGTCACGGGCACCGGCGAGAGCGTCGTCGACGGTGGCGACTTCCTTGTCGGGGCGGACGAAGGAGAGGGCCACCGTCTCCGGATCGCAGTCGTTTCGCTGGGCGAAGAGCTGTCGGGCGAGCAGCTCCAGACCCTTCTCGCGGGCCATGGTGGCGCGCGTGCGCCGCTTCGGGCGGAAGGGCAGATACACATCCTCCAGCGCCTGGATGGTGCCCGCCGACTGGACCCGGGCGCGCAGCTCATCGGTCAGCACGCCCTGGTCATCGAGAGACTTCAGGATCGTGTCACGACGCTTCTCCAGTTCTGTCAGCTGGGCCAGTCGGTCGCGAATGGCGGTGACGGCAACCTCATCGAGGCTGCCTGTCTGTTCCTTGCGGTAGCGGGCGATGAAGGGGATCGTGCCCCCTTCATCGAGCAGGGCAACGGTGGCGGCAACCTGTTGCCGGGTGATGCTGAGATCGGTGGAGATCCGACCGACGAAGCTGTCAGCAGGGCGGTCCGGCAATCAGGAATCCAGCACGCTGGACGCAGGGGTCTCACTCTCGAAGCCGAGCAGATCCCAGGCGCACCGCCAGTCGACGAGGGACTGGTCGTCGACCAGATCACCGCGCTGTGGTACGTCGGGATAGACTAGGTCGGCGATGAGGCGTGCGGGCAGTCCGAGAATGTTGCGCCGATCGACGATGAACAGGGTGTGACTGCCTTCGACGGGGGTGGTCAGTGCCAGCCGCATGGCGCGACAAGCTTCCCCCAGTTCGACGAAACTGAAGTAGTTGTGGCGCTGCATCATCAAGCGCCGCTCCGCGGGGGGCTGCTGATTGCTGGCGCCACCCGCTTCGAACATACGCCCCCGACGGGCCTCGTCGTACATGGTCTGCATCCGGGCGATCTCGGCGCGGCTTTCGTCAGTGTCCTGCGCGCCGAGATGTTCGACGAGGGTGCGGGCATCACCGGACTCGTCACCATGGCGGCGGCGCAGATCCGCTGGCGAGGCCAGTCCGGCGCCAAACCTCAGGCAGATGTTGTGGATCCCTTCGCGGCGGGCGAAGTAAGCACCGATGTCTTCGGTGACCTGCTTGCTGAAGGAATAGGCGTCGCTCGTCGTCTTCGGGTGATCCTCGTCGACGGGCAGGTAGTCGATCTCGAAGGGTACCGTGCCGAAGAGGTAGCCGATGGCGTTGATGGAACTGGCGACGACGACGTGGCGGATTCCGGTGTCGGCGCAGGCCTGGAACAGGCGGAAGGTACCGGCGCAGTTCAGGTCGAAGATGGCAGGGGGAGTTGCCGGGCGAGGATTGGGGACGGCCGCCAGGTGCAGCACGGCATCGATCCCCTCCAGATGCGACGTGAGGGAACCCTCCTGCGTCAGGTCGCAGTCGCGGAAATCGTAGCTGACGTCACCATCCGGTTGGCGCACGTCGATGCCGACGACCTCGTGCCCGGCAGCGATCAGGTCGGCACAGGCGGCGGTACCGACACTCCCGGTACTACCGGTGACGAGGATCTTTCCCGGCTCGCGCGTCATTGTGGCCGCCGGGTGATATCGAGGTCCCAATCCTGCCAGTAGGCGCGCAGCGGATCATCGGCAGCCCAGCCGGCGTAGATCTCGTCCCAGGTGAGCCAGTTCATGTGAGGCGCGAGGGAATCCTCCCGCACGGGATGGCTGCGTGGCTGGTAGCGAAAGTCGCAGGACAGGCGCAGGCGGTCGGTCTGATTGTCCCGTCCCTGGTGGATGACCGGACTGTGCAGGAAGAGGACATCACCACAGGCGAGGTCACCACCCGCCCAGACGCTGTCTTCGTCGACCTCGACAGCCCGGCCGCCAGCCCCCTGGGCCTCGTGTACATCGAGAAATCCGGTATGATGCGAGCCGGGCACCACCGCCAGACTGCCCAGTTCCACGGGGCAGTCGCCCAGGGGAAACCAGCACGTCCATGTGTCGGCACTGCCGCCGATGTAGAAGTGATCCTGATGTGGTGGCGTCGAGTGTGTCGCCGAGCGCGGAAAGATGACGCGCAGGATATTGCGCGGATGGGCCAGAACCGGCTCGTCGAAGAGGACCTCGAGGGTGGAGAGAATCGCCGGATCGAGGGCGAGGGCATGGAACTGTCTGAGCTTCTGAGCCTCGTCATAGAACGCCTGCCACCGCGGGTCGCCGGTGGATTCGATGATCAGATCGTCGGTGCGGGCGATGCCAGTGGCGGGGTCGGAGCCGGGAGCGATCCAACGGTGGTCACGGCAGATCTCGAGAACCCGTTGGCGCAGGCTGAGGACGGGGCCGGTGTCGAGCAGTCCGGGGAAGAACAGGTAGCCGAGCTCGTCGCCCCGCCGGCGCAGAGCGGCCGGATCGGCGAGCAGGGCGGTCGAGTCGAGAAAGGGTTCGACAGACAGCATGGGTGTCATGGCCATGGCTCAGAAGATAGAGGATGAGCCTGCGGGCGGGTATCGAATTGGCTATGATGATCATGAACGCCACCAGGAGGTCAGTATGGCGAGCAAGCCCGCGAAGAAACCGATGACCATCGACCAGGCCGTACGCCTGCGGACCGCCTTCGATCCGCAGACCAGCCCGGACGGGACGACCGTGGCCTACGCCGTGGCCGAACTGGACGAGAAGACCAGGGAGTACCGGGCCCATCTCTGGTCGGTTCCTGTGGCAGGTGGCAAGGCCCGACAGCTGACCTGGCTCGGCAGCGAACGGGAACCGCGCTGGTCGCCGGATGGCAGGCTCATCGCCTTCGTGTCCAGACGGGACAACGACAAGGTGCGGCAGGTCTGGCTGTTGCCCGTCGACGGGGGAGAGGCGCGCCGGTTGACCGATATCGAGACGGGGGTCCACAGTATCGACTGGGCCCCCGATGGCGGGTCGCTGCTGTTTCTGTCGCGCGAGCCCATGGGGGCCGAGGAGAAACGGCTGAAGAAGCGGGGTGGCATTCGGGTCGTCGATCGTTTCGTGCGCATGACACAGATCTGGACCGTGGACGTGGCCACGGGTCGCTGCCGGCAACTGACGAAGGACCGCTCGACGAAGGCTTCGGCGTGCTGGTCACCGGTTTCGGGAGCGCCACGCATCGCCTTTGAGAAGCGCCGGGAGCCCACCAGCAACCACAGCTACCGTTCCAGCCTGTGGGTGATGGACGGCGATGGCCGGAACAAGCGTCGCCTGGCCTCCGTCAAAGCGTGTGATACGGCGCCACGCTGGTCGTCGGACGGACGGCAGATCGCCTTCCTTCGCCGGGGGACCTCCGTCTATGCCCGTCTGACCCGTCTGGCCGTGGTCGGCCTGGCGAAGGGCAGCAGGGAGCGAGTGCTGACGGAGACGCTCGATCGGAGTGTGACCGATATTCGCTGGGCGCCGGACGGACGGCGGCTCTATGCGCTGGTACACGACGGTACGCGACAGCACGTACACTCGGTGACCGCCAAGGGTGGCCGCCGCCGGCAGCTGACCAGCGGCGACCGGCAGATCTCCGGTCTGCGGGTGTCGTGCGGGGGCGGGCTGGTCTTCCTGTCCGAGACGCCGAAGGCACTGGCCGAAGTGTGCGTCGCCGCCACCGACGGTGGGACCGAACGGCAGCTGACCTCGACGAATCCGGCGACCGCCCGTGTGGCTCTCGGGCGTACGCGGGCCGTGCGCTGGCAATCGGCGGATGGCCTGCAGATCGAAGGCGTGCTCGTGCTGCCGACCAACTACAGGAAAGGCAAACGGATACCCCTGGTGGTGGAACCCCATGGTGGCCCGGCTGGCGCCAGGGGGTTCAACTTCTATCCCAACTGGCAGCTGCTGGCGGGAAAGGGATACGCCGTTCTTTCGCCCAATTTCCGCGGCAGCGCCGGCTACGGCGAGGCTTTTCTCGGCGCCAACGAAGACGACTTCGGTGGCGGTGACTTCGCCGACGTCATGGCCGGCGTCGACGCCATGATCGACCGCGGCATCGCCCACCCGAAACGACTGGCCATCATGGGTTTCAGCTACGGTGGCTACATGACCGCCTGGGCTATCGGCCAGACCGATCGGTTCCAGGCTGCCATCGCCGGCGCCGGGGTCATCAACCTGACCAGCTTCTACGGCACCACCGACATCCAGTGGTTCACCACCGGCTACCAGAAGGGCGCCCCCTGGCAGAACCCGGACAGCTATCGTCAGCAGTCACCGATCACCCACGTGGACAAGGTGAAGACGCCAACGCTGCTCTACCACGGTGACGAGGACCGCCGTGTGCCGCTGGAGCAGAGCCAGCAGCTCTACGTGTCATTGCGCGAGCGTGGCGTGCCAACGGAGTTCGTCCGCTATCCCCGCGAGGGGCACGGGATCGGGGAGTACTGGCATCGGAAGGACTGCCTGGAACGCATCACCGGATGGCTGCGCAAGTGGGTCAGGTCTTCGTGATCCGCGCCGCTGCCGTGCAGTTCAACCACAGACCGGGAGACCAGCCGTACAACTGGGGTCGGGTCGAGCACTTCTGCCAGCAGGCAGCCGCAGCCGGCGTGCAGATCCTGGCCTTTCCGGAGATGTGCCTCACCGGCTACTGGCACGTCCGGCACCTCGACCGGGCTCAGATCGAAGCTTTGGCAGAGCCGGTGCCGGAAGGGCCTGCCACCAGACGTCTTGCCGACATGGCCGCTCGAGCCGGTATCATCGTCGGTGTCGGTCTGATCGAAGTGGCCCCGGACGGAAGGCTCTACAACACCTACGTCGTGGCCCAGCCCGACGGTCGGGTCGATGCCCATCGCAAGCTGCACTGTTTCATCAGCGAGCACATGGCATCCGGTGACCGCTACACCGTCTTTGATACACAGCTGGGGTGCCGCCTCGGCGTACTGATCTGTTGGGACAACAACCTGGTGGAGAACGTGCGTCTTACCGCCCTGCAGGGGGCCGATGTGCTGCTGGCGCCGCATCAGACAGGCGGGTGCGCTTCACGGAGCCCACACGCCATGGGCCGCATCGACCCTGCCCTCTGGCATGGTCGCGCTGAGGACCCCGAGGCGATCAGGGCTGAGTTCGCCGGGCCCAAGGGGCGGCAATGGCTGCAGCGCTGGTTGCCGGCCAGGGCCCACGACAACGGCATGTTCCTCGTGTTCGCCAACGGTGTCGGCGTCGACGACGACGAGGTGCGCACCGGCAACGCCATGATCCTGGACTGTTACGGTCGTACTCTGGTCGAGACCTGTGAGCCGGAAGATGTGATGGTGGTGGCCGATCTGGACCCGGACCTGCTGGAGCGCAGCACGGGGCGGCGCTGGATGCGTGGCCGGCGACCGGATCTCTACGGCCCTCTGGCACAGACCAGCGGCAGGGAGCTGGACCCCAGAGCCGCCCGCTTCTCGAGTGACGCAGTGCGACGGTAGACGGGTCCACGGCTGCCGACTTGGAGTCCGGCGCTCTCACCATATGTATTCCGTCTGAAATTTCCCCTCTCACCCCCCAGAGCCATGCCTGAAGAGTGGATCAACGTCGGCCTGCTGCGGGCCTCCAAGAACGGCAACGCCAAGAATGTGAATTCGGCGCTGTCGCGCGGCGCCAGACCCGACGTGACAGACGAGGCGGGCAGCACGCCGCTAATGCTGGCCGCCGGACTCGGACACCTGCAGGTGGTGCAACTGCTGATCAAGGTGGGCGCCGACGTCAACGCCGCCGACTCGTCCGGCTGGACGCCTGTCCTGCGGGCGGCGCGGAGGGGACACGTCGACGTGCTGGCCGCCTTGCTCGAGGCCGGCGCCGACATCAACGCCACGGATCGTCTCGGCTGGACCTCCTTGCTGCGGGCGGCGCGCAATGGCCACACCCAGACTGTGCAGTTCCTCCTCGAAACCGGCATCGACATCAACGCTGAGAACTCCGAACGCAACACGGCGCTGATGCTGGCATCTGGCTGGGGGCAGGTCGAGGTCGTCGACATCCTGTTGAAGGCCGGCGCTGAAGTCGATGTACGCAACGGTTCGAATCACACGGCTCTGATGTACGCTGCCCTGAAGGGACCCGTCGATCTCGTGTGGCAGCTGCTGCGGGCAGGAACCGACGCAACGGCAGTGGACTCCACAGGCACTTCTGCCCTGATGTTCGCCGCCCGTCAGAACGAAATGGCGTCGGTACGCGCTCTGTTGCGGGCCGGCGCCGACGTCATGGCGCGAGACCGACAAGGTCGCACGGCGGTGATGCAGACCACGGACGAGCGGGTCCGCAGTCTGCTGGAGGCGACGGGCAAGGCTGTCTCCGAGAAGGCCGATGACAAGTCGGTGATCGCCGAAGCTGCCAAGTCCGGGAGTGTTATCCAGCTCCAGGGGCTGATCAATGCCGGCGCCGATATCAACTCCGCCGATACCAGTGGTCGTACGCCGCTGATGTACGCCGCCTCCAAGGAGGTTGTTCACCTGCTGGCGAGATCCGGAGCCAACATGAACGCCGGCGACGAAACTGGACGCACAGCGCTGATGCACGCCGCCAGGACGGCGCTGATGCACGCCTCCCGCAAGGGCAACCAGGAGGTTGTGGTGGCGTTGCTGGAATGTGGCGCCACAGTGGAAGTGTCAGATCGACACGACAAGACGGCGCTGATGTATGCCGCCGAATCCGGACACGTGGACACGGTGCGCACGCTGATCGAGTCGGATGCCAGGGTGGATGCGGCGACGAACACGGGACGGACGGCGCTGATGTACGCCGCGACGGGGGACATCGCCGAGTTCCTGCTGGCCGAAGGCGTCGAGGTTGACACCCGGGACCAGATGGGACGCAGTGCTCTGCTCTTCGCCGCCACGGCAGAGGTGTCCGCCGTCCTGATCGATGCAGGCGCTGACCCCAGTGGCGCCGACGAAGATGGCAACACTCCCCTGATGGTGGCGGCCAACGATGGGGATCTGGATATCGTCAACGTTCTGCTCCAGGCCGATGCCGATATACAGGCCGCCACGGTGGAAGGCCGAACCGCACTGATGTTTGCCGCCACGGTCGACATCGTGCAGTCGCTGGTGACGGCCGGTGTCGATGTCGATATCACGGACCAGAATGGCAATACCGCCCTGCACCGGGTAGCCGAAGATGGTGAGGAAGCGGTGGCGCAGGCGTTGCTGCAGGCGGGGGTAGAAGCGAGCAAGAAGAACGAGGACGGCAAGATCGCTTTGGACCTGGCCAAGGCCGAAGGGCATCAGTCCGTGGTAGATCTCCTCAAGAAATAGTGTCCAGCCAGGCTGGCCCTCAGCTCTTCAGGATGCGGTCGGCGAGGGCGATACCTTCGCCACCGGTGGCTTCGACGAGCGATCGGTACTCGGCCCTGGCGGCTGGATTCTCATCCCCAACGCGGAGAGCACGAATCAGCGTGTTCTTTGCCGTGTGGTTGCCGTCGACGAACTCCACAGCGTCCGTGTCGTAACCGGCGGCGCGCAGCAGAACAACGCGGAATATGTCTGTTGTCGTCGACGCTGCCGTCCGCCGGAAGTGGGGCACACTCCGCATTGGAGCGAAGGCTCCTCCCGCAACCGACTCCCACTTCTTTGACAGCTCGGCCTGGCAACAGGGCGCCACGGCGATGAAGTCGGCCTTCGTCTGCACTCCTAGGGTGATGGCATCATCGGTGGCGGTGTCGCAGGCGTGCAGGGAGATCACTACATGAGGCGGTTCTTCCAGCCGCAGATCCGCAAGCTGGCTGGCCTCGAAACGCAACCCCTCCAGATCGGCCCGGTCCGCTCGTCGCCGGCACTCCTCGACCAGGGCCTGGCTGCGGTCGACGCCCAGAATGCTGACGGGATGTCGCTGATGCTCGGCAAACCACCAGGCCAGCAACATGGTCAGGTACGATCTGCCACAGCCGGCGTCGAGTATGCGTACGGTGTCAAAGCGTGAGCAGATCTCGGTGAGTGCCGGCTGCAGCACCCGGACCATGTGGTTGATCTGCCGGTACTTGCGCACCTTCGTCGGCGGCAGGGAGGCATCCTTGTTCAGCAGACCCATGGCCCGCAGCAGGATGGGAGCCGTGCCGGGCAGCACCACGAGGCTCTTGTCGCCATTCAGTTTGTGGGTTCGCTCCTCGGTCCAGTAGGCTTGCGCCAGAGCCGTGAACGCACGCTTGAAGTGCTCCTTCATGGTGTTTCCTCTGTCAATGACTCGACCAGCTGGAGCAGCCATCCATGGACGGTGTCGTAGTCCTCGAGAGCGCTTTCCACCTCGAGCTCGGGACGACGCTCCCGGCCCTGCTCCAGGGCCTATGCGGCGAGCTGTCGAGATGCATCGATCCGGCCCTGGTTCTTCAGGGCAGCGGCGATCCAATACATACATTCCACCTGGTAGCCTACTGACTGGTAGCCCCTTGGGCGAACCGTCAGCTTGGTCAGCAGCTGCTTGAAGGTGCGCTCCACGGCGGGCCAGTCCTGTCGCTGGGCGAACAGTCGACCGCGCAGGTACAGAGAGCCGTTCGTGGGCGGCTCGATGGTGTCCATCAGCAGCTGGTTGGCAGCCAGTGCACCCTCCCAGTCACCGGCGTCGTAGCGAGCCAGCGCCAGTCCGTGCAGGGCGCCGTTGCGAATGTAGCGCCCGTGGTCGACGGCCAGCTGCATCTGCCGGAGGCCGAGGTCCCGCCGGTCGCGCATCCAGAAAGCTACCGTACGAAGGAAGTCTGAGCGCGCTGTCCGCCAGTAGTGATATCCGCCAAGAGCGAAGTAGGCATCGTAGAGTCGGGGGTCGCGTTTCAGGGCGGTATTGAGATGTTCGTTGCTGCGCCGACCGTCGAGGAAGGCGCCGATCCAGTTGTGACGCCGCAAGCGCGCCAGAGCCCGATAGCCGTAGGCGGAGCCGACGTAGAAGCTGAGCCAGGGATCGTCGCTCGATGCCAGCAATTCCGTACCGGTGTCGATGGCCCGCTGGGCGTTGAGGTCGACCTCTTCCTGGAACTGGCTGAGACGGTGGCTCTGCATCCAGTTGACATAGACGCCAGCGGTGGACAGGTACGGTCCGGGATGGTCGGGCAGGGCCTCATGCAGGCTGTCGCACAGGACGAGGGCCTCTTCGTACCGGCCGATGTCGCCCAGGCGCAGGATGCGGGTGATCGAACGGTCGAAGGTCGAATCGACGGCGGCCCGTTCGCCGGGAGCTGGAGTCGGCAGGTCATCGGCGGCGCAGGTGGCGCAGAGGGCGAGGTTCAGGCTGATGGTGCCGGCGCGCAGGGCCAAGAGCATTCTCTGCTGTCGGGACAGGGCTTCGGGACTGTGATTCATACGATACAACGGGCAACGGGGGGCGTCCGGTAATGGATTACACTCGCGAGACTGAAATCGCCGCCAGCCAGCGCCAGATGAAGAGTACGATGCTGCCGATGGAGACGCCGATTCCCATCCAGACGTAGGTAGGGATGGTGCCCCGTGTATCCAGGCTGATGCCCACCAGCGGCGACAGCAGGGCAAAGCTCAGTGCCGCCACGACGCCGACGATGGAGTGCACTGTGGCGCGCACGTCATCCTCGACCTGGCCGTTGACCCAGGCACCCAGTGTTGGTTTGTAGGCGGCCCGCACCATCTGCTGCAGGGAGATGATGATGATGGACCATGCCGAGACCAGCAGGGCGGGCAACAGGAAAGTGAAGGCCAGCAGCAGGGCCATGGCCGGCAAGGCGGTTCGAGCGTCCTGCCAGCGATGAGCAAGGTAGCGTGCTGTCAGTGCGGCGACGATGTTGAAAGCGCCGAAGATCGGACCGTACCAGAGAATTGGAATCTCGACGTGGACGAAATAGGGTTCATAGAGCCAGAACCCGGCACGTGTGGAGAAGCCCATCACGGCGGCGATGGCCAGCGTCCAGCGCAGTGCAGGCGTGCGCAGAGCGATACCGAAGCTGTGGAGAATATGGGTTGCGTATCGTCTCTCCCCCTTGTCCCGATGCGGTTCGGTAAAGCGCAGCGTCACGGATGCCGACAACAGGGCCGTGCCGACACTGATCCAGAATGGCAGATCGGCGTCGATCTCGTAGAGGAGGCTGCAGCCGAAGGTGCCCACGCTCTGACCGACAAAGATCCAGGAGATGGCGCGGCCCTCGATGCGGGCGTACTCACCCTCGCGGCCGAGCCGCGCCAGACTCTCGTAGAGAAAGGCAGAATCCGCACCGGATTTGAAGGTCAACCCCGCGGCGAAGAGCATCTCCGCCAGGGCGATCGCAGGGAAGCTCGTGCTCAGGATGTAGGCGGTGAGACCGACGGCGATGCACAGTGAGGACAACAACAGCGACAGACGCCGGGACACGCGATCGGCGATGATGCCGGTGGGCATCTCGAACACGACCAGGGACACGGCCGAGATGGACTGCAGCAGCATGATCTCGGTGTAGACCAGACCCTTGGAGCGCAGATACGGCGTCAGGACCGGACCGATGATGATCAGGCCGAAGAGCAGTCGGTACAGCGGGTAGTAGCGTATGTTACGCTCGTAGAGGTCCACGGCCCCAGACTAGCGGCCTCTGACAACAGTGTCAAAGCTTATAGAGCCCCGCGGCTCCTGGAGGCAGCATGCCGGATCTGTCCGCCTATCACCCCACCCACCGGGCCCGTCTGGAAGCCCTGTTGCAGACCCCCGCCTGGCAGGCGGCCATCACCAACGGGTTCGTCGACGAAGTCCGGGAGCAACGTCTGCCGCCAGGATCGACGCGCGACTTCGTCGCCACCGTGGTCGATCAGCTGACAACGTGCAACGAGGAGGGCGTGCGGCGGCGCATCGCCGCCGGCTGCCGCGACCGGGACGGACTCGTCGCCGAAATGAGTCGCTGGCCCGACGATCTGGCCGGCATGACCCCGTTGCTGTCCTTCCTGGGGCTCACTCTCACCTACGGCTGCAACTTTGATCCGCGCTGCGCCTACTGCACGCAGAGCTGGCAGGAACCAGCAGTCGACCTGCCGGGATGGAAGCGGATCGTCGACGAGGCCACACGCAACAACGAGGGCCAGGGCCCCTACGTCTACATCACCGGGGGCGAGGTGCTTACCCTGGAAGAGGCCATCTGGGGCGATGACGGGATCGTGGCGTTTGCCAGCAGGCGCGGCGCCGCCGTCAACATCAACACGAACGCGTCGTTGATCACTCCCGAGATCGCCCTGCGTCTGATCAAGGTGGGCACGTCGAAGCTGCACATCTCCATGGACACACCTGACGCCGCCGTGCAGGACGAGCTGTGGGGTGAAGCGGGCCGCCGCGATCGGGTCCTCGAGGGCATCGGTCACCTGCAGCTGGCGCGCGATCTGGTCGGTGTCGACGGCCCGGGCATCCACATGAACTGCGTGCTGAACCGACACAACCTCGATCGCGTCGGCGAGCTCTTCGGCTTTCTCTGCGAGCGCAAGAAGCGAGTACCGAAGAACCACCCGCAGTTCCTCGATCTGCTGCCGCACATGATTCCCGTCGGCGGCGACGCCAACGTGGACCTGCGCCCCACGGCGGCCGACTTCGAGCGCTTCCATGACGTCGTGTGGGAGGAGGTCCGGCGGCAGTGGGACCGCTACCAGAGCGAAGCCGGCATCGAGGCGGAGGACCGGGGGCCGCTCTCCGGTCCCTTCCGGAATCCTTTTGAACGGGTCGACCAGGGCAGCGACCTGCAGACCTACGCGCGCCACGCGGCCGACGGCCATTACGGCAGAACGGCGTTGTCGAGGCGATGTTACGTGGCTCCCACCCAGGCGTCGGTGACGCCGGACGGTCTCCAGTACCGCTGTGGGGCCCATGCCGTACGGCGCACGCAAAGCATCGGCAGCACGGCAGGCCTCGGCATCATGGACAACATCCGCGCCGGCCTGGACGGGGGGCACGAACTGCCACGTGCAGAGGTCTGCGACAGCTGCGCCCTGGCCACCGTCTATATCAACCAATCGGCGGAGAACAAGCTGGAAGAGAGGGTCGAGGCATTGCTGAAGGAGACCGAATCGGAGGTTGCCCGGCCGTGAGGGAGCCTCTAGCCTTGCGCCCATGACGCTACTCGACTGGGCCGTCGTCGTCATCCTCAACGGCGGTGTCGTCACCTACAGCCTGTTCTGTCATCGCCATAAGGGCGAGAGCTTCGACTGGTACCTTGCGGCCAAGTCCATGCCGTGGTGGATGATCGGACTGTCCGCCTTCGGCACGGCAGTCGACTCCGGGGACTACGTGGGCATCGTCGGTGGCTCGTACAACCTGGGCCTGTCACAGCTGTCACAGTGGTGGCTGGGCATCGCCGTGGGCTGGACGGTGCTCAGCTTCTTCGTCATCGTGCCCATGTACCGCACCGGCGTGTTTACCAACGCCGAGTGGCTCGAGCTGCGCTTCGGCCCGGCCGTGCGCGTTCTGGCGGTTCTGATCAACGTGCAATCCCGCACGAACGTGCTGGGCAACATCTTCTTTTCCATGTTCCTCGTGCTCAATGTCGTGGCCGGCATCGAGGGCACCACCAGTTGGCTCATCGTCGTCGCCATCGCGGCCTCATCGGTGCTCTACATCGTGCGCGGCGGCCTGCAGGCCGGTGTGGTCACCGACGCGCTGCAGAGCCTGACGATGATCGTGGCGTCGCTGGTTCTGTGGGGTGTCGTCTACACGTCGATGGGTGGCTGGCAGGGCATCGAGACGCAACTGGAGGAGGTCGAGGCGGGGCTGTCGGACACGTTGCTGCACGTGGGCGGCTACTCACCGCCCGGCGTGCCGCCCCTGCTCGTCGTCTTCGGCTTCATCGTCGTGTTGACCATGTACGCCGTGATCAACCAGTATGAAGCCATCCGCTTCCTGGGGGCCCGCTCGGAATGGGACTTCAAGATGGCGGCGCTGGTAGCCAGCGTGGCAACGGCAATCTGCCTGTTCTTCAACGTCAGCCTGGGGCCCATGGCGCGGGTGGATTTTCCCAACCTGGAGATCGTCGACCAGGCCTATCCACTGCTGATAGTCAAGTACCTGCCAGCAGGCCTGGTGGGCCTCGTCGTGGCCGGTCTCGTGGCGGCGGGCTACTCAACCTTCGACTCCATCGGTATCGGCCTGTCGTCGCTGTTCGTGCGTGACATCTACGCCCGCTTTCTGGTCCGCCACGGCGACGATGCGCACTACACCCGTGTGGGTCGCTGGTCGGTGCCCTTCATCCTTGCCCTTGGCTTCCTCTATGTACCGTTCCTGCAGCAGGGCATGCTGCTGTTCTATCTGCGGCTGGCGGGCGCCATCGCCGTGCCACTGATGACGGTGATGCTGATGGGGGTGTTCACCCGTGTGCGGCGCGAGACCGGCATCGTGGGCTTGCTCGTGGGCCTGTCCTACGGCATTTCCGCGATCCTGGCGGATCTGAATGACTGGCCGATGCCGGTGTGGTACCACAACACGTGGTGGACGTACCTGTGGAACCTGCTGCTGCCGGCGCTGAGCATGGGGGCCGTCTCGGCGTGGCTCAAGTGGCGCCGTGGCCCGGCGGCAGAGGAAGACCTGCGTGGTCTCGTGTACGCTGCCGACGACGATCCCCAGGTCGTGCGTGAACTGATGCGGGAACGGCTACAGGCCTTCGAAGGCACATGGCTGCAGCGTACTCTGACCGAGGCGCCGGTGCGGCCGAAGTATCCCTTTGATGTCGCCGCGACAGGTCCCCGCTGGTTCCAGCGGCCGGGCGTGTGGTTGGGGACATACCTGGCGACGGCGGCGTATCTGCTGTTCGTTGTCCTCTGGTGAAGGAGATCGATGATGGATGACATGCTGTGTTTTCCGGAAGACTTTCTGTGGGCCTGTGCTACCGCCTCCTACCAGGTGGAGGGCGCGGCCGCCGAGGATGGTCGTGGACCGTCGGTGTGGGACACGTTTTCGCACACACCCGGCAAGGTTCGCAACGACCATCACGGCGACATCGCCTGCGACCAGTACCATCGGTACGCTGAGGATGTGCAGCTGATGAAGTGGCTGGGCGTCAGGGCGTACCGCTTCTCCGTGTCGTGGTCGCGGGTGTTTCCCGAGGGCGACGGGGAGCCGAACGAAGCCGGTATCGCCTACTACGAACGTCTCGTGGACGAGCTGCTGGCCAACGACATTCAGCCGTGGCTGACCTTCTTCCATTGGGATCTGCCGCAGTCGCTGGAAGATCGCTTCGGCGGCTGGCGGTCCCGGGAGACGTCGACGCGGTTCGCCGACTACGTCGCCTGTGTGACCCAGCGACTTTCGGATCGCGTCAAGCACTACTTCACGATCAATGAGTTCGTTTGCTTCACTGATCTGGGTTATGCCAACGGCATCTTCGCCCCGGGGCTCGAGTTGCCGAAACGTGAGTGCAATCAGATCCGCCATCACGCCGTGCTCGCCCACGGGCTGGCAGCGAAGGCGATCCGGGCCATTGCCGGTGCCGATGCCCTCGTCGGCATCGCCGAGAACACAGATGTCTGTGTTCCCGTGATAGAAACCGAACCCCACATTACCGCGGCGCGAACCGCCATGCGCGTCAAGGCGGCGCCGTTCCTGACGGTGGTGCAGGAGGGCAAGTATCCCGACTTCTACCTGGAACAGGAGGGCGAGGACGCGCCGCAGTTCACCGACGGCGACATGGAAGCCATCGGCACACCCCTCGACTTCCTCGGCATGAACATGTACACGCCGACGTACGTCATCGCCGACGAGGAGGCGCCGCATGGCTATCGGGAGGTCCCGCATTCACCGTCGTACCCGATGATGTTCACCGACTGGCTCTACTTCTGTCCGCAGATCACCTACTGGGGGCCGCGTTTCGCCAGCGAGCTCTGGGATGTACCCGAGATCTACATCACAGAGAACGGCTGTCCCTGTGACGACCAGGTCAACGACGTCGGCAAGGTGGAGGACACGGACCGCGTGATGTACGTGAGAAATCACCTGCAGTCGTTGGCGCGGGCGGCGCACGAGGGGGTGCCGGTAAGGGGTTACTTCGTGTGGAGCATGCTGGACAACTTCGAGTGGGTGCGTGGCTACACCGAGCGCTTCGGCATCATCCACGTAGACTTCGAGACGCTCGAACGCACGCCCAAGCTCAGCGCCGACTTCTATCGCGAGGTGGTCAGGGCCAACCGCGTCGTGTGACTCAGAAGGCCGACCGGCCCTGATCGTCGTGCCGCCTGGAGGCGCGCCCGATGACCTGATGGTCGCTCAGATTCGCCAACTCCAGGGCGTGCCCGGTTACCGGCAGGTGGTAGTGACACTCGGCGTTCATTTTGATGAAACCCTCGGCGTAGGCACAGCGGACGGCCCCGCCAAAGGCGCCATCGCTGGTTTCGATGCGCTTGCGGGCGTAGGCTCCGCCGTAGCCCTGGCTGACCAGCGCGTCGAGAGCGGCGAGCTTGTCTTCGACAACGTCGGTGATGTCGATGAAGACGTCGTTGTAGTAGCCGCCTTGCGCCCCCCAGACGTCGCGGGGTAACGGTGCACCCCCGGTACCGAAGAAGAAGGTCTGACTCACCTTGTGGGGCGGATTCGTGTCGCCGGGGTCGACGCTGCCAGCCAGCTGCATGCCGTACAGGGCGATCTGTCCGGCGATGGCGTGCGGGTTGGTGCTGGTCGAGCCCTCGCGCGGGAAGTGGGTGAGAACGACGTGGGGGCGCACCCGGCGCACGAGGGAAGCCACCTGCTTGACGGCCTCTTCGGAGAGCAGGAGTACGGCGTCGTCGAGGCCCATGAAGTACAGCTCTTCGCACCCCAGCAGCGAGCAGGCCCGGCGGACCTCTTCGGCTTTGACGTCGGCCCGCTCCGTCATCAGCTGCTGCAGCTCCGCAGCCTCTGGCACGCGTTCCCGGTGGAACATCTGGTCGCTGACCACGGCGTCGTGGACCCGGGCGCCGTGGGTGAGAACGGCACAGGCGACGCGATCGCCGCGGCGGGCGTGGTGGGCCATGGTGCCTCCGGACTGGTCGAAGATGTCAGCCGGGTGGGCGCCGATGATGAGCAAGGTGAGTGGCAGGTTCTGATCAGACATGGGCTCGTCTTCCTGTCGGGGTGGGCTGTCCGTCAGCATAGACGGTCCTCGCAGAAGCAGGCGAGGCGAAACTTGCCCAAGAAGGTCGTCTGAGACAACACTGTACCGAATGGAACGTGTGCTGGGGGAACTGCTGAACCATGACGATCCCTGCGTCAGGTACAGGGTCCTCGTCGATGTCGGCGGGAAGTCGCCGTCAGCAGCGGCTGTGCGTCGACAGCAGCAGGAGATCCCAGGGTCCGCCCGAGTGCGAAAGCTGCTGGCCACACGGCGCCCTGATGGTCGAATGCCGGATGTGTACGGCAAGTACACCGGGGCGCACTGGACGCTGGCTGACCTGGCCGACATGGGCCATCCGGCGGCAGACCGGACACTGGAGCCGTTGCGGGATCAGGTCTACGAGTTCTGGCTGGCGCCGGAGCGCACCCGGGAGAGAGTCGTTGACGGCGAGGCGGCAAGGTACAAGTCACGCCCGGGTGTTCCCATCATCGACGGTCGGGCTCGCCGGTGTGCCTCGCAGGAAGGCAATGCCCTGTATGCGACTCTGGCCCTCGGGTTGGCAGATAATCGAACTGACCAGCTCGCCAGCAACCTCGTTCGCTGGCAGTGGCCCGACGGCGGCTGGAACTGTGATCGGAAAACCCTGGCGATGACCTCGTCCTTCCACGAATCGCTGCTGCCGTTGCGCGGCCTGGCGTGGCACGCGAAGCTGACGGGCACAGCTGAGTCAAGCCGCGCCGTGGACAGGTGCTGCGAGTTCTTCCTCGAGCGTCACCTGTTCCGGCGTCGGCGGGACGGCGCCGCGATCCATGACAGCTTCCTGAAGCTGAAGTACCCACACTACTGGCACTACGACATTCTGATCGGCTTGAAGGTGCTGGCCGAGGCCGGGCGGATCAGCGACCCGCGCTGCGAGGAGGCCCTGGACGTGCTGCAGGCCAGGCGACTGCCCGACGGTGGCTGGCGAGCCGAGGGTAAGCATTACCGTGTCGTCGATGACCCCGCCAACGGGGGCACGCTGGTTGACTGGGGGCCGGTGTCGCGGCGGCCACTGATGAATCCCTACGTAACTCTCGACGCCCTGTTCGTGCTGCGCGAGTCCGGACGACTGTAGGTCGACGCCGGCGCGGTTTCCTGAGAAAGCTCTTTGTGGTGTGCGCTTCGGGCTCTATCCTGACTCGTATGTCGAATTCCACAAGCTGCCAGAGAGGCTGACGATGGCAGGTCGAGCAGCGGCCATTGAGACGGTTGAGGTGGGGAGCCGGAAGGCGTGGAGGAAGTGGCTGCAGGGGCACCACGATTCCGTGTCGGAGATCTGGCTCGTGTTCCACAAGCGCCACACGGGTGTGGTCACCCTCAGCTACGACGACGCCGTGGAGGAGGGGCTGTGCTACGGCTGGATCGACAGCATCATCCGACGTCTCGACGATGATCGCTACGCTCGCAAATTCACGCCGCGAAAAACGGACAGCAAGTGGTCGAGTATCAACCGCAGACGCTACGCTGATCTCGAGGCGCACGGGCTGCTGGCGGCGCCGGGCCGCAAGCGCTCGCCGACGAGCCGCAGCGGCGATGCGCCCCGTCCGTCGGCATCGGCGGTTCCGGCCTACATCAAGAAAGCGCTGCAGGCCGATGCGCGGGCGTGGCAGTTCTTCGAGCAGCTGGCGCCCTCCTATCGACGGCAGTACATCGGCTGGATCGACTCCGCCAAGCGTCAGGAGACGAAACAGAGGCGCCTGGCGGAGGCGGTCGGTCTGCTGGCGGCGGGAAAGAAGCTCGGTCTGAAGTGATACGGGGGGCGTGGAAGCGTGCAGGACGCACAAGGTAGAGACATAGCCGCTCGGGTGAGTGAGCTGCTTGGCGAACGTGTCCAGCGGATTCAGCAGCATCAGAACGCGGAGCAATACGTGGTTGTCGAGGTGAACGGCACGTGGATCTTCCGGTTCATTCGCGATCTCGCCGACCCGTCCTTGGGAACTGAAAAGGCCTTTCTGCCGCTGTTCGCCAGTAGGTCGCCTATCGCCATACCCGGGATCGAATTCAGCGGCAGGGACTTTGTCGGTTACCGCAAGATCGAGGGGGAACGACTCACCAGGTCACTACTGGACACCTTCAGCGCCAGGTCCAGAACGCGGGTTGCAGGGCAGCTGGCCGCATTCTTCACCGAGCTGCATTCCTTCGACATCGAAGAGGCGCGGGATATCGGGGTATCGGTCGGCTGGAACGGGTGGGTGGCACGGGCCCACCAGACCGTGCGGCAGGAGATCGCCCCGATGCTGAGCCGATCGGCTCGTCGACGCGTTCTGGATCTGATCGATCAGGTCAGGCAAGAGACACGCGGAACAACCGTCATTCACGCTGACATGGGACCCGCCAACGTCCTGTCCGACGGCATGGAGACGGGCGTCAGTGGCGTGATCGACTTCGGACATATCACGATCGAGGACAACGCCCGTGATTTCGTCTATCTGCTCGATGCGTACGGGGAGGGATTTCTGATGGAAGTGCTGAGCAACTATCCACAGGGCGACGACGATGACCTCGAGCCCCGGATCAGGTCACGTCGCATCGAAGGCAAGTTGACGGATGCGGTCCATGCACGTGAGGTCGGGGCCGGCAGTCGCGTGGAGCGCAGGCTCGCCGAGGTTGAGGAGCTGCTGGGGGCCGGGCCATGATCGAGTACCGCCCAATTCTTCAGGCGGATCTTCACGGTGTCATCGAGCTGTCCACCGCCGCCGGAGGTACGTCCCTGGCGAAAGACCCAGAGCGCGCCTGGCGGGCGCTCTCGGCTCCCGGCGTGACGACCATCATCGCCATCGATGCGGGAGAGATCGTCGGCTATGCCCAGATGCAGAGCGACGGTGCCATCCAGGCCCACCTGTCTTCCATCGTTGTGGCGGAGAACCGGCGGCGACAGGGGATCGGCGGGCGCCTGATCGAGGAGGCCTTCAGCCGCTGCGGTGCCGAGCGCGTGGACCTCACGACGGAAGACGCGCAGGCTTTCTATCGCTCACTCGCCCACCGGGAATGGACGGGCTTTCGCCTTTTCCCTGACTGTACCAAAGAGGAGATCCAGCGCTACGACGATCTGCGGGCGCAGGGCCTCAGCGACGGGGAGGCGATGCGTGCCTTCGAGCAAGATGGCGACGGGGACTAGCCTCCGGGCTCGCCCCCTCCACGTCCATCTGACGAAGGCTCTGCCCGCAGGTTGTGGTGGGCGTGGCAGCCGGTTGGGCTGGCGATGTGCCGCCGTCCACCGTGGCTGCCAGTTCCAGGGAAGGAGGGCACTCTCAACCCCCGGGCAGATCAGAACGACTGTGGCACTGCCCACAGCGAGAACTCGGTGGAGTTGTCCGCTGGCACCCACTCGTCATCGATGAGAATTCGGTTGCGGGTCCCTTCGCTTTTGTGATATGTTGTCAGTACAGCAGCGGCAGTCGGAGCCAACGGCTGGTCGAGCACGACGGTCGTAACGGACACAGTATTTTATACTAAAACCCTTGAGAAAAGGAGAGTAATGATGGATGATGCTGCACAGATTCGAGCCCTAATTGCCCCATGGGTGGACGCTTGTCTAACCCGCGACTGGGACGCTCTTTTCGACATCTGCACCGAAGAAGTGTTTTTTGATCCGCCAGGAGCTCCACGAGTTACTGGTCCCGACCTGAGAACTTTTCTGGATGGCTTTCCAGTCATGAGTGAGTTCAATTTCGATTTTGATAACATCCAAATAGATGGTAACATTGCTATCGGACACGGAAACGCAGCCATGACAGTAGACATAGACGGAGAAGATACAGCAATTTCATTTAAATTTGCTGACCATTTTCGCCGAGGCGAGGACGGCACATGGCGTTATTCCAGCGTAATTTGGAACGATAACGAATAACAAGAAAACGCGACCAGTTCGTCTTACGTTGTTCCAACTGAGTATTTAGGAAAGCCCGATATGCTTAAAAAGATCCAATTCCCATAAATGAGAATTTCTGTGCTCTCATACCCAGATTTGCTTCAGCTACGTAGAGGTTTCCCTTAGAGTCTGACGGTTAGTGAGGATAAAGGGTGTTATCGCTAGAGAGCCAAGGTAGAAGTCGGGCTTGCTGTGGCTAGCTGCACACTTCTTTCCTCGTTGCGGTGGGGCGTTGAGAGGCCGGTTGAGTTGTCGATGGCATATGAGGCGTCGGAGCCAACGGCTGGTCGAGCACGACGGTC
>PVBE010761529.1_pt1 | contig 76896 bp, 68 predicted proteins | sample 1631181 | NCBI WGS metagenome assembly PVBE01 (sample SAMN08397723, study PRJNA350692) | Marine metagenome, whole genome shotgun sequencing project. | isolation source: water | place: Pacific Ocean | collected 2012-04
AGATTTGCCGCGGTAGCCTTCGCCTGAAGATTTGCCTCGGTAGCCTTCGCCTGAAGATTTGCCTTTGTAGCCACCGCCGGAAGGTTTGCCGCGGTAACTGCTGCTGCGGTCACCTTGCCGGTTGTTCCGGTCGCCTCGAGTGCTCTGCGAATCTCGCGACTCGCGACCTACACGGTCCCTTTCTTCAAGACGATCCTGCCGCTTCCCTCGGTAGCCAGCATCCCTATCACGTTCGTCGTAAGCAACCTGATCCGGGGCATCCATGCGCCCGTTGTCGTCAGGGAAAGTTAAGCGGTGGCGAGAGATCCAGAACATGGGTGGTTCTTCGCCCAGCTCAGTAGGCATCGCCAAGCGCTTGGCAACCAAAGTGGAATACTGCCCGCTGGGTAAAGTGAATCGCAAACGCATTTTTTGTGTTTTGCGATAGACATCGTCCCGCTCGGCCGGTGCCGCACGCAGATATTCAGGAGTCATCAAAAGCGGGCGCTCTTCCACCATGGGTCGGAAACCCGAAATGTCCATGGAAACAAAGGCTTCGGGCTCTACTTTTTCGGATTTAAAAACAGTGCGATAGTAACGCTCGACTAGGCCGTCAACTTCAACGCCAGGCCCATAAAGAGGAATGGACTCTTGCTTTAGCATGTCTAGTTGCTCCTTTTCTAGCTCCCGAAATACTGGCAATGGGCCATCGTCGCAAGGCAGCCATCCCAAGTTCTCTTCGTCACCAATCACACCTCGAACCCACATCGAAGCTACGCGGTTCCACAAGTGAGACTGGTAGGCGAACAAATGAATTGTTCGCTCACGAGTCGAAACTCCCCGCTCTAAAGCACCTCGGAAGTCATCAGGATTTTCTTCCAAATGCTGAAATAAGGAAGATCCACGGCGACCGCGGCAGAACGAACTCAGTTCTTTCCAGTCCCCCCAACGGCGGGCGATTCCTGCTTTGAATTGCTCCACTTTTTCCGCACCATAAGGCGAAGGGGCGCACATTAAAGATTTAACCCCGCCTTCTATATCGCCAAGTAAAAGTTGGCGCATGACAAATCCTTGTCCATGACGCAAACAACCAAAACGCTGGTCATCAAAGTAATTGGGCATCCCCCACACTTTGGCTTGAGCAAGGTTATGGCGAATGCGCGCCATTTCATGTCCGCGCAAATCACGCAGAACCAACTCAAAGGAGTTGCCTTGAATGCTCTCAGTAGTCAAAGGAGCCTCAGAGCGACCAATGGAGCGTATGGTGACCTGCCCATCTTTAAATTCCACAGGCTTGCCGCCCTCGACACTCATGTACTGACCGCTCACCCCATCGCGGTCCTTAAAGCCCGCATAGGAAACCGATTCAACCCCAACGCCGGCTGCTTTCGCTAAAACAGTAGCCGCTTCGGCGGAGGTGAGTCCTTTCTTGGTAACTCGATGGATTAAAAAGGGCCCTTTTCCAAGTCCACTTTCATCCAGTTGTTCGAAAACACGATAATCATCCTGAAGGCGTTTGAGTCGCACGTCGCCATTTCTCCATTTTGCTGAGGAGGACCCGAAGATCCTTGGGGTATTCCGCTTCGATGCGGAGGGTCTCCCCATCCGGGGAGATTATTTGTACGCTTTTTGCGTGAAGGCTTAACCGCTGAAGAAGCGGCCTCTCGGGTTTTCCCTTTTTCGGCTTGTAGCCGGGCTTGAGTTCCGAGAGGTGCATTTTATCACGGCCGCCATATCGTGGGTCCACAATCAAGGGGTGGCCAATACTCGCCATATGCACTCGAATTTGGTGCGTCCGACCGGTTCGAGGCCTGCACTCCACTAAAGTGAAGCCTCGAAAAATTTTGAGGGGTGCATATTCCGTAATGGAATCTTTCCCCCCAGGAGATTTCACCACTCTCATGCGCCCCCCCTGCCGAGGATCGGGAGCAAGCGGAGAATCAATCACACCTTCTCTGTGAATCTCACCCAAAACAATTGCGTGATAAACCTTCTCAACTTTTCGCTCATCAAACAAGGCCCGGTAATGCTGTTCCCCCTCTAAAGACAAGGCGTAAAGCAAAACTCCACTCGTACCCAAATCTAAGCGATGAAGAGCACGTGGCCTTGCGGCAATCAAACCGTCCTGCCGGCGGCGAGATTCGGCCCAATCCAGCATGGCCCCAGTAAGGTTGACCGGATGCTCTCCCCAACGACTCGGCTCCACCGGAAAACCAGCGGGTTTATTGATTGCGATTAAGTTTTTATCTTCATAAATAATCTCAGGCTTGAAAGGCGCACGTGCAACTTCCTTCAAGGCACCAATGTCGGCATCCACCAAAACCACATCACTAAAACGCAAACGATAGGAAGGCAGAGCTGGAGTTCCTCCAACGGTTATGTCTCCGCCGCGAACCAATTCGCGCAACTTTCCTTTGGAAATTCTAGGCCACTTTAAGCACAAAAACTCGTCGAGCGGAGTGCCGACGAGGTCCTTCGGGACTTCTAGATACTGCGTCACGAGAGCTATTCCGCTACAGCTTCGCTGATTACGCCATCTTCAACTTCATGAGGCTTCAGGGCAACCAGCTCGGTCAAGTTTCTATAACGACCGGCAAGATCCAATCCATAGCCAACTAGGAAAAGGTCGTCGTGAAGGAGCAAAACCGAATCGTCCGCAACCACGTCGGTTTGACGACGAATGGGCTTGTCCACAAAGACAGCAATCGTCACCTTTGTGGCACCCATGTCATCTAGAAGTAAACGACGCGCTTCGTGCAAGGTTCTACCAGTGTCCAAAATGTCATCCAAAAGCAAGACATGCTTTCCGCGAATGTTCTTTTCATTCGGGAGCCAATCTGCCGAGGCCGATTTTTGAGGTGACGTGGAATCTCCATAGGTTTGGATGCGTAGGAAGTCCATCACCAATCCCGCGGGCATATGGCGCACTAAATCGGCAGCAAAAAACATGGCGCCGCCCAAAATGGGAACTACTGTGACTTCGTCCCCTTCGAGGTTGGGCTGCAAACGCCCAGCAAGGGCGCAAATCCCTTCCTCGATACTGGCCGAATCCAGCAATGTGTGGCAGTCGTAGTTCTCCATCCACCCATTCTATCCAAAGAAAGAGAATTGGGCAGACATTCGCGGCCAGAACGCTTGAATAGACTGGGGGTTTTTGGCACTGTATGAAGACAAACAGGCCACAACCTATCTTGGTGTGAACTGATTCTGCCCGACTCTGTGAACAAACCCTCCCCCCAAACTCAATCTGGCTACGGCTTCAACATTTTGGTTGTTGAAGACGACGAAGAGCAGCTCCTCCTGAATGCAGCATTCCTTCAAAACGCTGGCTTTGAAACGACTGCGGTAACAAACGCTAAAGACGCCGTTGAAATGTTGGCTCGAGATGAGTTCCGGGGGATTGTTTGCGACCTGGGTCTCCCGGGAATGAGCGGTGCCGAACTGCTTCGCTATGTACGCCTACAGCACAAACAGCTGGCATTTGTGATGCTCACGGGTCACGACGAAGTAAACACCGCTGTCCAAACCATGCAAGATGGGGCAGACGAATATTTACTCAAGCCCATCAGCCAGATAGAGCTCAGCAGTAAGCTACTTGCGGCAATTGAAGTCCGTAGAAACCGCACAGAGATTGCCAAGCGCGAACGTGAGCCCCTCATGAATATCTTTCGTGGAGTCAACTCTCTAGTTGCGGGCCTCGAAGAAAAAGACACTTACACCAAAAATCACTCGCAAAAAGTAGCGGCTGCTTCCACGCGCATGGCGCAAGAACTTCCTGGAATCACACGACAAGAGATTATGGAAATCCGCTACGGTGCCCTTCTCCATGATGTCGGGAAAATTGCTGTCCCTCTTACAATTCTGCACAAGACTTCCAAGTTAACCGATGAGGAATGGAAAATCATCAAACACCATCCCATCGCCGGAGGAAGAATCGTGAAACCACTCTCTAGGGACTTCCCAGAAGTTCACCGCATTGTCCGTTACGAGCACGAGCGATGGGACGGGAAAGGCTACACCGAAGGCCTTGCTGGTGAAAACATTCCACTTGGCTCTCGACTTGTCATGATTGCGGATGCTTTTGACGCCATTTGTTCACGGCGGTCTTACAGTGAGCCCAAGCCCAAAGAAGAGGCCATTCGGATTATCCGAGATGGAGCCGGCGGTCAATTTGACCCTGGACTGGTACCCATTTTTGAAAAGGTGGTGGACGAGCTTCCCCACCCCAGCTCTAACTAAGTGCTTTCTCTTCTTGCGCTCGCGCTTTTGCCTGGGGGTAACCACCCCATGTCTGTATCTCGGTTGGAAATCAACCTCCACGAGGACCGAGCAGAGCTTCGCCTTCAAGTTCAGGTGCTTTCCCTCAAAGAAGTCCCTCAGCTCGAGCTCGATGCGGATATGGACGATCATGTTTCTGATGAGGAGCTTCTTCGCGCATGGGGACGCACTCAAGAGTATTTAAACGAAGGCATCGCCTTGCGTTTGGATACTGAAATCTTGAACCCAAATTTTGAAAACTGGGAGCGGCGACGCGAAGAATTTGATTGGCTGGTCATGCAAACCACCATCCCCTTAGATTCTTTTCCTAAAGAAATTGGCTTGTCTTGCACTCTCTTTTTTGAAGATGGGAATCCAGGCCACCGCATGTCAGTCAGCTTGAACGGCTTTGCTGGGGAAACCTTGGAGACCTTACTTTCCAAAGATCACCCCATTGACGATTTCCGAAGCAAACCTTTTTCTGATTACCTCCGGTTCGGCTTTCATCATGTCTTGGAAGGTTGGGATCACCTAGCATTCCTCGCCGCCCTTCTTTTTGGAATTGCCGGGCTTGGCTCTTTGTTGGGCGCGGTTACAGCTTTCACCCTGGCGCACTCCATCACGCTTGCGTTGTCGGCTCTTGGCGTGCTCTCTCTCAACCCTCAAGTCGTTGAGCCTGGGATTGCCCTCTCGATTGTGTTCACGCTTTGGTGGCACCTACAAAGCTCCTCTCCTCGGCCATGGCGTCCCGCCTTCGCCTTTGGGCTCTTGCATGGCTTTGGATTTGCTGGGGTGCTAGGAGGCATTGGCCTGCCCCCTCAAGCCAAGGCCTCTGCTCTCCTCGGCTTTAACCTTGGCGTAGAAATCGGACAACTTGCCTTTGTCCTGCCCGTTCTCCTTGCGGCTTTCCTCTCCCTTCGCCTTTTCAAAAAACATCAAGCCGAGCTCCGCCTGCGAGCTGGGACTATTGTTGCCGCAGTAGGCCTCGCCGCCTTTTCCAATGCGGCCATGAGTCAATGGCTCCAACCTAGTGAAGGCGAACTTTCTTCCCCCCTTCTTTGGCAAGCCGGTCTCGCCCTTGCACTCACGGCCATAGCCCTCCCCCTTCTTCCAAAGACACTTTCAAGTGGCAACACGACCTCCCTTCGCGGTGCCGCAACCACGGCTTGGGCGCTGTACGCTCTCTTCCTTCTCGGCCAGCAGCTCGGCGCGAGTTGGGGGGCTTAGACGCGGCTTTCGCCTCTGGCCTATCGAGCCTCGCAGGCCAACAAATCCGCCTTTTGCTCTAAGCCACCAGCAAAGCCGCCCATTCCACCTTTAGCCAACACGCGATGGCACGGAACCAAGAGAGGCATGGGGTTTTGTGCCATCGCGGTTCCAACCGCCCGACAAGCACGTGAGGAACCACAAGCTTTCGCCACTTCAGAGTAGCTTTTCGTGTGCCCTACTGGGATTCGACTCACAAAGCGATAGACCTTGCTTAAAAAGGGTGAGTGACCGGGCATGCGCCATGGGCCAGGGAAGTCCACAGATTCGCCGCACATGAAGCTGGATAACCACCTTCCCACAGCCGTCCTTGAGGGTGCTACTTGGGGCCGCACCCCTTTCGCACGCCAGCCTTTAGAACCCGGAAGCCCAATAGCCAATAACTCGCCGTCGTCCGCAAAACTAAACCAAACTTTTCCGATGGGCGAATCGTGGGACTCGCAAAAATGAACTCGAAGAGAATCCTTCATGAGACGGTTAGAATAACAGCGTGATTCAAGTCTTCCTCAGCCGCCTTCTCCTTATGGAGAATCAGCCTCAGCAAGTGCTTTCCTTGCAGGAAACGGAAGGGGAAATGCGCACGCTTCAAATGGTGATTGGCATGAACGAAGCAACGGAGCTGAATCGAATTCTTCACAAAGAAGAAACTCCGAGGCCTATGACGCACGAAATGGCCTCCAAGCTCATGGAACAACTTGGAGGGGCTCTTCAGCAAACGGTGATCCACGATTACCAGGAGGGAACTTTTTTTGCTGAGCTTCATATTGAGCAAAATGGCGAGACGATGAAGGTAGACTGTCGCCCGAGTGATGCTCTTTCCCTATCCCTTCGATGCCACGCCCCCATTTATGTCACCCCTGAGGTGATGGAAAGCCAGGGCCAGGCCGAAGCTCCCTAACGGGTAGAACAATGGCTAGGGAAACCGCGGAGAGGTGCCAGAGTGGCCGAATGGACTGGTTTTGAAAACCAGCGTCTCGTGAGGGACCCAGGGTTCGAATCCCTGCCTCTCCGCCACAACCCAATCGAACAAATCGCTTTTGCGAACTAACCAAGCTTCCCCTATTATTCCCGCATGGATTCAAAGACTGCATTCATCCTCATTGGCTACCAAAAAGACTACTTTGACCCAAAGGGCATTTTGCATGAGGTGATTCGGGAGTCCACAGAAGAAAATGCTCTCCTTGAAAATACAAGTCGAATTCTAGACCGCGCTGTCGACTCTGAAGCACTCGTCATTTCGACGCCAATTGTGTTCTCAGAAAATTATGCCGAGCTCCGAAATCCAGTTGGCATACTTAGAACAATCCGAGAGGTTGGAGCCTTTAAAGAGGGGGCCCCTGGCTCAGAGACCATCGGGCTCATCCAAAGCTATGGCAGTAAGATTCAAGAAGTTCCGGGAAAATGCAGCTTGAATGCCTTCCATGAGACTTCGCTCAGTGCAGTCTTGAAAGCGGCCAAGATTGAGCACATTATTCTAATGGGGGCAGTCACCTCAGTCTGCATCGACTCCACAGCTCGAGCAGCAACTGATTTTGGCCTTCGAGTCTCCATCGTCTCGGATTGCACTGCGGGCAGGAGCTCTCATGAGCAAGGGTTCTATTGCAACGAAATTTTCCCTCTCTTTGCAAGCGTCACTGACACAAAAAGCCTACTCGAATAGCAAGCGACTATTTTTGTTTTTTCTTAAACCAGCTTTTAGGTGAAGAGCCCTTCGCTGCACCGGATGGTCTTTTTTCCCATTGAGAAAGCCGCTTTTCAATAAGCTCAATCGTCGCGGGACATTTTTCACCTAAAACTTCATTACAAAGAGTTTCAAGATTCTGAGGGCATTCATGATGGAATATCGAAGGAGAACGATATTTTTCAGCTGAAGCATTGCGAAATGTAAGAGCGAAGTAGAGGGAACGCACAAGATCAATCACATCGGCTTCAAAAGATTTTTGCGAACCGCCATCGTTCTTTCTCCCGAATCCGATGAGGTGTGGATGGTGACCAGTCGTCAAAATCATTGAATTGGGCGAAAGATTCCCATGCAGAATACCGCAACTATGAGCATATCCTAATGCCGAAGTTGCCTTCTTGAAAATCCCCGCCACCGACCTGTAATAGTCTTCTGGAAGCCGAGGAAGATGCGCTAAAGTATTTAAAAAATCACCCAGAATCTGAGGGTAAGGAGTGTGTTCCTGCGAAAGCCAGGTCCAACCGTCATCTTTTCCACAATCGTAGACTTCGGCAATACCATTGTGGTCGAGTTGCGAAGCCACTTGAGCGCGTTCGACGAAATCAATAGTAGTTTCACTAAAACTCTTTCCGCGCGTTTGCACCTCCAAAACAACTGGTCTTGACAACTTATCCTCAAATGCTTCCCAAACTGTATAAGCTTCACCTAAAAAAAGTAGTCGATCAAGTCGAAAGCCACCAATCAATTGCCCTGGTAATGGCACCCTGCCTTCACTCTGCTTATCCAAATGGGAAGAATTCGTTCGCTCGTCAAGAAGAAACCGTACAGCGTCTTCTAATTTCCCATGCTGGATTGCTGCATAAATCCTTGGAGCTGCAATACAGGATAAGCGCGCAAAAAACTGCACATCTCTGGCTGAAAACGCATTCTTGGCGGAAGCCTCCGAATCGAATACCCCAATGACATGATTTTCAAACTTGACCGGAACGGCCATTTCTGATGCGCCAGAAAACTGGTCCGGAATATATCCAGGAAAAAGAGTGACATCATCGACGTGCTGCGCTTGACCAGTCTCGGCACAAGTCCCGACAACCCCCTCCCCAAGAAGAATTGTTATAGGATTGCTTATTTGAGTACCATCGGCCTTTACCCCAAAAGCCGATTTTTGGACTAAATTTTCTCCATCACGAAGATACAGCACACAATCGTCTAGGCCCATAATCGATGCTACTGAATCTGCCATAACCCAGAAAAGTTCGTCGATGTCGGATATCGACCCAATAACTTCTGAAAATTCGTACACGGACTGAAGTTCGGACAGCGCGCCCTGGAGAGTCGGTACGAGTGGCTTGGAACCGCTTGACATCTTTTAAATGTTACACAAATTTCCGAATTCTGAGCAGAATGCAACGAATCGACTGCGAGCCTGTAAAATCCTCGACCGTGGAGAGGTGGCAGAGTGGCCGAATGCGGCAGCTTGCTAAGCTGTTGAGTCGGACAACCGGCTCCCAGGGTTCAAATCCCTGCCTCTCCGCCATATTCTACAGGGCGTGACCCAGCCCACCACCCTCCCCCAGCCCACCGATTTGCGAGGGAGATCTGTTCTCGTCTTGGGCTTGGGGTCCTTCGGCGGAGGCTCCGGTACCGCCCGCGCCCTCGCAAACTTAGGCGCCAAAGTCACGGTGAGCGACTTACGTGGTCCAGAGGCTCTTCCTGAGGCCACTTCAGATCTGAAAGGACTCCCCATTCAATGGGAACTCGGCGGACACCCTGACTCCATTTTTACAGGCCAACTCGTGGTGGTGAACCCAGCCATCCCTCCAACCGCGCCCGTTCTAAAAACCGCCGTCGGGCACGGTTGCACTCTTACCAACGAAGTAAGTCTTGCTCTCGCCGCACGCCCGGAACTTCGCGCAATGGCCATCACTGGCACCCACGGGAAATCAACCACCGCCTCGCTCGCTTCTCACCTTCTCACCCAAGCACAAATCCCCAATATCCTCGCAGGCAACCTCGGCGGTTCTCTTTTTGAAACAGTGCTTGACCTTCCCGCTGAAACGCGTTTAATTCTGGAACTTTCTTCCTTCCAAACTGAAGTCTTAGAAGCACCCGTCGGCTGGCCGGAGGTTTCCGCCCTTACTTGCCTGAGTCAAGATCACTTAGACCGCCACAATACTTTGGAAAACTACTGGGCATGTAAGCGACGCTTACTTTCCAAACAAAATGCCAACTCACTTTGCCTTCTTCCCGCTGAAGGTCCAGGTACCGATGAATGGGCAACCACTTGCAAGGGAGAAGTACGGCGCCTCAATCCCCGCACCGCGGAAAACAAAAACTATCTCACTGCTTCTCCTTTCCAAGAGCCTTGGCGAGTTCCTTCCATTCTGGCCGCCATCCATGGTGCGATTCATCTTGGATTTCCTGAAAACGCCCTTCAAACTGCACTGCCCACTTGGCCCGGTCTTCCACACCGCATGCAACAACTCCCTGCCCCTGAAGGCTTACACATTGTGGATAACGGCGTCGCAACCCACCCAGAACCTACAACGGTTGCCCTTCAGCACGCAGCTCAACCCGTAGTCCTCTGTGCCGGCGGCTACGACAAGGGTTTAGACTTGAAAGAACTTGCCGAAGCCATTTCGAAGCACTGCGTCGCTGTGCATTTATCCGGTCCCGGCGGGATTCGATTGGAAAAGGAACTCCACACACTCAATTTCCCACACACCACTCTTCACCCCAACGCCAACTCTGCCTATTGCGCGGGCGTGGAGAACCTACCCCCTGGAAGGACCCTCCTCCTTTCCCCTTCTTTTTCTTCTTTTGACGAATTCCGTAATTTCCGAGACCGCGCTCAGTTGTTCCAAAATATTTGTGAGAAAACTTTAAAAACTCCAAAAAATGGGGACGTGACGAGGCCTCTCGAGCGTACTAATAAGGAGTGAAGATGTTCTGCCAATCCTGCCAAAAAAACCGTGCGACCGTCCACCAGCTGGATGTCAAATATAACGAGGGAAGCCCCGAAGTGACCGACCTCCATTTATGCCCAGCATGTGCACAGGCGAAGGGCTTGAATCTCCCTGGAGAAATCCCCCCCTTCCCAAAGATGGTCGGAATGTTGGGGAAAGCCCTCTTGGGCATGCACGAGGCTCTTTCTCACCCAGAAGGCCCCTTAAGTTCCTCGGATAGCCAAGAAGGGGACCAATCCTGCCCCTCTTGTGGCTGGACCGTCCAAGAGTTCAAGAAAACAAGTCGATTTGGTTGTCCAGAGGACTACAACGCCTTCCCTGATTTCGTTGAGAAAATCCTCGAGCGGGTCCAGGGAGCCACAGAGCACCCTTTGGACGGTAGCGAAACCCAACTCGCCCGATTCCAGCAGGAGATGGCTGAGGCCATTTCTGCGGAAGATTACGAGAAGGCCTCCTCCCTCAAAAAGCAGATTTCTTCCTTGGAATCTGAGCTAGATAATGCAGAGGGGCTTGATTTTTAGGCAATGAGGCTCATGATTGAACGGTTCTCCAGCCGATAGAGACCTGGAAACCCCAACAAATACCATGTTTGACCGATTCACCGAACGCGCCCGCAAAGTAATGGGCTTCGCCCGCCGCGAAGCTCAACGCTTTCATCACGAGTACATTGGAACCGAGCATATTTTGCTCGGCCTAATCCAAGAAGGCCAAGGCGTGGCCGCTAATGTGCTCAAGTCCATGAACATTGATCTGGACAAAATTCGCCGTGAAATCGAAAAGATTGTGAAGGCCGGCCCAGCGCATGAACCTTCTGTTCAAATTCCTTTCACACCACGCGCGAAGAAAGTCGTCGAGTTGGCTTTGGAAGAGGCCAGCAACCTCGGCCACAACTACATTGGAACAGAACATTTGCTCTTAGCTTTGTTGCGCGAACAAGAAGGTATTGCAGCTCATGTCCTGCTTGCCCTTGGCGTGAAGCTGGACGAAGTTCGAGAAGAAGTCATTGAGTTCCTTGGTGGTCCCGTTCCGGAAGAAGAAGAATTAGAAGATGAGGATGGGATGGAGCATTCCCCCACTGCCAAAGGGAAATCTAAAACTCCTGCCTTGGATTCCTTTGGTCGCGACCTAACCGAACGTGCACGTAACGATGAACTAGATCCGGTAATCGGCCGTTGCGACGAAATCGAACGAGTCGTTCAAGTTCTTTCGCGCCGCACCAAAAACAACCCCGTCCTGCTGGGCGAACCCGGCGTAGGCAAAACTGCAATTGTTGAAGGACTCGCCCAACGCATCATTGAAAACAGCATCCCTTCGGTGCTCCGTGATAAGCGTTTGGTTGTACTTGACCTCGCCATGATGGTCGCCGGAACCAAGTACCGTGGGCAATTTGAAGAGCGCATCAAAGCGGTCATGACAGAAGTTCGCCGCTCAAAAAACGTGATTCTCTTCATTGACGAATTGCACACTCTTGTGGGTGCCGGTGGTGCCGAAGGCGCCATTGACGCCTCCAACGTCTTGAAGCCAGCCTTATCTCGTGGCGAAATTCAGTGCATCGGAGCCACTACTCTCGACGAGTACCGAAAGTTCATTGAAAAGGATGGGGCACTTGAACGACGCTTCCAATCTGTCATGGTTGAACCTCCAAGCCGTGACGACACTGTTGCCATTCTGAAAGGCCTTCGCGGCCGCTATGAAGCGCACCACAAAATTTCTTACACCGATGAGGCGTTGGAGTCGGCGGTTGACCTTTCAATTAAGTACATCAACGGCCGCTTCCTTCCTGACAAGGCCATTGATGTCATTGATGAAGCGGGAGCCCGTTTGCGCTTACAAACTATGACCCCACCACCGGATGTCAGCGAACTTGATCAACAAATCGCTGCCATGGACAAACTCAAGGAAGATGCGGTGGCAAACCAGGACTTTGAGTTGGCTGCAAAACGCCGCGATGAGGCCTACCAACTCCGCACTAAGCGCGAAGAAGCTCTTTCCGAGTGGCGCGAAGCGGAAGGCGAAGAAAATTCTGGCGCCATTGTGGACCATGAAATTATCGCAGAAACCATTTCCAAAATGACAGGCGTCCCTGTCACAAACTTGGGCAAGGAGGAAGCCGAGCGCTTGCTTCAAATGGAAGCGGAGCTTGGCATCACAGTCATCAATCAAGGCCGCGCAATCGAAGCCATTTCTAAAGCGGTGCGTCGTTCGCGCTCAGGATTGAAGGACCCGAACCGCCCAGCTGGTAGTTTCCTTTTCCTCGGCCCCTCCGGCGTCGGAAAAACTTGGCTCTCTAAGCAATTGGCAAAATTCATGTTTGGAGACGAGGAGTCCCTCCTCACCTTCGACATGTCGGACTACATGGAGAAGCACAACGCTTCTCGATTGGTCGGCTCCCCGCCTGGATACGTCGGTTACGACGAAGGCGGACAGCTCACCGAACAAGTCCGCCGCCGACCATACTCAGTCATTCTTTTTGACGAAGTTGAAAAGGCACACCCTGATGTCTTCAACATGCTTCTTCAAATCATGGAAGAGGGCCGTTTAGTTGATTCGCTTGGACGGAACATTGACTTCCGCAACTCAATAATCATTATGACCTCGAATATTGGCTCGCACTTGATTCGAGAAGGCGGTGGCGTTGGATTCACCACTAGTGAAGAACAGACAACTCAAAAAATCGAGACTGGAATCATGGATGAAGTCAATCGCTTCTTCCGTCCCGAATTCCTCAACCGACTGGATGACATTATTCCTTTCAACCCACTCGCCAAATCGGATCTTTACCGAATCATCGATTTGGAATTGGGAAAAGTGGAACAACGACTCGCTACGAAGAAGTTGGTCCTACACCTCTCCGACACTGCACGGGACTTTGTAATCGAAAAAGGATTCAACCCTGAATACGGCGCCCGCCCGTTGCGTCGGACAATCGAACGTTTCGTCGAAGACGCCTTGGCAGAAGAATTGCTCAGAGGCAACTTGCCTGAAGGTTCACTCGTCGAGATGAGCAAGGAAGAGGACGGTGAAGGCCTTTCCTTCTCTGCAATTTCGCCAGAAGCTGGGAAGGATGATTCCGACGAGGCCGGTGGACCTAAGGCCGAGCCGGACAAGCCCGCTGCCACTGAAGATTAAGCGGTCTCTTTAAGTTGCCGGCGCAACCAAAGTCCAAGGACTGCGGAAGCCATGGAAACACCAAGGCAAAATCCCCAAGCCGCCCCCACAGTGGGGTGGCTTGAATTTTTTTCCGCCCAGAAAATTCCAATCCACACAAGGGGACTGACAAAAAGGAAAGTGCGCAAAAGGGCAACAATGAGTCCAGGTTTTGGTTTTTGAAGTCCGTCGAAAACAGCTCGCAGTAAGAGTACCGGAACCATGGCAAAAACGGCAAGTGGAAGAATCTCCATCGCCCTTTGTGCCGCAATTTCGGTAGCTTGGCTTCCAGAAAGTTTTCCCGCAACCCAAGTACCAAAAAGAAAGGCCACCGGTGTCACAAAAACAATGGCATATGCCAACCCTGCCAAAAGGGATAGCCGAACCTCTTTCCGAATTCCGCGTATATCTCCCTCGCCATGACGCCGAGCGACCAAGGGAAGCATGGCAACGCTTGCCGCTATGAGCGGCATGGCCATAAAGCGGACACTCCGGTCAAAAATTGACCAAGCAGCGAGTTGAGATGTCGCATTCGGCAATCGCGCTAAAAGGAAATTGACGATTTGCGATTCCAAAGCCATTAAGACATAAGTCGCCCCGCTGGGCAAAGCGATAGAAAGAATGGCGCGGACCGGTGCGGGAAAGGGGTTATGAGGCGAAGGTTCGCAGGCATCCTGTTTCTTCCGGTCTCGCTCGTGAGCGGCAGCTCTTCCTGTGGCATAAAGTAGACCGGCAAGGCGGCCAAGCACGGTAGAAAAGGCAATGCCCCATATCCCCCAACCCAGGCCAAATGTAAAAATTGCATTTAAAAAAACATTCAGAGTGGAAGAAAGAATTCCAGCCCACATTGTGGTCCGCGTGTCATGATGCGCCTTGACAATAGAATCGGGAAGGATGGACCAAAAGGAAGTGAAGGAGCTTCCAGCTACGATGATGGTGGCATAGATTCGAAATTGACTCGCAACGATTGAGTCCAAGCCAAGGCTTTCAGAAAAACTCGCCACTCCAAGGGCAAGGAAGAGAAAAATCGCATTGAGTACCCAAATAATCCGGCGAGCTGCCGCCTTGAGTTGCCGGACTTGCTCGTGATCTTGAGCACCCATCGCAGCTGCCAAACGAGAGGTCAAACCGTTGGATGTTCCAACCCAACAGGAAATCATGAGGAACTCAAACGGCAATGTTAGGCCGATGGCCGCCAAAGAGGCATCGCCAATAGAATTGCCGAGTGAATCTTTCAGCGAAGCGGCAAAAATTGGGTCAATCCAACCAAAAGCCGAACGCAGCCAAAAAGAAATAATGAGTGGCCCTGAAAGAGCAAGGATGCCCTTTCTTCGAATCTTCTCACTCATCATATTTCATCCAAGTTTTAAAGATCCGCAACTTCTCTTTTTGTCCTTCATCTAAAATAGGGGGTAGAAATCCAGCCTCGACTTCATTACGTCGCGGGGTTTCGAGCTGGTTCAAGGAATCCGACAAGGGCTTCCAACTCATATGAAACGCACATTGTCGAACGATTTCGACGAGCTCAGGGTCTGGATTTTGCCCCTTGGGTAAGCTGAAAAGTTGAATAAAGCGAGCGGCTGATTGGTTGTCCTGGGGAAATCCATTCAAGGGGATTGCGCTCGCGAGAGGACTCCAAACAATCGATGAGCAATCAAGACTGCGGCCGTCGGGGTAGGCATTCGCGCCGCTAAAAGCGAGGAAGGTGGAACCATCCTTATTCATCATTCCATTCGTTTTGAGTAGGTTTCCGGGAAGCTTGGCGACAAGTACGACTTCAAAATCGAGTTCGGTGAAAATCCCAGGACCAAAAATACCTTGGACACGAGCATAGGCCTTCTCAAACCATTCCTCGACGCCTTCTTCCCCACCATGCCGCAATTGGGCTTGGTGAAAAAATTCATCCTCAAAGGGCCCATCGAACAACAAACCTCGCCACTTCTGTATTGCAACTTGGGATTCAAAATCCATCTCCAGCTCTTTAAGGAGCCATCGAGCAATCCCCTCCTGTAGGTCTTGAAGGGCAGTCTCTTTGTCCCCCCGGGCAAAGGCTTGAATCGATTTAGAGTCGAGTTCGCATCCGTATTGCAACAAAATTCGAGAGGCGCCATGAATAAGTTTCTTTTCTCGCTCTGAATCGGGGATCTCCATGGTCCATATCTGCCAATAGAGCTCTCCTAATTGAAAACTTGCCTGCTCCAAATCAGATGCGAGTCTTTTTTGAAAATCGCTACCCTCGAAAGCTTGCCCAACAAATTCTCGGAGTGCAAGAGAAGCAATTTCGGCGCACTCCTTTGTGATTTCGAGAATGGCATTTTTTATTCCATCAGGTTGCACGACATCCCGAAAAGTTTCCTGATATTGAAAAACTTGGAATAGTCCCCAATCTTGGGTCGTAATTTGGACATTTGGCTTGGAAATGTCCCCTGAGTCTGGGTGCCGAAGTTGGAGAGGGTGAGGCCCCGTCTCCAAGTTCCCTACGGAATAAGTAGATTGAAAAAGGGTACCGTTTTCAGTCCAGTGGGCATCACGTGGAACCCAAAAAAGCATTGAGCGTTGTTTGTCACTTACTGAACCCTCCGTTTCTTCCATGCGGACTTCCAGCATGCGAAGCCCACTTTTGTCCGATCTCACCTCGGTTCGCAATTCAGCGCGAACCTCAAGGCACGATGCCAAAAAAAGGAAGGTCAGGGGAAAACAGTTCTTCATTTCTCCAGGATAACTATGCCCCCAAACGAAAACTGGTGACTTAAGATATGAACATGAAATGGACTCTTCCCGCTTCCTTGGTCTTCCTTTTTCTTGCAGCTTGCATGAAGGCGCCGGACCCAGCGATGGCCGCTGGCCAGCCTCAGTCGGCCGCAGCTCCTTTGGTTCCTTCTAGCCCGTCCACGCCACAAGAGCCCTCTACAAATATCAACTTCTCAGTCCCGAGCGATTGGACCGTGCAGAAGGTCAACAATGGCTTCACCCTAAAAAAGTGGGGTTTGCCAGGCGGAGGTGTTTGCACTGTGACTGCCGTGGGCGGCGATATTGGAGCCAATTTCCAGCGATGGGCTAGCCAATTCGATTTGGGAAACAAACAATGGAAGCGGGAAAGCTTAAGTGGCGCAGTTTATGCCACGGAGCTGATGCGGGCGACAGGCACCTTGCTGGCCGTGGCTCAAATTGGTGGCGGGGAAGCGCGGCGGGACTGGTCTTTAATCGGGGCTGCCATTCCTGAAACCCCCATTGGGAGTTTGTATGTGAAGGTTTTGGGACCTGCTGAGATTCTTGCGGCACAAGAGGGTTCGATTCTTCAGGCTCTCAAATCTCTTTCCTTGGATTCCTAAGTTTCCACATTCTTTATCTTTGACTTGTTGAAGTAACTTTCAACTCCGCCTCTCGTCTTCAGTGCGTGAGACGAAAGGAGCTTTCTGCGTGGGTAGCCCTAAACTCCATTGAGGGGCTTGGACCATCACGCATTATGGAATTGGTGTGCGCCGCAGGAAGCGCACAAGCTGTCCTTCAGCAACCCTCTCGATGGGGAAAATGCCTACCACGCTCTGCACTACTTGGCGATTGTCCCCTTTCTTTGTGGGCGCGAGCAAGAGAGGAAATGGCAAAGTTGCGAAAGGTTGGAGGGAGAGCCCTTGCCTGCTACTCGCCTAGGTGGCCCGCAGAGCTGAAAGCCCTCGAGAAACCTCCCCCTGTTCTTCATCTTCAGGGTTCGGGAAAAGTGCTGCTTCCTGAAGCCAAGCGAGTCACCATCATTGGAGCCCGGGCCTGCACACCCTATGGCAGGGCGCAAGCCGCTAGGTTTGGAGCCGGAATTGCCGCCGCTGGGGCAGTAGTGGTTTCAGGCGGAGCAAGAGGAATTGACCAAGCGGCTATGCGAGGGGCTTTAGATGTTGGAGGAAAAGTGCTTGCCGTTGTCGGAGCGGGACTGGATCGCCCCTATCCTTCGGAAGCACGAAGACTCTATGAGCAAATCGTGAATCAGGGCGGCACCGTCCTTTCCGAGTTCAATTGTGGAGTGCCGCCGCGGCGAGGGAACTTCCCTAGGCGCAATAGAATCATGGCGGTCTTGGCGCATTCCATCTTGGTGATTCAGGCCTCAAGGAAATCCGGTACTTTTTCGACCTTGAGCCATGTTGAAGATTGGGCAGCCAGCATCTGCGCTGTTCCCGGGCCTGTGGATTGTGCTGTTTCTGCAGGCCCAAACTATTTAATTCAACAGGGATGCCGACTAGTACAAAATCCAGAAGAAGTCATGGATTCATTGTGCCCTTGGACATTGGTGGAGCCCGACCCTGAACAAGATGAAATCCTCGTGGCGCTTTCAGGTGGGGACCGCCGTTCCGAAGACTTGGCGTTGGAACTTGGAATAACTCAAAAAGCGATTCGATATCGACTATCAGACCTTGAGCTAGGCGGTCAAGTTTCCCGACTCCAAGGAGGCCTCTATCATCGGTGCCAGCGGAAATCGCTGAAACCACCTTGCTGAAATTTTCCTACCCTTTGACTTTCTTTTTTCTCCTCGCTTGTACGGGTGAAGTTCCAGAAAGCGATTCTGCAGGTTCCTGGAACCCCTGTGGGGGCACGGGCGATTTCGAAGTCTCTGTTGGCACGGTTCAACCTATTCGTGGACACTATGTCACGCGTTGGTTCGGAGTTCCAGAGGAGGAAATCAAAGTTAGGCCACCCCAAATTTTAGGGGATACGCGAGATGCCTTACGCGTTTCTACGCCCTCTCGTTTCTCAACTGCCCTTCCAGTTAATAGTGGCAAAGTTCAATTCCGCACGGCCATTCGCCGCTTGCCCTCCCCAAAAAGCTCGTTCCCCGCCTTCGAAAACCAAAAAATCCACTGCGAGATTTTTGTTCGCGAGGGCGACTTTCTTTCCAGCGTCGCCATGCTTGAGTTGCCCCCCCCGAGATCAGTCATGGATCAGGCCTGGCATCCTCTTGAACTGAGCCTGTCTGCAAACCAAGCTAAGTCTTTGGAAATGGTCACTCGCTGGCAAAACCCCGCATTAGCCGCCCAAGCTGGGCCTTCGGTGGAATGGGCCAATCCTCGGATTTTCCCCATCGCTCCAAAACCGAAGCCTGACGTAGTCTTGATTACGGTGGATACCTTGAGGGATGATGCTGTTGAGTTCATGCCCAAAATTCAAAAGAGTTTCGAGAACGGCGAATGGTGGACCAACGCAATCTCCCCCTCCAGCTGGACTCTTCCCTCTTATGCTTCTCTTTTCACGGGCCTTGAAGTTGCCGAACATGGTGTAGGGCGAGGCCCCTTTCCCGAAGTTCCTGGCAAGCCAAGTCTTCGAGAATTTTACGGTTTAAAACAAGATCTTCCCACGCTTGCGGAGAGATTTCGGGAAGCAGGATATGCAACTTGCATGATTCATCAAAACCCATTTTTGGAGCCATGGACCGGATTGGACCGTGGATTTGAACGATACGCTCGAGTTCAAGAAGCACCCCAAACGGCGGTTCAGCAAGCCCGGAATTGGTGGTCTCAAAACCCGGAGCGACCGCGCTTTTTGGTGTTGCACCTCATTGCCCCCCACCTTCCCTACACACCGGTTGATTCGGAATCCAACCCATTAGATGAGCTGGCTTGGAAAGACTTCTTTTCGTTGGACCACACCCCCGAAGAGCGAAAGAAATTCTTTCAACTCTCGGAATCGAAGCGAAAGATTTTAGTACGGCAGTACCAAAATGGCGTGTCCGCAATGGACGCTCAGCTGGAGGACTTCTTAAAGCTTCTTCAAAATGAGTCCAAACTCGTGCTGGCCTTCCATGCCGATCATGGCGAGGAACTCTGGGACAACGGCTCTTTTGAACATGGGCACAGCTTTGATGATTCTGTCATACGAGTTCCCTTGGCGATTTGGGAAACCGGAATGACTTCCAGAAAGGAGCATAGTGGCTTCGTTGCAGCTCATTGGCTCGGTGCCACTCTATTAAAGCGATCCGGCATTCTTGAGGATTGGAGTCCAGATTTAACCTCTAAACATAGCTTTCGTTCACAAGGAAGCCTTTACCGAAGCCTTCACGGTGGGCGCGAATTCCATCCCGCTAGCGGTAAAGACCGGTGGCTCAATTTAGAAGAAACCACTTCTAGTTCAGGCCGACAAGCCTCGTTGCCACCAGAGCTTGCCGCTGCACTTTCAGCACTCGGTTACTGATTCAAATATCGAATTCAGGAAAGCCAAAGACTTAAGCAGTAGGAAACCGTTCCCAACGAAAGGACAGCTCCAAAAAACTGACAGCTTCGGCGAAGGGTGCCCTTCAAAATTTCAGCTTTCGTGTCGTGTCGATAGCCCGAGACTACGGCGCTTAGAACAAAGCTAAACAACACAAGGAGGAGAGCGTGGCCCCAGAAAGAACTCATTCCTTTCCCTCTCTATGGCGCGCTCGATGCAACCAGTCGGTTTGCGCTCGATGAAAGGCGTCTAGAGCAAGAACAACATTAAACATGCCGGCGGAGGTTGTGAAAAGGAGGCCCGCATCTTGGAACCTCATCACTTCAGAAAAGCGGAGAGGAGAAGTCAAAAAACCTATGATCCAAAAACTCGGCCCGCCAAGCATTTGACCCGCCCAGTAATAGGGGTGTCGTTGGCGGTCGAAGTCGGCGAAATCACCAAGAAACATTCCAAATAGGAACAGGCCGAGAACGAGGCCGCCCAAGAAGTAGGCCTTGAAACGACGTCCTGTAACCCAGTGTCCGAGACCTGGGAAAAGAAGGGCGGCCAATGCCGCTTGCCCTGGAGTCGTGGTGGGACGAGGGGAAGGTTCAGCAGTTGTAAGGGCGAAAGAGGCTGCATGGGCAGCGGCAAAACAAGAAAAAATGCCCGAACCTGCACTCAGGAGGTAGCCCAAGTAGCGGAAGGGTAAGACCTCAGGGGTCATGCCTCCTCGTTCAATGGAGTGGTACATCAGGGCAGCGCAATGCGTTCCAATGTAGTTCCCCATTTCGGGAATCAAGAGGTAAACCAGTTTCATCCCACCTAGCCCGAACCAGCGGCCGTAGTCCAATTGGGTGTAGCCGGCGAGAGCCAAACCAGAAAACAACATGGCTTGACAAAGGACAAACCAACTGAGAGCCCATTGCCTCTTTTGGCAAAGCAAATGCCCCAGGCCCGGAACTAAAATGGATGCCGCCACTACTTTCGCCATGCGGTGGCGAGTCTCTTCAAGGGGGGCAAGCGCGTCCATTGGACTAGTTTCTAGCAGAGCGGAGGGGGTGAGCGTGGCTAGACTGCCCTCGAAAGGAAATGACCACCCCCAGCACACATACCGCTCAGTACCGCATTCTTTATCGAGATACCGACTCGATGGGCATTCTCTATTACGCGCGCTACCTAGAGCTATTTGAATTGGGGCGCACCGAATGGCAACGAGATGAAGGCCTCAGATATGCGGACATGGAACAGGAAGAAGGGAAAATGCTGCCCGTGGTGCGGGCGGAATGCGAATACATTCAACCCCTGAAGTTTGATGACTTGGCCATCATCGAAACTACTGTTCATTCTTGGACTCCCACCACTCTGTGTTTTGAAAGCCAGGTTTTTCGCGGGCCAGGAGGTGAGCTTTGCGCCCGGGGCAAGGTTCAGCTCGGCTGTGTGACCAGCGATGCTTTTCGACCCGCGAAAATGCCTGAGAAGTACCTGAAGCTGTTAGCGGAGGAAGCCCCGGATCGGCGCGGACGGCATCGGGGAGATTCTTAGGACATTTTCAGCTATTATTTTGGGGAATAGAGGACTGTAACTCTTTATTTTTTAGTCACTTACGGGCCTTCCCCTCGGTCTCCAGTATCTTTAATCTCTTGAAAGGGCACTGAAATAGTGCTATTTTATGGGGATGCTTCGCTTCACCAAGCGCTCGGAATACGGACTCATGGCTCTGGCCTATTTGGGCGGCCAGGACAACGCCTATTGCAGCGCACGAGAAATCGTCGATACCTTGGGGCTTCCTCGCCGACTTTGCGCCGAAATCCTGAAAACGCTCTCAACGGCCAATCTCGTTGAAGCCATCCGAGGTCCTGGAGGTGGGTACCGACTCAAAAGAGAACCCGCGGGCCTTTCTTTGTCCGAAGTGATTGCCGTTCTTGAGGGCCCTCTCCGAATGGCAAACTGCGCAAATGGTGGAGAGTGCGAAAAAGAAGCTGCCTGCCTCATTGCCATCGGTGTGAGCCGCGTTGCGGATGATATTCAAAGTGTTCTCTCCTCCTTCACTCTTGCCGATCTCATCGCAACGCCTCCGACAATGGCTGCGATACCGAAATCACCCAGTAAGGAAATCCAAGTATGAGTGACGCCGCCATTTACATGGACAACCAAGCTACGACGCCGTTGGACCCACGCGTTTTGAAGGCGATGCTCCCCTACTTTGAGGAACACTTTGGCAATGCCGCTTCGCGAAGTCATGGGTTTGGCTGGACCGCAGAAAAAGCAGTTGAAAATGCGCGCTTACTGATTGCGGATGCTCTTGGTGCACAATCTCGAGAACTCATCTTCACTTCCGGCGCAACTGAGTCAAACAACCTGGCCATTCTTGGTGCCGCCCGCATGTATCAATCTCGCGGAAAGCACATCGTCACGGCTGCTACGGAACACAAAGCTGTCTTAGACCCTTTCCTCTATCTTCAAAACCAGGGGTGGGAAATGACTGTCCTGGATGTAGACGAGTTCGGTCGAGTCAGCCCAGAAAACCTTCGCTCCGCCTTACGCGAGGACACCACCCTCGTTTCCATCATGCATGGCAACAATGAAGTGGGAACTTTGCACCCGATTGCTGAAATTGGCGCAATCTGTCACGAGCACGGCGCTCTCTTCCACTGTGACGCTACGCAAACTTTGGGAAAAGAAAATGTGAATGTTGAGGAGATGAACATTGACCTCCTCTCTTGTTCCGCGCATAAACTTTATGGCCCGAAAGGCGTTGGCGCACTTTACATTCGCCGACGCAATCCTCGCGTTCGCTTGGAGCCCCTTTTCCATGGCGGCGGACATGAACGAGGATTCCGCTCTGGCACTTTGAATGTTCCAGGAGTAGTTGGCCTTGCAACTGCCCTTGAAATTTGTCTTGAGGACATGGATACCGAACAAGCTCGCATTCGCGTGATGCGTGATCGCCTTCAACATCGCCTTCTTTCTGAGCTGGATTACACACACCTCAACGGACATCCCGAAGAACGCCTAGCAACCAACCTAAACATCAGCTTTGAGTTCGTGGAAGGAGAATCCATGCTGATGGGCATGGATGGCATTGCCGTGAGTTCTGGCTCTGCCTGCACTTCTGCAAGCTTGGAGCCCTCCTATGTTCTCCGCGCCCTTGGAGTTGGCGACGACAAAGCACACTCCTCCATTCGATTCAGCCTTGGTCGCTTCAATACTGAGGCCGAAGTCGAAGAAGTCGCCGACCGAACCATTGCTACCGTTCAGCGGCTTCGCGAAATGTCTCCACTTTACGAAATGGCCCAAGAAGGCATCAACATCGCCAGCGTGAACTGGTCCGCCCACTAAACCCATGAGTTACAGCGACAAGGTCATTGACCATTACGAAAACCCGCGGAATGTCGGTTCCCTAGACAAGGATGCCAACGATGTCGGAACCGGCATTGTTGGGGCACCCGAGTGCGGTGATGTCATGAAGCTTCAAATCCAGGTTGATGATGAAGGCGTCATTCGCGAGGCCAAATTTAAAACTTTCGGATGTGGCTCAGCCATCGCCTCTTCAAGTCTTGCCACCGAATGGTTGAAGGGCCGAACCTTGGATGAGGCGACCGAAATCCGAAACAGCGACATAGCAACCGAACTTGCTCTTCCGCCTGTAAAAATCCATTGCTCCGTTTTAGCAGAAGATGCCATTAAACAGGCCATCGAAGACTTTCAATCCAAAAAAAATGACTAGCGCCGAAAAACAAACCCCTGTAGCTGACATCCAATTAACTCAAGAGGCTATTTCAGAAATAAAGCGCCTTCTTGTTGAGCATGAATTACCAGAAAGTGCGGGCGTTCGTGTTGGCGTAAAGGGAGGAGGCTGCTCAGGGTTCACCTACACTTTGAACTTTGACTTCAAGCCCGCTGATGGGGATATCATTATTGAAGAGGGTGGCGTTCGCATTTTCTGCGACCCAAAATCCATTCTTTATCTCAACGGCACTCGCCTCACTTATTCTGACGGCCTTCAAGGGAAGGGATTTCAGTTTGAAAACCCAAATGCCGCCAATACTTGTGGTTGCGGCGATTCTTTCTCTGTTTAAACCACCATGCAAGAAAGCAAAGGGAAGCTGCGCGAGGATCCGTTTTCGCTCCTTGGACTTCCAAAGCGATTCCACATTCCTCTTTCCGATTTAGATCAAGCTCATCTGGAAGCGAGTCGCATTTGGCATCCAGACCGCTTTGCCCTCAGGCCTGAAGCCGAACGCCTGAAAGCAGAGGACCACATGGCCTCCCTCAATGAGGCGTATGAAACTCTAAAAACCCCTATTGCTCGGGCTGCAGCCCTAATTGAAGCTGAAGGCCTTAAACTTGATAAAGGCACAGATACGACTTCAAGTCCAGATTTCCTCATGGACATGATGGAATTAAAGGAAGAGGCTTCTAATGCCCGCGCGAAAGGCGATTCGGATACGATTCAATCAGTCGTCAAAAAATTAACTTCCCTTCAGAGACAAGAGGAAGAGTTGGTTTTCCAACTCTTCGATCAAATCGCAATGGAGCCGAACACTCGAACTGAAAAGTTAGAGGAAATCCGAGGGCATCTCCAAAAGGCATCCTATTTCCGCAAAACGTGTGGCGACCTCCTCACCCCGAGTGCTTTGCTCTAATCTCCATTCCCTGTGCCTACTCTCCCATCTCTCAACCTCCTCGGCGACACGGCTCCTGCCCCTGTTCTTGGAATTGATTTAGGTACTACGAACTCTCTTGTGGCGGTCTGGGAGGGTAATGCGCCCAGGGTGCTTTCCAACGAACACGGCATTGCCATTCTCCCCTCCGTTGTGAGTTGGACAGAAGATGACTCCGTTGTCGTGGGGGGGGCAGCGTTGGCTAGGAGCAAGATTGCTCCTGACAAAACCATCCATTCCGCAAAACGGCTGATTGGTCGAGGCGCAGAGGACATTCAAAAGGCTCACCTTCAACTCCCCTACCAAGTTGAAGACGCAAAAGATCGTCCCATGGCGATGGTCCGAATGGGGAATCGACTTATTTCCCCGATTGAAGTTTCCGCTCATGTGCTTTCTGCCGCTCGCGCACAAGCATCTCAAGCGCTTGAACGGCCAGTCAGCGACCTCAATACGGCTGTCATTACTGTTCCTGCTTACTTTGACGATGCCCAACGCCACGCAACACGCGAAGCCGCCAAACTTGCTGGACTCGAAGTTCTTCGCATGGTGAATGAACCAACCGCTGCGGCCCTTGCTTATGGTCTCCAGCGCGGTGAAAGCTCTCGCATTCTTGTTTATGACCTTGGAGGCGGCACCTTTGACGCTTCCGTCCTTCAACTCGAAGACGGCGTCTTTCGCGTATTAGCCACGGCCGGAGACACTGCACTCGGTGGCGATGACATCGACTCTGCTCTCGTCGCGCATGCCGCTCAAGGAATTCAAAAGAAATGTGGCCTGAATCCTTTGGAGGACTCTTCCGCTTGTTCAGCTTTGAGATTAGCCGCCGAACGATGCAAAAAGAATCTATCGGAATCCACAACGGCTGAGCTCAGTTTTCATGACCCTGAGGCTGGAATCGCTTGGCGAGAAACCATCCAGAGGAAAGACTTTGAGGCTCTTATTTCACCAATGGTCGAGCGGAGTCTGAAATATTGCAAACACGTTCTTCAAGATGCTGGCCTTCAAATTGAAGATTTGGATGAACTTGTACTTGTTGGAGGGAGCACACGAATACCCTTCGTGCGTCAATCTGTGGAATCCTATGTGGGCAAAGAAGCTCAAGCTGGATTGAACCCCGACGAGATTGTTGCCCTTGGGGCGGCGGTTCAGGGCGGTGTTCTTGCTGGAGCAGATGTTAATGCCCTTCTGCTTGATGTCACCCCTCTCTCCCTAGGAATTGAAACCGTTGGCGGCACCGTTTCCAAGCTCGTACATCGAAACTCCCCAATTCCCTGCCGCGCAACCGAAGGCTTTACTACCTTCGTGGATGGCCAAAGCGCCGTCAAATTTCATGTTGTTCAAGGGGAACGAGAGCTCGTTGCAGATTGCCGAAGTTTAGGAGAATTTATTCTTAAAGGAGTCCCACCCATGCCCGCCGGGCTTCCAAAGATTGGCGTGGAATTCACCCTCGATGCGGATGGAATCCTCCGAGTAAAAGCAAAAGAAGAAAGAAGTGGCGCCGCGGCATCCATTGAAATCAAACCCAAACATGGCCTCACCGATGAAGAAGTTGAATCCATGCTGAAATGTGCTTGGGAAAATGCTGAGTCCGATATGCAGGCTCGACGCGTTTCTGATTTAAAAACGGAACTGGAAACCGTCCTCCGCTCCGTTCGGAAAAATATCTCTTTGGCTGAGCGGGAGCTTTCGTCCAATCACTGGACTCGCTTACGAGAAGCCATCGAAGATGCGGATGACGCCGCTGATGGCGATTCACCGAATACTCTTCAAGCAGTTTTGGGTGAACTAGAAGAATCCGCCTATCCATTAGCCGAACTCCTCATGAACAACCTCGCCCGTGAAACCGTAACGGACCGAAAAGTGGAAGAAATCATCGGGGGCGAATCCTGATGGCTGGCACCAATCCTTACATGAAAGAGTCGGCTCCGGATCCGCCCAAAAAAGCCTACAACATTCGGTTCATGCCAATGGATGAAATCATCCAAGTAAATCCTGACAACCTTTCTGAAAGTGTAGCAGGACATCCAGGGAGCATTTTGCAGACCGCACTTAATGCAGGAATTTCGATTGACCACGCATGTGGCGGCGTTTGCGCTTGCTCGACATGTCACATCATTGTGCGTGAAGGCGCCGAGTCCATCCCAGAGATTACGGACTCTGAAGACAATATGCTCGACAAGGCGCCTGGTCTTCAACTAGACAGTCGGCTTGCCTGTCAAGCCGTGCCTGATGGGAGTTGTGACCTAGTTGTCGAGATTCCCTTTTGGAATCGAAATCTGGTGAGTGAAGGTCACGAATGAGCAGTGAAGCCCTCCCCTTAACCTGGACGGATATAGATGAAATTGGGTTTCTGCTTTCCGAAAAGCACCCCGCCCTAAACCCTCTAGAAATCCGATTTACCGCACTCAGGGATTTAGTCCTGTCTCTACCGAACTTCACGTCTGAAAAAGAAAAGTGCAACGAAAGGATCCTAGAGGCCATTCAGATGTCCTGGTTGGATGAATTCGACGGAGATTAAGCTTACTCTTGAGCAAATTCCTTCAACGGTGATTCTTGCTCTATTATTTGGTTTTCCTGAACCAAAATATCGCGAGCCATCCCAGTCGCAGCATCATGAGTTGAGCAGCTGGCCGCATCGGCTCGCTGAAATACTGCGGAAACTGTGGCCCCAATTCGACGCAACTCGGTTTCATAATTTTTCCGGCCGGTTTGTTCAAAACCAGCACCTTCAATCAATGCTCCACTATTCAAAACAAAATCTGGAACATAAAGAACACCTCTCTCTCGTAACTGATCTGCTTGCTCCGGTGAGGGAAGAACATTATTCGCCGCGCCGGCGACAATTCGAGATCGGAGTCTTTGCAAATTGAGGTCATGTAATACTCCACCCATAGCGCAAGGAGCAAATATATCTGACTCGACTTCAAACACCTTTGCGGGTTCCACAATTTTAACGCCCAAACCTTCAGCAGCATTCACTACATTTGCGTTCAAATCGCAACCGAACACCTCGCAGTCATTGTCCAACAGTCGTTTGGCCAACGGGAGCCCAACCGACCCCAGTCCCTGGATTGCAACTTTCTTTCCCTTGAGCTCCGAGTTGCCATCCAAAAAATCAAGTGCCGCCCTCATCCCATATTCAACTCCTTCGGCGGTTGCCTCACCAGCAGGCCGCAGCTCTTGAGAGTGGCAAGCGTAATGGGTAGTTCCTTTTTGGAGCGCCAAACGATCGGATTCAACAAATCCAACATCTGGACCACACCGATAAACTCCGCCAAGGCCCTCAATGAAGCCACCCAGTTTTTCCATGGCCAATGGACGGTTCTTGATTCGGTCAGCGAAAATGACCGTTTTGGCCCCACCTCCAGCAATGCCCGCAAGGACACACTTGTAGGTCATGGATTGAGACAATCGCAAGGCGTCAAGGGCCGCCTCAGCTTCGTTCCGATATCTCCACATGCGTATGCCCCCATACGCCGGTCCACGCCGCGTATTGTGCAGGGCAATCCAACCAGAAAGGCCAGATTCGGAGTCCTGAACGGCTAAAACCCGCTCATGGCCACCGCGCGCCATCCAATCGAGAAGTTCCATGAAAAAAAAAGGTATTGAGAAGGGGAAGGAACCAAGGGGGTTCCCTGTCTTATATTGTAAACCACAAGTCAAATGAAACCCATCACCGCTCGCTTTCTTCTCCCTTTTCTGCTCCTGGGTGCCTGTACGGCCCCTGTTCAGGAAACGGGACTCCCGGATTTGATTACGGAGCAATATCAAGAACCGAACCAACGCCAAAACCTAGAAGTAGGCAATCTCATGGTCGAATGTGAACGGCATCTACGTTCCTGGAAGACTTCCATGAATACGCCCCGTTCTGATGCCAATCGCGCTGCCATCCACGCAACCGAGCTAGCCCTTGCCACAGTGGTTCATCGAGAACAGCGCCAACTCGAAGAACAAGCAATCTCCGGCCCTACTAGGAACCGAGCCATTGCTTCTGCCGCACTTGGTTTTAGTGGCGACAATTCTGTCTTACCTCTTTTATTGAACAATGTGGGGTCGGATGATGACTTGGTTGCCTCCTCGGCTCTTTTAGGCTTGGGAATCCTGGCAGATGAAACGACCTCTTTGGCTCCCATGTACGAAAAAGTAATGGACATTGAAGCCTCTGAAAATGTCCTCCGCAACTCTGCCTTTGCGGCCCTTCGCATTTGCAACCGCTGGCGCAAAGACCCCGATGGCACTTTGTCCTCGATTCTGACTTCTTTGCTCACTCGTTCCTTTCCTGAAGTACGAGGTCAGGCAGCCATTGGACTTGGCCTCATTCGAGCAAGCCATACCGTTCCTCTTCTTCAAACACGGCTCAAAGAAGATGTCCCAAATAATCGAATGGCCGCCGCCTGGGCTCTTGGAGAGATTGGAAGCCTTGGTTCTGCAGCATCCCTCATAGACGCACTCTCTGATGAAGATACCTTAGTCGCAGGAACCGCCCGCGCATCTCTCGCCAAAATATTTGGAAGGGACTGGGGGAAAGATGCTCCAGCTTGGAGAGTACAACTTGAAGCCGCAATAACTCCGCACTGAACCATGCTCACCCTTGCCCCATTTTTGTTTAGCGCATTGCTTACAAGTGCAATGCAACAACCTGCGGTGCAAACTCCGGGTCAGAAGTCTTATGAAAAACTCTGCCTCACACGGAAGCTTCCTCTCGAGCCAAAGAGGGGGCCATCTGGACATTTCCATTTCACGGGGAAAATCTTGTTCCAGTTTCCTTCAGGAGATAGCGTGCAGCAGGAGTGCGAAGTTCTCGTTGGTGGACCATCGCGGCTCCGGTACTTATTGAAACAGGACGGAAAGCGAAATCTCTTCCTAGTGCAGAGTCCAACCCTTGCATGGTTCCGCCCCAATGGTGCCACTCAATTCCAAGAGTGGGATGCGGAAGAATTGTCGCGCCAAACCTGGCTACGGTGGACAGCTTCCAGGTTCCCGTGGGACTTTCAACTGGACATTGCTGGCCAAAAACAAGGGCATGAACTCCGGGCAAGCACTCCCTGGGGAACGATGGAAATTTCCGTTGGAGAGGATGGCCTTCTGAGTCGGCTTCGCTTACGAACGATGGAAGTGAAGCTCAGTAATTGGAAGCCGAGCTCGAACGGAGTCCTCTTTCCGCAAAAATGGGAGTGGATAACGCCATCGCTTACTCAAATCGAAACGTTCACTGCCATTGATGACTCAGTACTTGTTTTCGACAAGGCCTTTACTCCTTTCTCTGATACAGAGGACCAAGATGCTGCAAGTAACTGGACAGGCAACCCCACCACGCAGAAAAAACAGCGCATCGCGGGCGAAGAGTACGGACTTCAATTCCGCGCAAAGATTGAACTTCTAGTTTCAGAGCTCGAATCAACTTGGTGGAATGCCCTTTCCACCGCTAATAAACAAAATCACTGGATTCTTTTTTCGGAAGGGAAACCCCTTCAGGTTGGGATTTCTCCCGAAACTGCTTCCAGACCCAAAGGACTCCAAACCCTCTCTCTCCCTGAAGGGCTCTGGTTGCGCTGGGTCACCTACGCCAAACTGCCTGCGACTGATCTTGCGGATGAAATACGCCAATCTGCTCAGCGCTCAAAACTTCAAGCTCTCGGCCCAGTCCTTTTCCGTGGGCAACTCAAAGGAAAGAATATTGGGCGACGGGAACTTCTTCTTCCAGTGAAAAAGAAAGACTAAAGAGAAATCTCTTCTGGGCCCGAGAAGGGGTGGAACCAATCGACTTTGGTTTTTCGACCGGTTTTTCTTTCGTAAACTTCCGGAACTATCGCGCTAAAATCCTCTTGCCTGTCAGCGCTCACAACAGAAACGGTGCAACCTCCAAATCCTGCGCCAGTTAACCTGGACCCCAAACACCCCTCAACTGACTGGGCGGCCTCTACAAGAGTATCCAATTCAGGAGTGGAAACCTCGTAGTTGGTCTTCAGAGATTCATGAGCAGAGCTTAAGGTTGCGCCAAAACCTGCAAGGTTCCCATTGCGAAGAGCTCGAGAAGCGATATTGGTTCTTTCAAACTCACTCACCACATGCTCAACGCGCCTTGCCAAGTTGGGTGGAAGTAAATCTTTTTGATCTTCAAAATCACGGCGCTTCACATCGCGCAAGCAGGTTACCCCCGGTAATTCTTCTTGCAGAAGAGCCAAGGCGCGAGTGCACTCGGCGACCCGTTCATTAAAAGCGGAGTTTGCCAATTCGCGCTGAACTCCACTATCCAGAATCGCAATGGCAACCTTTTCCGAAGGGAAGGGCAAATGCTCGCGAGTTAGTTCGAGGCAATCAAAAAGAAGGATGGAGTCTGCTTTGGCGAGAAAGATTGCTGCTTGATCTAAAATTCCACAACGAACGCCAACATATTCGTTCTCAGCTCGATGAGCGAGTCGAATCATTTCGTCCACATTGGCGTCCACCTCGAGCAGCTTGGAGACCGCAAACACCATGCCACATTCCACACTTGCTGAAGAGCTCAAGCCCCGCCCCATCGGCAAATCAGCGTTTACAAAAATGTCCAGTCCCGGCAAATCCCCCCACGCCTGTGCTGCGTAGTAAAGGGCGCCTTCGGAATAGGCTGACCAAGATTTCGTTCGACCCGGCCGCAAATCAGCAATGGGAACTTCAGCAGTCTCGCCCGGAAATTGGGCAGACCTCAATCTCAGCAAACCGTCCGTGCGCGGAGAAAGGGCAATGCAGGTCCCCCTGGAAAGGGCCGCCGGCATCACCTTCCCCCCGTTGTAATCCATGTGCGCGCCTCCAAGATTGGCCCGGCCAGGGGCAAAGAAAACCCGAGGGCTCGCTGAACAATCCTGCTCAAAAAGCTCTAGTGTCTGCTCAACTAATGCGGAGGTTACTTCCACTGGAGAGAAGGGTACGATGTTTGGACACGGCTTTCACCTAGTTTCCCCATGCCCGCCCCCCTTCTTCTCTCCATTCTTGCAGCCTGGCCACTCCCCGCTGCCCAAAAACCTATTCCAGAAGAGCCACTCAATCTCCTAGACCAATGCGTGCTTAGCTTGGGAGAGAGGGAAGTGACTGCCAGAGAAGTTCTCCAAGCCAATCCCTGGGACCCCTCCAATTTAATCGAAATGTTGGAGCGAGATGAGACACAAGCCCGCTTGCTCTTCAACTCCCCCGCCTTTTTGGACCGATGCCATTCTTTCGCAGACAGTGCTGCCCTCGATTTTGCAAAAGTCCCTACAACCTCCGAAGAAGCCATCCTGGCTGAGGCTTCAATTTGGGCGCAAGAACGCTCTATAAGTCTCAAGCCCAAAGCTATCCTTTTAAATCACGGGCTTGAAATTCAGAACCGTGCACGACTTTTGGGCCAACTGCCAAGCGAATTCGGAACTGGGCAACTCCGCAAACATATGCTCCAATCTGTCCCGGAGTTCTTTGGCGAACTCTCCTTTTCTTGGATACGCCTGCCCTTGATTGACCTGAATAGTGGATTTGTCCTTTCTTCCAAGGATCGAAAAAAACAATATGACCGTTTAGATTCGATTGCCTCCAAAATCGCCTCCCAAGAAATCACCTGGGAGGAGGCGGTGAAAGAAAATGCCGTCCTTGATTCTGACAAGAAAAAGCATGGCTACAAAGGCCTCGTTCGTCGACACAATTCTGACCAATACGAAATACCCGTTCTTAAGGCTATTTTTGATGACTTGGGTTTTACTCGCCCCCAGGGCAACACCCTTCGTGGACCTGTTACGGGACAAGCATGGTTATATTTATTGCGCCTAGAAACGATTCGGATTCGAGGGGTAGTAGACTTGCAGAGTGTTCGAGACAAGGTAGATCGTTCTTTGCGAGAGTCTTTGATTCAAACGTCCTTATCCAGAACTCGCAGCGACCTTCCTGCTCAATTCAGGCTACCTCTTTCTTGAATGGAATCCTGTTCCCCAATTCTTCGACTCGATTCTCTCACTGTGAAGTATGGGAGTTTCACTGCTCTCCATTCCTTCTCTGCCCAGTTCCAAGGTGGCGCACTTGGCCTGCTTGGCCCCAATGGGGCAGGGAAATCGACCCTTCTTCGTTCTGTTTTGGGGTTGGTGCAGCCGGCCTCGGGGAAAGGGATGTCCATGGGCTTGGACATCGAGAAAGGTGGATCCAAACTTCGCGCTCGAATCGGTTATATGCCCGAGCAAGATTGCTTTATTGATGGAATGTCTGGTGTCCGCGCTCTCGCCCACCTAGCAGAAATATGTGGATTTCAAGCCGAGGACGCAATGTTGAGAGCGCACGATGTCCTTCACTTTGTCGGCTTAGGAGAAGAGCGATATCGAGAGGTATCGAATTATTCCGTGGGCATGCGACAACGTTACAAACTTGCCGCCGCACTCGTTCATGACCCTGATGTTCTCTTCCTCGATGAACCTACCAATGGCCTGGATCCTCGAGGCCGTGCTCGCATGCTCGAACTCATCGACCGCGTTCGGCGTGAACATGGTATCCACCTCATCCTCGCCTCCCATCTTCTCCCTGACGTGGAACAACTTTGTGATGAAGTTTGGGTTTTGTCCGGTGGAGTTCTTAAACAATCTGGAACCATTGCGAATTTAACTGCTGCCGCCCGCGGCGCATGCCGACTCCAAACAGTAACCGAAAAAACCGAGACGATTGGAAATGCAGCAGAAGGTTCTGGCATTCAAGCTCTCCCTGGAAACTATGCCGGGGAATTGCTTCTCAGTCGCCTGGATGGCATCGTATCCCCCTTGGAAATATTCAAGATTGCTAGCGAATGCAACGCCCCAGTCCTTTCCTTGAAACCGGCTGCGCGCACTCTTGAAGATGCCTTCCTTGAAGCCCTAGAGCAAGACTAATGGCATTTCGCGCAGCCGAATACGAACGCTTTCATGGCAACCGAAGCTCTCTCCCTGCCTGGTGGCCTATTTTTAAAGCCACCATGCATCGTGGATGGAAAGTCACTTGGGTGCGGCGTATTTGTTTAGGCGCTTTGGTTTCAGCCTTTGGCTTGACCTTGATGTTCTACATGCTTTACAAAGTCATCCCAGGATGGCGAGAGCTTATGCAACAGTTTGGCCAAATGGTTGACCCAGAGGAAAAGCTACCTTTCAAGATAGATGCTCGTTTTTATGCGGGCATTCTCAAACTCTACATTTACCCAGTTCTATTGCCGCTTTCTGTTCTTTTCGGCCAGGATCTCATTTCCTCGGACATGCGAACTCGTGCCCTTGAAGCCTACTTCGCTCGCCCGCTAACTCCCCTCACCTACCTTTTGGGGCGAACCTTTGCCTTCCTTGCCTTCCTCTTAGGGGCCACCCTCCTTCCCCTTCTTTGGGTTTGGTGCTTTGATGTCCTAACTGCACCGACAGGCCACTTCGAATTGGTTTCTATGGTTCCCAAAGGCATTTTTCTTTCCTTCGGGGGCGTGTCCTTGGTTCTCGCACTTCTAATTCAAGCAGTTTCAAGCATTTCAAAAAGCTCAACATGGACAAGCATGGGATTGATTGTCCTTTTCATTCTCTCCACTCCCATTGCCCATATCCTGCATGAATTGACTGACATGGCTGGATTCCTTGCCCTTTCTATTCCCGAATCTATTGGGATTATCATTTATTCCGCTCTTGATCTTGGGGAAAAAATTGACTCCGACCACGCAAGCCCTATCCAAGCCATCTTTCTCTTCGCAGGGATTGCACTCCTATCACTCATCATTCTTTGGCGCCGAATCCTAAGGAAGGGGGTTGTTGGATGAGCCAGGCGCCCATTCGATGCCTTGGTCTTTCGCGCTGGTATGGCGAGGTGCAAGGCCTTTCCGGACTAACTGCGGATATAGGCCCAGGCATTGTTGGCCTTCTAGGTCCGAATGGTTCGGGCAAATCAACTTTAATGCGCCTTTTAACGGGGCAAATCCGGGCAAGCCGTGGAAAAATAATCCTTTTCGGGCGCGAACTCAAACCCGGAGTTTGGGAACCCTTTTCCCGAATCGCTTATACACCAGGGGATGATGTTCACTTTGAAGATGAGCGCGCTTTCGAGTTCCTCGAACTCCTTGCCCGCCTTTCTGGTGAAAATGCCGAAGGAGCAAAGAAGCGCGCTCAGGTTGCCTTAGAGCGCACTGGAATGGCGGAAGCTCGAGAAAAACGCCTGCGCGAGATGTCAAAAGGAATGCGCCAGCGAATCAAGCTCGCCCAAACTCTGCTTTTTGACCACGAAGTGTTCTTGCTAGATGAACCTCTCAATGGAATGGATCCCATCAGCAGGCGCACCACCTTGGATTTAATTCGCGAACTCGGCAAGGAAGGCCGAACAATTTTGATGGCTTCTCATGTCCTCCACGATGTGGAGGCCATTACGGACCGCATCTTGCTTCTTCACCATGGCAGACTTCTTGCTGAAGGTCGAATGGAAGAAATTCGTGCTTTGATTGGAACTCGCCCCAGAGAGGTCATCGTTAAATCCAAGATTCCACAGGAAGTCGGGAAAATACTACTCGAGCAAGATCTTGCAGTCGGCATGCGGTTTTCTGAAACACGACTCGTGGTAGAAACAACTCGACTGGAAGAACTCCTTGGCCACCTTTCAAATTTGGGTTGTGAAGGGAAAATTGAAGGGATTGAGATTGAAGACCACAGCCTCGAGTCTCTATTTGAACTTCTTGTAGGAGAAACCGCATGACGGCGATTCGCTCTATTCGAAGCTGGTCCTTCCAGCGCGCTGTTCTTGGTCGCCGCACCTTGCCTGCGCTCGCTGTTGCCTTGTTGCCGGCATTCATTGTCGCAATTGGCGCATGGAATGGGGCCTGGGATGGCAAGCGAGACGCTTTCGATGACTTTGGTTTTTCCATAGCCCCTCTTTGTCTTTACTTTGTTCTCCCTATGCTTTGCATGTTCTCGGTGCTGCCCACAGTGGGAGAACTTTATGAGTCTTCGGCAATTTCCTACTTTTGGACTCGCCCAACCCCGCGCTGGAAGGTCCTCCTTGGCATTCATCAAGGATCCCTTCTTGCCTTCCTTTCCTTAACTGCTCTTGGAATTACTGCTGTTGTCCTCATCATGGCCTTTGCCAACTCCAACTCGAATCCCCCTGGGGATTGGATGCAGAGAGCATTTGGTTTATGGCTAGTGATGGGCGTTGGTGGCGCAGCCTATGGCGCAACCTGTTTGTTTTTTGCAGTTTGGTCAAAACGGTCGGCTCTCTGGTCAATTGGCGTCCTTATTGGCTGGGGCGCCATCGTAGGAGCTTTACCCGGAAGCCTACGGAACACATCCCCTCATCGTTATTTGTTTGGTTTGCTGCGAGATTGGTGTGGAATCGAAAATGTCAAATCCGGCTTCTTTGTCCCTGACCCTTCTCCCCCGAGCGCTTGGCTTTCCCTTTTGGTTTTGGGAGGATTGGTGACTATTGCTCTTTTCGGTTCCTTCGCCGCCGCTAATCGTCGCGATGTCAATTAGCGATGCCCATCGCCAATGAAGCAATGCAATGGTCTGGCTCCCTGTCCCAGATCCCTAAAGTTCAAATCCTGAATCGAGTTCTATTAGGAAACCCAACTCACTTCTCCATTGAAGAAGCCATCAATGTTCACATGGAGGATGAGTCCGGAGAATTGAACTCGGTAGATTCCTCCTTAGCTATGGAGCAATGGAACAATCTAAAAAAAGCTTATCGAGACATAGGCACTGAAGTTCATGAGCTTTCCCCCGTTCCTGGCCTTCCCGATTATTGCTTTACGGCAAACCCAAGCCTGGTGCTTCCGCTTCCAGACGGCAATCGCATAGTTTGGCTCTCGAAAATGGCGCACTCCTCCCGCTTCAAAGAGGTCGAACACCACGCAAGTTTTTTTAGAAGCCAAAATCTCCCTCTAAAAGAATTTCCGGAAACTGTGGACCGATTTGAGGGTTGTGGCGATGGCATCCTTCATCCAGGCCGATTCCTCATCCATGCGGGGACAGGGTCACGTTCTTCAATCCGAGGTTGGGAAACCCTTTCCGCAGAATACCCAGACCTTCAAATTCTTCACTATACCTTGCAAGATTCCCGTTTTTACCACTTGGACACGGCCTTGGCACCCCTCAATGAAAACACTGCCCTTTTTGTGCCTAGTGCTTTCGACCCATCCGGACAGGAATTGCTTGCATCTGCCTTCGAGAACCTCATTCCGATTCCCATAGAGGAAGCACTTCATTTTGCGGGAAATGCACATTGCCCAGATGGCAAGCATGTTCTTCTCCAAAAAGGAAACCCAAAAATCGAAAGCATCCTTCTACGCAAAGGCTTCCACCCTATCCCTCTTGAGACTTCGGAATTTCGAAAGTCAGGCGGTTCCGTATTCTGCCTGAAGATGGCTTGGTAAGGACTCTTCCGGAGAATCCTTCCTGGAAAGGGCTTCTTCAATCAAGCGATCACAAAGTTCAGAGAAACCAATCCCCGAATGCTCCATCAGTTTGGGGTACATAGAGATGGAAGTGAAGCCAGGGATTGTATTGACCTCGTTTACAACAAGGCGGCCCGTTTTTTTCCCAATAAAAAAGTCAACGCGGGCCATTCCTGACAGCCGCAAGACATCAAAGGCTCGGAGGGCAATCTCTTGCATGCCTTCAATCATCTGAGGCTGCAAGTCCTCAGCGGGGACAACAAGTTCGGTAGTGCCATTTTCATACTTCGAAGAAAAATCGTACCACTCTTCAGGCTGAACTTCTCCCGGAGCCGTTGCGAAGGGTTCGGGGCCACCAAGCACTGCAATCTCTAGTTCTTTCGCATTCAATGCAGGCTCTACCAACACCCACTCTCCAAAAGAAAAGGCATGGTCTAAACTCGCACGAAGCTCTTCTTCCGTCTCGACTCGAGTAATTCCAACAGAGGAACCCTGGCAAGCCGGTTTCACAAAACAAGGTAGGCCACGATCATCTACCAAATGCGAAAGGACAATCTCTTTATCCGCAAGATAGTCGCGGTGGCGAATCTCAGTCCAAGAGACTACTTCAATGCCGGCATCTCGCATCACTCTTTTCGCGACCGACTTATCCATTGCAAGAGCAGAGCCCAAGGTGCCTGACCCAACAAAAGGAATGTCGCATAATTCAAGCCAACCTTGCAGGGTCCCATCTTCTCCACCCGGTCCGTGAAGAACAGGGAAAACACACTCCGTTCCTTCGGGAAGGAAAGGTAGTCCACCTGGGCCTTTGCAAGAACGGCCCTCCAGTAGCGCAGCAGAATCTTCTTCGTTCAAAAATCGCCCCTCAGGAGAAATCCCGACAAGACAGACATCCCAACGTTCTTGATTCAAGGCGCGCAAAACAGCGGCTGCGGATTGCAAACTGACAATGTGCTCTTCCGATACCCCACCAAACAGAAGGGCCAAGCGAGTGCGTTGAGGGCTGCGCATACAAAAGCATTGTAACGAGCAAGGTCGCGCGAACCTATCCTTCCGTCTCAGGATGATTCTCTTGCCTCTTCTCCTTCTGGCTCTCTGCCCCCTGGCGCCTCAATCTGGGAACCCCAGCGTGTCCGACTTGGCCGTTCCTAGTCGCGGAAATGCGAATATTGACGGCAATCACTCCCCGAAGGAGATAGCCTTGGACCCAGACGCCTTGCTCCCTATTCGCACTCGATGAACTTCATTGAAAAGTATTGTGTTCGCATTGCTGCCCTAGCGGGCATTGTGGCTTTTATCCCTATTTTGGGTGCGGGCTTCGTCTATGACGATTTGGAGCTCCTTCGTGACAACCTTTCGTTGCGTAGATGGTCCTTTCTTTGGGAGGGCTTCCTTCAACCCATGTGGGATATGGCGGCTGACCCGCGCAAACAAGCCGGTGGTTTCTACAGGCCTGTCGGAACTGGCGCATTCACTCTTCTTTGGCATATTGGCGGCGGAGCGGCTTGGGTATTCCACGCAGCCTCTCTTCTTTTTCACGCCGCTTGCTCGGCAGGAGTAGCCCGAATTGCAATCGCTCTTGGCTGGCGGCCCTTTACTGCTTGTGTTGCTGGAGTTCTATTTGCTCTACACGGCGCACATGTGGAGCCAGTTGCCTGGGCCTCTTCCCTTACTTACTTATTAGCCACGTTCTTCTCCCTTCTTGCCGTGGAGAAGTTTCTTCAGGAAAAAGCATGGGTGTGCGCAACTTTCCTCGGCTTAGCCATGCTCTCCCAAGAGTTGGCCTTGGGGATTTGGCTCCTCTGCTTTGCGGCTTCTTTTTTGCAGCCAAATTCTCTTAGGCAAGCCCTGCCCCTTCTTGTCGTCGGCTGTTTCGTCTGGCTCTTGCGAGCTTCCGCTTTCGACAGTTTTGCCGCGGGATTGGATCATCGGCTTACTTGGTATGGGTTTGAGCTCCGGGAACATCCCCTCCTAGAGGAAATTGCGCTTTCTATGGAACTTGTGGGGCGGTACTTGGCCTTCTTGATTTGGCCTTGGCCTCACGCTCCTTTTCACCCTCTTCGTATCTCCCTAGAGCTCTCCGATTGGGAACGTTGGTTGCCGGCAGCCTTAGGTTTAATTTCCTCTCTTGCTGCATTTGGTATCTGGGTCCTTCGAGGCCGAAAGAATCAAAGTCTATTCTGGGGTTTGGGTTTTTTGTTTGCAGGCTTAGTCCCCGTTCTAAAAACCTCAAGCTTGGGTCAATTCCCCTTTGAAGAGCGTTTTGCTTATTTGGCATCCACCGGATTTTCGCTCCTATTAGCCAAAGCCCTTACGAGCGAGGTTCGACACCTTTCAGCCAAACCCCTTCTGATTCTATTATTGAGTTTGCACACGGCCTCTATTTGGGCCACAACTCCCTATTGGAGTACAGAAGAAAAACTCTTCGAATGGGCCTCTACCGCTTCTCCCAAAGCCATGATTTCTCATACGGAAAGAGGGCGAGTATTCCTCACTCAGGCCCAACTCTTTGACGAAGGAAGTCGTGAGAGATACGAGTTGGCCAACAAAGCTGAACTCGCCTTCGCAGATGGCTTAGCCATTAATCCAGACGAGTGGTTCGTTTCGGTCATTGACCGCCACAATGGAAACATTGGTTTAGCCAATGCATTCATGGTTCAAGGTGACCAAGAAACTGCTAATTCAATTTTCTTACAAATCTTGGGGCGTTGGCCATCATCCCCTGAGGGCCACTCTGGTGTTGGCTTTACCGAAACCACTCTTGCGGAGAGGGAGCTAAAAAATGGAATGGAGTCTGAAGCATTTTCCAGACTGGACCGCGCCATTGGTCACTTCTCCTCCGCCCTCGAATTTGGGCCGCACCTAATTGAAGCAACCTACGGCCGCGGAATAGCCTTAGCTCTCAAAGGAGAGTACGAAAAAGCTACCTTAGACCTCGAATCTTGCTTTAAGAGTCGCCCCGCCGACTTTCGATATGCCATGGCGCTGGCTTCAGCCCAATTCGAATTGAACCAACGTTTCTTTGCTTTAAAAACCTGGGAGGCTCACTTAGCCGCTAATCCCCTATCTCCAGAGAGCAAAGAGATTCAACGCACAATTCAATTTCTACGCCAAGGGAAATAAAAAAAACCGCCGACCCCTAAGAAGGAGTCGGCGGTTGAAGTGGGTTGCGGAAAACCTAGCCAATCGTCATGGCAAGAGGGTTCAACATCGTTTGAGAGCCACGGTCTGCACCATGGAACCAAATATTCAGCCCAGTCGTCCCAGTTGGAACATTTTTGGTAACACCCGCATGACCATTCGCATCCGTTGGAAGAGGTATGACCTTGTAAGGTGAACTTACATAACCTGGACCAAAAGGAGTGTTGATGGGGCCACCACCAGCAAGGGAGTAAACGAAGTAGGCCAAGTTGTTCGGCGTGCAATTGTCCAGACTCACCACCGAGGCTTGGCCAGCAATTAGTGGGTTGACCGAGAGTGTTGGGCCGGGAGGAGCTACTGGAGCAATGGAAATGTCATCAATCTGGATGCCATCCAAGTTTGCCATGGGGAAGTTGTCTTCCTGTGCGAAGAGCAAGTAGAACTGGCCGTTCGTATCTACACCGGAGTTAGAAATGTCGACACCAGCTACATTAATCCATGCACCAACAGCCATCCCAAACCAAGGTCCGTAGACTTGATTCCAAGCCAAACCGTCAGAACTGACCCAGACACCGTCCCAAGGATGATTTTCTTCACCGTGGTTCACGATGCCAAAATCCAAGAGCAAGTCACCTGCACCAGAGCCATCTAAGCCCATAATGAGGCCATTGCGAACCTGGATTCCAGTGGGGCCTAAGGGGTCTCCACCCATTTCTAGGCAGTAGGCACCCGAGCCGCTTCCAGCCCATACGCCGACGTAGGTGCCAGTTCCTTGGCCACAAGGTCCACGTTGTCCAATGTTGCACCAGGCACTTGCGGTGGGAAGACCAAATGCGTCTAGCTCGTTAATTCCCATGTGCGAGGGAACCACACCAGCGTGGCTATCAAAGTTTTCGGCGTGAGCCGCAGGGATAAAAGTCGTTGGCAAGTTTGGCCAGACTGCAGGCGGCGGACCACCCGATCCCGAGGTGTCGTAACTCGCAACACTATCAGGAGCACCTTGACCAAGCATGACCATAGTAGGACCGTTTGGGTTGAGAGGATCGTTGTAAACGTCAGCGCCACCCTGTGCGGTTGCACCAATACCTACACCACCTGTCGTGAAAAAGCGACCTGTACCTTGAGCAGTCGCGGGGTCAAGCTCAGTCGCAGAACACTGAACATCAGTTGACCAAATGGTTCCATTCACATAGTCCCATCCGAAGCCATATGCAGAAACCTGGGCATTGACCCAAGCATTCACTACGGCGCCAGTTGTCATATCAAATTCGAACACATCTCCTGTGAAGGATTTAGTGAAGAAATTGCCTGATGTTGGGTTTTGACAAAGTGCGCGTACAGTACCAGAGACTGCTGTGATAACAGTATTCGAGTAGCTCAATGCGCCTGTAACGGGGTCATAACTCATGACCTCAACATAACCAGTGTCGTTTCCAACCCAAAGAGTATTGGCTGCATCATCTGCTTCCATGTCACGACCGCCCCAGCCACCTGTGTTTGCAGCACTGACATTCTGGGGGTAACTTGTAATCCAATTACCAGTCATGTCATATTCGTGGATCATGTAGTTGTCGCCAGCTGTGGTGTGACCACGACCCGTAATCCAAAGGCTGCCCCAAGCTTCTTCGACACCGAGGCAACGGTTATCGTAGACGGCAGTTTCGACATCGAACGGGCCGGAAACCAAGTCGCCAAGAGCGCGACTAGAATTATTGTTGACGGTGGTCAAATTGCCACCAGGGTCCACATCATTAACTTGTTGGGCAATACCATTAGTACATAGTCCAAGGATTGCAACAAGTGAAAGTATCGAAGTAAATCTCTTCATTTTTCCCAGGGGTTGAAGGGGGGGGGGGAGTCCTCTTCCAAGGGGATGGCTGAGAACTCAGTTAAGGAATACCTAATTTAATACCATTTAAGGAACATGTGGGCCTAAAAACCTATATTTTTAGGCTTTATTGTGGGTTTTTGCATTTATTAACCCTCCCATTTGCTTCTTTTCTTAAACCCCTTCCGCCTCCCACTTCTTTTTCTGCAAAAAAAGAGGCTCCCACCCAAAAACTGGGTGGGAGCCTAAGCTCCTTGCATTTGCAAGGATTAACCGACGGTCAAAGCCAAAGCGTTCAGCAGTGTTGCAGAACCATGGTCAGCACCATGGAACCAAACTGAGACACCAGCAGCTCCAGCAGGCACATCTTTGTCCAGGCTTGCGGCACCTGAACCATCTGCATTAACTTTCAACACGTTGTATGGAGGAGACACAAATCCATCACCGAATGGAGTGGAAACCGGTCCACCACCAGCCAGCGAGAATACTATGAAGACCTTACCGTTAGGGGTGCAGTTGCTCGCACTCATGGTGGCAGTCCCACCAGCAACAAGACCCGTCACGTCCAATGTTGGCGCGGGAGGGGCAGGTCCGCTAATGGAAATGTCGTCAATCTGGATTCCGTCCAGGTATCCCATGGGGAAGTTATCCGACTGAGCAAACAACAAGTAGAACTGGCCGTCTGTATCAACTCCTGAATTAGAGAGGTCGATTCCAGAAACAACTTGCCAGGAAGCGAGGAGTGGTGACCAAGGTCCATAGACCTGGGTATAGGTCGCGCCATCAGCACTGACCCAAACACCATCCCAACTATGGGTTTCTTCACCGTGGTCCACGATGCCGAATTCCAGAGTCAAGTCACCAGCACCGGATCCGTCTAGACCTATGACGAGGCCAGAGCGATTCGCAAAGCCAGTTGGACCTAAGGGATCTCCACCCATTTCTAGGCAGTAGGCACCCGAGCCGCTTCCAGCCCAGACTCCCGCACCAGAACCAGTTTCTTGACCACAAGCACCTTGCTGACCAATGTTGCACCAGGCACCTGGATCTGGAAGACCCGTAATGTCAGACAAGGCGTTGGCGCCCATGAATGAAGGTACCACGCCTGCATGTCCATCGAAATTCTCCGTATAGCCTGCAGCGGACACGAAGGTCGTTGGCATTTCTGGCCAAGTCGGAGGAGGTGGTGGAGGTGCACCAACGGTGTCATAGACGCAAATTGAGTCTGGAGTCGCTTGACACAACATCACCATGGAGAGGCCATTGGCATTGAGAGGGTCGTTGTAGACATCTGCTCCACCTTGGGAGCCAGTTATGGAGCCAAAAAAGCCAGTTCCAGTTCCCAGTCCAGTGGCGGGATCCATTTCCGTTGCAGAACCACCAGCGTCAGTAGACCAAATGGTGCCCTTATTGGAATCGTAGCCCATTCCGTAGGAGGAGATGGCGGAATTGACAAAAACATTGACCACAGCACCTGTAGCCATATCAAACTCGTAGGTCGAGCTTGTGAAAGACTTCGTGAAGAAGTTTCCAGTTGCTGTGTTTTGGCACAGGGCTCGAACCGTTCCAACAACGGCAGTTGTAACCGTTGAAGAGTAGGTCAAGCCACCCGTGACTGCGTCGTAGGTTTGGACTTCTACAAGGCCGCCATCGTTACCAACCCAGAGTGTGTTGGCTGCGTCATCGGCTTCCATGTCTCTACCACCCCAGCCACCAGGAGCTGGAACAGTTTGTGGGTAACTAGTCAAGTAAGCACCTGATTTATCGTACTTATGAATCATGTAGTTGTCACCGACTGTCGATTGGCCACGACCGGTAACCCAGTAGTGATCCCATGCTTCTTCGACACCAAGGCATCGGTTGTCATAGGGGCCAGTCTCGACATCGAAAGGACCGGCGACTACGTCGCCCAATCCACGGGAGGAGCCACCACCGAAAGGAACGAAAGAACCACCAGGGTCAATATCGTTCACTTGCTGTGCAGTAGCCATGGTGCTCAGTCCACAAAGGAGGACGAGACTTAAAAATCTTGTCAAATTTTTCATTTTTCCAGGGGTAAAAGGGGAGAGGGATGGAAGCCGAAAATCACCGGAAAGTGATATCCGGACCTCACTACGTACTTCCAGCCTATAGGATAGCCGTGAAATATGTTTCAAATTTGCCTGTTTTTTTGCTTTTTCCAGGAAGTTGGATTCCTAAACTGTGGGCATGGATTCTCTTTTTTTGGCAGACAAACTGCTACGGGGAAAGCGTTTAAGCCCTCAGGATGCCTGTTTCCTCCACGAAAACGCCGATATTAGCCTTCTGGGCTACTTGGCAGACGAGATTCGGCAAAAAAGACATCCAGAGGGCAAAATCACCTACATCATTGATAGAAACCTCAATCCCACCAATATTTGCGTGACAGATTGCGGCTTTTGCGCCTTCTATGCCAAGCCCAAGGATGAGGAAAAGGGCTACGTCCTCGATCGCGAGACGATTTTCCAAAAAATCGAGGAGACCATTGCGGTTGGAGGCGTTCAAATTTTAATGCAAGGCGGTCACCATCCTCGCTTAGGGGTGGAGTGGTTCTGCGAACTCTTTCAAGACATTAAGGCCAAGTGGCCCAATCTTCATTTACATGCGATGTCTCCACCAGAAATTGTGCACATTGCTCATGTTTCCAAAATGGACACCCATTCTGTCTTGGCCTCTCTCCAAGAATCGGGCATGGATTCCATGCCTGGCGGCGGTGCCGAAATTTTGGCTGAGTCCGTGCGAGAAAAAATCGCACCGAGAAAAGCTACGACAAATGAATGGTTGCGAGTTATGGAAGAGGCGCATGACCTTGGCATGCGCACCACCGCCACAATGATGTTTGGCCATGTGGAAACAACTGAAGACCGTATTGAACATTTGGATCGTCTTCGTCAACTTCAAGACCGCACTGGCGGCTTTACTGCCTTCATCGCATGGACTTTTCAACCTGGCGGTACCCCCCTCGGCGAAGAGCTCACTCAATCTGGTTGGCACAAACCTACTTTTGCTGAATACTTCCGACTCAAAACGATTGCGCGCATTTTCTTAGACAACTTTGAAAATGTTCAAGCCAGTTTTGTCACCCAAGGCGCTGACGCCGCAACGCTTGCCCTTCGCATGGGCTGCAATGACTTTGGCTCCGCCATGCTGGAAGAAAACGTTGTTTCCTCGGCGGGTTGCTTCGAACTTGTGGGATTGGACAAAATCGAAGATTCCATTCGTTCGGCAGGCTTCTCCCCTGCTCGAAGAACACAGGCTTACGAAATCTTGCCGAACTAACTACTCAGCACGCTCTGCCGTTTGAATGATGAGTTCAGAACGGTAGCGGTCAAATAATGTGGACTTCGATAGGGTGCCCAAAAATATCCCACTTTCATCCACAACTGGCAACACCCAAAGACCGCTCTCCTCAAAAAGTTGCGTTGCACGTTGCAAGCTGTCCCCCCTTACGACAGACGGCGAACTGGAATCCATGACTGTATCCACGCTGGTCATGCGGCGAAGGTCTTGGTCAAAAATAAACTCCCTGATGGCAGACAAATCCAGCATCCCTTGCAGTTTTCCAGTTTCGCCATCCAATACAGCAAAGTGATTTCGATGAGTACTGGGGAGAATCTTGGCAAGATCTTCAAGTGTTTTTCCAGAATCAATGGTAATGGACTCAGAATCTAAAAGCTCTTCGGCGGTCAAATCAGCCAGGATTCGACGGTCCGTTCCTGGGCGAAGAAGGCGACCACTCTCGGCAACTTCCCATGCATAAAAAGAATGGCGAAGGAATGTCCGGGATACGAGGGCCCCAAGTACGGCAACTAAAATGAGAGGCAAGCTTTGCCCCCAGCCGCCGGTTGTTTCCAGCGCAAGCAGGATTCCGGTAAAGGGTGCCTGCATCGTTCCAGCAACTAAACCAGCCATGCCTGCAAGGGCAAAAAAGCCTGGGGCGGCGAATTGGGCGCCGGGGAAAATGGCGGCAAGAGTTAATCCAAATGAAGAGCCCAGTAATGCCCCCAAGACTAACGATGGGGCGAAAACGCCGCCGGGAGCGTTACTGCCCAAAGTTAAAACAGTTGCAAAAAACTTAGTGCCTAAAATCAAAAGGAGAGCGGACCATCCGAAATTCGCGTTGCCTTCTAATAGCTTTGCAACGAGGTCATACCCTTCTCCGATGGCTTCGGGGCGCAAGAGTCCCAGAAATCCAACTCCCATGCCAGCGAGGGCTGCAACAACGCCAACACGGCCGAGCAAGCTTCCCTCCTTACAAGTCCGCGCAAAGTGCTCCGCGCGGAGAATCAAACGAACCAAAAGTACCGAAAACAAACCAGCGAGGATTCCGAGAGGCACGCAACCAAGAAGATCCACTGTATCCCAAGAAAAGTCTGCAGCGTGAAAGGCGCCCTCGGCTCCAAGAACTGCGCGGCCGGCTTCGGTTGCAACGACCGAAGCAACCGCCAGCGGAATGACCGTGCTGAGGGTCCATTCAGCCAGCACAACTTCCATCGCAAAGAGAACGCCGGTCAGGGGCGCATTAAAAACAGCGCCAATTCCTCCGGCAACGCCACAGGCCAGAAGAAGCACTCGCTGACGTTCAGCGAGTTGTGCCCATCCCGCCACCGAGCTTCCGGCGGCAGCTGAGCTGAAAACAATGGGACCCTCTAAGCCAGCCGATCCTCCACTGGCTACAGTGAGCAGGCTTCCAAAAAATCGACTGAAAATACTGCGGCTTCGCATGTGCCCACCCCGCCTTGAAACAGAATCCAAGACTGCAGGGACCCCATGACCGCCGGGTTCTCTGAAGATAATGCGAACTGTCCACACAGCGAGAAGAGCACCAACTGCCGGCAAGAGAAAGCCGAAACTTTCGGCTCGAAACGCCTCAAGAGTATTAAAAAGATGGTGAACCCCGCTACGGAGAGCAACTGCGACCACTGAGCTCACTAAGCCCACAGCAGCAGCGAGCAAGACCATCAACCACGGTCCGCTATCCGCATTTCGAATGGAAGAAGAGAGTTTCATTCGCCACAAGGTTCGAGCTCGGCCAAGCGAACAAGGAGGGAGTGATCCTCTTCCTTCGCCGCAAGCGCTTTACAAAAAGAAGAGTCCCGAAGAATAAAGGCCACTCGAGAAAGCAACTGGAGGTGGCTCTTTGGATTGGGGCTCAACAACAGAAGGGCTGTATGGACCCGCTCCCCATCGAGAGCCATCCAATCCACAGGCTGCTGGAGAAGTCCAATGACCACCGTAGGAACCATTGCAAAATCCTGGCTTGGTGTGCGCGGATGCGGCAGAGCAATTCCATGGCCCATGCCCGTCGAGGTCATCTTTTCGCGCTCAAGGAGCCGCTCCAAGAGGAGGCTTCGGTCCACTGATTTTGCGAGGGGCGCCCCCTCTACTAGGTTTTTCAAAACTCCAGCTGGGGTTTCGCCCTCAACTCCACGCATAAGACCGCCGGCACTGATTGCCGCTATCAATGGTTGATCGCAGTTTTCCTCGACACTGGTCCTAGTGGAATCGGATTGGCTCCGAAGGGACAGCCCCTTTTTCCGAGCCCAAGATTCCAACTCTTCTTCTTGGAATCGAAGTTCCCCACCAGGCCGGCGCATGCCCAGCTGCCCTTGACGGGCCCACCTTTGGAGTGTGTCCGGAGAAACACCCAACTTGGCGGCGGCTTGACGGAGGTCTAGAGTCATGACAAGGCGAGATTGTATTCTCACCACGCCTTGAAAAAGCTATCGACTCTCCTTCTTGTCTCCTGGATGCTCGGAAACACCTACCTTGCCTTCCAAGGGGTGCCTTCTCGGTTTGATTTTTCCTTCCACCCGGGCCCAGGCAAAGAACCAAACCAAAACCTCAACATAAATGCCGATGAGTTTCGCGAGCGGGGTTTCAATCGCCTTTTGCTTCCGATTGGCGACCACCTCCGGCCAGTTGAGCCACTGGCCCACCACCTTCTCTTCCCCACTCAGGTTCTTTACTCTCCGCGGAACCGGCGTTCCATTGAGGCAGTTCTTCGAGAGGCGAAAGTTCGGGAAGCCGAGGGCGTTTTAGTTTTCTCGAAGAAGGATGGGTGGAGTATTCATGAGGTGGAAGATTGAATTTCCCGCCCTTTGCGTCGGCAGTCGGCGTCATCCTTCTTCTTCTTTTTTCAGGAAGCCACCTCTTACGCCTTTTTCCTGTGAAGCATGAAGGCCTTCCAGATTACCTGAGTTGGTCCTGGCTCCTTGGCGTGAGCTATTTCGCATTGGGGGTCAGCCTTATGTCTTGGATGGGGCTTTGCACGCTCGGCCCTTTACTGGGGCTTTGCCTTCTTCCTCCGGCCCTTTCTTACTTCCAAAAAACTGCCCCGCGCGGGCCGCGCCCACTCCATTTCTGGTCTTTCCTTCCTGCATTACTAGCGGTTGGCCTTTCCGTTCTGATTTGCCAGGCGGATTCGGTCAAGGAGGTGGACGCCCAAATGAGGTGGGTGCAACATGGGCAATGGATGGCCGAAACCGGAAGCTTGGTACCTGAACGGATGGAGGACCCTTCCTGGGCGAAACTCCACCCTTCCTATCCTCCATTACTCTCCTCTGTGATTGGTTTCGCACTCCAACTCCCGGGCGCAAATCGAGAGGGGACTCCTCTTCTCTTTGGACCATTCTTCTTCCTAGCCTTGCTGGGCATTTTGCATGGCTTTTGCATTCGCAATACTAGTTCAAAGTGGACATTCATTTGGGTGGCAGGGTTCGCATTCACTCCCTGCTTCGCTTGGTTGGCAAGGGACGGTCTGACCGTGGGAATGGCGGCCGATTCCGCCCTTGCCGATATTCCGCTGGCCTTGTTCCTGACAGCGCTTGCCGCTCTTTCTATTCGCATTTTGGAAGGAGAGGATTCACCCCCCCATCGAGGCCTTCTCCTGTTGGTAGGCGCTGGCTCCATGCTTGTAAAACAAGAGGGTGCAGCATTTGTTTTGGCGTCCCTGCCACTTTCAACCCTGTTTGTAGTCTGGCTTTCCCAAAAAAATGGGCAAAACTCTATTTCTTGGCGACCGTTCGGCTGGCTTTTTTCAGGTGCAATTGCCGCTTGGATTTTGTGGGCCGGGGTGAGTACTAATATGCCCGTAGCAGCGGGAGAAAACTACTTGAGTGTCGAGGGTTTTCAGAACCTATGGACTGGATTCGACCGCCTTCCCCAAATCGGACTTCGCGTGTTGGAAGAATTTTTTAGCGTCAATCGCTGGGGCGGCCTTTGGTTCGTGGCTGTGGCCGCCACCGCCGTCGGGCTTTACAGGAAGAACACTAGCGCCCTCTTTTTAACCCTTTTGCTTCTCCTGGGAATCGGAGTCTCCGTAGCCGGCTTCATGTCTAGCGGTTGGAACGGTGGCGACATCAAGGGCCTCATGGACTCCAGCCTGACTCGCCTCCTCATGCACCATGCTCCATTGGTGTTGTTGCTCGGAGTCAAATCGTTGCATTCTGCAAAAGAAAAAAGACAACCGCTGTAGTTCCGCCACCACACGGCACTGCGGGGTATTCCGCAGCTAACTACAACGGCTATCAGTGTTGATTGAACTCTATGGGTTCTTGTATTCGGCTTTGGGACCGAGGTAGTACCACCAGTTGAGGACTGCACAAACTGCGTAGAAAACGGCGAATCCGTACATGGCGACCTCTGGGGTGCCAGCCTTCATCTCCTCGCCAATCACTTGGGGGATGAGGAAGGCACCATAAGCCGCAACTGCTGAGGTCCAGCCAAGGACTGGCCCACGTTGTTCCTCATTGAAAATCATTGAAATGGTCCGGAAAGTGGATCCGTTGCCAATACCCGTGGCAGTAAACAGGATCACTATCAGCACAAAGAACGGCATGAAGTAGTCCTGTGGCGTCGCCGACTGATAGGCGGCGTGAGCGTAGTACCCGACTCCAATCGAACTGAGTGTCATGACAATAGCCACTCCTTGAGTCAGAATTGCTCCACCTGTCTTGTCAGCCAGCCAACCACCGACCGGTCGGATGAGCGCGCCAACAAAGGCACCAACCCACACGTATCTGAATGTTTCAGGACCTTCGGGGTTGGGCAGGTGCTGCCAGACACCAGTCGTTGCATCTTGGATGTGCTGAAGACCAAAGATGAACTTGATGGACAGGCCAACCGCTGCAGCGAAACCGATAAACGAGCCGAAAGTCATCGTGTAGATGATGGTCATAATCCAGGTGTGCTTGGCACCGAAAATCTTGTACTGCCGCGTCAAGTTGGATTTGACCTCACCCGGCGACAGAGCCTTCATCAGAAAGACCGTCGAGGCAATCACCACTGGCAGCACAATGAACTTCACCCAGGTAAGCGTCGGGAAGCTCAGGATTACCCAAAGGCCGATGCTCGCCGTAATGAAACCGATTCCCAGTAGCCCGCTGATACGCCCAAAAGAGACGAGCGGCCCCTTGATATTGGGAGAGACTGCCTCGGTGCGGATGTTATTCATCTTAAACCAGCCGAGGAAGGCCAGTGGAATGAGTAAGAACATCCACACCCAGCCGGCGCTGGATAGCCAGGTCTCCGAACCTGCAGGGATTTGCTTAAAGACCGTTCCGCTGGTCTTTGAGAGCGTCATCGACGGCCCACTGAGCGGCCCCACGATGGCCGCGGTCATGCACAGAGGGATGAGGATCTGCATCGTGGTCACGCCGAAGTTTCCGAGTCCGGCGTTCATACCCAGCGCATAGCCCTGGTTCTTCTTCGGGTAGAAGAAGCTAATGTTGGACATGGAAGATGCAAAGTTCCCACCGCCAAAGCCAGAGGTCAGCGCGAGGATCTGGAAAACCCAGAGAGGCGTCGCTGGATCTTGCAGTGCTATCGCCGCTCCGATGGACGGGATCATCAGCAGCGCTGTGGTGAAGAAAATAGTATTTCGCCCACCGGCGAGACGGATGAAGAATGAACTTGGGATGCGCAGAGTCCCACCGCTCAGGCCAGCGATAGCGGTCAGGGTCAAGAGCTCTGACTTGCTAAAGGGAAAGCCCAGATTCTCCATCTGGACCGCAATGATTCCCCACATAATCCAGACCGCGAAGCCACACAGCAGACTTGGAATCGATATCCAAAGGTTACGGGTGGCAATCTTCTTCCCGGCGCTTTCCCAGAACTCTTGGTCTTCTACATCCCACTTATCGAGGTTAGATGTCATGATGCGCCTTCTATTTGATTCGGGCCGTCTTTCGGTCACGGTTCCAAATCACAACTTGTGGCCTACGCCACAAGTAAGGGTTTGGCACAACGAGAACATGAACTAGTCGGGTGAAGGGAAAGAAGCCTACAATGATCCAAGCATTGATGATGTGCAGCTTCACTAAAAGCGGTAGCGCAGCGACATAACTCACATCGGGCTGAAGAGTGAAGAGGGACCACAGCCAGGGCGAGGCCGAACTTGCAAACCAAGAACTCCCCCATCCATGCTGGACGGCAACCAAAATTCCAAGCACGATTTGGGCCACCAACATGGCATAAAGAATCCAGTCGGTCGGAGTGGTCACAATGTTCACACGGGCATGGCTAAACCGGCGGGCGATTGCATTGATCAAACCAAGTAAAGCCAAAATGCCAAGGGCAAGGCCAGTCACTTCCATAATGACCAAACGAACTGGAACACTATTCCACCAAAGGAGAGTGTCGGGAATCACCAAGCCCATGAAATGAATAGCAAGAACGCCGAGAATGCCGTAATGGAATGGCACGGTACTCCAGAAGTGCTGACGGTTTTCGAGGAACTGGGAGGAGATACTGGAGTAGGTGTATGGTCGCTGGCGATAGCGAGCGATTGTCACCAAGAAAAAGAGGGCCAGAGCCACGTAGGGCAGGGCGGCAAAGAGAAGGATGTCGCTCATGATTGGGGGTTGCCGTTGGTTTCCTGGACATGCATGTTGAGGACCGCGAGAACGGCGTCCAGGACCGGCTCGTAGGGGTTGTCATTGGCAGCCAAACTCACGCAGATTTTTTTCACGGCAGGAATGGCAACATTTTGAGAAAGCTCACTCGCGATTACGTCATCGCACCGAGCAAGAACCGCCATTACATGGCAGAGATGGTCCGGAAGCTCGCTCCCTTCGGTTATTTCATTTTCGCGGAGAAGCTCGCGCATTTTTACGAGGAATCCACCACGTTCGTACGCTTCCCCAAACACATGCCAGCCCGTTTCAAGCGCGGCACTGGCAGAGTTGTCAAAGGTGCGAGCGAAAAGCTCTTCCATTTCCTCATCTGACTTCCCTTTGAGAAATTCAGTGAAGGGTTGGAGAGCCTCTTTAGCCACTTCAGAAGCATTGGCTACGACCGCAATCCATTCTTCAGCCGCCTCGCCAAACCCAGGCCTGGGGTAGGTGACCAACTTTGAAAGGGCGTCGTAAACTTTGCCGTCAGTTTTCATGATTAAACACGCAGTGGGGCGTCTCGGAATCCGAAGCCCGTTTCTTGCTTGTGAGTATGGGTGTCGCGCAACATTTCGATTGCTTGCTCGCGCTGGGCGGGCGGAATCACGAATCGTTGTTCGTAGGAAGCCAGTGAGGTCAACTTGTATATTGCATCTGCCTGTTCAGGAGTGCAGTCTGCTTCACGAAGAGCGCGCATGGCGGATTCTTCATCCACATCCCCTACCGTGAGGTGGCGGCGCCACATCCGAACTGCGTACTGCTTACGCAGTGCGTAGCGAACGGGCTCAGCGTTTCCTGCGCCAAAGAGGTTCGACAAGAACTGGATGGGAACCCGTGCCTGTTCGATTTCGTGAAAGAGGTCCTCTGTTTCCAATGAAGTTGGTCCAGCGTGGTTACTGGAAACCACTGGAGAAAGAGGTGGAACGTAGAACACCATGGGGAAGGTGCGGAACTCAGGGTGCAAGGGCAAGCCAAGACCCCAGCTCTTCACAAACTCGTAAGTTGGAGAGTTCTGCGCCGAAGTAATGACACCATCAGGGATGCCATTCCTCTTCGCAGCTTCAATCACTTCGGGGTCGTTTGGATCCAAAATGATGCTCCGCTGAAGATCAACCAGACGGTCTTCAGGGGCAGAAGCCAAATCTTCAATCTTAGATGCATCGTAAAGAACGTTGCCCAAGAAACGAATGCGGCCCACGCAAGAGTGGTGACAGGCTGGAGGCTGGTTGGTCTCAATCCGTGGGTAGCAAAGCACGCACTTTTCAGACTTGCCAGTGTTCCAGTTGAAGTACACCTTCTTGTAAGGGCAGGCGGGCACACAGGATCGCCAGGCGCGACAACGCTCTTGATTTAGAAGAACGACACCATCCTCACCACGCTTGTAAAGCGCACCGGAAGGACAGGATGCAACGCATGCTGGGTTCAAGCAATGGTTACACATCCGCGGAAGGTAGAAGAAAGCCAAACGCTGAATTTCGAACATCTGCTGGCGAGTTTCTTCAGGAAGCCCATCCAGATTGGGGTCGTTTTCTGCATAAACCGGAGAACCGCCGAAGTCGTCGTCCCAGTTCGGCCCAGCTTCGACATCAATGTACTCGCCTGAAACCATGGAAATCGGGCGAGCCGTTGGCTGGTCATGACCTTCCGGAGCATCAAAGAGGTCTGAGTACTTGTAAGTCCAAGGCTCGTAGTAATCATCCATGGTTGGCATGGATGGGTTGTGGAAAATGTTCGGAACAATCTTCGACTTACTCGTTGACTTCAACTGCAATTTGCCGTTCTTGACTTCCCAACCACCGCGGTGTTGCTCCTGATCTTCCCAACGGGTTGGGAAACCAGTACCGGGCTTCGTTTCCACATTGTTCCACCACATGTATTCGGTGCCTTTACGGTCAGTCCAAATGTTCTTGCAACTAATACTGCAAGTATGGCAACCGATGCACTTGTCCATGTGGAACAACATCGCAATTTGTGAGCGTACATCCATTATTATGTTTCCGTTTTCAGTCGGCTCACCAAACGAGCTCAGGTAGTTTGCGAACGAGGACGTGGGTGTCACGGTTACACCCAATTGGTCCCCAGTAGTTGAAGTGGAAGGTGAACTGACCGTAGCCACCAATCATCAAGTTGGGCTTGAGACGGGTACGGGTCAGGCTGTTGTGTCCACCCGCACGACGCTTGCCGCGGAGTGGAGATTTCGGAACCGAGTAAGTCCTTTCCGGAGAGTGGTAAATGATGCAGATACCTTTGGGGATCCTTGCACTCACTGCGGCGCGAGTCACAACAACTCCATGGTCATTGTGTACTTCCACCCAGTCATTGTCATTCACGCCAATGGATTCAGCCTCTTTATCATTAATCCAGAAGGGCTCCACGCCACGACTCAAGGTCGTCATACGGTGGTTGTCCCCATAGGTCGAGTGGATGTGCCATTTACCGTGCGGGGTCAAGAAGTTGAGGCAAAGAGTGTCGTCTTTGCGCTGACCTGTTTCATAACCCGCAGGGTCTGTAATCCGCATGTCCGAGTATTCCATCGGCAATGGCTTCGGTTTGTAGGTTGGGAGGTGTTCGCCAAACTGAATGTAACCTGGGTGGTCCAAGTAGAAGTGCTGACGTCCCGTCAAAGTTCTCCAAGGCACCATTTCTTCCACGTTATAGGAGAAAGGTGAGTAGGTTCGGCCATCATCAATCAATGCGGACCACATTGGAGAGTTGTGCAAGCGACGAGGCTGAGCTTGAATGTCCCTTGAGTTCATTCGAACCGAGCGAGTTTTGCTTCCCAGCTTGTCAGCTAGTGGCAAACCGACCTTCTCTTCCATGTTCTTGTAAGAACGGTAAGCGAGCTCTCCATTCGTTACAGAGGCAAGATTGAGGATGGCATCAACCACATGCTTGCCTGTCTTCAGGGAAGGGAGTTTCTGGCCATCGACCACTTCAACATCACCATGCTCGACCATTTCATCGTAATAATCGTCAATCATGTAGTGTGTTCCGTGGGCACCGATTCCTTTTTCGCGGGCATTCGGACCGTAAGAGACATACTGCTGGTAGAGCTTCCTGTAATCACGCTTGACAACCTTCAAGCCAGGCATGGTCTTTCCAGGAATAGCTTCGACTTCGCCTTTGTCCCAATCCAGCATTTCGGTTTGCGCAATTTCAGCAGGAGTGTCATGTGCAAGCGGGGATGCGACCACATCTTCCACTGCATCGGGAAGATGCGTTTCGGCAAGCTCTGCAACCGCTTTTGAAATTTCAGCAAAGATGTCCCAGTCGGACTTGGACTCCCAACAGGGGGGTACAGCTTGCGACAACGGATGCACGAAGGTGTGCATGTCCGTGGTATTGATATCGTCTTTCTCGTACCAAGTTGCGGCAGGGAGGACGATGTCGGAGTAGAGAGCTGAAGTATCCATGCGGAAGTTCAGGTCTACGACCAAGTCCATTTTGCCCTTGGGTGCTTTCTTCAAGAACTCAACGGTTTTCACGCTACCTTCGGCAACTTCGTCGGCAATCTTGTTGTTGTGTGTTCCAAGGTAGTGATCCAAGAAATACTCATGACCCTTTGCAGAACTCATGAGAGCGTTCCCTCTCCAAATGAACCATAAGCGTGGCCAACATTCGGCATGGTCAGGCTTTTCGATGGCGAACTTCAAGCTACCGCCTTTCAGTTCATCCACAACATGCTTCACGATGCCTGCTTCGTCGCTTGCGCCAGCAGCGCGCGCTTCTTCAGCCAAAGCAATCGGGCTCTTATCAAACTGTGGATAGAAAGGCAGCCATCCATTCTTCACAGCGCGAACATTTGCATCAATCGTATGCCCTTGAGCCAAAGTGTTTTCAGGCTGCTTCGGCGGAACTGTCTGGTATTCGCGGAAGCTTCGCTCGTAGCGCCACTGGTCCGTGTTGACGTAGTGCCAACTTGGCGCATTTTGCAAACGTACGGCGGGCACCCAGTCCTTCGCAAAAGCAATGTTGCCCCATGGCTCGCCCGGCGCGAGCTTCTCTTGGCCCACATAGTGAGCTAAACCACCGCCATTGACCCCGATACACCCACAAAACATGAGGGCGTGAATCGCTGAACGGTACATGAGGTTGGCGTGGTACCAATGGTTGATACCCGCACCAATGATGACCGTGCATTTCCCATTGGTATGCTCGGCTGTAATGGCCCATTCGCGAGCAAACTTGATGATGTTCTTCCGGTCAATCCCGGTATATTTCTCGCCCCAAGCAGGCGTGTAAACGGCATCGGTGTCGTAATCAGAAGGGTACTCCCCTTCCAAACCGCGGGAAACGCCGTACTGCGCCATCAGCAAGTCGTAGATCGTTGCAACAGTAACTGGACCGCCGGAAGTTTGAACCGTGCGAACAGGAACACCGCGGCGACGAGATTCATCTTCGCCAAAGTCATCCAAGCGAACTTGAACAATGCCTTCATTATTGTTGAGGAAGGTCAGTTCGGCATCAATATCAGAACCGTCCTTTCCATCTTTTGGCAACAGGTTCCACTGACCTTTCTTTTCATTAGCCCAGCGGTGACCCGATGCGCCCATAGGCATCTTGGGTCGGTTGTCGCCCTTGTCCCAGTGAAGGAATTTCCACTCTTTATGCTCTTCATCGGCGTAAGCATCCATGCGGCCTGCACGAAGCATTTGACCAGCTTCCCACTCATCGCCATCTTGGGTGAGTTCAACTAAGAAAGGGGAGTCGGTGTACTTCTTGGCGTAGTCCAGGAAGTAAGGAGTCTGCTTCTCGTGGTGGAATTCCTTCAGAATTACGTGGTTCACAGCCATCCACCATGCGCCATCTTGGCCGGCGTTGAGTGAAACCCACTCGTCGGCATACTTGGCAACCTGGTTGAAGTCAGGCGAGAATACGACCATCTTTGACCCGTTGTGTCGTGCTTCGGCGGCGAAGTGGACATCAGGGGTTCGGGTCATGTTCAAGTTACTTCCCATGACCGCCAACATCTTGGCGTGGTACCAGTCTGCGGACTCGTTCACGTCGGTTTGCTCGCCCCAAGTTTCCGGAGAAGCGGAAGGCAAATCGCAATACCAGTCGTAGAAACTAAGAGCTAGTCCACCCATCAACTGCAACATTCGTGCGCCGGATGCATAGCTGACCTGAGACATTGCAGGAATCGGGGAGAAACCGGCGATGCGGTCGGGCCCGTGGTCCTTAATGGTCTTCACTGCGGACGCCGCAATAATTTCCTTTGCAGTGTCCCAAGATGTGCGGCGGAAACCACCCTTGCCGCGGGCGCGTTGGTAACGCTCACGCTTAACAGGATCGTCCGTAATAGAACGCCAGGCAGCCACGGTGTCGTTTGGATGCACGGCTTTGGCTTGTTTCCACAAGTCAAGGATGGCGCCACGGACATATGGGTACTTCACCCGAAGTGGGCTGTAAAGGTACCAAGAATAAGAGATGCCGCGCTGACAACCACGTGGTTCGTGCGGAGGAACAGTCTTGTCCAGGGTTGGGTAATCCACCGCCTGCATTTCCCAGGTCACAATTCCATCCTTGACATAAATCTGCCAAGAACAAGAACCGGTGCAATTCACGCCATGAGTGGAGCGCACAATCTTGTCGTGCTGCCAACGGTTACGGTAGAACTCTTCCCACGCACGGGTTCCGGGTTCAACCGAGTCTTTAATCCAAGGGTTTTGAGTACTCATCGTTTAGACGCCTCCACCATGGGGATTCGGGTGGCGCGGAAGCGGCCTCTCCAAAGGAAGCCGAACAGAAGGAGAATCGCCGCGGCTGCCGCCACGCCGGTGTAGAAGAAAGAAGCCTTTTGGGTAGCTGGCTCGACGCCGTCCTTCCCGTTTACAGAAAAGAAGGCGACCAATGCCCGGATTTCAGAATCGGACATCTGCGCATCCTTAAAGATGGGCTTCATGGTTTCCGATGCGGGTGAGGACAACCAGGCGCTGAGGCCACGGCTCTCACCAAGACGGGAATAAACAGTGGTCAGGTCAGGGCCCAGACTGCCGCCCCCGAAGAAACCGCCAACATTGGAAACATTGTGGCAAGAAATGCAAGCAGGAGTCCCTTTTAGGAAACTTTCGGTTCCAAGAAACAGGTCCATGCCTCGGTTCATTTCTTCAGCGGTGAAGGGGATTTCCTCCTCGACGGGCGCTGGTTCCAAGATGGTGCCGGATTTCGATGCGATGTAATCCAAAAGGGCGTTCGCCATTTTGGTATCCACACCAGGGAGCTTTGGCATCGGAACATTGTTGGAGGCAGCCAACAATTCCTGGGCATAAGAATCGCCACTTGCAAGCACGGCGGTTGGATCCACCATGAACTTCACAAGCCATTCGCGACTCTGGCGTTCATTTACGCCGTGTAGGTCGGGACCAATCAAGCGACCTGCACCAATCGTGTGGCAGGCCGCGCAATTCGTCTCGAAGAAAGTCTGCGCCGCTTCCTGGGCCCCAAGGGCGGAAGTGCCGGCAAACAGCAGAATCAGTGTGAGTGTGGATTTCAGTTTCAACACGGTTTTTTCTCCGTGCCCACACAGGAACAAATCTCGTGCCAACTCAAGCGAGGCAGAATACGAACCCTGCCCCAATCCGAAACGCCCCTAACTCATTTACAGCAAATAGCTTACGAACTCAAAAGACTTCGTCTCAATACCTGGAGGCGCATCCGCTTGGATGCACCATCTCTCACGCTTTCCCTTAACGCCCTATCCCATAAAGAGTTTTGCGTGCTTCCATCAGGAAGCAGGGGCCGCTAACCCTAGTTTTCATCGGGGACGAATCGAGTTCGGTCCACGCCTAATTGTTTCAATATTTTTTGAAAAGCAGCCCGAGTCAAACCGCAACTGGTTGCAGCCTGTGTGACATTCCCAAGACTCTTTTCGAGAGCCCTTTGAACGAATTCTCTCTGGAAATCTCCCATAGCCAGAGCCTTGGCCTCGGAATAGTTCTGATCCCCCGCTTCAGCAGTGACACCCCACTCCTGGGACTCTAGGCCCAGATGAAAAGGCATCAAGCACTCCCCACAGCAAACAATTATCGCTCGTTGAATAGCATTCTCTAACTCGCGAACATTCCCTGGCCACTCATAAGTCCTAAGCCTCTGGAGAGTTTCCTGGCTGAGTTCAGGTGGAGTTGCCTCTTCTCCCAAACATTCCTGAGTCGCTCGTAACAAAAAGTGCATCGCGAGGGGAACAATATCGCCTGGCCGTTCACGCAGAGGAGGAATGTGCACTTGTACGACTTGCAAACGGTAATAAAGGTCTTCCCGGAACTTTCCGGCTTGCACCATCGCTTCGAGATCTCGGTTGGTCGCCGCAATTAATCGGAAAGAGACGGGAACATCCGCACTTCCTCCCACCGGGCGAATCACTTTTTCCTGCAGAACCCGCAACAGTTTGCCTTGGAAAGCCGGAGACATAGAAGAGACTTCATCCAAAAAGACCGTCCCCCCCTCTGCCAACGCAAAAAGGCCGCGACGGTCTCGGTCTGCTCCAGTAAATGCCCCTCGGACATGACCGAAGAGTTCGGATTCCAACAAAGTGTCCGAAAGTGCGGCACAGTTAACCGCTTGGAAGTCACAATCAGACACCATACTTCGACGATGAATTGCTCGAGCAATGACTTCCTTTCCAGAACCAGACTCCCCTTCAATTAAAACCGGCACAGGTTGTGGAGCAACCTTCTCAACCAAAGAAAGAACTCGCTTGGTAGCGGGATCCTCAGCAACCATTACGTCTATCCCAATCTTCGGACTTTGTCTCTTGGCAAGAAGTTGCATGCCAAGGCGCTGAATAATCCCTAAGATTTCTTCGTTGTCGAAGGGCTTAGTGAGGAAATGCGAAGCACCAGCCTGCACGCATTGCACTGCAGTTTGCACGGTTCCAAATCCAGTTAACAAAACAACTGCGACATCTGGCCAAGTCTTTTTAATTTCCGCCAATAGCTCCGAGCCCGTCATTCCTGGCATCATCAAATCCGTCAACACTAAATCCCATTCTTGATTGCGAAGCTGAGTGAGGGCTTCCAATCCGTCGGCAGCTTGACCGGCTTGAATACCCAGAGTGCCCAAGAGTCGAGTGAGCCCCAAACGGATGTCGGCCTCGTCATCAACGACGAGAACATGGAGTTCAGAAATCTTGGGTGGGGTCATGACAGGTCAGGGCTAGGCATTTTGCCAGATACGGAGAGGGGGAAACGGACCTCAAAACAAGTTCCTTTTTCAGAGGTTTCGACCATTGACAATCCACCGTGATGCAATTCTGCAATTCGGCGAGCCGTGGGCAAGCCAAGCCCCGTTCCTTCGCCCGCTGACTTGGTTGTATAGAAGGGACGGAAAATCTCTTCCAACTTTTCTTCGGGTATCCCTGATCCCGTATCGAGAACCTGAACGAGAATGGAACCACTTTCGACTCGACTCCCCACCGAAACCGTCCCCGAACCTTCGATTGCTTGAACAGAATTCATAACGAGGTTCACAAAAATTTGTCTAAGTTGAACTTCATCGCCAAGAATACAGGAAAGATCCGCCTTTAGGTTGGACTCCAAAGAAACGTGGTGGCGGTCGGCAAGTGGACGAAGAAAACGGAGAGCGTCATCAATCACATCGTGGACATTTACTTCACCTGAATCTGTTCCGCCCTTCGACGCGTAACCTAAAAGTTCGCGAATTACCCGTTTGCACGTTTCAGTGTTACGCGAGATGACATCTATGTTTTCTTGCAAGGGGGAATCTTCAGCAAGTTCCGTCTGCATCATTTGACTGAACATGCTGATTGATGCCAAGGGGTTATTAAGTTCGTGCGCCATAACGGCAGCAACTTCCCCCAGCACGGCTAGGCGTTCTTGATGGACCTCACGTTCTTCCCCTTCAATGCGCTCGGTGATATCCCGGCCAACCAAAATCCGTCCTTGCCTGCCGGTATCACCAATAGGGAGTGGTGTTGCGTGAATCTCATAAATCCGATTGCCCACATCCAAGACGCAGGATTTCATAGGAGCCTGCAAATCCGCAAGGCAATCTGCGCAACTCTCGGCTGGATTTCTAGTTCCTTCACCACACGGAAAATGGGAAAGAGAATCTCGTAGGCTCCCCTTCGAGGAAAAGACCTCCAAAAGGGGGCCAGCTGCGTGATTGGAAAGACTGACATTGCCTTCCTCGTCCAATACCACAAGCCCATCACGCATTGTCGAAATCACATGGTCAAGCCGGTCGCGCTGAGCTCGTGATTCAGCTTGACGAAGCTGCAACTGCTTGGCATTACTTACCAACTCTTCGCTCCGACTTTGGACAGCAGAAGCCATCAAGTTAAACGACTTTGCCAAGTCTCCGACCTCATCATTAGTGTTAACCGTTACCCGAGCTGAAAAATCTCCTTGGCGGATTTTAGTAGCAGCTTCGCTCAGCATCATCAATGGGCGGGCCAAGAATTGGAGCGGAAAATAAAGTAGAAGAATGGAGGCAATGGTCATCAAGGTGCCCACCAAAAGGAATTCATTTTGAAGACCTGAAACCGGGGCCAAAGCGTTGGAAGCTTGAATCGAAACCTCGGCATTCCAACCGGTATCCCCAATAGGAAAGCTCCGCCGATAAAAATTTTCGCGTGCCTCCTCTGTTTCCTTTTCATTGGTTGGAGCACCTAAGACAATTAATCCACGACCTTCTCGGACAGCAGCAGCGTCAGGGGAGTCGTAATTCAAGAAACGGGGGGTAACCTCAAGTGTCTGCGCCTGTGAATCCTGAAGACGGAGACTGACATCCTCTGCTGTGCGGTCGCGACCAAGTCGATCCGTTCGCATGGCGTCAGCAATCCAATGACCCACCTGAACTTCCGCAACCAGTCGACCGATGGGCTCCACACTTCGCAATCCGAAAATGGGGGTACTTAAGAAAACAGAGGGAGAAATCCCCTCGTCGCCGGGAAACAGTTGGCTGCACTGGGATTGATTGGCTTGGATGGCCCATTTTGATAATCCCTGACTCCGTCCCCCATTACGAGGGTTCAGGTTGGCGACCAAGTCGCCGCGGGCAGAAATGACCAAAAGGTCCGAAAATGCCGTCTCCAAAGGAAGCTTGTTGACCCGGAGGTGCCGAAGAAGCTCCTTGCGAAGTTGCCCTACATCCTGAAGCTGGCCGCTTCCAATCCGAGCAAGGTGGTCTCGAATGTAGCCATCCGCGGCAAAATCTTCACTCCGACGCAGGAGCATCTCAAGATAGGCATTCAAATCTGTGGAATAAGCCTGACATTGGAACTCCAGGCGCTGGAGAATCTGCTCCTCCAGAGAGCTTTTGGCACTTTTTGAGATGAGATACCCCCCCACCCCAAAGGCCAGCGTACAGAGACCCACAAAACCAAGCGCCAGCTTGTATTTGACGGATAGCCAGTGGAGGGGGTCCCGCATGCCAACATGATAAACTCGGAGGTTGTGTTGCACTCCTTTGCACGCATGACATGATTAATCACCTTGAAGAACGAGCGGCTCGAACCGGCTTGGGAGGCATTCCAACCCTGGTTCAAGAAGGTCAGCGATTATCCGAAGCGCACTGCTTAGCTTTGTTGAAAAGCGATGATCTTGCCTTGATGGGGCTCTTAGCCAATCAAGTTCGAGAAAAACGGCACGGTGATGTGGCCTATTACAACGTCAACATCCATGTCAACTACACCAATTACTGCAACCAATACTGCGATTTTTGCGCTTTCCAGCGGCGCCCCAAAGACGATGGCGCCTATTGCATGACCCCAGAGCAGATTCATGAAGAGCTCTCCAAGGCGAATCCTGAGGCCACTGAGGTCCACATGGTTGCCGGGGTTTGGCCTGCGCTTCCCTACGAGTATTTCCTCGATATCGTCCGGGCTGCGAAATCTGCCCGACCGAACATCCATGTCAAAGCTTTCACCATGGTCGAAATTGACCAAATTGTGAAAACTGCCGGAAAACCCCTAGGCGATGTTCTTGACGAGCTGAAAGAAGCAGGATTGGGCTCGATGCCCGGAGGCGGTGCAGAAATCTTTTCTGAACGCGTACGACAAGAGCTTTACCCAAAAAAAATGGGGGCTGAACGATGGATTGAACTTGCACGTGATATTCACAACCATGGCTATCGAACCAACTGCACCATGCTTTATGGCATGACTGAAACTTTGGAAGAACGCGCAGACCACTTAAATCGATTGCGAAATCTCCAAGATGAAACAGGTGGCTTCCAGACCTATATCCCACTGGCCTTCCACCCTGAAAATACTCCTGGGCTTTCGCACCTACCCCAACCCGGGCCCACCGAACGGCTCAAAGCCATCGCCATCGGTCGCCTCTTCCTAGATAACATCGCCCATATCAAAGCCTATTGGGTCATGCTCGGCCTCCCCGTCGCTCAACTCGCCCTAGGTATGGGCGCAGATGATATCGATGGCACTGTAACCCAGGAAAAGGTGTACCACGATGCCGGCGCGGGCACTCCAGAGAACTTGGATCGGGACTTCATTCACCGCCTAATTCGGGAAGCCCATCGCCAGCCCGTTGAGCGGGGCACTCTTTACGAAGTCATTCGAGAATTCCCAATAGCGAATGATTCCATTCCTACATCTCCTACTCCCCTCTCGGTTTAATGTTGAGAATCGGAACGGTTCCTTATTTGGTGGCACGGCCCTTAACGGAGGGGCTGGATGCGGAACCCTCCGTTCAACTAAGCACTGCTCCCCCCGCTGAGCTCGCCCGGCGATTATCAAGCGGCGAGCTTGATATTGCTTTAGCAAGTTCCATTCTGGCCCTTGGTGAAGACGCACTGGACTTTTGGTCTGATGGCCCAGTCATCGCCTGCGATGGTCCCATCCAATCGGTTCTTCTTTTCCTTTCGCCTCGGCTCCAGTCACCCTCTGAAATCCAAAGTTTGCTCCTCGACCCCAATAGTCGAACCGGGAGGGAACTTGCTCGGATTTGCCTTCGCGACGCCTTTGACCTTGAACCTCACGCCATCGAGGCCCCTTTGGAGCAAGACCCTTTTGAATCTGGCGCCGATGCGGTGCAACTAATTGGGGACCCCGCACTCTTAGCGACTCAAACTCATCCCGATTGGACGACTGTGGACCTTGGGGAAACCTGGAAAAAACTAACTGGCCTTCCCTTCGTCTTTGCGGGTTGGATTTGCCGCACGGGTTTTGACCCTGAAGAAGTAGCACCAATTTTGGAAAAAGCGGCCGAACGGGGCTTGAGCCGCCGTTGCGAACTGGCGCAATCCACAGACTTAGGAAACTTACCGATTGAGTTTTTGGATAATTACCTCCACGAAACTATTCATTTCCGGCTTTCACAAGAGCAAATCCGTGGAGCGATTGCCGAATTTGGCCTTCGTGCGGATATGGACATTCACCGGATTCGCCTTGAATCAAAATCGGTAGCCCAATGAAGAACAAGGCGCCCCTTTTTGCGCTTCCAAACCTTCTTCTCTACCCGGGAGCCAAGCTCCCTATCTTCTTTTCCGAGCCAAGGCACTTGGCCATGCTTCGGGACATGCAAGCTAAAGAGGGTACCTTGCTTGCCTGTGCATTGCTGAAGGGTGACTGGGAAGAAGATTACTTTGATAATCCAGAAGTCCACCCCATCGCAGGTCTGGCTCGGTTCAAAATTCCATCTTCCTTTTCTGGAGACGACTCCATTCAGCTCCTCGGGATTGGCGAAGGTCGAATTCGGATACAACAAATCCTAAAGGAAGGCCCTTTCCCCGAGGCTGAGTTTGAGCTCCTTCAAGAAACAGAGGCTCCCGAAGGAGTTTCAGCTTCCTTGCGGCGGGAGTTACTTCAGGCCATCTCCACCCTTGCCGACGGCCAGGCCATGGTTGACGATTCAGCAACACTTTCTTGGCTCTCGGATATCCTTTCCCTCGCCATGCCCATCTCTATTGAGCGAAAGTACGAAATCTTCGCCATGCTCGATGTACAAAAACGGGCTGAATCCACAATTGCCGAAATCGCCAAACTCAAAAAGGAACACTCGAGCTTCAGTGTTTTAACAGACAACAAGACCAACCCTGACTTGAACTAAGCTATCCTATACCTATGGGAATCTTCGGAGGAGTAATTGGCGGTGGTATCGGAATGATGCTTGGTGGGCCATTGGGGGCCATGCTGGGTGCTGCGATGGGCTCTTCCATGAGCGGGACGGCAACGCAAATCCCCCTTCAAACCGCAACGCGCTCCACCCAAGAACTTCAGCTCATTTTCGCTCTGGCCCTAACAAGTTTGGCCGCCAAGGTCGCCAAAGCAGACGGCAAGGTAACTAAGGAAGAAATCCAAACATTTGACCACTTCCTTAGCACTGCACTGGGCCTTTCTAAAGAAGACCGCGCCGCTGCCTCCAAAGTATTCAATGAAGCCCGTGACAGCTCGACCCCAACTTCAGAATACACCATCCAGATTCGACAACTCCTTGCCACTCAACCGGATCGCCTTCGTGATATCGTGACATTACTTTGCGCGATTGCTTTTGCCGACGGTGAATTCCACCCCGCTGAAGAGCATATCATTCGGGAAATTTCCGGAGAACTTGGGTTGAGTGAAAATGATTTCCAATCCTGCAAAGCTACCTTCCGCGCCACACATGGCTCTACTACTGAAGACGCCTATGAAGTTTTGGGTGTTCCTCGCACCGCAACGGATGCTGAGGTCAAGGCCGCACATCGCCGGCTAGCTAAGGATTATCACCCCGATATTCTTCGTTCCAAAGGGCTTGCTGACGACTTCCAAGAATTCGCACGGCAAAAGATGACTGCCATTAACGAGGCATGGGAAACGGTTAAAAACGAGCGTAGTCTTTAACCTTCTTCCGTTCTAGAGTCCGGTCGGCGAAAAAGTCACTAACAAGGGGTAGTGGTCGGTTGCGTCTTCTAGCCGCACACCTTCAACGGGAGACTCGTCGATGACTTCAGCAGTAAGCAGAGTACTGGCAAGACTGGGAGTGCACATCGCATAATCAATCCGAGTGAGGTAGGGCTCTTTGTTGTAGGTGTACTTTTCCGTTCCCTTCATAGGATCTACCAATCCGCCATCGCGAAGAAGGCCCAAAGTGGGCATTTCGGGAACCTCATTGAAGTCTCCGCAAACCACCCCGCGATAGGCCGGATTTTTTTTTTATTTCCCCCTGAATTATTTTCAAGATTGCAGCAGATTCGGACTCCCTAACGACATCCGCAGCCTCATCACCCCACTGAGATTTGAGGTGCACTACATAAACATCGGTCTGAAAATTCCCCTCCACCCGCACCCGCAAAAGATCCCGGCGGAAATGCTGCTCCTTCCCTTTGGAGTCTTTGAAACGAATGTGGCGATAGGACGTCACCTCGCCAAGAGGAATCCTGCTCAAGAGAGCCACATCAATTCCACGTGTGTCATTCCCTTCAAAGTGCACGACTTCGTAACCCATATCACCGAGGTACTTGTCCACAAACTGTTCCAAATGCCAACGGTTTTCGACTTCTTGTAGAGCAACGACATCGGCATCAAACGCCTGCAACACCTTTGCTACACGCTCCATACGCGCATCGCTGGCGTAGGCTGGTTTGGTGATTTGGTCTCGGCGATAAGGGTCATCCCAGCGGTCAAAAAAGTTCTCAATATTCCAGGAGAGCATGCGAATAGCTGGGGGCTCTTGGGACACCTGAGGTGCCTGAGCCATGCAAAGCGCCAAAGTAGGGAGCAGAAGACTCAACATGATAGAAAGTATAGGCGAGCCAAAAATGCAGCCGAGGAAGAGCCGCTTGCTAATCCACAACCGTGATTTGATCAGGATTCTGGATCACAATCTGGGGGGCACCGCGGTGCTCGCCCACCTTGCCGAGAATTCGCACCGTTTTGTCGAGGTAGTAAGTCTCGGGGGATTCCGGAAAGTCCGGAAAAGTTCGAGAAAAAATGACGGCGTGGAATTGACCTTCCCATTCCTCTTTGAAGTTCAAAAAACACGCCTTCCCGCTGTTATGGGTGCCCACGACCTTGCCCTCCGTAAGAACGACTTGGCCCATGTACTGCGGAGCTTGCTCCCACGGAACAGTGGCGACAGGTTCGTCCAGAACATCCAGCCTCCGCCAAGGGCGTAGAGGCTCAGTTGCGTCCGGGTCGCGGGAGGTGTCGTTGAGAGGGTTCGCTCTGACAGCATCCTGAACCGGATTCTTCAGGGGTAAATTAGATTCGCAGCTACTTACAAAAAGAAGAAGGCCCAACAAGAGAGAGCGAATCATTTCCCACACTCCGCTTTCACCTTGGCAATGACTCGTTCAAGAGCTTCCTCAGCAGAGACCACCTCCTTTTCTCCACCAGAACGGGGGCTCCACTCGACTTTACGGTCACCTGCATCTCGACCTACCACTATGCGTAGTGGAATCCCAATCAAATCAGCATCCTTGAACTTGGCGCCAGGGCTTACTTTTTTGCGGTCGTCCACTAAAACATCCACGCCGGAAGATTCCAATTCATTTTCCAGCTCAGCACAAAGCGCGTCTTGCTCCTCAACTCCAGCCTTCATTTGCACAATCAAAACCTGATAAGGCGCAATAGGTAGCGGCCAAATCATGCCGCCTTCATCGTGATTTTGTTCAATCGCCGAGGCCGCAACTCGGCTCACACCAATTCCATAGCAACCCATCCAAAGAGGAAGTGTCTTTTGGTTTTCATCCAGAAAAGAAGCGTCCATGGCCTCGGAGTACTTCGTTCCAAGTTGGAAAATATGGCCGACTTCAATTCCACGAGTGATTTCAATTTTTCCCTTGCCACAAACCGTTTCATCGCCGGCCTGAACTACACCGAAATCAGCAGTTTCGGGCTGCTCTAAATCGCGGCCGAACCAAACATCTAGCCAATGGGTGTCCGTTTCATTCCCACCACACAAGAACCCCTGAGCGCCATCAACAGAAGAATCCGCAAGTATGCGAACATCTTCGGACAAACCGATTGGGCCTGCGAAGCCGGGCTCTGCTCCAGTGGCTGCCCGGACTTGCTTTTCATCAGCCAATTCGAGTTTGAGAGCATTCAAATGATTCAACAACTTCACTTCGTTGAGTTCGCGATCTCCACGACACATCACGGCCACCGTTTGGGTGTGATCCTCCCAGACGGCCTCATACAGAACAGTTTTCAACAATCGCTCTATGCCTAAGTCAGGGAAAAGCTTTAGCAAATCTTCGCAAGTCTTTGCTCCTGGAGTGGGCTCTTTGTGCATTTCCACTTTTTCGGGCTTCGCACCGGAATGAGCAATACGAGAAGCCGCTTTCTCAATGTTGGCGGCGTAACCTGTTTCATGACACACTGCAATCGCATCTTCACCCGTCTCGGCATCTACCATGAACTCTTCCGAGCCCGACCCACCAATGGCACCAGAATCAGCTTCAACTGCTGTGAATCGCAGGCCACACCGCGAAAAAATATTCCGGTAAACCTGCCGCATTTTTGCGTAGGATTCCTGCATCGCCTCTTCGGTGGCATCAAAAGAGTAAGCATCTTTCATGATGAACTCTCGCCCACGCATCAAGCCAAAACGCGGACGAATCTCGTCGCGGAACTTGGTTTGAATTTGGTAAAGAGTCACTGGGAGTTGCTTCCAAGATTGCACCTGTTTGCGTACAAAGTGGGTGATGACTTCTTCATGCGTTGGGCCCAAACAAACTTCGGAACCTTTCCGATCGCGGAAATGAAACAAAATTCCATCGTTCACATAACGCTCCCATCTGCCTGATTCGTCCCAAAGCTCACGAGGCTGAACCGCCGGCATCAATAGTTCCTGACAACCCGCTTGGTCGTGCTCTTCGCGAACGATTTGCTCAATTTTTCGCAAGACTCGCCACATCATGGGGCCATACACATAAAGACCCGCACCGAGCTTCAAAATGAAGCCTGCGCGTGCCATCAAAGCGTGAGAACGAACTTCGGCATCGGCCGGTTCTTCCCGAAAAGTCACGAACAACTGCTGAGAAAGTCGCATGCTGACCAGATTCTAATAGCTCGGAGGTTTCAGTACACCATTCTGCCTGCTCGTTCGTAGCATAAGGACATGCCTCGACGCCTTCTCTATGCCCTTTTTGGGTTCGGTCTCCTAGCCGCCTTGGTTCTGATTCTTCGGGCCGGCACGGATTCTGCGTCGAATCGTTCACCGGGACTCTCCACGCCTTGGGAAGTTGAGGAAACTTCACCTGCTGAGCTAGACGCCCCAACAAACTCTCATACCACAGCTCCTCCACTACGAACTGAATGGGAGGACCCCACTCCAGTGGCGGGCGAAGAACTTGACCTTGGAATTCCCTCCTTTCGTGGACGCGTCATGCTCCCGAACAACACTCCAGCCACAGGAGCCACTATCCACGCTTGGGGTCTCTCCGGTTGGGCCATGTATTTAGATCGCGCCGCCTTGGAAAAACCAGACACGGTTCAGTTTCAGACCACTTGCGGGAAAGACGGCCGCTTTGCTCTTCCTGAATCTCCTAGAGATGGCCTTCGCTTCATTATTCGCGCCCAAGCAAAAGACTTTCCGCCGCTGGATCTCCAAAACCTGCCCGCCACTCCAGGCCGTACGCGCGAGCTGGGCGACCTCACCCTTGCTCCCGGATTCCAACTTTCAGGGATAGTTACTGGCCAAGGCGGAACTGCCATTGCGGGGGCACGCGTGGTTCCTGTTCTGGAACCGGATACCGCAGCCTTTTCCCGACGCCGCTTACTCGCCCTCCCGCCTTTGCCGGGTTATGAATCCATCACGGACGCGCAAGGAAGCTTTTCTTTCGAACAACTCCCCCCAGGGCGATTTCATTTGAGGGCTCAAGCCCTCCTTTGGGCCGATGGCTACTCTGCCCCCGTGAACGGCAAAAGCCATGACACTGTTACGGATCTGAGTATCTCTCTTTTGCCTTCTCTTGCCTTGACTGGGTGGGTGTATGGCCCCAATGGCGCAGGCATTCCGGATGCGCGGATTCGATTGGATTTAAGCTCGGAAGAACGACTTGAAACAAAAACAGATGGAGATGGAGAATTCCAACTCGACCGCCCTGAAGAAAGCAAAAATCCTCGACTGCGCATCTCCGCTCCTGGTTATCGCCCAACAAGGGTTACGGTAGAAAACCCGGACTACCGCCAAGAAATCCAACTCCATCCTCTTCCCGCCATTCAAGGCGTCGTGAAAGACAATTTGGGGCGCGGGGTGGTAGGAGCCGTGGTTCGAATTGTGGAGCGCTCATCCAGTCGTCGGCGCAATATCCATCCCTCCAGATTACGATTCGTCGGGGAGACAAAAACGGATTCTGAAGGAGGGTTCCATCTCTCGGCTGATATTTGGAGGTCTTGGGGGGAACACTTCAAAATTGCTGCTTGGTCGGACACGCACACTCCCGCCGTTTCGGATGATTTGGACTTCCGCAAAGAGGGTGAGATTCCAAACTTCATCGAACTCACTCTTCAGGAAGGCCTTCAGATTTCCGGAGTCGTCCTATCTCCTTTTGCAAGCTCCCTTCCTAAGGCTCGAGTGCATCTCCGAAAATTGTATGGCCAGCGCCCAGGAAATCGCACCCCCATCGCACCAGACACACAACGGCCAGGAAGTATCCTCGAAACAACCAATGCGGATGAAGAAGGTCAGTTCTCTTTTTCTGGCTTAGCTGTTGGAGCTTACCGAGTTGAAGCCCACGCGCCTGGGTTCTCTCCTGCTGAATCCGAGGAACTTCAGCTCCTCCACGACTCTCTTGAAGTCGCTCTTCAAGTTCCGGCGGCTTCCGCCCTCACTGGAGTCGTCACTGGCAACCGAGCTCTATTCGAAACTCTACGAGTGACCGCATCTTCCCCAGGCCGGGACCCGTTGGACACAACCGTCGATGGAGAAGGGGAATTTGAATTCCCCGACATTGCACCTGGGGATTACGACCTTGTTTTGCGAGAAGTGGACCGAGTTCTTTCGGGCTCTTCCTTTGGCTTAGGGACCGGCGATGGGCTTGCCGAAGTTCATGGCATTTCGGTTGCCGAAGGACAAACTGCGATTCAAAACTTACACATTGATTTAGAAGGTCGGAGTATTTTGCGAGGAACGGTTCGAGTTAATGGGGTCGCCAAAGCTGGCATGAACCTGTTCCTATTCCCTAAAGATTTTGGAGCTTCCGGGGATCCCCGTCTTGGATGGCGCCAACTCAGCCGCCACCTCAGAAGTGCAGCAACGGACTACCGTGGAGAATTTCTTTTTGCAGCGGTGGACCCAAAAGATTTTTGGCTCGTTGTGGACCAAGGCGGGCGTTGGCCTGAGGGCATTTTTAATTTTGGAGGACCGGATGATTTAGAAACCGGGCCGACTGGCTTAGGCCGCTTGGAAATTGAACTCCAGGAGAACGTAGAGCTTGTTCGAGACTTCAACCTGCACCTCGGAACCTTAATAGGCCGAGCCATGAAAAATGGGAAAAATGGAACCCTAGTTCCCGTTCGCGGAGGTAGTGGAACTTTGACTCCGGCACCAGGCTCCCAATCCGGAGTCGGGCCGCGAGAAATTGGCCTGCGACGCTCTGGTCATTTCAGATTGAATCAAATCCCTGCTGGTGATTGGACTCTCACGCTTCGAGGGGATGGACTGCGCAAAAACAACTTCCCTGTTTCCGTTATTACTGGAGACCAAACTGTTGTAGAGCCTGTGCTCGAGAAAAAGAAACGCTAAGCTTTGAAAATGGGCTCCTTTCGCGTTTTTCTCGCTTGGTTTGCTCCCCTCCTGACCCTTGCCCTTGTGCTTATCCTTGGCCGTGGGTGCGGGCCTTCGGCCTTGATGGACTTCAATCCGCCAAAGATGGAAGCTTCTCAATTGAAAGACTTACCGGAGCCCATAACAATTCAACTCCGCCTGGAAAAATCTGATGGGAGTCCCGCCGCCGGGGCCACCCTTGTTGCCCTTCAACCCAGCCTTGTTTCCGCAACCGTGAACCGCAATGGGATTGCAAGTTTGGTGCTCACTCAAAAAGGTTCTCTTGAATTTATGGGTTGGCTTACTGGTCATGAAGTCCTTCATGTTACCGACTGGAATGAAGCCAAATCCGAGACCATTCGCTTTATCGCCCGCGACCGAGGACCACTCGGAACACTCCCGAAATTGGAAGAACGCGACATCGCTCTTCAACTGCTTCAGTCGGCCAATCAGGAACCTCTGGCGGGCGCCCTTGTTTTAGGCAAAGATGCACAGGAGGGCCCTCCTTGGGTTGCTATCAGCGATTCGACAGGGCGAGCCGTTCTGAAGGGTACAACCAAACAACTCAAAACCATTCAAGTTTATGCCCCGGGTTTGCCACCAAAAACGGCTTGGCTTTTGGGCTCCACCCCCATGGACTCCCTGCCTAATCCGTGGGTTTTGCAAACAAAGACCCTCGTGATTGAAGACGCCCAACCTGGCGAAGTCCTCTGTTTCAGAAAAGAACCGGATGGGGACTTGTTGCCGATGAAACTATTTCCTGAATCTGGATTTTTGTCTTGGGGACCTCTCCCAGAGGCAAGCTATACCCTTGTTCACCCTCAAGCGATTTCATCTGAGGGCACGCCTGCTATCGAAACGAAGTAATCGTGTCGAACTCCCGAGTTCCACCTAAGTGAAATCGGTAAAGAGGCCGACCATTGAGCCCCATTTCTTCAAGCGCCGATAGTGTCTGCCGCTGACCGGGCAACTCCCGAACAAAAACATGATTTTTGGGAGAGAATGGTGGTTTAGAAGGCAAATTCAGCTTGGCACTTTGCGGATTTGCTGGGAGAAGAATCACGGCATTGCTCGGCAAGCCTTCCATGGTTTCAGCTGCCATCACATGAGCATTGCGAAGCTCGGAAATTTCTTCGGAAATATGGAATCGATGTATATAAAAGGTGATGCCTGCAACTGTTGCAGCAAGAGGAAGCCCTCGGCGCCAAAAACCAGGAGCCTGATCCAGGATGACAAAAACGCCAAGGGTTAAAAACCCAATGGTCTCAAAACAATAAAGTGGTCCAAGGTAAGCCCAATGGCCGGGATACCAATGAAAAGCGTAAGCGAGTGGAATGGCAATGCCAAGTAGGAACGCAGTTCCGCCATCACGACTTCGGGATTGCCAGAGGCCCCATATGGCCAAAGCGGCAATACCCAGTATTCCAAAAACTCCTACCGACCAACGACCGAGTTGCCGAATCACTCCGCTAAAAAAATCTCCATTGCCATAAACATCCATGGGGGCGCCATCTGGATAAAAGGGACCAAAGCGGAGGGCGTAAGCATGGTAAGTCGAGAGCGTCCACTCGCCCGTTTGAAGATGGTTGTACACCAAGGCCCCAATTAAGAAGGGGAGACCGCCGAGGATGCAATTCCGAATAGATTTCCATCCGGGCGCAAGTTTCCCTTTTGAATTTCGAAGCAAACCAGGTAAGCACGCCAGTCCATAAATTACTCCAGTGAGAGGGCGACAAAGGAAAATCCATCCAGCAGAGGCTCCGAGGATTATTGCGTTCCACCTAGGGTCGCCATCGCGGTCCCGAAGGCGCAGCAAACATAAGTACCCCAATAGCGCCGCAGGAAGCGTGAAGACTTCCGATTGATAAGAAGACTGAACTAAAAGGAAAAAGGGTGTGGTAGCCAACAACAGGGGCGGCCATGCGGGAGCGACAATTCCGAAACGGCGAGCAAGCTTGGCCAACAACAAAATATCCAAAACACTCGCAAGCAAAACTGCAAGAAATGGAATCCCCAAAAAGTTAAAGGGGGCTATCGCGAGAGAAACTCCAGGAGGATATTTGGCATAACGAACAAAAACACCATCTTCGTTTTTCCGCTCCATCATCTGGCGGCGATGAGTTGGGCAATGTGAGGCTCCGTCCGGGCAGGCAGGCCCGACAATTTCTTCGGTCAATTTCCCACTCGAAAATAGCTCCGCTTGATAGAGATAGGCCGCTTCATCATTCGTCACTGGTGTGGGCAGCCGAAAATGACCAAGGCTCGTCAAGGCAATAGCAGATAAAAGTGGAAGCCAGAGAGGTATTCTGAACTTCAAAGGGAAAGGAAGGAAAAAGAGAGTCAATAGAACGCCCAAGGGGAAGGCCCCCAAGGCAAAAAAGATGTCCCCACCCTGGAGAACGCCCTCACTCAGTTGCCAAACCAGAAAGCCAGGAAGAGCACCTATTGCAAGTACACACAATAGTTTGATGTGGCTAGGGCTCGTTTGCTCCTCCATGTCCTTAAGCATAGTCCTCTCCCTTCGGCCTCCCTAAGAGTCGCGTAGAATCTTGAGGTGAATTCGCAATCACCGGCCCCACCCACACCCCCTGTCTCGCGCCTTCGGCCTAGTCAAGGTTGGGCTTTCCGCGCGCATCAATGCGCCGCTTTGGTGCCACTTTTATTTTTTGTGATTGGCTTGAGCCTAGCAGTGGGAGCAGAATTCTCACCAAGCATCGAGACCTACCCGCGGGTGCGCTATCAACCTAGACTGTCTGCGCAGTCCATTCTTGGGATGTGGGAAAGCCAATTTAAACAGCGGAAACTCCCCGAAAAAAGAGTGGTCGCTGTTTGGGGCCTTGCTGATGAAGGGGAATCTCTTTCTGAGAACTCTCAAGGTTTAAGTCTTGCCCGAGAATTATCCCGCGCGGGGGCTCACGTTCGCATTTTCGACCCCCGTTGGGGCCAGGACGAAGCCGGAAAGTTTCTCCCGCAGGCCGAGTTTGTCGAGAATCTTCTTTCCGCCTGCCAAGGGGCAACCGATTTGGTGGTCAATAGTGACCTTTCTCTTTTCCAATCGCCTGATTGGGAAAAAGTCAAAACCGCCATGAAAGGAAAGCTGTTTTTTGACTGCATGTCCTTGGCAGATGCTGACAAAGTTCGTGCAGCAGACCTTGCCCACTTCCCGATTGGAGGTCATGGCTGGCCGCCTTGGTTAGACGAGGAATACCAAAATTTTGTGGAAATCTTACTCCACAAAACAAAACCTCAAGACCGCATTCTCCTTTTACCTAGCAGCCCTCTCACGACTCTAAGCCCTCGAGCCCGCTGGTACTTATTGTTGAACTATGCCGCTGCCCCCCGGAAGCTCCTGATTGGCGGCCCAAGTAACGCCAGTGGAACCGCACCGCAATATCAAGATTGGGTCCGAGAACGGAATCGACAAGGAAAACTAAAAGGTGCCGCGCTGGATTCTATTCTTGAAGAAACTCAAGCGGATTGGATTTTGTGGTTCAAACAATCGGATGATTTCAAAACTTCGGATTGGCAGCTGGAGGCAGTTCGATGATGGGCTTCCTTGGCGGCTTACTAGTTGTCCTGACGGCCTACCTTGCAGGGCGCTTGCTCATGCCAAACCGTACTCATTACGCACGCTCTAGGTATGAGGAGCTCACTACCTCAATCCTCCTTGGGCTTGCCACTTTGATGACCGCTGGCATGGCAGCGACCTGGGCCTTGGGGACTTTCAGTTTTGGAATAGCCACCCTCCTCTCTTTGGGTTTTGCGGGTGGCGGGGTATGGCGCATTCGCCGTGAATGGAAGCAAGCCGTTGAGCCTTGCGCCTTCCCTGTTTGGGAGCGCCCGCTCATGCTTAGTCTGGCCATTGGCTCGGTCGCCATGACCTTGGCCTGGCCGCTAAATGAATTTGACCCCATTCTGCATTTTGGGCTCAAGGGAAAATTGCTCTTTGGCGGGGAGTCCATTCGCGGTGAGGCCTTCCATGCCTTGACTGGTGAATTTGGCCGCATCATGACCCATCCCAATTACCCTCTTGGGATTCCCATCTTGGAGGCTTGGTCCGCTCACTTCGCCGGAGAATGGTCGGATCGCTGGATTCAATTCCCTCTTGCCTTTTGGGCGTTTTGTTTGCCAGGCGCAGTCGCGTTTGGATTGCGCCGTTTTGGTGCCCAGGCCGCTCGTCGTGGAGCATTGGTTGCGGCCTGCACCCCCATCCTTTATGTGATGGAGTTCCTCCACAGAGGTGCACTTGATTTTGCGGAGGCTGGCCTGGGCGCAGAGAAAATGCTGGGTGGTCGAGGAGATTTGCCGGTTGCTGCTTTTGTCGCTTTGGCATGTGGCCTGCTTCTTCGCGGTGGAAGATGCCGCTTTCTTGCTGGCCTTGCCATGACCGCCGCCATTTTGTCCAAAAACGAGGGGTTGGCTCTTTCAGCGGTCCTTCTCCTTGCCCTTGCCCTTGGTGCGCTTTGGAATCGGGGCAAAGGCTTGAAGGAATTCGTGCTCGTCGGTAGCGCAATTGCCGTATTGGCCTCTCCATGGCTCATTCACCGAACGACCCTTCCCGCAATTGATGAAAATTACACCGAAGCGGTTTCTTATGAAACTGTTCTTCATTATTGGCAAGAGGACGAATCTGCCGACAAGTCCCCAATCCCTGCAAAACTTTATGGCGAAGAATGGTCGGAACAATCGCATTGGCGCCCAGCCAGGATTGCGCGGTACTTTGGAAGTGAGTTTATTGATGTCCTAAGTTGGGGACTGTTGTGGTTGCTGTTTCTTTTGGGAATTCCACAAGCTCTCCGCACCCCCGAAATCCGCTGGCTACTCCTCTTCGCTCTTGGTGGATTAGCCCTGTACGCCCTCATCCTCCTCGTAACCCCTTGGTTTCTCATCGCCCTTCATCAAAAAGGAATCCCAGCTCGCCTTATCCTCCATCTCTTGGGCCCAATTGCATTGCTTTGTTCCCGTGTAAATCAACCCAAACAAGATGACCCCGTTCACTGAAAGAGTTGAATTACTCGCGCCGGCTGGTTGCTTTCCATCTTTGAATGCGGCCATTGCCAATGGAGCCGACGCTGTGTATTTCGGTTTAGCCCAACTCAATATGCGCGCAAGGTCTAGGCGGAGTTTTGAGTTAGAGGACCTTGGAGAAATTTGCCGCACCTGTTCCAAAGCGGGCGTGCGAAGCTTCTTGGCGCTGAATACGGTTCTTTATGACCATGATCTCCCGCTTTGTCGCCGGATGATGGAGCTGGCCGCGAATGAGAAAATTAGCGCAGTAATTGTTTCGGACATGGCTGCCATGAAAATGGCAAATGAGTTGGGAATCGAATGCCATTTGTCCACCCAACTATCCATCTCGAACGCTGAATCCATTCAGTTTTACGCGCCGTACTGTGACCGCATCGTGCTGGCTCGAGAATTGAGCTTGCCCATGATTAATAATGTCCACCGAGCAATTGTCTCGCAGAACATTTGTGGCCGCTCGGGACGATTAATGGAATTGGAGGCCTTTGCTCATGGTGCCCTGTGTGTTGCCGTCTCCGGCCGTTGCAGCATGTCCCTTTACACCTCGAATGCTTCGGCGAACCGCGGTGCTTGCGACCAGAATTGCCGCAAAGAGTACATCGTGAAGGACCCGGACACGGGTGACGAACTTTTGGTGGACAACAACTTCGTCATGTCTCCCAATGACATTCAAACAATTGACATTCTGGACCAAATGCTAGAAAGCGGGATTTCCGTTTTCAAAATTGAAGGCCGCGGACGGGCGCCAGAATATGTTGGGGGGGTCACCGCTGCCTACCGAAAAGCCTTAGATGCGGCTCTTAGCGGCACTTAGCCTCCG